>Ga0153915_10000056_pt1 | contig 101043 bp, 79 predicted proteins | sample Opewatmetagenome_2_FD_107003 | JGI IMG/M metagenome (GOLD analysis project Ga0153915, IMG submission 107003) | Freshwater wetland microbial communities from Ohio, USA - Open water 3 Core 3 Depth 3 metaG | ecosystem: Environmental > Aquatic > Freshwater > Wetlands | place: USA: Ohio, Lake Erie... | reverse complement strand
GCGGCCCCTGGCGCGCCGCAGCGCGGCCCCTGGCGCGCCATAGCGCGGCCCCTGGCGCGCCGCAGCGCTACCAGTGGTCCTTGGCTACCAGCTGTTTCAACGATTTGCGCGAAGTCTGATCCGGCATGTCCTGAGCGTGCCCGATGAGCAGGAGCATCAAAACGCGCATGGAAAACGGCACGGTCAGCAGTTCCTTCAGCTCCTGCTCGTCGAACGTCGTGACGCAGCAGGTGCCCAGGCCCTCATGCACGGCCTGCAGGAGGATGTGGGACGCGGCGAAGGCAAGGTCCACCGGATAGGAAAGCTGGCCGTTGGGCATGCGATAGTCGACGTTGGTCGTGCAGACGGCAATGACGACGGGCGCGTCACCGACGAACTCCTGTCCGAAGGCCGCCTCCTTCACCCGTTCCCGGACGTCCTTCTTCTGGATCACCACGAAGCGCCACTCCTGGCGGTTCTTCGCCGAGGGGGCGAGGCGGCCCGCTTCCAGGATGCGCTCCAATTGGTCCTTCTCCACGGGATCCGCGGTGAACGAACGAACGCTTCTCCTCTGGAGGATCTCCGGCATGACGTCCATGATGTGATGGAATCCTATCGCATTTTGCAATGAATCACAACTGTGTTATTCTTTCTCCACCCATGCGCTTCCTTCAGCTTGCCATGCTGCTCGCGGCATTTCCCCTGGCAGCCCAGGCGCCTTCCCCATCCGAGGCCGCGTCGGCGGACGCGACCGGAATCGCGTCGGCGGACGCGACCGGCTTTTTCCGTGACCTGTCCGCCCTTCAGGCCTGTCATCCGCGCCTGGAAGGCAGCCCGGAGGAGCAAAAGGCCCTGGAATACCTGAAGCAGCGCATTACGGCCATGGGCCTCCAGGCTCATGCATTCGGCTTCGAGGAATCGGACTTCGGGCATTCCTTCTCCTCCTGCCTGAGCGTATCCATCAAGGGCGTCGCCACGGATACCCTCATCCTGGCGGTGCCCCTGGACGGAAGGGAGGGCGACGGGCAAGACGCCGACGGCGCGATCAACCTGGCCCTGGCATTGTCCGTTCTGGAGCAGGCCACCCGCTCCCCGCCAGCCCTGTCCCTGATGGTGCTCTTTCTCGGTGCCGAAAGCGGCCGGGGCGACGCGTATCCCATGGGCAGCACGCTGTTCCTGCGCGATTTCCAGCCGGATTACCGGGCCGCCGTCCTCTACCTGGACCTGAGGGATTTCCCCTCCGAGCTGATCGTACGCACGGGCGCCAATGGCATCGTCAGCCCCTATTGGCTGATGGAGGAAAGCCTTGCCGCGCTGCAGGCCACCCGGATCCCCTACGCGGTCCGCGAGAATGAAAACCAGGTCTTCCGCATGGGCCTGCGCGGGGAACGGACCATCATCGAACCCTACCTGAAGGCCGGATACCCGTCCCTGAGCCTCGAAGGGGAATACCGGGCGATGCCCGAAACGGCGAAGCGGGAATGGGCGGCATCCTTCCCCGTCTTTTTCGCAGGCATGCTCGCGGGCGGCCCCGGCGGGATCCCCGAGGAATGGGACCGCCACTACCTGTACTTCCGCATCGGCGGTCACTCGTTCACCATGGGAGAGAAGGTCTACCTGATCGTGCTCCTCGGCTCCCTGACCCTCACCCTGGGCCTGGGCCTGTCGATGCGCAGCCGCATCCGCAAGTACGCGCGCACGCTCGTTCGCAATGCCTGGGCCTTCGTGCCCATCGTGGCCATCACGTTCCTGATCCTCCTGCCGGCCGGACTCGCCGTGGAAGGCCTTCTTTCCCTCCGCTCCTTCCCGACCCTCTGGGAGCACGTGCCTTTCTCCTTCTTCCTGTTGAAGATGTGCCTGGCGTTCTTCCTCTTCAATGCGGTCTATCCGCTGCTGCGCCGGCTGCCGTTTCCCCGGAATGGAAGCTTCTGGTCCGCCGGGGCCCTCCTGTTCCTCCTGCTGGACATCGTCGCCGTATGCGCGCTCAACGTCTCATTCTCCTTCTACTTCCTCTGGGCCTTCCTGTTCCTGTTCGCGGCCTCCGAGGTCCCATCCCGCATCGGGAAGGTGCTCCTGTTCCTGCCTTCCCCCTATTGGCTCTTCCGGGGGCTCGTGGAGGTGTTCCGCCTGCCCGCGCTCCCCTTCTGCCGGTTGCTGATCCTGGACCGGCTCTGGGGAAACGTGCTCCTTGCGGTCGTCTGCCTGCCGTTCATCCTCTACATCATCCGGCTGGGGCTGCTGTTCTCCGGCCAGGGATTGCTCACGCGGACCATCCGTTCCCTGTTCACCGCCCTGGCCCTCCTGGCCGCTTCCGTCGCGTTCGCCGCGGGCCTCATCTCCTACAGCCCCTACACGTCGGACTCGCCCCAGCCCCTGACGGTCACGCAGACGGTGCGCGGGGATGCGGAGACGGACGGACTGGCGATCGAAAGCCCGGGACCGCTTGGCCGGATCACGATCGAGGAGGGGGGAGCCAGCCGGACGATCCTCCTGCGGGGGCAGCGCTACGAGACCGAGGTCCGGCACACCGCCGGCCTGGTCCGCGTGGAGGAGGCGAAGGATCCCTTCCTGGACAAGGACAATGTGACCCTCACCGTGATCCCTTCCGGCAAGCTGCGCTCCATCGCCGTCAGGCTCTCCGCGGACCAGGACTTCATCCTCTTTGACGCCAATTATCCCTTCCGCCGCGTGAACCCCCGGACCTACACGCTGCTCATCGGCGCCTTTCCCCCTTCGCCCCTTCCCATCCTGCTCACCCTGCCGCAGGGAATCGAGTTCACCGCCACGCTGGACATGGAGTTCGACGATCCCGTCCTGGGCGTCGTGGTCGGCGGGGAGGGCATGGTGACGCGCAACCGCCTCCTCGTCACGCGCCGGGTCGGCTTCGTGCCGTAGACACGACTCCCGCGCGCCTTATAGGATGGGCGCATGAATCGGAAGCCCGCTTGCCTCCTGCTCGTCCTCGCGGCCGTACTCCCGCTGCACGGCCAGACCGTGGACGGTTCCATCTCCCAGGCCCTCCTGGCCGGTTTCCCCGAGATCGCCAAGGGATACGTGGATCTCAACGGCAACGGCAAGATGGACCAGAGCGACGAGACCGATGAGCAGATCCCCCCTTCCTCCCTGAAGGACTCCCTCCTGCGCTCCAAGGAGGTGCTGGAGTTCCTCATCAACAACGCCAAGCTCATCCCCGCCCAGAAGCTGGGCGGCGTGGTGACCGCGCTGCAGAACCCCAGGGGTGCCATCGACGAGCTGATCTCCCTCCAGTACCTCCCGCGGATGCAGGAGGCGCAGAGGATGCGCGCGGAACTGGAGGCTTCCGGATTCTATTACAGTCCGTCGGCCCTGCGGGAAGCCGCGGCCAAGATGGAGGGCCTCATCGCGCATCTGGTCCTCGCCTACAAAAAGGAAGGCAAGACCGCGGAAGCGGAGTTCGTGCAGGCCCGCGACGAGCTGTTCCAGATGATCTCCGCGGGATTCCCCCTGCCGGAAGGCATCGCCGCGGAGGACGCGGATCTCATGGCCGCCATGATGATCAACGCGATCCTCAGGGAAAAGGACAAATCCGCCCCCCAGGTGAAACTGGCGGTGAAGACGCTGGGCAGGCTGAAGACGCCGCAGGCCACGGGCTACCTGGCGGATCTGTTGAAGAGTCCGGCCCTGCGTCGGGACACCGTGCAGGCCCTGGGGGACATCGGGGACAAGGCCGCCCTCGCCCTCCTGCTCCCGGAGCTGGACGCGGAGGCCGACAAGGCGGTCAAGGCGGAGATCGTGAAGGCGATCGGCAAGGTCGGGGAGAAGGACGCGGTACCCCGTCTGGCGGCGCTTCTGAAGCAGCCCGAGGAGGGCGGGACGGAGGTCACCTACGCGGCCCTGGGCGCCCTGGCCCGCATCGCGGAAAAGGGCACGGCCGACCAGGCGCTGGGGGACGTCTTCAGGCAGAACCTGGCCTCCACGGACCCGCAGGTCCGGATGCTCTCGGCGCGCGGGCTTTCCTCCATCAAGAATCCCCAGACGGGGGACCGGCTGATCGAACTGCTCAAGAAGGACCCCCTGGACGAGGTGAGGATCGAGGCGATCGCCGCGCTGCGCAAGCTCTCGAATGCCAACCTGCCCCAGGCCCTCATCGCCATCCTCAAGGATCCCGCGGCGTCGGACGTGCTGAAAAAGGCCGCCATCGAGGCGGTCGGCGGGATGGTGGGCGCGGAACCGGCCATCGGCTCCGTCGTGGACTTCCTCGGCTCCCCCAATGCGGACCTGCGCGCGGCATCCTCCGACGCCCTGGTGGCGTTCCACGCGACCGCGGCGCAGCCCGTGATCGCCGGACTGAGCCGCATCACGGCGAAAGGCACGGACGAGACCGCCCTCACGGCGGCCGCCTCGGTCCTGGCGCGCCTGGGCGACGAGGCCTCCCTGCCCTACCTCATGCCGCTTTTCGCAAGCTCTTTCCCCGAGGTGAAGAAGAACGCCACCTGGGCCCTCTTCCGCATCCGTCCGGCCGGGAACGCGAAGGCCGTGGAGGAGATGAAGCGCCTGGTGAAGAGCGAGACGGAGGCCCTGGGCGTGCGGATCAATGCGGCGCGCGCGCTGGGCGCCATGGGCAATGATTCCGCCCAGATGAAGGTGGCCGACACGCTGCTCACGGTGCTCAAGATGCGCGGGGACAAGTACGCGGGCCTGCGCCTGGCGGCCCTGAAGGCGCTGATCGACCTGGGCAAGCCGGGCGCGGACATGACCGACACCCTGCTGCGCATCGCGGAGCGCGAGACGGACCTGGAGATGGTGCGGGAATCGGTGCGCGCCCTGCAGAAGCTCTCCGTCTCGGACAAGGAGGCGGAGGCGGGCCTCCAGAGGGCCTTCAAGAAGCAGAAGGACGTGGAGACGCGCGTGCGGATCGTGGAGGCGCTGGCCGACATGCGCTCCGCGGCGGTCACGGACCTCGCGTCGGAGATCACGCGCTCCGATACGGACCTCTCCGTGCGGCGCCGGCTCATCGCGGCCCTGGCCTCGGTGGGCGGGGAGGCGGAGCTGGGCGCCATCCTGGAGGCGGCCCGCGACGCGGCCCTGAAGGAATACGTCCAGGGAGTCCTGGAGGACGCGGAACCTCGCGCCCTGGCCTCCCTGGTGAGGAAGCGGGAGAAGACCGAAACCAGCAAGGAGCTTCTGGAGGTCCTGGAAGGCCTTTCCGCAACCATGGCGGACAAGTAGGGCGGCCTCACCAAGGGGCCTGCCGCAGGCACCGGAACCGCTGTCATATGGACGAAGAGCTTCATCCGGGACTGGTCCCCGTATGGTTCCATGTGGACCTCGATGCCTTCTTCGCGTCCGTGGAACAGCGGGACGATCCGTCCCTCAAGGGGAAGCCCGTCATCGTCGGCGCCGCCCCCGGGCACCGGGGCGTGGTATCCACCTGCTCCTACGAGGCAAGGAAGTTCGGCGTCCATTCCGCCATGCCCATCTCCCAGGCCTGGCGCCGCTGCCCGCAGGGCGTGTACCTGCCCGTGCGCATGGATCGGTACCTGGAGGTGTCCCGTCAGGTGATGGGCATCCTGGGCGGCTACAGCCCCAAGGTCCAGCAGATCTCGGTGGACGAGGCGTTCCTGGACCTCACGGGAACCGAACGCCTCTTCGGCAGGCCGCGGGAGACGGGAGCGCGCCTCAAGGCCGAGGTGCGGGAGAAGACGGGTCTCAACATCACTGTGGGCATCGGCCCCAACCGCTACCTGGCGAAACTCGCCACCAATGCCGGCAAGCCGGACGGCCTGCTGGAGGTGACGGAGGCGACGGCGGAGTCGTTCCTGGACGGCCTGGCGCTCAAGGACCTGTGGGGCATAGGCGCCAAGACGCTGGAGCGCCTCACGGAGCTGAACATCACCGACGTGGTTCGACTGCGCGGCTTCGCGCTTCCGATGCTCTCCTCCCTGATGGGAAAGGGCACCGCGGCCTTCCTGCATGCCATCGTCCGCGGCGGCGACCCGGGCATCTTCTCCGAGGAGCCGAAGTCCAGGTCCCTTTCGAACGAAACCACCTTCGAGACGGACCGCCGGGACGTGAAGGGCATCGAGACCGTGCTCCTGGAGCTGTCCCAGCAGGTCATGTTCCGGCTCCGGGAGGGGGGCTGGAAGTCCCGGACCGTGTGCCTGAAGCTGCGGACGCACGACTTCGTCACCACCTCCGCGCAGAAGGGCCTCAAGCACCCCGTGGGCACCGTGGAGGAGATGTACGCCACGGTGAAGGACCTGTTCCACGCGCGCTGGGACGGCAGCACGCCCATCCGCCTGGTCGGCGTGGGCGCCTCGGGGCTCGAGCCGATCGGCTCCCAGGGGCAGATGGAGCTCTTCCAGGACAGGGACGACCGGCGCAAGAAGGCCGAGGAGGCGGTCCTGAAGATCCGCCGCAAGATGGGGGACGCCTCGGTCACCAAGGCAAGCCTCCTGAAGCGGAAGGACTGAGAACCGCCGGAGTTCAGCGGCGCGCGGGCTTTCGCGCCTCCGCCACGGCCCCGTAGAGGGCGAGCACGTTGGCCACCGGCGTATCCGGCTGCAGGTTGTGGCACGGGGCCAGGATGAACCCCCCGCCCCTCCCCACCTCCTCCATGAGCCGATGCACTTCCGCCTTGATGGCGTCGGGCTTCGCGTGCTGGAGCCAGCCCTGCACGTCCACCGCGCCGTGGAACGCGAGGCGGTCCCCGAAGTCCCGCTTCAGGCCGTAGGGGTCCATGCCGGCGGCCCGGGGCTGGATGGTCTGGAGGCAGTCCATGCCCGCCCGGATGAAACGCGGGATCAGGTCCCTGCTGGAACCGCAGCAGTGGTGGACCACCTTGGCCCCGTGGGCATGGACCATGTCGAAGAACTCCTTCTTGCGCGGCGCGAAGATCCCGTCGAAGGAACGCGGGGAGATGAGCGGCCCCCGCTGGCTGCCGAAGTCGTCGCCGCACAACACGAAGTCGATCCGTCCCTTGGCCGCCGTGAGGATCCTGTCGACGTGCTCCAAGTAGAAGCGGTGCCGCCTGTCGACGATGTACAGGTACACCGGGTCCTCCAGGGCGATGTCCACAAGGACCTGCTCCACGCCCCGGCCGTAGGCGACATTGTTGATGAAGTCCTGCACGCTGGTGCCGCCGGCGGCCACGGCCAGGCCGGCGTAGCGGCCGCAGAGGGCGGCGACCGCCCCGTAGTCGTACCAGTCCGGGCTGGGCCAGGGGAACGCCGCGGCCTCTTCCACAGCGGTCCAGCGTGCATAGGGGAAGTTCACCGCCTCCGCGTAGTCGCCGTATTCATTGGCCATGGGCTTCTTCACCACGCCCCAGATGTTGGCCACCGACCCGTCGTCGAAGCGGGGAAGCGCCGGGCCCGTATAGGGCGGTTCGACGTAGCGGATGTCCGTGCCGAGGGCGTCGCGGACCGCCTCCTCCGTATCCACGCGGAAGTGCGCCATCAGGGCGCGGCAGATCTCCGGCGTGGCCGCATAGTCGGCGGGCGTATGGTCCGGCTGTCCGTGTTCCAGGGCGGTGCGCACGCGTTCCCGTGAAGTCATGGGTCCACTATCGGCCCGCGGGAAGGGCAAGTCAAGAAGGACGTACTTGCCGCGGCTGTACCGATTCCATACAATAGAAACCAGGAGTTCCCCATGAAGAACGAGATTCACCCGTACAGGACCGCCGACGGTCGTGAGCTTTTCGCGCAATCCTGGCTCCCGGAATCCGGGCCACGGCGCGTCATCGCCCTGGTCCATGGCCTCGGGGAGCACGGCGGCCGCTACGTCCAGGTGGCGGAGTTCTTCGGCAGGTCAGGATACGCCATGACGGCGTACGACCTGCGCGGACACGGCAGGACCGAAGGCGCCCGGGGCCACATCCCTTCCTGGGACCGCCTCCTCGACGACGTGGAGCTCCACATCGGAGAGACTCGGAAGCGCTTCCCGGGACTGCCCGTGTTCCTCTACGGCCACAGCCTGGGCGGGCTGCTGGTCCTTTCCTGCCTGCTGGAAAGGAAGGCCGCGGCCACGGCGGACCTCTGCGGGGTGATCGCCACGAGCCCGGGCCTGGCCACCGCGGAACCCGTGGCCGGGGGCAAGCTCCTGATGGGCAAGCTCATGTACCGCCTGGCGCCGGGCTTCACCATGGACAACGGCCTGGTGCTTTCCGCGCTCTCCCGCGATCCCGAGGTGCTGCGGAAGGTCCAGGCCGACCCGCTGTACCACAGGACGATCAGCGCGCGCCTGGGCCTGGATTTCATCATGACGGGCCGGAGGGTGCGGGCGTACAAGGGGTCCGTCGCGAAGCCGCTGCTCCTGGTGCAGGGCACCGCGGACGCCATCGTGTCCCCCGGTTCGACGATCGCCCTGGCGCAAAACCTCACGGGAGACGTCACCCTGAAGACTTGGAAGGGCCTGTTCCACGAAACGCACAACGAGCCCGAGAGAGAGCAGGTCCTCTCCTTCACCCGCGACTGGATGGAGAGCAGGGCATCCGGAAAGGCCTGAAGTCCGGATGAAATCCCCGGCACCGCGTCCCGAAAAGCCGGCCCGCACCGGCGGCCTAAGGACCCTGTGGCGCTGCCTGCGCTACCTCGCCCGTTACTGGCCCATCGCCGCGGGCGCCTATCTGTCCATGCTGTGCATCGACGCCTTCGCCATGGTCAGTCCGCAGCTCATCCGGCTGATCGTGGACCGGGGCATCGGAGGGAAGGATCCCGGCCTGCTCGGGCTCCTCGTCCTTTCCCTCCTGGGCCTCACTGTCGTGAAGGGCGTCCTCAACTTCCTGCAGGGCCGCTGGGTGGAAACGGCCTCCCAGGGGGTAGCCTTCGACCTGCGCAATGACCTGCACCAGAAGCTGTCGTCGCTTTCCTTCGCCTACCACGACCAGGCGGAGGCGGGACAGCTGCTGTCGCGCGCCGTGCAGGACGTGGACCGCGTGCGCTTCCTCACGGGACGGGTCATCATCCGGATCCTGGAGGCCGTCGTCATGATGACGGCCACCACGGCGGTGCTCCTCGCCATGAACCGCAGCCTCGCGCTCCTGTCCTTCCTCTGCCTTCCCCCGCTGGTCTACGTGGCCTTCCGCTTCGGCTCCAGGTTCCGGCCCATCTCCAGGGAGATCCAGAACCAGCTGGCGGTTCTCACCTCGCGGATCGAGCAGAACCTGCGCGGGATGCGGATCGTGAAGGCCTTCAGCCAGGAGCCCGAGGAGATCCGCCGCTTCGACGCGGAGAACGGGAAGTGGTTCGACCTGTCCATGAAGGCCACGCGCATCCAGTCGGTCAACGCCCCCCTCCTGATCCTCCTGGCCAATGCGGCCAGCGTGTTCATACTCTGGTTCGGCGGCCGGATGGTGATCTCCCGGGAGCTCACCGTGGGAGCGCTGGTGGCCTTCATCACCTACCTGGGGCAGCTGATCCAGCCCGTGCGCATGCTGGGCAACATCGCTCCGGCCGTCGGACAGTCCCTGGCGGCCGCCGACCGGGTGTTCGACATCCTGGACACCGAGTCCGAGGTGCGGGAGGCCGCCGACGCCGTCCCCCTGGAGCGTCCCCGCGGAGAGGTGGAGTTCCGCGACGTCTCCTTCTCCTACTTCGGCCGCTTCCAGGTCCTCTCCGGGATCAGCTTCCGCGCGGAGGCGGGGCGGGTGATCGCCCTCCTGGGGGCCACGGGCTCCGGGAAAAGCACCGTGATCAACCTGATCCCGCGCTTCTACGACGTCTCCGGCGGCTCCGTGCTCATCGACGGCCGGGACGTGCGGGCCTTCACCCTGGCGTCCCTGCGGGCGGCCGTCGGCATCGTGCTGCAGGAGACCACCCTCTTCGCCACCAACATCCGGGAGAACATCCGCTTCGGAATCCCCGACGCGCGGGAGGAGGACGTGCTGCGGGCCGCCACGCAGGCGCAGGCGCACGATTTCATCGCGGCCATGCCGCGGGGCTACGACACCGAGGTGGGGGAAAAGGGGGTGACCCTCTCCGGCGGACAGAAACAGCGCGTGGCCATCGCGCGGGCCCTGCTGAAAAACCCGCGCATCCTCATCCTGGACGACGCCACCTCCAGCGTGGACGCGGGCACGGAGCATCTCATCCAGAAGGCCCTGGAGAACCTCATGCGGGACCGCACCACGTTCCTCATCGCCCACCGCCTGTCCTCCATCCGGCGGGCCGACCTGATCCTCGTTCTGTCGGACGGCCGCATTGCCGCGCGCGGCACGCATGCGGAGCTCCTCACCTCCTCCGCCCTGTATGCCGACATCTTCGAGAACCAGATCATGAAGGAAAGGGGATAAGCGATGCTGGGCATGTCCGCAGGGGCCGGGGGCGGGCCGCAGCACCTGATCTCCACCTTCGGCCGGGAGGCCGAGGGAAAGGCGTTCGACGCGAAGGTGGCCCGCCGTCTTCTTGTCTTCCTGAAGCCGCACGTACGGCAGGTCGTCTTCGGCCTCATCCTGATGACGGTCGCCTCGGGCCTGAGCATCGCCTGCCCCTACCTGCTGAAGGTGGCCCTCGACGGGGACATCGCGCGCGGCGACGTCCCCGGCCTCACGCGGACCGCCATCCTCCTGGCCCTCGCCTACCTGGGCACCTACGGCGCCACGGCGGGCCAGCGCTGGATCGTCTCGGCCGTGGGCCAGCGGATCCTCTCGGAGCTGCGCGGCCGCCTTTTCCGCCGCATCCAGGAGCTTCACCTCGGCTACCATGACACGCACATCGTGGGTGTCACCGTCTCCCGGCTCATCAACGACGTGGGGGTGATCAACGACCTGATCTCCCAGGGGCTCATCGCCCTCTTCGGGGACGTCTTCGTCCTGGCGGGAATCATGACGGTGATGATCCTCATGGACGCGCGCCTGGCCCTCCTCTGCTTCTCCGTCATGCCGCTCATGGTGCTGGCCACGTGGCTGTTCTCCCGCCAGGCCAAGCAGGCCTTCCGCAACACCCGTTCCCGCATCGCGGCGGTCGTCGGGGACCTCGCGGAGAACATATCCGGCATGCGCGTGATCCAGGCCTTCGGCCAGGAGGAGACCACGCGCAGCCGTTTCCGGGAGGTCAACAGGGCCAACCGGGACGCGAACATCAGGGCCATGTCCCTGTCCTTCGCCTTCCTGCCCGTGGTCGATTTCCTCGGGGTGCTGGCCTCCGGCATCGTGCTCTGGTTCGGCGGGAAGGCCGTGGCCGCGGAAACCCTCACCATCGGCACGGTCGTCGCCTTCCTCAACTACGTGACCCGCTTCTTCCAGCCCATCCAGGAGCTGAGCCAGCTGTACACGACCTTCCAGACGGCCATGGCCGGCGGGGAGCGGGTGTTCGAACTGCTGGACGCGGAGCCCGCCGTGCAGGATCCCCCGGGTGCGCCCGCCATGCCGCCCATAGGCGGGCGCATCGAATTTTCCCGGGTTTCCTTCCACTACAAGGAAGGCGTCCCGGTGCTGCGCGACGTGGACCTGACTGTGGAACCGGGCCAGATGGCGGCCCTGGTCGGTCCCACGGGCGCCGGAAAGACCACGATCGCGTTCCTTCTCCAGCGGTTCGCCGACGTGAGCGGCGGGGCGATCCGCATCGACGGCACCGACCTGCGGACCGTGAGCCAGGCGTCGCTGCGCTCCCAGATGGCCCTGGTCCCGCAGGACCCGTTCCTTTTTTCGGGGACCGTGGCGGACAACATCCGCTTCTCCCGGCCGGGCGCATCCGCCGAGGAGGTGGAGCGGGCGGCGCGCACCGCCAACGCGCACGGCTTCATCTCACGCCTGCCTGACGGCTACGACACGCGCATCCTGGAAGGGGCGGCCAACCTGTCGGTGGGACAGCGGCAGCTGCTCTGCATCGCCCGCGCCGTTCTCTGCGACCCGCGGATCCTCATCATGGACGAGGCCACGGCCAACATCGACACGGTCACCGAGCTGCTGATCCAGAAGGCCCTGGTGGGCCTGTTCCGCGGCCGCACCTCGGTGGTCATCGCGCACCGCTTGAGCACGGTGCGCGGCGCGGATCTCATCTGCGTCATCCAGGACGGCCGCGTGACGGAACGGGGCACGCATGCCGGGCTCCTGTCCCGGGCGGGCGCCTACGCGACGCTCTACTCCCGGCAGTTCGTTTCGATCGATCCCGAGGGGACGGAAGGCGCATGAGCGCACCGGTCCGGAGGAAGGCTCCACGAGCCGAAGCGGCCCGGACGGACCTCCCGGCGGACCCATCCGCCGTCCTCCTGAAGGGGGGGCTGATCGTGGACGGCACGGGCGCCGTGGGGTATCCCGGCAACGTCCTGATCCGGGAAGGACGGATCGCCCGGATGGGCCCGGGGCAGATCCGCTGGAACGGCCTCACGATCGACTGTACCGGGAAGGCCGTCTGCCCCGGATTCATCGACGCGCATTCCCACCTGGATTGGCACCTCCCCCTTCGCGGCCGCGACGAATTGAAGCTTCCGTTCACGGCACAGGGCGTGACATCCCTCGTGGCGGGCAACTGCGGCTTCTCGGCCGCGGGATTCCGCGAATCCTCCGCGCACAGGGACCGGATCGAGGATAACATCTTCCACGCAGGCTTCTTGAAGCCGGCCTGGGACTCCGTGGAGCAGTACTTCTCCTTTCTCGCCTCGCAGGGATTGAGCCATAACCTCGCGCTGCTGGCGGGCCACGGGACGACGCGGATGTCCCTGCGCGGCCTCGACCATTCCCCCCTCCACCCCTACGAATCCCTCGAGATGCTCCGTCTCCTGGAATCCGCCATGGACCAGGGGGCCAGGGGCGTTTCCTTGGGCCTGCAGTACGAACCGGGCATGTACGCCCCCCGGGAGGAGATCGTCTCCGTCGCCAAACTGGTCCACAGGAAAGACGGGATCCTCTCCGTGCATCTGCGCTCCTACTCCGCCCTCTCCATGTCCTATCCCTTGCGTTTCCTGGGGGAGCCGCACAACCTGATCGCCCTTCGCGAGGCGCTCGACGTGGCACGGGAAAGCGGGGTACGGCTGCAGATCTCCCACCTGGGCTTCGCCGGCAACGGCACATGGAGGACGAGGGATCGGGCCCTGGGCATGCTCGACGAGGCCCGCCGACAGGGCGTGGACGTGGCATTCGACGCCCGTCCCTTCCCTTGCGGCGCTTCCAGCATCGGCGCGATCCTTCCCCCCTGGTTCCTGGCCCGCGTGCCGGACGTCCTCAAGGACCGCCGTCTCATGAGGCGGGCCTGCAGGGATCTCGGGCGCATCCGGAGGCTCCACGGATTCGGCTGCTCCGACATCCAGGTCTCCGACGCGCGGGAGCCCGACCTGAAGCGGTATGACGGCATGTTCCTCCCCCAGATCGCGCGGCTGCGCCACACCACGGTGGAACAGGTCGCCCTGGAGTTCGCCTGCCGGACCAGGGGCCTGGCCCGGGTCCTTTGCCATCGCCTGGGCGACGATTCCACGCTGGACGCCCTGATCCGCCATCCGGCCGCCCTGTTCATATCCGGTGCCTGGGTGGAAAACGGAGGCATCCAGGATCCCGGCGCGTTCGGCGCGTTCCCCAGGTTCCTGAGGCTGGCTCGGGAACGCGGGCTTGTATCCATGGAAGAAGCCGTGCGGAAGATGACGGGAAGCGCAGCCGACAGGTTCCACCTGGCGCAGCGCGGCGTGTTGCGCGCGGGCGGGCCCGCGGACGTGGTGGTCTTCGATCCGGAAACGGTTTCCGACAGGGAGACGGAGGATGGAAGGCCCGCCGGTCCCGAAGGAATCGAATACGTTTTCCTCAATGGACGGAAAGTAATCAGCTGCGGCCGGCATGAGGGAGCCCCGGGCCATGGCATGACTCTCACTTGACACTTTCGGGCGAAAATGTTCTCTTGTCACCCGATTTCAAGCGTTCTCCGCCACACGGAGGGGGACGTCGAAGATCGGCATCGTTGATGCCCAATGAACTCTCAGTACTGTCTAATATAGCCAAGGAGGTTATATCAGAATGAGGTATCTGAAGGCGCTTATTCCTCTCCTGCTCGTCCTGTCCCTGGTGTCCTGCGCGAAGGTTCCCCAGGCCGACATCGACGCGGCGAAGGCTTCCGTCAGCGCGGTCGCCAAGAACGCGGACGTCGCCGCCTACGCGGCGGATGTCCTGAAGACCGCCACTGACAAGATTGCCGCCATCGACGCCGAAGTCGACGCGCAGGCGAAGAAGGGCGGAATTTCCCGCAACTACGACAAGGTGAAGACCCTGGTCGTCGAGGCAAAGGCCGCCGCCGAAAAGGCGAAGACCGACGCCGGGAAGAACAAGGAGACCGTGAAGGCCGAGGCCGCCGCCCTCATCGACGCCATGGCGAAGGCCCTTCCCGATTTCGAAAAGAGCGTGAAGGCCGTTTCCCGCAAGCTCAGCGCCGCCCAGCTGAAGGACATCAATGCCCAGCTGGCGGAAGGCAAGACCGCCATCACCAACGCCGCCAAGGAACTGGAATCGGGCAACTACGCCTCCGCGAAGGCCATCGCCCTCGCCGTCCAGCAGAAGGCCAACGAGCTGCAGACCACCCTGGCTGCGCTCCAGACCCCCGCGAAGAAGTAATTTCGTTTCATCAAGGTCTGTCAGCGGACCCCGCAAGGGTCCGCTTTTTTTTGCCTCCACTTCACCTTGTCAACCGCCGGGCGGGTGACGGATTGCCCACATGAAAAAACGGCTCTGGATCCTTTCGACTGGAAGCGCCCAAGGTGGCCGCCGATGAGACGAAACGCACTGATGTCGGGAACTACACGACGATCGGGAGCCTGACGTTCCTGGTCGGCATTGAAGTACGACCCATGATCGGTTCCCCGAAAAACCATTGGAGGCGCGCCGGCTCTATGGCCTGCGGGCCAGGCCGCTTGCGGCCTTCAGGCTTCCGGACAGGAATGCCCTGACGATGTCCAGCCGCTTCCTGTAGTACATGGTCCAGGCCGGTCCCAGGTCGGGCGACCCTTCCGCCAGCCGCTCGAGCTTCCCGACGACGAGTTCGCCCCTGGAGTTCCTGTAGTTGGAGATCAGCGTCGGTTCCACGCCCTGGACTCCGGCCTTTCCGCCGGTCAGCGAGACGTCCACGGAAAGGAGCATCGAATCCCCCTTCCATGCCTCCTCGCTTCCCCAATCCGCCGGTCCCAGTTTCCAGGTCTGCCCCGAGATGAAGTTCCCCATGGAATACATGATCAGGCGGTCCCCCGAAGGATCCGGGACCCTCTCGTACTCCTGGAGCACATGGGGATGGTGTCCGAACACGATGTGGGCACCGTTTTCCACGAGCTTGTGGAAGAAGTCCCGCTTTCTGCGGCTGGGAGCGAGCATGTACTCCTCGTCGCCGTGATACGAGACGATGAAAAGGTCGAAGCGGGGGGCCTCGGAACGCACGGCGTCGAGAAACGCCTGCGCGGCGGCCGGGTCATTGTAGTCCACGATGTTTACGTAGGGGCTGTCGATCCAGTAGTTCACGAACTGGGTGGCGGCAAGGAATCCGATCCGCACGCCCTTGCAGTCGATCTCCACGGGCCGGAACGGGGCGAGCGGGTTGCCGCGCAGGCCGGAGAACGCCACAGTGGAACCGGGGCGTTTCCCCAAGCGTTCGAAGGATCGAAGGGTCTGGTAGATGCCGTCCTCCCACAGGTCGAGGCTGTGGTTGTTGGCGGTGGAGAATACCTGGACGCCCGAGTCGATGGCCGCCTCCAGATAGTCCCTGTGCGCATTGAAGGCGGGATATCCGGCCACGGGACTCGTCTGGTCCACGGAGAACTCCAGGTTCGCCAGCGTGAGGTCGTCGCCGACGAGGAGCTCACGCACATCGGCATAGATGTCATGGAAGTCCTGCATCCTGGTGTTGTTGACGTGGGCCATGATGTCTCCCAGGAACGTCAGGCGCAGGAGCCCGTCGGCGGACGACGCGGCCACGATGCAGAGGGCGAACAGGGATGCGGCAAGGATGCGGCGTACCATCGGGGACAATATAGCAGAATCGGGGGGCATCGTGCTATTCTCTTCCCGTAAGGGGGGGCATGGGATGGAATTCGGGGAGTTGGTTCAAAAGAGCCGCAGCTACCGCCGGTTCGACGCGGGACGTGCGATCGACGAACGGACGCTGAAGGACCTGGCTGGCCTGGCACGGACCGCGCCGTCGGCGGCGAACAGGCAGCCCCTCAAGTTCGTCCTTTCCTGCAGCCCGGAGTGGAACGCCAGGATCTTCGCGACGCTGGCCTGGGCCGGCTATCTTCCGGATTGGGGCGGCCCGCGGCCGGAGGAACGGCCCACGGCCTACGTCGTGATCCTGCTGGACAAGGCCATCTCCCAGGCGGCGGACGTGGACGTGGGCATCGCGGCCCAGACGATCCTCCTCGGCGCCGTGGAACGGGGGCTGGGCGGATGCATGTTCGGCGCCGTGAAGCGGACCGAACTCGCCGCGGCGCTCGGGCTCGGGGAAGGCTTCGCGGTGGCCCTGGTCATCGCGCTGGGTAAACCCGTGGAGAAGGTCGTCCTGGACGACCTCCCCGCCGGCGGCTCCATCAAGTATTATCGGGAGCCGGACGGCACCCACCACGTGCCGAAACGGAAGCTGGAAGAGCTGATCCTCGCCTCCTACGCCTGAAGGACGGCCCGGAAGGCCAGCGCTCCGCCCACCCCCAGGGCGATGCCCACCAGGATCTCGGGGATCGAGTGCCCTATCATCTCGTTGAGATCCCCCTTGCCGTACTCCGGATGGGCGGCGAGAATCCTGTTGAGAATCCCGGCATGGCGCCCAACGGCCCCGCGGAGCCGATAGGCGTCATAGATCACGATGAGGGAGAACACGCAGGAGACCGCGAAGGCTTCCGAGGCAAAGCCGCCCCAGAGTCCCAGGGACGCCGAAAGGGAACTGACAAGGGCGGAATGGGCGCTGGGCATCCCTCCCGCGCTGAAGAGGAAGGAAAAACGCAGTTTCCGGCTCAACAGGGAGTAGTAGACAAGCTTGAAGATCTGACAGAGCACCTGGACCGCGACCGCCGCCAGGAGTGCGTTGCTGATGGGGAGGATGCTGGGCATGCCGGCATAGTAAGGGAAGCGTTCCCCGTAGGCAAGCGGGATGCGCCGCTTCCATCGGCCGTCGGGAATGTATATATTCTGGATCATCATGGAACGCACCATAGACGGCCTGATCGACGGCGTCCTGGACTCCTACAGCCGCATCGGAGGCATCAACCACATCGAGGGGCTCAACCTGCCGTCCCGGCAGAGCATCCAGCGGATCGTGGACGAGCTTTCCGCCATCGTCTTCCCCGGTTTCCACTGCAATGAGTCGCTTACGCCGCGCAACCTGCGCTATCTCATCGGCGGCAAGGTGGAGGAGGCGGCCCGGGCCCTGACGGAGGAGGTGGAGAAGAGCCTGCGCTACGTCTGCAGGGACCGTGAAGGCTGCCACGACAAGAATTGCCTGGGGGAGGCCGAAAAGCTGGTGTTCGACTTCCTGGAGGGCCTGCCGGAGATCCGCCGCCTGGTCAGCCTGGACGTGGAGGCCGCGGTGCGGGGCGACCCGGCGGCCCGCTCCGCCGAGGAGGTCATCCTCTCCTACCCCTGCGTGGAGGCGATCATGGTCCACAGGATCGCCCACGTGCTCTGGCGCCAGGGGATCGCCATGATCCCCCGCATGATGAGCGAATACGCCCATGGTCGGACCGGCATCGACATCCACCCGGGCGCCACGATCGGCGAGTCCTTCTTCATCGACCATGGCACGGGCGTGGTCATCGGGGAAACGACGGTGATCGGCCGCGACGTAAAGCTCTACCAGGGGGTCACGCTGGGCGCCCTCAGCGTGCGCAAGGAGGAGGCCAACAAGAAGAGGCACCCCACCATCGGGGACGGGGTGACCATCTACGCGGGAGCCACCATCCTGGGAGGCGCCACGGAGATCGGGGAAGGTTCCGTGATCGGCGGGAACGTGTGGATCACGCAGTCCGTGCCGCCGCACAGCACGATCTACCACCAGCCGACGCAGGAGACGAGGACGGGAAAAGGAAGGACCTGATGGCGCGGAAACGGACCGCGGTCTCGAAGGAATCCGGCCGGGCGGGCGGCTCCCGCGGGAACCGGCCCATGCGGATCGGCATCTGCTGCTACCCCACCGCGGGGGGAAGCGGCGTGGTGGCCACGGAACTCGGCAAGCACCTTGCCGCGCGCGGCCATGAGGTCTCCTTCATCAGCTACGCGGCGCCGCTGCGCCTGCGGGAGCTTCCTCCCCGGGTGTGTTTCCACGAGGTGGAACAGGACACCCACCCCCTCCTGAAGCAGTTCCCCCACAGCCTGACACTCACGTCCAAGATGGTGGAGGTGGCCCGTACGCACAAGCTGCAGGTGCTCCACGTGCATTACGCCATCCCCTTCGCCGCCGCGGCCATCCTCGCCTCCCAGGTGGCGCCGGAGCTGGGATTGAAGATCATCACGACCCTCCACGGCACCGACATCACGCTGGTGGGCGGCAACCTGTCCTTCAAGCCCGTCACGGCCTTCTCGATAGAGAAATCCGACGCGGTGACGGCCGTTTCCCGCTTCCTGCGCGACGAGACCTACAGACAGCTGGGCGTGCACAAGGACATCGACGTCGTCTACAATTTCATAGATCCGCAGCGCCATCCCGTGCGGGTCCCCTTCTGCCTCCAGGAGGCGGACGGGGAGAGGCACGTCCCCACCCTCATGCACATCTCCAACTTCCGGCCCCTGAAGCGCCTGGAGGACGTGGTGCGCATCTTCGCGAAGGTGCGCGCCTCCATGGACGCGCGCCTCGTCCTCGTGGGCGACGGGCCGGATTTCGGCAAGACGCGGGCCCTGGTGGAGTCGATGGGACTGTCCTCCTCGGTGCAGTTCCTCGGCGTCGTGGAGGAGCCGGAGCCCATCCTGAAGGCCGCAGACGTCCTGCTCCTGCCGAGCGAGACGGAAAGTTTCGGACTCACGGCCCTGGAGGCCATGGCGAGCGGCGTGCCCGTGGTGGCGAGCGACGTGGGCGGGCTGCCGGAAGTCGTGGAGCACGGAGTCACGGGATTTCTCGCTCCCGTGGGCGACGTGGAGGCCATGGCGGGATACTGCCTGAAGCTCCTGGAAAATTGCGCGGCCCGCAAGCGCTACGGGGCGGCCGCGCGGAAGCGGGCCGCGGGCCTGTTCGACTACAGGGACATCGTTCCCCAGTACGAAGCGATCTACCGCAGGGTGCTGGCCGGGTAGCCTTAAGCCCCGGAAACCTTGCGCCGGTTCCTTGCATGGGAGATTTCCAGGAACACTCCCAGCAGGATGGGCAGGAAGGTGATCACCACGCCGCCCAATACAGCGTCCCTTTCCCCGCCTTCCGATTCCGGCGTCATGAGTCCCGCGTACATCAGGCCCCAGAACAGCAGGACCAGGGCGAAAAGGGTCCTTGAGACGACGATGGGAACCCGGGAAGGCGATCCAGGTACGGCCCGCCTGATCCGCGGACCCGCGTCCGTCACGCCGCTTCGTGGCAGGACTGAGGCCGCGTCCGCAGCCGTATCCGTCTTGCCTTCCCCCCAACGGGCCAGGGAAAGCCTCCGGCCCCGTCCGACATGGATCCCGGCGAAGACGGACACGCCCGCCACAAGCGGGATCACGAGCAGGGCGGCCGCCGATTCCGAAAGGGCGAAGGAATCATAGACGCCATGCATCAGCCAAGCGATGACGAATCCCTTCAAGATCTGGCGCCTTCCGGCCGCGGCGCTGCTGGAAAAACGGGCCAAGCCCGCATGGTAGCCCAGGACGATGCCCGTCGCCACGTGCAGGGGCACTGAGGTGAAGGCGCGCAGGACTCCCACCCCGAGTCCCTCCTGCGCCACGTAGAACAGGTTTTCCAGGAACGCGAATCCCAACGCCGCGGTCCCGACATATACGATCCCGTCGTTTTCCTCGTTGAACTGGCCGCTTTTCCAGATGAACAGCACGACGACGAGGAGCTTGCAGGCCTCCTCCACGGGGGCCACCTGGAAGAACGATTCCTGGATGACGCCCCACATGCCGCCCCAGCGGATGAAGGTCAGGCGTTCCGCGGCCATCTCCACGAGCATCGCCGGAAAGCAGCTCACGGCGCCCAGAAGGAAGGCGCGTACTATCAAGCCGGCCGGTTCCGGTTCCCTGCGGTCCATCCAGAGGATGTAGACGAGGAAGGCCGCGGCGGGAGCCGCGGAAACGAGGAATACTGCGACCGCGTTCATGCGCCCGGCGCGGTCACCTGCGACACATAGCTCGCCTCGAGGCCCTGGATCTTCTTCACGAGGTCCAGGAACTTTTCGGCTTCCTGTTTGTTGGAGTAGGGTCCGATCCGCACGCGGTACCAGGTCTCGCTCCTCTGATCCAGGGAGATCACGCGTCCGGCCAGGCCCTTGTCGGCGAGGCGGCGGGAAAGGTCCTCCGCCGCGGACTGGCTTTTATAGGAAGCGGCTTGGATCCAGTATTCGATCCGCTGGGCAGGCTTCGCCTCCGGCTTGGCGGCCGTCTTCTCGGCGGGCTTGGCTGCGGGTTTCGCCGCGGGTCTCGCCGCGGGCTGGGCGGCCGGCCTGGATGACGCCTCGGGTCTCGTCTCCGTCGTGGCGGGAGCCGCCGGCTGCGGGGCCACGGCCGCTCCCGGGCCGGTCGTCTTGCCGCTCTGTTCGCCGATCACGATACGGACAACTTCCGGCTCGTTCTTCTTCGTTTCGATCGAGGTCGGAGGGATTTCCGTCTGGTATTCATAGGGACTCACCCCGGTATCCGCCAGGGGAGTCGCCTCTCCCGCGGCCTTGGGCCGCAGCAGGAACACCCCGGCTACAAGGACCACCACGGCCAGGCCCGTCACGGCCAGGATCACCCAGAAAATCCGCTGCTTATCCATCGGTTCCCCTTCCCGCCTCGATGCCTGAAAGCGCCTTCCCCACGGCCCTCTCCAGCATCCGCACGGATCCCCAATTGTTCACAATATATGTATCGACCTGCGGACCATTACATTGAGGCCGTAGGCCCCGTTGCGCCCTGATTCTTTCCCAGGCCCGACGCGGTCCCAGCCGGTCCCGCTTCATGGCCCGCAGGAAGCGGATGGCGGCAGGCGCCGTGACCCAGAGCACCGCGTCGCAGAGGGCATTGAGGCCCATCTTGTACAGGATCGCGGCATTGATCAGCATGGGACCGTGCTCCCCGGCGAGCAGGATGCGCACCCTGTCCACCATGCGCGGGTGCACGATGGATTCCAGGCGGGAGAGGTCCGCCGGATCCCGGAAGACCCGCGCCCCAAGGGCGCGCCGGTCCACGCTGCCGTCCGGCCGCATGATCCCGTCGCCGAACTCGGTCCGGATCCTGTCCTTCTGCTCCGCGAGCACATCGTGGCCGACCGCGTCCACGTCGATGGACCGGAATCCCCTGGCCTCGAGGATCCGCACCACGGCGTCCTTGCCGGCGCAGTATCTGCCGGCGATCCCCACCACTCTCAATGGAAATCCCCCCAGGACCCGCCCGTCTCCGTGCTCACCTTCAGAGGAACGCCGCTGTCTGTCGCCGCTTCCATGGTCTCCCGGACCAGCTTCCCCACCCGCTCCATCTCCCCTTCGGGCGTTTCCAGGATGATCTCATCGTGCACCTGCAGCAGGATCCTGGCGGCCCCCTTTCCGTCCCGCAGTTTCCCGTAGAGCTTGACCATGGCCATCTTCACGATGTCAGCGGCCGTTCCCTGGATGGGGGAGTTCACCGCCATCCTTTCCGCCTGATTCCGTTCCGTCTTGTTTTCGCTCGCGATGCCCTGAATCCGCCGGCGGCGGCCGAACAGCGTCTCCACGTATCCCTTCTCACGGGCCGACTGCACGGTCTCCGCCAGGAAACGGGACACTCCGGGGAAGCGTTCAAAATAGGTCTTGATGAAGCGGTCCGCGTCCCCGCGCGGGATCTTGAGGCTCTGCGCGAGGCCGAAGGCGGACATGCCGTAGACGACACCGAAATTGATCGTCTTTCCCACCCGCCGCTGCTCGGGGCTCACCGCCTCCTCGGAAACCGCGAAGATCGAGGCCGCCGTCTGACGGTGGATGTCGCGGCCTTCCCGGAATGCGGCCAGGAGCGCCGCGTCCTGGGACAGATGGGCCAGGATGGCAAGCTCGATCTGCGCGTAATCGGCGCTGAGCAGGCGGGTCCCCGCCGCGGGCACGAAGGCGGCCCGGATACGCCTTCCCTCCTCGTCGCGGATGGGGATGTTCTGCAGATTGGGGTCCTTGCTGGAAAGCCGCCCCGTGGCCGTTCCGGTCTGGATGTAGTGCGTATGCACGCGTCCCGTGTCGGGATTCACAAGGAGCGGCAGCGCGTCCACGTAGGTGGACTTCAGCTTGGAGAGCTTCCGGTGCGCCAGGATCTTTTCCGGAACGGGATCCTCGGCGGCCAGGGCCTCCAGGACGTCGGTGTCCGTGGACCAGCCCGTCTTGGTCTTCCTCACGGGCTTCAGCTTCCGCCAGGTGAAGAGCACCTCCTGCAGCTGCTTGGTGGAGTTGATGTTGAATTTCGTGCCGCACAGCGAGTAGATCTCCGCTTCGATCGCCGCAAGGTCCTTCTCGATTTCCGTACCGTAGGACGCCAGCTTCCCGGGCAGGATGCGGATACCGGCCAGTTCCATCTCAGCCAGGATCTCCACGAGGGGCATCTCCATGTCCCGCAGGAGGGCGGCCTGGCCGGAAGCCGCGAGGTCCCGCTCCAGCATCCCGTGGAGACGCAAGGTGAGATCGGCGTCCTCCCCGGAGTAGTCCGTGACCCGCGCCACGGGGATGTCGGCCAGGGTGGCGTCGCTGCCTTTGGGAATCAGGTCCGTATAGGGAAGCGTCTTAAAGCGCAGGAACCTCTCCGCCATGCGGTCCAGGCCGTACGAGCTCTGCTCGCTGTCGAGGACCCATGCGGCCACCATCGTGTCGAACCACACGTTGGCGGGCCGCACGCCCCACCGCCGCAGGATCTTGTAGTCGTACTTGAAATTCTGCCCGACGATCCGCATCGCGGGATCCTCCAGCAACGCGGCCAGCCTGGCCCGTACCATGTCCTCGGGAAGGCATTGGGCGTCCCGGGAGCGCACCGGGATGTAGCAGGCCTCCCCTTCCCGATAGGACAGGGAGAAACCCACGGGGCGCGCGTGCATTTCGTCGGTACCGTCGGTCTCGGTGTCGAAGCTGAAGATCCCCGCATTCCGCGCTCCGCGGATCCATCGGTCCAGCTCCGCCGCCTCGATCACCGTGGCATAGGTGCCGGCTGAGGTGGATGCCATCACGGGGGCGGGCCGCGGGGCCTCGCCCAACTCGGCAACGATCGTCTTCATGCCTTCACGCTCGAACAGGGGCAGGGCCGCGGGCGTATCCAGCACGGCCGGGAGCGAGAGCTTCTCCGGCAGCGGCATTCCGGGCACGTCCCTGCGCAGCAGGATCAGCTCCCTGCTGAGCAGGGCGCTTTCCCGGCCCTCCTCGAGCTTCCGACGCACGCCCTCGGGCTCCACCTCGTGCAGCGCGGCATAGAGGGCGTCCAGGCTGCCGAAACGCGAGAGGAGCTTCACCGCGGTCTTCTCCCCGATTCCCTTCACGCCGGGCACATTGTCGGATTGATCGCCCATGAGGGACAGGTAGTCCACCACCTGCTCGGGGTAGACCCCCCGATCGGCGAACACGGTTTCCCGGGAATGCTCGGACAGATCGCCCATGCCCTTCTCCGGGGAGAGAACGCGCACGAAACCCTGGACGAGCTGCAGGATGTCCTTGTCCCCGGACACGATCCAGCAGGGGGCTCCCGCCCGGGCGCAGCCGTCCGATAGGGTGGCGATCACGTCGTCGGCCTCATAGCCGTCTGCGCGGACGCAGGGCACGCCCAGGGCGGCCAGGATTTCCTCGATCACCCCGACCTGCGCATGCAGGTCCGCGGGGGTCTTCTCCCGGTTTGCCTTGTAGGCGGAATACCGCTCATGGCGGAAGGTGGGGATGCGGGAATCCATCACCACGGCCAGGCGCGCCGGAGAGCGGGAACGGATCAGGTGGAACAAGGCGCGGAAGAAACCGTAGACGGCGGAGGAATTGCGCCCCGCGGGATTGAGCAGCGGTTTGCGGATCATCGCGAAATAGGAGCGGTAGATGATGCTGTATCCGTCGATGAGATAGAGTTCTTGCATGGGGCCCCTCCGGCAATGTCGGAGCGGCCAGGCCGCCCCGTCGGGCGCTATGTCGTGATGTCCACCAGGCGGGGGGCGACGGCGGCGGCGAAGGGAGACCGCAGCGTGGGCATGCGGCGCAGGCTCAAGACCTCCAGGCGCAGGTCCGCCATCTGTTCCCGCAACAGCATCCGGTTGCGCAGGTTGCGCGCCGCCACCTGCTCCTGCATCCGGGAGAGCGTCTCCTCCAGGGGGGGCACCGAGTCCTCCATCTGCGGATAGGAGGCCTGGTAGAGCTCCCGCAGCGGTTCCACGACCTTCTTCAGGGAGAAAATCTCGGCAATGATGAGGCTCTCCATCTGCGCCTGCGCCGCGATCTTGTCCTCGTCGCCTTCGCGGATGGACCGCTCCTCGTTTTCCAGCAGGACGAGGTACGACTGGAACTTCTCCCGCTGACGCAGCAGCATTTCACGCAGCCGGTTCAGCACGGCGATCTTCTGTTCCTGGCTCTCCATGACGACTCCTTCCCCGCTCATCCGGCCACGTTGATTCCGCCCTTGGCGGTGGCCTGCTCACCGACGCCCTTCTTGTTCGAGATCTGTTCCCAGGCTTCGCGCAGGTCGGAGAGGTATTTCTTCACCTCCTCCACGAGGCGGACGTCCTTCTGGATGTTGGCGTCCAGGAGACGCTGGTTCATGAACATGTACAGGCTGAGGAGGTTCTTGGCCAGGGAGCCTCCCTTGTCGAAATCCAGGGACCCCATGAGTTCCGAGAGGATCTCCTGTGCCGCCACGATGTGCCGGTTGAAAGCATCGTACTTCTTGTGCCCGGCCTGGATGCAGTCCAGGGCCTCATTGAGATGGCGGATGGCCCCGTCGTAGAGCATGACGACCAGCTTGAGCTGGTTGGCCGTCTTGATCTGCGTCTCCTTGTAGGTCTGCACCGGATTGGTATTACGCAACACAGCAGTCTCCCTTCGGACCTCTTCATCGGGCATGTTCGAGCAGGGCGGAGACCGGGACGATCTGGTAGCCCTGCCGGATCAGCTCGTTGATGATGATGTCCAGACGGTGGAAAAGATAATCATCCCGCCCGCCTTCGCCCAGTCCCACGAGGAACGGAACGATGGACCCCGGCTTCTTCTCCTTGATCACGCGTTCCGCCAGAACGGCCGAAGGCTGGTACAGTCCCAGGTTCTCCGTGGTCTCGCTCCTGGCCACCCAGTCGTCGGGATCGATGTCCCGGCCCACGTAGGTGTAGCTCATCTCCCGTCCCGCCGAGACGATGTCGGAGTTCATGATGTAGTAGGGGGCGTGCCACAGGAGGCTCAACTCATGGCCCGTGGCGGCGAAGAAATCGTCCTCGTTGCGCGCGAGTCCCGCCTTCACGAACTCCTTGTCGATCTGGAAGCGGGAATCCGTCATGTTGAAGTAGACATAGAACAGGGATCCCACCTCGTGCCCCGAGTCCACGATCTCCTTCACGGCATCGGGGTAGCGGCGGATGAACTCCCCGTTGACGAAGAAGGTGCAGCGCAGGCGGAAGGAGGCCAGGGTATTGAGGATCGTCGTGAGCCCTTCGATGGAGTCCACCGCGTTGAAGACCAGGGACATCTCGCGGCGGCGGATCCGGGAACCATGGTTGAAGACGTCCGCATCGGTCGGATCGTCCTGGTCGGGGTACGGCTGGTAGGCCGGCGTTTCCGCGGAAAACAGGGGGAACGTCCCATATCCCTTCGCGTCCCGGATCATGACCAGGTTGCGGTAACTGCCCCCCGAGATGGCGCCACTGGCGGCCTGGAGGGAATTGTCCAGGTAGACCCGGTAGGATGCGGACAGGACGGACGGTTCCCGCACGGCATAGGCATCCACGGCCGTCCAGGCCCTGGTCCCGTCCCCGAAGTTGCAGGCCTTCCCCCGGGTCTTCACGAGGATGTCCCCTCCGTCCCGGACGGAGAAGCCGTATTCCCCGGGCTGGGACAGCGCGATCAGGGTTCCCGCCTGCCTGGAAAGCGTATAGCGTTCCGTGTACCAGGTCCCCGCGATGACCAGTTCATCCTCCGAGATCCAGAGAAGGTCCAGGGGCTCCGGATGCGTGATGACGTGCTGTTCATCCCAGAACATGGCGTCGCGGCAGACGATCCCGTCCTCCCGCACGAGGGCGATCATGGATTCCTCGGGGGACAGCACGATATCCAGCACCCCCTCGTCCTTCATGCGCTCGAAGAGGGGCGTCTTGCCCTCCCCGCCCGGCGTGAGGCGGAAGATGGCCGACTTCTGCTTGCCCCCGTCTATGGTGACGGTGAGCAGCGTGATGCCATTGTCGGAGGCCCAGACCGTCCTTTTCACCACGGTGTCGCGGGGAAGGTACAGGTACGGGAGGGCCGTCATCTCCTGGTCCGCGTGGAAGTCCGTCCCGTTGAGGGTATAGAGGAAAAGGTTCCTGCCGCCCTTGTTCAGGAGGATGGTCCTGCCGTCCGGGGAGACGTGGAAGCTGTCGAAGTTGGCGTCGAAGGGGAACGGAATCTTGCCCTCGATCTTCCCGATCCTGAGGAACCCGGCGTAGAGGGCGCGGGTGAACAGCTCGCTCGCGTCCAGGGAATAGACAAGACACTCGGAGATGTAGTAGAGGTTCCCGTTGCGTCCCCATTGGACGTTCGCGATCTTTCCGTCCCCGATCTTGCGCAGCGATTCCGCGGGCACGCGGTCGTCCTTGAGTTGCGCCAGGGAAAAGTAATACAGGACATTGCCCTTCGCATAGACCAGATACTGCGAATCGGGGGACCAGACGGCTTCCGGCTGCGCCAGGGAGCGCTCCACGGAGGTGGAGACCGTCGTCTCCGCGCCCGTCTGCACGTTGAACAGGATCAGATCCCCGAAGGCGAGGGAACTCGGTTTCACGAACAGCAGCCAGTTCCCATTGGGCGAGGTCTGCAGCGGAGCCACATTGCCGCTCTGGATGGAGGCGCCGTTCACGAAAGCGCTGAATTGGGGGATGGGGACCATCTTGCGGGACTCCGCGGTCCAGCGGAAGACGCCGTAGCGGTTCTGGATCTGAAGGGTCTCCTTCTCGTTCAACAGGAGCACCCGCTCCGGGAAGAAGGTGAGCTGCCGCAGGCTCTTGTCCCGCAGGTTTGACAGGAAGAGCGTGCCGTAGTCCCCGAACTCCGGGGAGTGGGCGGACGCCGTGAAGAGGAGCCTGTCATCCGGCGCAAGATCCAGGCCGTCGAAACCGACCTGGGCGTACGCCCCGATGACGGCCGAAAGCAATGCCGCGCAACAAAGCAGCCGTTTCCATGCACGACCGTCGTTCATGGTGTACCTCGCGAGTCTCTGATGATACAACCCCACACCTCTTCCGCCTGCTCTCTGCAATGTTCGGCATCCTGGAGCCCGTATTTAAGGGAACCGTTCCGCCTTCCATCCACCCGCCTTCCTTGACCATTCCTCGACCCAAGTGCTACAGTGCGCCTTGCCGCGATGTGCCCCGCAAACCCGCCGACTCCCGTTTCCGCAGTCAATGTACCACCGGGGATGCGGTTTGGGATACGCCGGATCGGATTCCGCCGGCTGCACGGAACGGTTCAGGGAATAGCGGTCCGGCGCGAAAGCCCGTGTTTTTCTGTGATGCGGCAATAGCCGCATCAGGGACTGCGGCAATAGCCGCATCAGAGGTTGTGCATGCCCAATCGAGGTTTTTCGCGTATCGGCGTCCTTCCTTGTCCGGGAGGCATGGCTTTTTCGCAAAAAATCCTGTCGCATCTTTCGTCCATCGCCCGTGAGAAGTTCCAGGAAAAGGTCCAGTCCATCGGGAAGGGCTTCGGACTGCAGGAAAAGGACGTCATCAGGCAGATCAACCTGGCAGAGGCCCTCTTTTCCTACACTCCGGAAGCGGACCGGCCCACCGACGAATACCGGGAGCCGAACTTCCTGATCCCCGCTTCCTATACGCACTTCCCAAACGGTGAGTTCAAGACCGAGGTGCTCAGTTCCATCCGGGATGCCGACGTCTACGTGATCCAGGACGTCTCCAACCGCTATCCCCTGCAATTCCAGAAGACCGCGGAACCTTCCGTGCTGTCCGTCAATGACCACATCTTCTGCCTCCTGGTCACCGTGGATGCGGCCCTGCAGGCCGGCGCCAAGAGGGTGACCGTGGTCCTTCCCACCTACCCCTATTCCCGCCAGCACAAGAAGAAAGGCCGGGAAAGCCTTTCAGCGGCGCGTTTCGGGCAGATCCTGGAGCACTACGGGGTGTCCCGCCTGATCACGCTGGACATCCATTCCAAGGAGATCGAGAACACGTTCAACCACCTGAGGGTGGAGAACCTCCACGGCGCCTACCAGATCCTCAAATGCCTTTCCCAGGTGACCGACCTGAAGGATCCCGACCTGGTCGTAGTCTCCCCGGATACCGGAGCCATCGACAGGAACAAATTCTACGCATCCATATTGGGGAAGCCGCTCGGCATGCTCTACAAGGAAAGGGACTACTCACGCGTGGCGCAGAACGCGGAGAAGGGCAACATCACGAACATGAAGCTGCTCGGGTCCGTCAAGGGCAAGACGGTGTTCCTGAGCGACGACATGCTGGGCACCGGCGGCACCTTAATCAAGGCGATGCGCCTGCTCAAGGATATGGGGGCGCAACGCCTCGTGTGCGCGGTCAGCCTTCCCCTCTTCACCGCGGAGGCCGTGGAGATCGTCGACAAGGCCTACAAGGATGGCCTGTTCCACCGCCTCATCGGCACCAACGCCGTCTACCACGACGAAACGCTCCTGTCCAGGGAATGGTACATGAGCGCGGACGTGACCAACCTGTTCGCGCGCATCATCTACAGACTCCACTACGACAAGAGCCTCGGCTCCCTGCTGGACGATCGCAACGTGATCAAGGACCTGCTGCGGAAGGCTTGAGCGGGAAGTGCCGCGGCCGCCCTCAGCGGCCGCCTTTCGACAGGATGAGCAGGTTCAGCTCCTCTTCGATGCGGGAGAGGGTCGTTTCCATGGCATGGATCCTCTCGGAACAGTCCGCCGTCGGCGTCGGCGCCACCTCCTGTACGGATGCGGGCTCCGGCTTGCGGAAGTCGTATCCGCAGTAGGGGCAGAAGAGGAATGTCTTGTCGATGAACCTGCCGCACGCGACGCAGGTCTTCAGAACCTCCATATGGAATCTAGTATACGCGCCGCGGCGGCAGGAATCAAATTTTTCTCAAGGGTCCCTACAGCGAGAGGATGTCCGCGATCGCCGCCAGGAGCTCATCGACGTCCGCCATCGTGAGATCCCCCATGTGGGCGATACGGAACGTCTGTTCCTTCAGCTTGCCGTAGCCGTTGGACAGGTTCAGGTTCCTCTCCCCCAGCTTCTTGTTCAGGTCGGCCACGGAGATGCCGCGCGTATTGCGGATGCACGTGACGGTGCGGGACGCGTAGCGCTTCTCGGGAAGGAGCGCGAAGTATTTCTCCGCCCATTCCTGCACCCGCGCCGCCATCTTCGCGTGCCGCGCGAAGCGGTTCTCGAATCCTTCCTTCGCGATCCTGTCCATCTGCACGTCCAGGGCGAACATGTGGGGGATACTCATCGTGGAAGGATACTGGAAGTTCTTGTCCCGGATGAAGGACAGCAGGTGCAGCAGGTCGAAGTAGAATCCCCTGTACTTCACCTGGGCCGCCCGCTTTTCCGCCTTGGGGGAGATGATGGCCAGGCTGAGGCCCGGAGGAAGGGCGAGGCACTTCTGGCTGGAGGTCACCATGACGTCGACGCCCAGCCTGTCCACTTCGATCTTCACGCCAGCGAAAGAGGAGACGGTGTCCAGGCACCAGACCACGTCGGGGTACTTGCGGAAAACCGGGGCCAGCTCCTCCAGGTCGTTCATGACTCCCGTGGACGTCTCGCTGTGGGTGAGCGTCGCGCAGTCGTACCTTCCCGTGGAAAGATACCTTTCCACGATGTCGGGGGTGATGGGCTTCCCCGGCTCCACGGCATGTTTTTCGGCCGGCACCCCATTGCCCTCCGCCAGTTCCAGCCAACGGTCGCCGAAGGCCCCGACGGAGAACACGATCGCCTTCTTCACAGTGGAACAGCGGATGGCGCCTTCCATGAGTCCGGTGCCGGAGGAAGCGGAGAACACCACGGGATTCACGGTGCAGGCAAGCTTCTGCACCTTCTCCGTGACCCGTTTCTGCAGCTCGCTGTATTCCGAGCCCCTGTGTCCGATCATCGGCTTGGACAGGGCCGCGAGCACCTCGGGGGAGACCTCGGTGGGTCCGGGGATGAATAGTTTTTTGTGGCTCATCGCGTCGATTCCTCCTTGGAGAACGTTGCTGCATATATATGCAGATATTGAGAGAACGGTCAACCGATCGGGAATATTTTCACGAATGGAACGCGGAAGGCGGCGGGGTCAGATCTCCCCGAGGGCTTCCCGGGGGAAATCGCGTCCCGTGTAGAGCCGGAACTGCGCATATGCCTGGGAGAGGAGCATTTCCTTCCCGCCGACAGTCCTGCAGCCGGCCTCCCTGGCCCGTTTCAGGAAGACAGTTTCCGGAGGTTTGTAGACGAGGTCATAAACGAGCTCGTGACCGCGGAAAACATATCCGGTCGCAGGATCCAGCGTCACGTCGGGTTCCATGCCCGCAGCCGTGGTCTGTACGACAAGGTCGGAGAACTCCGCCATCCGCCCAAACCCGTTCCCGTCCAGCGCGGCCCACTGCACGCCGAACTCTCCCGCCAGGGAGGCCGCCCTGGCCGCCGTCCTGTTGAGGACGAGCACGCGCGCCTTCTCTCCCGCAAGCGCCGCCACGACGGCGCGCGCCGCGCCTCCCGCGCCGACCACGGACGCGCGCAGCCCAGGCGGCACGGAGCCCCCCAGAACCCGCCGCAGCGGGGCCAGGAAGCCTTCCACGTCCGTGTTGTGCCCCGTCCATCCGCTTCCCGCCTCCCGGCGGACCAGGGTGTTGCAGGCGCCGATCCTCCGGACCGGAGGCTCCGCCGCATCGAGCAGCGGCACCACGGACTCCTTGTGCGGCACCGTGACGGACACCCCCGTCATGGCAAGCGCATCCGCCACGCGCAGGAAGGCCGCGATGTCATCCACGCGGAACGGCACGTAGAGCGCGTCCAGGCCCAGCGCGTCATAGCCGGCATTGTGGATGCGAGGCGACAGCGAATGGGCGATGGGGTCTCCGATCACCCCGAAGATCCGCGTCGAAGGCCCGACGCGGTGGAAACGGTACGTCGCGTCCATGGCCTCGGGATCCACGTGCCCGGGCGCGGCATCCATGCCGGGAACCGAGCAATAGGCGAGGCTTCCGCCAAGCACCGGAGCCAGGACGCGCGTGGGGAAGCCGTGGGGCCCCATGCCCACCACGATCCGGCCCCGTTGCGTTCCACAGCGGAATGCGGGCAGGAGCCGCGCGAGGTCCTCCATGCCCTTCACGTGCACGGCCAGCTTGGGGATCTCCCGCCCCGACCGTGGCAGGGAGGAAAGCAGCGCGGCCGGGTCCGCAGGCGTGCCGTCCAGGTCGTGGAGGGAGCGGATCACGGCGCATCCGGAGGCCGAAGCGTCGGCCTCCAGATCGGGAGCCGCGAGATCGCTTTCCAGGTCCACGTAGGCGAATCGGCCGGCGCCCAGAAGGCGGTGCAGGAGCGATCGACGCGCCGCCTCGCCGCCGCGGTAATGCCCGCCGTCGACGGGCCTGCGCACAGTCAGGATGCAGGGAAGGCCCGCCATTGCCGGGAAGCGGGCCGCCGCCGCGGCCTCGGGATCGTCCAGGAAATCCGCCCGCAGTTCCACCGCGTCGATGTGGGCCCTGTAGCGCTCCACCTGCAGGAGATCCTCCTTCAGGGATGAGGCCGTGAGGCAGAGGCACAGCGGGCACCGGCCGCTCACCAGTCGCTCCGATACACGTACAGATCGGTAAGCTTCCCGTCCTCGAATACAAGGCGCGCCTCCAGGGGGAAGCCTGCCGTCTCGATGTGGTAGCTGACGGCATCCCCCTGTTCCCGGAACAGGCGGCCGATCCTGGACGTCGCCTCGGCCTTCCCCTCCCCCATCTGGAACCCCATGGCCGCGCCCGCATAGCGCCTGTCGACCCGCACCTGCCAGATCCTGTTCTGGAACCAGAAGAGGTATGTATAGTCGGGGTAGAAGAAGACCACGGCCTGCTCGAAGGAGAACACCTCCGCCGGCGCCCCGAGGGCCGCGTAGGCGGCCGCCAGATCCATCCCGATCAGGGCGGACGGGTCGAAGGCCTTCGGCGGCGCGGCCTGCGCGGCGGCGCGGTAGGCGGACGGGTCGTCCGCACCGCCGTCCTGCGCGCCGCAGGGAAGGGCCGCGGAACAGAGCGCGGCCGCCAGGAGGAACGCGGAAACGGACCGTCGTCGTGATGCGATGCTTGCCATGAGGCTACGAGGATAGCCGCCGACGGGGGGCGATGTCAAACGGATCGGCGCGCGAAATCTGCCAGGACCTTCCTGCGCTTCCCCTCCGTCAGGCGGTCGATGTAGACGATCCCGTCCAGGTGGTCGTACTCGTGCAGCACCGCGCGGGCCAGCCACCCGTCCGCCTCCAGGCGGAAAGGCCTCCCCTGCGCGTTGCAGGCCTGCACATGGACGGACCGGGGGCGGCTCACCCTGGAGAAGACGGAGCGGAAGCTGAGGCATCCCTCCTCGTAGACCACCTTGGAGATGGAGGTCTGCACGATGTTCGGATTCACGAACACCCGCGGCGGCTCCTTGTCCATGTGGAGCACGAAGAGGCGCACGGGCACGCCGATCTGCACGGCGGCCAGGCCGCTGCCCCTCTCCCCGTCCAGGATGGCGGTCATCTCCGCCACGAGGGCGGCCAGTTCGCCGTCGAACGCCCCGACGGGCTCGGACTTCCTCCGGAGCATGTCGTCGGGCCAGAGCACGATGGACCGCATGGGTTCCCCCCTCAACGGGGCGGCGGCACCGGCACGACCCCGGCGTCCAGTTCCGCCCGCAGGGCCGAGAGTTCCGCCGCCAGGCGCTCCGGGATCCCCTCCGCGGGGACGATGGTCTTCTCCGCCCGGTCCCGCCGCTTCAGCTCCAGGCCGCCCGCGGCCAGGGACTTGGCGCTCGCCGTGAGGCGCAGCGGGACGCCGATGAGGTCCGCGTCGGCGAACTTCACCCCGGGGCTTTCCGCCCTGTCGTCGAACAAGACCTCGATGCCCGCCTCCCCCAGCGCCCGGTAGGCCGCCTCCGCGGCCGCCATCGCCGGGGTTCCCGCCGCGCCGAGGGACACCAGGTGCACGTGGTACGGGGCCACGGAGACGGGACAGCGGAGGCCGCGCTCGTCGTGGTGCTCCTCCGCGATGCAGGCCAGGAGGCGGCCCAGGCCGATGCCGTAGGAACCCATGACCACGGGCCTCTCGGCGCCGTCCGCGTCCAGGAATACAGCGCCCACGGCGGCGCTGTAGCGGGTGCCCAGCTTGAAGATGTTGCCCACCTCCACCCCGCGGACCGCGGCGAGGGGTTTCCCGCATGTGGGACAGCCGTCCCCCTCCCCCGCCGCCGCGATGTCGGCCGTCAGGTCCGGCTCCCAGTCGCGTGGCACGTTGACGTCGAGGAGGTGGAACCCCGCCTCGTTGGCTCCGGCCACCAGATTGGGCGACTGCGGCACGGCGTCGTCGGCGACCACGAGGAAATCCAGGGGCCGCGGCGCCGCGCGCGACAGGCCCACGGGGGAGGCGTAGCCGGGCACGGCGCCCACGGCGCGGATCTCCTCCTCCGTGGCGGGCCGGAGGCTTTCCGCGCGCGCCACGGCGGCCAGCTTGGTCTCATTGACCTCCATGTCGCCGCGCACCACGGCGAACACGAACCGTTCCCGCGCCCCTCCGTCCCCACGGCATGAAGCCATGAGGAACACGGCCTTCGCCGTGGCGGACCTGGGCACGTCCAGAAGCTTCGAGAGGTCCTCAATGGTGGAGCAGTCCGGCGTGGCGGCCCTGCGCGCCGGCCGCGGGGATTGCGCGGCTCCCGGCGTCTTGCGGAAGCGCGCCACCTGCCTGTTGGCCGCGTAGCCGCAGGAGCCGCACAGGATCAGCGTGTCCTCCCCCACCGGGGTGAGATACATGAACTCATGGGCCATGCTCCCGCCCATCATGCCCACGTCCGCGCCGACGGCGGTCACGGGCAGGCCGCAGCGGGCAAAGATGTCGTGGTAGGCCTGGAAATGGGCCTTGTACTGGACGTCCAGGCCGGCCGCGTCCGCGTCCAGGCTGTAGGAATCCTTCATTGTGAACTCGCGCACGCGGATGAGTCCCGCGCGCGGCCGCGGATCGTCGCGGAACTTCGTCTGGATGTGGTAGACCAGGCGCGGCAGCTGCCTGTAGGACCGCACCTCGCTGCGACAGAGGTCCGCCATCACCTCCTCATGGGTCATGGCGAGCACCAGATCCCTGTCCCTGCGGTCCTTGAACCGCGCCATCTCGGCTCCCACGGAGTCCCACCGCCCCGTGGCCTTCCAGACCTCCGCGGGATGGACCACCGGCATGGTCACCTCCTGGCCGCCAATGGCGTCCATCGCGGCGCGCAGGATCCCCTCGATCTTGAGGAACGACCGGCGCGCCAGGGGAAGGTAGGAGAAAAGCCCCTGCCCGAGCTGGCGGATGAAGCCCGCGCGCACCAGGAGCGCGTGGCTGGCCGCTTCCGAGCCTGCGGGATCCTCGCGGAGCGTCGTACCGAATGCCTGTGACAGTCTCATGACACCATCCTTCAGCGCACCAGGAGCACCAGGCCGGACCCCTGGATCTTGCCTTCCGTGCCGGCGCTCCCTCCGGTGAACGGCTTGTCGTCCAGGTAAACCTGGACGTAATAGCTTCCCGTCCTGGCCAGCTTCAGGGGCACGTCCCAGAAGCCGTCGGCACCCTTCTTCAGCTCCCACGGCCAGAGGTCCTGGACGGTCTGGTCGGTGAAGTCCGGGTAGGAGGACTTGGCGTTGATCTGCTGCACGCTCATCGCGGCGGGCAGCGGCTCGTAGTAGACGACCACGGCGTAGACGACCTTCTTCGCGTCCAGGGGCTTCACCTTGATCGTGAGGTCCCCCGTCCTCGGCTCCGACGGGACGGGACCGAAGGCGAGGTACCGGTCCAGGTATTCCTCGTAGTAGCGGAACTGCTTGCCCACGACCGCGGCGCCGAGTCCCACGCCCGTGTGCTCCTTGCGGATCACAGTCTGCTTGTGGCCGTCATTGGGGGCCTTCTCCGCCATGAAGCTGTCATGGGAGGCGTTCATGTACTGGACGTAGTCCCCGTCGTTGGCTTCCAGGGACGCGCTGGACCAGCGCGCGGCCGCGTTCTCGCTCACGTGATCCATGCCGCCCGCGAAGGCCCAGCGTTGGTAGGGCTTCTCCCCCCTCATGTTCCAATGGCCCGAGAACCCGTTCTCGCCCGCTTCCCTGCACATGCGGTTGGCCACGCGGCTGGCCAGGATGTCCAGGATGACCGGCGAGGCATGGAAGGCCGCCCGGCTCTTGTTGACGTAGGCCAGCTGGTTCAGCTTCAGGGCGAGCATCCGGTCCGAATCCTTCCATTCCGCGTACCGCGTTTCCTCCGCGTTCAGGCGTCGGTATTCTTCCCATACGCCAGCGGGGAGCTTCGCGATGATGTCCGCGACAAGGTCCTTGGACTGGGCCGTGGCGGGAAGGACGGAGCACAACAGCGCGAGGAGGAGGGCCGCCGGGATCGGGTTGGATTTCATGGGCCCTATAATGGGAAAAAAACGGAGGATCGGCAAGCCGGCGGACGGGGAGGATGCCGCCCTTCTTTTCCGCCGCGATTTCCGCTACAGTTCGATTCCATGATAGCAGCCGTAGTGAACGCCCTCGCGGTCCTCGCCGGTTCCCTTCTGGGGCTTCTCCTGCGCACGAGGCTGAAGGACGGGTACCGCAACGTGGTATACGGCGGCGCGGGCCTGGTCTCCCTTGCCATCGGCATCAGCATGTCCCTCCAGTCCGGCAAGATCGTCTATCTGGCCCTGTCCATCATCTTCGGGGGGATTCTCGGCGAATGGTGGAAGATCGAGGACGGCGTCCTGCATCTTGGGGAGTTCCTGAAAAGGCATTTCGCCAAGGGCGAGGACGGGAAGGGATTCGCCTATGCGTTCCTGGACTCCTCGGTGCTCTTCTGCGTGGGCGCCATGGCCCTCGTCGGTTCCTTCAAGGCCGGTACGGAGGGCAACTACGACCTCATCTTCACCAAGTCCGTGATGGACGGCTTCATGGCGGTGGTCCTCACGGCCGCCATGGGCATCGGGGTGGCCTTCTCCTCCCTGACCATCCTGGTCTATCAGGGGGCGCTCACGCTTCTGTCCCAATGGGTGAAGCCACTCGTGAGCGACCTGATGCTGAAGGAAATTTCCGGCACCGGTGGCCTCCTGGTCATCGCCATCGGGATCAACCTTCTGGGCATGGCCAAGATCAAGACGGCCAATTTTCTGCCGGCCCTGCTCCTGATCGCGGCCTTCATCGCCCTGGACGGCCTGCTGTTCGCCGCGCCCGCATAGGCCGGCATCCCGGGCTCCCTACCCCCAGCGCACGAACCCCGGAAGCAGATTGTGCACCAGGTGGCGGTGCCTGGGCAGGACGCGCACCGTGAAGCCCTGCCTTCCGGTCCTGTCGCAGGGCACCCTGGCCTGGAAGCTCCAAACGGCCCCCCTCTGCCCCGTCTGGCCCATGGTGGCCAGCCTGGGCTCCCTGATCTCGCGTTCCGAGGAAAGCGGCCCGTAGTAGAGCTCCACGGTCACCTCGTCCGGGGACAGCTCCGCCAGCGCGATCTCGGCGTCCACGCTCAGCGTGTCCCCCACCTTGAGGATGGGATCATTGGGCGAGGAGATCCGCTCCACGCGGACCGCGCCCCAGTTCCCGCCCAGCTTCTGGATGTAGGCGGCCAGTTCCTTGGCCTCCGCGTAGTCCCCAGCGGCGCAGTTCCGGGAGCGCTCCAGAGCCGGCAGGTAAAACCGTTCCGCGTATTCCTTGAGCATCCTGTGGCTGCTGAAGCCCTTGCCCACGTCGCGGATCGCGCATTTCATGCGCCGGATCCATTCCCTGGGCAGGCCGTCCATGCCGCGCGTGTAGAACAGGGGCACGATCTCCCGCTCCAGCAGGTCGAACAGCGCCTTGCCCTCCACCTCGTCTTGCAGGACGGGATCGTCGTATTCCTCGCCCTTGCCGATCGCCCAACCGATGCTTGTGTGGAACGCCTCGTCCCACCATCCGTCCAGGATGGACACATTGGGCACCCCGTTCAGGGCGGCCTTCATGCCGCTGGTGCCGCTCGCCTCCAGGGGCCTGCGCGGCGTGTTGAGCCACAGGTCGCTGCCGGAGGTCAGGTAGCGCGACATGGTCATGTCGTAGTCCTCGAGGAACACGATCCGGCTGCGTACCCGCGGGTCGCGCGCGAAGTGCGTGATCCTCTTGATGATCTCCTTGCCCTCCTTGTCGTGCGGATGGGCCTTGCCGGCGAAGATCAGCTGGACCGGCCTCTCGTTGTCGGAGATGAGGCGGATGAGGCGCTCCGGCTGCTGCAGGAGCAGGTCCGCCCTCTTGTAGGCGGCGAAGCGCCGGGCGAAGCTGATGGTGAGGGCGTACGGGGAAAGGGCCCCCTCCCCGGCGGCAAGTTCGGCGCTCGCGGCGCCCTGGCGGAGCAGCTGCTCCTTGAGGCGCATGCGGGCGAAGGCGACCATCCTCTCCCGCCTGCGTTCATGGGTCCGCCAGAGCTCCTCGTCGGAGACGCGGTCCATGCGGTCCCAGATGGCGGGATTGGTGGGCTCGTCGTAGAAGCTCGGGCCGATGTAGCGGTCCAGCAGGTCGATCATGTCGTGGGAGATCCAGGTGCGGGGATGCACGCCATTGGTCACGTGGGTGACCGGGATCTCGTCCAGGGGCAGGCCGGGCCAGAGTTTGCGCCACATGGAGCGGGAAACGCGGCCATGGAGCCGGCTCACCGCATTATTGTTCGCCGAAAGCTTCATGGCGAGGACCGTCAGGCAGAAGTCCTCGTTGTCGTCCTCGGGGTTCTCGCGCCCCAGGGAGAGGAAATCCTTCCAGGAAAGGCCCAATCCCTGCGCGGTCCTGCCGAAGTACCTGGACATCAGCGCCGGGGTGAACCTCTCATTGCCTGCCGGCACGGGAGTGTGGGTGGTGAACACGCTGCTCTGCCAGACGGCCATGCGCGCTTCCCTGTAGGAGAGGCCGTTTTCCGTCATTAGCTCCCGGATCCGCTCCAGGCCGAGGAACGCCGAATGCCCCTCGTTCATGTGGACCACGGCCGGCGTGATGCCCAGGGCACGCAGGGCCCGGATGCCCCCCATGCCGAGGAGGATCTCCTGGCGGATTCGGTTCTCCCTGTCCCCGCCGTAGAGCTGCAGGGTGATCAGCCGGGTGTCGGGCGGGTTCTCCTCGATGTTGGTGTCCAGCAGGAAGAGGGAGGTCCTGCCCACCATGACCTCCCAGACGCGGGCGCGCACGATCTCGTCGGCCATCTCCACCTGCACCGTGACAGGCTTCCCGCTGCCGTCCATGCGCAGGCGCACCGGCATGTTGTACCAGTCGTTCTCCGGGTACTGCTCCTGCTGGAACCCGTCCACGTTCAGGTATTGCTGGAAGTAGCCCTGGCGGTACAACAGGCCCACGCCGACCAGGGGAAGCCCCAGGTCGGAGGAGCTCTTGATGTGGTCGCCCGACAGCATCCCGAGGCCGCCCGAGTAGATCGGCAGGGACACGTCCAGGCCGTACTCCATGGAGAAGTAGGCGATCGTTCCGGCATGGGATCCCTTGTACCAGCGCTCCGCTGCCAGGTAGCGCTGGAACTTGGCGTAGACGGCGTCCATGGCGGCGAGGAACGAATCGTCCTTCCCCATCTCCTCCAGGCGCGCCTGGGACACCAGGCCGAGGAAGCGCGCCGGGTTCTGGCGGGAGGCGAGCCATGCGTCGTAGTCGATCCGCATGTAGAGGGTGATCGCCTCGAAGTTCCAGCTGATCCAGAGGTTGTGGGCGATCTCCTCCAGCGGGGCCAGACGAGCGGGGATGTTCGGCTTCACCGTGAATGACAGCAGACCCATGAAAACATGGTAATCCATGCGGGTCCGGTTGTACAGGCCGGGCGGGGGCGTCAGTGCATCATCCAGGCCGTCCGCACGGGGACGGTACGCCTCAGCACCCAGGGCCTCCCCGGGGGCCGTCGGGACCCTCGACAGGACCATCGGATCCTGCTACATTGGCGCGCCGTAGGCTTTCCCGATCGGAGGTGCCGTCATGGGTTTTTCCTGGACGATCTTCATCGACCTTGGGCTCATTTCCCTCGCGCTGCTTCTGGCCACGTTCCTGCGGGCCAGGATCCCGTTCTTCCAGAAATATCTGATCCCCAACGCACTGACAGCGGGCTTCCTCCTGCTTCCCTTCTATAATCTGCTCGCACCCCGCCTGGGGATGGACTCCACCGGCCTCGGGAACCTGGTTTTCCACCTCCTGAACCTCTCCTTCGTCGCCATGAGCCTCAAGGAAGGTTCCGCCAAGGGTTCCGGAAGGAGCATCTTCGCCTCCGCACTCATGATCGTCCAGCAGTATACCATCCAGTGCATCATCGGACTCGGCCTCACGGCCCTCTTCATGGCCACGATCCTCCCCAATCTCTTTCTGAACTTCGGCTTCTTCCTGGCCCTCGGCTTCGGCCTCGGGCCGGGCCAGTCCTTCGCCATCGGCAAATCATGGGAATCCGCCGGCTTCGAGAACGCCGGCAACCTGGGCCTCATCTTCGCGGCCATGGGATATGTCTGGGCCTGCGGAGGCGGCATCTACCTGATCAACCAGGGCGCCCGCAAGGGATGGCTGGACAGGAAATCCGTGGACCGCATGGCCAAGAAGGGCCTGCGCACGGGAATCTACGGGCGGGACGAGGAGAAACCGGTCGGCAGCCGCCTGACCACGGACACGGAGGCCATCGACACCCTGTCCTACAACCTCGCCATCATCCTTGGCGTCTACCTCCTGGCCTACCTCCTGCTCAATGGCATCACATGGCCGCTCAACAAGTTCGGCGGCGGCATGGGCAAGCAACTGGCGGACACCCTGTGGGGCATCTCGTTCATCTTCGCGGCGGTCGTGGCGATGCTCGTAAAGAAGCTCTTCAAGGTGGCGCGCATCGAGCACACCCTGGACGAGGGGTGCCTGAACCGGATCTCCGGGGGCGCCGTGGACATCATGGTCGTGGCGGCCATCGCGTCGATCACGGTCGTCGTCGTGTCCCGCTACTGGATGCCGATCGTCGTGGTGGGCCTCGCCGGCGGGATCGCCACCACGGTGACCGTGCTGTGGACCGCATCCCGGCTGTACGACAACCACCAGTTCTCCCGCGCCATCATGATCTACGGCAACATGACGGGAACCCTCTCCTCCGCCCTGGCCCTGCTGCGCGTCATCGACCCGGATTTCGAGACCCCCGTGGCCAATGACTACATGTTCGCCTCCGGCATCACCTTCGCGCTCTGCATCCCCTTGATCCTGATCCTGAACCTGCCCATCTACTGGCACACCACGGGGGATCCCATGTTCCTCTGGCTCACCGTCGCCGGCATCGCGGGCTACCTCGCGTTCTCCGTGATCGCCTACCTGCTCATGGCGCGTGGGAAAGCCTTCGCGCGCATCGGTCAGCTCTGGTACAGGGAATAGGACGGGCCGGGCTTCAGGAGTTGGGGGGCACGCAGTCGGGGCAGAACGTGTGGGAAAACCGCGTAGGGGACTTGCTGGAGATCAGAGTCTCCAACGGGACCCACGTGTCGTGATCCCCCTCCTTCACGCGGATACGGCGGCACACGCTGCAGATGGGAAGGATGAGTTCCACCTTGGCCGTGAAGTCGCGCAGGGATTTCAGCTCCGTGATGTCCTGCGCCACCCCCTGGGTCCCTATGATCTGGTGGTGCCGTTCCTTGTCCGCGGGCCTGGGTACGTAGATGCCGGAGGCATTGAGGCTCACGTAGATGAAGTCCAGGTTGAACCGACGCACATCGCCCTGCCGCGTGAGGATGCGCGTCTCCAGGTTCTGCGTGGATCGGGGCGGCCTGCGGCGTTCCCGGATCCCCCAGTAGGCGCGTTCCCTGTCCTCCGGATGGACCAGGTCCATGAGGTCCTTGCCGATCAGCTCCTCCTTGGAGAAGCCGAGAAGCGTCACCGCGCGGTCATTGATGAACAGGATCCGGCCCTCGGTGTCCAGCAGGTAGATGATGACGGAGGAGTTCTCAACCAGGGTCCGGTAGAGGGCGTCCATCCGGTCCAGTTCCTCCCGCAACTGCTCCCGCAACGTGACGTCGCGAATGAGCAGGCTGAAGCCGCCGTCCGCCCCGATGCCGATCCGGGGGGTGCAGGTGACTTCCACGGGGATCGCCATGCCGAAAGAGGAGCGCAGGTCCAGGGCGACGGCCGGTATGCTGCTGCCGTTGCTGCTGATCTCAAGGAGTTGGTGCAGGCGAACCGTGCAGCCCTCCGCAAAAAGCGATTCGACGTTCCGTCCCCGCACTTGTTCCCACGCGAATCCCGTGGTCTGTTCTCCGGCCTTGTTCCACGCCCTGATGACACCCGACTTGGAACAGCCGACAATGATCTCCTGGATCCGATTGGGATCTATATGAAAGCTCAAAAAAAATGCTCCCCTTTCCCGGATAGCATACTGTCTTTTCTGGAGAAATCAACTAAAATCGACATTGGGGATGTCAAGGAGGAACCATGGGCGTTTTCAAATCATACGATATCAGGGGGATCTGGGGCGTCGAATGGGACGGGGAAACGGCGCGCGCCATCGGCCGACGTCTTCCACGGCTCCTTTCGGCGCGTGAGATCGTCGTAGGCCGTGACGTGCGTCTTTCCTCCGAGGAGGCGCTGCACGCCCTCACGGACGGGATACGCGACGCCGGATGCGCAGTGGCGGACATCGGACTCTGCGACACCCCCGCCCTCTACTTCGCCACAGCCTTCCATGGATTCGACGGAAGCGCCATGATCACGGCCTCCCACAATCCGCCCGAGTACAACGGGCTGAAGATCTCCCGCAGGAACGCCGTGCCCGTAGGCTACGACACCGGACTGGACGTCCTGGAGCGGACGGTCAAGGAACCTTGGGACGTTCCCGACGCCGGGCGCGGCGGCCTGCGTTCCCTGGACATCCGGGCGGACTACCTGGCCCATCTGGACCGGTTCCGCGGGGACATCGGAGGGCTTTCCGCGGTCATCGACTGTTCCAACGGCATGGCGGGGATCTTCCTTCCCGACGTCCTCAAGGGGCTTCCGGGCACCTTCTCCCTGCTGTTCGAGAAACCCGACGGGAGGTTCCCCAACCACGCCCCCAATCCTCTGGTCGAGGAAAACCTCGCGGCGTTGAAGAAGGAGGTCCTCGCCCGCGGGGCCGACCTGGGGATCTGCTTCGACGGCGACGCGGACCGTGTCATGTTCGTCGACGAACGGGGCCGCTTCGTTTCCCCGGACCTCATCACGGGAATCCTCGCCCTCTGGTACTTCCGCCATCATCCGGAGCGCATGGCGGGATCCGGCCGGGCGGCCACCTACGACGTCCGCACCTCCCGGGGCGTGGTCGAATTCCTGGCGTCCCTGGGCGCGGATCCCAGGATCTGCAAGGTGGGCCATTCGCACGCGAAGAAGCTGCTGAGGGACGCCAACGGGATTCTCGGCGGGGAACTGGCCGGACACTATTACTTCAGGGAAAACTGGTTCTGCGACTCGGGCATGATCGCGGCCCTCATTGTGCTCTCCGTGCTTTCCCGCGAAAAGATGCCGCTCTCCCGCATGGCGCGCGGCGTTTCGCGCTACTGGTATTCCGGAGAGATCAACTTCGAGATTCCGGACGGCCGTTCCGTCGTGGAAAAGGTGCGCGCCGACTACCCGGACGGGAAGCTGACGGCCATCGACGGCGTGCGCATCGACTATCCGGACTGGTGGTTCTGCCTGCGCACCTCCAATACGGAGCCCCTTCTCCGGCTGGTCCTGGAGGCGACCACGGAAGAGGGGCTCTCTGAAAGACGGCGCGAACTGGAGGAAAAGATCCGCCGCCATGCGGGGATCAAGCCGTAGGGATCAACATCCTCGCGGCAGGCTGCGGGGCATGAATCCCGCCTGCGAATCAGTCCGGAGGGATGACAAGCAGCCATCCGGGCTGGATCAGGTCCGGGTTCTGGATCAGCTTCCGGTTCCTGCGCCAGATCTTGGGCCACTGGAACGGGTCGCCGTAGATGAAGGGATACTCGGCGATCCTCCAGAGGCAGTCCCGGTTTTCCGGAATCAGCCGCACGGTGTACACGCCCTTCACGGCCTGCGCCTTGTAGGCTTCCACGTAACGCAGCGATTCCTGGAAGTAGTCCTGGGCCTTCACGTATTCCCCGTTCGCCTTGGCTTCCAGGCCCAGCTTCCACAGCTGCTTGGCCTGGGCGAGCAGGTTCTCCTCCTGGGTCTCGCCCATGACCACGGTCCGGCCCTCGGCGATCGCTACGCCCCGGGAATCGGAGGTTGAAGGCAGGAGGGACTGGCCTCCGGTCTTGGCCTTGTTCTCCTGCTCCTTCTGTTCCATCTTCTCGAGTTCCTTGAGGAAATCGTCGCCGGACCACTGGGAAGGCTCGATAACGGTGCCGTCCTCGGTCACCACGGTGAGCTTCGATGCTTCCTGAAGGGCCGCCTGGGTCTTCATCATCAGCTCCTCGGCCTTCTTCTTCTCCTCGCCCTGCGACTTTTCCCGCTGATCCTTGGCGAGCCTCACGGCGTCCCTGGCCGCGATGGCCGCGGCGCCAAAGGCCTCTTCGGAGGCGGCCAGCTTGTAGGACTGGAATGCCTCCAGGCCCTGAAGGTAGTAGGCGTTGGCCTTCTCCTTCTGTTCCGGGGCCCACCGGCCCGCGTCCAGCGTCTCGGCCTGGGCCAGGGTCTCCTCCACGTCCCTCTTCACGCCCTTCACCTCCGTGAGGCGCCTGTCGAGCTTCTCGTAGAGGTCTGCCATCTCCTTGAGCGTACGGAACACGCGCGCCCGCGCCCCGGAGACGTCGTCCTTCTGGAAGAGGGCCTGGGAGTCGGCGATTCCGGAGACGGCCTTGGCGTAGTCGGAGGGCAGCCACAGGTCCGCCTTGGCTTCCTTCAGCTTGGCATCCATGGCTGCCATGCGCGCCTGGAAATCCTTGGACGCCTGCGCAACGGAAATATCATACGCAAGATCCGCCTTGGCCTTGGCAGCCGCCAGGAGCTCCCGCGCCTTGTCCGCATCCGGCTTGGCGGCCTTCAGGGCGTCTTGGAGCAGGTTGCGGGCGTCGTTGATGTCCTGCGCATCGTAGAAGTCGGCGTCCATGTCCTTGGCCCGGGCGATGGCATTGCGTACTTCCAGGACTTCCCGGTCCGTCAGGGCCCTGGGAATGACGATGGTATAGGCCGCCGATGAAACCGGGGATTCCTTCCAGTTCGGCTTCAGGGCCACCGCTTTCAGCGTGGCGGAAGCGGACATGTCCACGGGTCCCTTGTATACGGTACCGTTCGTCGCCGTCGGTCCGGTTCCATCCAATGTGTACCGGATCTCGGCGCCCTCCGTAGAGGACCGGATGGCCACCCGCTGCGCCGCCTTGTAGCTGCCCGCGGGAGGATCGAAGACGGGAACGGAAACGGTCCCGGAGAGGACCGTGTAGGAAATCGAGTTGACCGCCGATTCCTTCCATCCACTGCGGTATGCGAGGGCCTTGACCGTCGTGGACGAGGAGAGGTTGATCGGAGCCGTGTACACGGTGCCGAACGTCGCCGTAGGCGTGGAGCCGTCCAGAGAATAACGGATTTCCGCGCCTTCCGTCTTGCACAGGATCTGCACGCTCTGCGACCCGATGTAGGTCCCGGTAGGCAGCTGGAACACGGGCATTTCCACGACGCCGGCGAGAATCGAGTATTTCGCCTCACTCACGAGGGAGTCCGACCAGTCCGGCTTCCAGGCCATCGCCTTCAGTGAGGTGCTCTGCGCCACGCTCACCGGAGCGGCATACGGGATACCCGTGGTGGCAGAAGGCAGGGTTCCGTCGAGGGTGTAGCGGATCTGGGCATCCGGAGAGGCCGAATTGATGGTCACAGTCTGGTTTCCGATATAGGTGCCGCCCACGGGGCTGAAGACAGGAGCGACAATGGTGCCAAGGATCAGTTTGTAGACCGCACTGCTCACCGGGGAGGGTTTCCAGTCCTTCTTGAAGGCCGCGGCCTTCAGCGTCGCGGAGTTCTTCACCGCGACCACGCCGGAGTAGACGGTCCCGCCGGCTTCCGTGGGATCTGTGCCGTCGAGGGTATAGCGGATCTCTGCCCCTTCCGTGGCGCAGGAAAGGCTGACGTCAAGGACGGTCTGGTAGGTGTCCGTCGGCAGGGAAATTTTGGGAGCGGCCACGGTGCCGGTGAACACAAAAGAAGCGGAGGCGACCGCCGAGGGAAGCCAATCCGTCTTGAACGCGCCGGCCTTGACAGTCGCCGTGGCGGCGAGGCTGAACGGGTTCTTGTAGACGGTCCCGGCCGTCGGGGAAGGATCGGTGCCGTCGAGGGTGTAGCGGATCTCGGCGCCCTCCGTGGCGCACGTGACCGTCACATTGGCCGCTTCCGTGAAGGTTCCTCCCGACGGCGCAATGACTGGAGTAGCCACGCTTTCCGGCGGCGTTTCCGGCACCTTGGGCTGCGAGGGACACCCCGCGAGAACCACAGCGGCCGCGAGGACGATGAAGAGCTTGAACCTGATGGACATTCCGACCTCCCTCTCCAGCATTCACCCTAAATTCTATCAGCACGCTACGGCAATGTCAATCAACAACCTTGCGGCAAGCTGCGGGGTATGAATCCCGCGTGCGGATCAAGCGGGACACGCAATCCCACCCCGCGGCACGGGGATCATTGACATTTGCTCGTGACCTGCTACATTATTTGTCAGAGCGAACCGCCGAGGAGGAGCTTCATGTCCAGGAAATCCATTGTGATCGTAGGGATCATGCTTTTCGCGTCCTGCGCCCTCTGGGCGCAGTTCTATGCGGGTTACGCGGAACCGCAGAAGAAGCAGCTCGGGGAAGCTTACTACCTGGCAGGCCGCCAATACCAGACCGTCGGAGAATCTGACAAGGGCAAGGAGTGCATCGATCTGGCATACCAGATCTGGCCTGCCCTGGATCCGAAATCCATCGTGGAAGCCAAATCCCTGTCGGCTGCGGAGCTCCTGAGCCAGGGAAGGGCCACCTACCTCATGGCACCCGGGGACGCAGGCAAGGACCAGTTGCCCGCATCCTATTTCCTCAGGCTCATCGGCGCGTTCCTGGACGAGGACGCGGCAAGGGTCGCGGATTTCCTCGACGGCTCCGTGTACCTGTCCGCCCTGAACCGGGCCGAGAGCCGCACGGATGCCCAGGCGGACCTGGAAGAACTCTTCCGCACCGTCTCCCTGGAGGGCTTCCTGCCCTCCCAGATCTACAACCTGGAAAGCATCGCCATCGAACCCGGTTCTCCAGCCATGAAGGCGCAATGGGGGGATACGTACCTGCTGCGCGTGGATGCCAAGCAGGATTTCTCCGGGCAGGTGGCATTCTGGGCGCCCCATCAGCAGTTCACAGTGAGGCGGCTCGGGTCTGACTGGCGCATCATCGGCCTCGGTTCCACCCCACCCACGACCTGGACCCCCCTCAAGGCGCCGATGGTGGCCGTTCGCGCGCCCCAGGCGGCGCCCGGGACAGTGAGCACGGAACAGTCCGTCCGGGAAGCCCTTTCCGCCCTCTACTCGGCCCTGCTCGCCAAGGACATGTCGGCGGCAGGCCGGAATCTTTCCTCACGTGTGCAGTTCCTCCGTCTCGGCCAGACGCTGTCACAGGAAGAGGTCTTCGCCACGTTCATGGAAGCGGCCGCCGCGAAGGACCTCTCGGGGCTCACGCCCGGATCCATTTTGGACATTCCCGGGGCCTATGTCATGAAGAGCGACCGTTTCGCGGGGCAGGCATCGGAACCGCAATACCTGTTGAGCGTTCAGACCAAGACGGACCTTTCCGAGATCCTTCCCTTCTGGGCAACCTACCAGGATTATTACCTGACCTTCGAGGGAGGGACGTGGAAGGTTTTCGCCATCTTCTAGATGGAGCGGAATTCCGGAGTTCCTGCGCTATATTTCTCTGCATCCTCCAAGGAGGAAGGGATGTGCATATGAAAACCACGTACCGCGCCTTCATGGCCGTGCTTGTAGCCTTCTGCGTCAGCGCAGCGGCCGCGGCCGCGGAAAAGATCGGCGAAATTTCGTATTTGGAGGGCAATGTCAGCCTGCTGCGCAACGGAAGCACCATCGGCGCGGACGAGCTCGAAGGCGGGCAGGAAATCCAGAACCTCGACGTCATGAAGACGGGCACCGACGGACTCGCGGAAGTCAACGTGACGCCGGCCAGGGGCCCTTCCCTCAACGTGAAGGTATCGCCAAAAACCTCCTTCACCTTCGAGATGAACAAGATCGGCGACAAGCAGACGGGTACCGTGGGCCTTATTTCCGGTTCCGTCGCCCTGAAGGTGGCCAAGTTGTCCAGTTCCAAGGACGTGAAGGTGAGGACGGATTCCGCCGTCATGGGCGTGAGGGGAACCTCCTTCGTGGTGAGCACGGCCCCCGGTTCCGGGGACCTCCTGGTCACCTGCGACGAGGGGGAGGTGGTCTGCACCGACGAAGAGGGCCGACAGGCGAGCGTGGTTCCCGGCAAGGCGGCCGAAAAGAGGTCCGGAGAGCCCATGCGCACGATCCCCGTGGCCGTTTCCAGCCTGGAGACCTTCCGCAAGCAGTGGATCACGGAACGCAGCGAGGCCCTGCAGGCCAATGCCCTGCAGGCCACGCGCAACTATGCGGCGCGCTACGAGAAGCTGCTCGCTCAATTCCGGACGGAATCCGACGCCCTGGCTGCCAAGGCCTCCGTCCTCTCAAAGTGGAAACAGGAGGACAGGAAAGGCCAGATCGGCGGCCGCATGGAGGTGATGCGGGAGAAGAAGGAGATCGCCGGCCCCCTGTTCAAGCTCCGGGGCACGCTTTTCCTGTTCGAAAGGATCTACTACCGGCTCCAGGAGCTGGCCGACTACAATGCCCAGGGCTGGGGCAAGGGCTTGATTTCCGGCGGCGTTTCCTCGGACCAGTTCTTCCAGAAGATGGCCAAGGACCGAAAGGACCTGGAAGCCCGAATGGCCGAGGTGCGTTACGCGACCAGGCTGTACGCGGACCGCAATGACGGATCCTTCCCCACGGATTCCTTCGCAGAGGAGACGGGAACGGGCGGGATGGATGAGATGAAGGAGGATGATTTCTTCTCCGGAGGCGGCTTCTAGAAGAGCGTGATATCCGGCTTCTTCTCGTCGTCCTTGCGGATCTTGGAGAAATAGACGCTTTCTTCGCTCTCCACCGGTGTGGTCTCTTGGCTGGAGAGCTTCTTCACGAGCACCTTGTATCCCTCGGTGAAAAACAGGACACGGCGTCCCTGGGTCCCCCCCACGTCCTGGGCGGCGATGGGGATGCCCTCCTGTTTCAGGTAGGACATGGCGAAGGTGATGTTGCCTTCCGGTACGGAGTGCGTGATTCCCGAGGTGGTCCGCAGGACCTTCCCGCCGCCGAACACCTTGGCAATGAAGCTCTTCTTGGTCCCCCCGAGCTTGATCAGCTCGTTGATGAGAAGCTCCATGGCGTACATGCCGTATTTCCCGCTGCCCGAGACGTAGATGCGGTCCGTCTGCAGTTCTCCCGGAAGCATGAAATGGTTCATGCCCGACACGCCCGCCTTGAGGTCATACAGGGCCACCGCGATGCAGGAACCGAGCACCGTGGAGATGATCCGGGAACTGCGCGTGGCATGGTATTCCCCAGGAAAAATCTCCACGACCTCCTGTCCGTAACGGGCGTCCCATTTGATGAACACGGCGGGCCCCGCTTCAAGCCCTGATGAACTTGGAGATCACCGCGGTGAGCTGTTCCGGCTTGAACGGCTTCACCAGCCATCCGGAGGCGCCGGCGGCCTTGCCCTCCATCTTTTTGCTGTCCTGCGATTCCGTGGTGAGCACCAGGATGGGCACGAAGCGGAACGAGGTCTTCTTCACCTCGCGGATGAACGTCATCCCGTCCATGTTCGGCATGTTGACGTCGGTGATGATCATCCCGATCTCGGCTTCCTTGCCCTCGTTCTGCTTGAGCACCGCTAAACCCGCCTGGCCGTCCTCCGCCTGCAACACGTGGAACCCGGCTTGGGATAAGGTGAACTCCACCGAAGCCCTGAGGGTTGACGAGTCGTCGACGATCAGAATCTTCATCTCGATCCTCCTAGTTCCATCTAGAACAATGTAAGGTCACCGGGATTGCTGCCCCCCTCCACCGCGAAACCGGCCATCTCGCCGGCGGTCTGCTTGTGGGTGAGGATCGTGAACTTCGCGATCATGTTCTGCAGCCGGCCGCTGTGGATGCTCCATTCCTTCCGTCCCGCCCCCGCGAGCGCGGCGTCGCGGCTTTCCGTGGTGCATGCCTTGATCGTCGCCAGGTGCCCGCGGATCGTATCCATGACGGAAAGACCCTCCTGCAGCAGGGAAACTTCCTTCTCCAGTTGATCGAGCAGGTTGAAGAAACGCTTGGAATACAGGGAGAAATTATTAATGGAATCCGAGAGGTAGTTCTTGGCGTAGGTGAGCTTCTGGTAGCTCTCGCGGATCGTGGAGCTCAGGTCCTTCACGACGGATGTCTCACGCTCCACCTCCTCCGAGAACTGACGGATGGTCTCTTCCATCACGAGGTTCGTTTCCCGGATGATCTCCAGGGCCCCCTTTACGTCCCCTTCGATCTTGCGCGTGAGGCCGGTGAGGGAACCCATGGACTGCTGCTTGGCCTTCAGGACTTCCGTCTTGGCCAGCTCGATGCGCGCGGCGATGTCCACCGTACGGAACCTCTCCACGAAGGAGGCGAAATCGACGAACTTGTCCTCCAGGGCCTTCAAGCCTTCCAGGATCCTGCGCCCGTTGGCGGACATCTTCGCCTTCTCCGACATCGACCGGTCAACCCGGGTGAGCAGGCCGCTCATGGCGCCGATGGATTCCCCGAACATCTGCTCCAGGGCGCTTCCCTTGTCGTCCGCCCCTTCCTGCGCGTGGGCGAAGTACTCGACGAAGATCGCCCGTTCCTCCTCCGCGCTGCCCATCTTCTCCCGCAGCTCCTTGAGGCGCTCCCTGAATACGCCCAGGCCGTGCTCCACCTTGGCGTACACGTCGTCGACCAGATTGGTGCAAAGGTCGGGGATATAGGCGACGAAGGACAATTCGTCCAGGACCTCCTCGATGGAGGATGCGTCCGCCTTGCTCGTGAAGTTCTCCTTGTCCAGGGACAGCATCACGTGCTGGATCGACTGCTTGATCAGATCCTGCTGCTGGATCTCCTCCATGATGCGTGAAAGCGGCTCCCGGGTCCCGGAGGCTCCGTCGATGACCTGCATGAGGATTTCCGTCATCTTGCCGACGCCGTTCATGAAGTTGTCGAAGCTGGCCTTCAGCTTCTCCCGGAACACGCCGTAGAAGCTGCCCTGGAAGTTCTGGATCTCCTCGATCGTCTTGCGGAAGCCGAAGAACAGGTCCAGGATCTGCTTCCCCTCCTCCGTCAGGAGCTCGGTGCGGGAGATGGTTTCCGTGGACAGCTGTTTCAGCTCCTCCGTGATGTAGGAGAAAGCCCGACCCGCCTGCCCTGCCTTTAGGGCCACCGTCATGGCGTTGAGGGACATCAGCTCCATCTCCACGGAGTCTTCCCGGATGCTGTGCAGTTTCTCGTCGAGCAGCGACAGGCTCTGGATGCCGCGGTTGATGGAGGAGAAGCTCTTCTCATCCGCCTCCCTCATCGCATTGAAGTAGACGGCGGCATCGTCGATGACCTTCTGCGCCTCCTCGATGACATTGCCCACCATGCCGGCGCCGGCCTGCATCTTCTCCGCGGTGCCCGACCCGTTGGAGAAGTAGGAGACGAGCAGCCGCGACTCCTCCAGCCCCTGATCGAGCTCCTTGAAGATCTCCGGAAGCGTCGCACCCAGCCTGAGATAGACCTTTTCCGTCTGGGATACCAGAAGCTCCAGGTCCCTGGCCAATGGCTGCAATAAACGATCGTCTACAAGTGTCGCCACGGTACCCTTTCCAGCGCAAGTATAACGGAATCCGGAGACGTTGGCAATCAAACGAAAAAAAGACCGGCATTGCTGCCGGTCTTCACGATCTCAGGTTTCCGTCAGCAGATCGACTTCTCCGTTTCAATATCGAAGAAATGGACCTTGGTGAGGTCGGGGCGGAGGTTGGCGGCGTCGCCGATATGGAAGGTGTAGCGCGGAGCCACCTTGGCGACCAGCTGGTTGTTTTTCGTGCTGACCCACAGGTGCGTCTCGGCTCCCAGGGGCTCCACGACTTCCACCTTGGTCTTGACGTTATTTGTCGCCGCCGGGGCCTCCAGATAGGAGAGGTCCTCCGGCCGGACGCCCAGGATGGTCTCCTTGCCGACGTAGCTGCGCAGCAGTTCCGCCTGCTTGGGATCCAATTCCAGCTTGAAGTCCCCTTCGTCGGCGATGACCTTGCCGTTCTCCTGGCGCAGGGCGACCTTCATGAAGTTCATGGGGGGGCTGCCGATGAACCCGGCCACGAAGCGGTTGACCGGGGTGTTGTACAGTCCAAGCGGGGTGCCGATCTGCTGGATCAGTCCGTCCTTCATGACGACGATCCTGTCGCCCATGGTCATGGCCTCGATCTGGTCGTGGGTGACGTAGATCATGGTGGCCTGCAGCCTGTGGTGCAGGGCGGAAAGCTCGGCCCTCATCTGAACGCGCAGCTTGGCGTCCAGGTTGGACAAAGGCTCGTCGAAGAGGAAGACTTTGGGCTTGCGCACGATGGCGCGTCCCACCGCCACGCGCTGCCTCTGGCCGCCGGAAAGGGCCTTGGGCTTCCTGTCCAGCAGTTCCTCGATGTCGAGGATCTGCGCCGCCTCATGCACGCGCTGGCTGATCTCCTGCTTGGGGTATTTGCGGATCTTCAGACCGAACGCCATGTTGTCATAGACGGTCATGTGGGGATACAGGGCGTAGTTCTGGAACACCATCGCGATGTCCCTGTCCTTGGGCGCCACGTCGTTCATCAGTTTTCCGTCGATGAACAGTTCCCCGGAGGAGATCTCTTCCAACCCGGCGACCATGCGCAGGGTGGTCGTCTTGCCGCAGCCTGACGGACCTACCAGAACGACGAATTCCTTGTCGTTGATGGTCAGGTTGGCGCTGTCGACGGCCTTGACCCCTCCTTCATAGACCTTCGTGATGTTTCGCAACTCTACTGTGGCCATAGAACCTCCCAAAAGTGAGATTATCTTATGAGCCTATAGTAGAGCATCATTGGTAGGTTGTCAATCCAAAAGATGCGCCGTTCAGGACTTGCCGCTCTTCCTGGCCTTCTGCCAATCCTCGATCCGTTTTTCCAGGGTCTGGGCGGCGGAACCGCGGTCCAGGGAATCCTTGATCCAGGGTTTGACCACCTGGTCCCGCAGTTCCACCCAGTCGTCCGGCTGGACCTCCGGGAAAAGCAGGAAGTTCTCCGGCGGGATATGGCTCACGAGCATCGGATACCGCTGGGGAAGATCCCGTTCATTGATGGTTTTCAAGGCCGAGAAGCCGTCCGCGACGCCGAACACGTTGATCCGCCGGTACTGGTTCACGCCGAGGATGTCCCGCTGGACCTGGGGCCGGAAAAACCACTCCAGGAAGGCCTTCCCGCCCTTCTTGTTCCTCGAGGAACGGGGAACGCCGGCAAACAGCACGTCATCGGCCACGGGAATCATGTTCGAGGCGGAGGAAAGCCAGCGAAAATCCAGGTCCTTCCTCCGCTCCTCGGGGATGGACCAGAAGTCCTTGAACGAGGCGACGTAGAACAGGATCCTCTTTTCCGAAACGAGCCTGTAGAGCGGCTTGACCGTCCATCGGGCGGCGAAGGCATTCTCCGTCTCCGGGCCGAAGTTCACGTCGTTCACCCAGGTACGCAGGGCGGCGAGCGCCTTGCCCACCCCATCCGTCTCCCAGAGCACGGTCTGGCCGCGGCCGCCCCGGAGCCGGGCGCCGGACAGGGACGCGGTCCAGCAGAAGAAATCGGTGTTCCAGAACGGCGAGAAGCCGAGGTGGTCCACGTCGGGCCTGGACTTTCCGTTGAACGCGCGGCACGCCTCCGCCATCGAGTCCAGGGACATCACCCAGTTGGATCCCCCGCCCGGCGCGTTTCCCTCCGCGTACACCACCGTGGGGAGCGTGAAGGAAACGGGCAGCAGCACCTGCCGGTTGTCCTTGGCGCCCATGGCGAGCAGTCCGGCGTAGAACTGGAGCGGATCGATCCGTCCCGCCTTCACGACGTCTCCCAGCGGTTCGAAGCGGTCCATGAGCTGCGGGGTGGCGAGGTAGTCCCCGATCACGACGTCCGCCTGGTCCTTGTTGAACGGGGCGGCGGCCGGGGAGGGCGCATAAACGACCTCCACCCGGTATTCCTTCTGGGATCCGTTGAAGCGCTCCACGTAGGCCGTCACTTCCGGACGGTCGGTGAGCAGACGGACGGTGGGATGCGGCAGGACGCCGCACCCTGAGAGCAGCACGCACAGGGCGACCGGGAGGAGCCGTTTCATCGGAAGCACTCTAGACGGCGGGCGGTCGGATGTCAACTCACATTGCCGCGCCGCCCGCGCTCTGATAGTCTGGGATCCCGATGGAAGAACCGTTCCGCAGCCACGCCCGCTACCTGAAGGACCGCTACGGGGCCGTCGCCTACCGGGTGGCCGTCGACGCGGGTTTCGGCTGCCCGAACCGCGAGGGCGGCGGAACCGGCTGCAGCTATTGCGGGCAGTCCGGGTCCCGCGCCCCCTACCTGCCCCCGACGGTGGATGAAGAACCGGCGGGCCTGCGCAGGCAGGTGGATGGCGCCCTCGGTTTCCTGAGGCGCCGCTACGGCGCGCAGGTCTTCCTTCTGTACTTCCAGGCGTTTTCCGGGACCCATGCGCCGGTGGAACGCCTCCGGCTCATCTATGACGAGGGCCTCTCCCTGGCCCCATTCCGGGAGCTCATCGTATCCACAAGGCCGGACTGCGTGGACGGGCAGAAGGCGGCGCTGCTCGCCTCCTATAGGACGCCCGAACGGGACGTCTGGGTCGAGCTCGGCCTGCAATCCGCCCAGGATCCCACCTTATCCCGGATCCGCCGGGGGCACTCCGTCGCCGATTTCGAGAGGGCCTACTTCCTCCTGAAGCCCCTTGGCATCAAGGTGGGGGTGCACCTGATCTTCGGCCTGCCGGGGGAGACGGCGGCGGACATGGAAGCGACCATGCGGTACGTGGCCGGGCTCCGGCCGGACGGGGTGAAGTTCCACAACCTGCACGTGTCCCGCGGCGCGGCCCTATACGGAGAGTTCCAGAAGGGAGAGGTCTCCGCGCCCGGACCGCGGGCCCACCTGGAGTACGTGATCCGCGCGCTGGAGCTCCTTCCGCCGGACACAGTGATCCTGCGGCTGGTCTGCGACACGCCGTCGGAATGCCTGGCCGCTCCACGCATGTTTCCGCCCAAGGCGGAATTCAGGCAGCTCCTCATGCGGACCATGGAAGAACGGGCGACACGCCAGGGCCGCCTTTTCCCGTACCCGCCGCCCCCGGACCGGGCGGTCCATTGACCCCGGTCCCGGGAACCTGTAGATTGGGTACGGGGAGGGCCTTCGTGCCGGTAAAGGATGCGGAAATCCTGAAGACCGTGGGGAAGATCGCGGAGCATTTCCAGAACAACATCAGCAACCGTTTCGTGCGCAGGGCCGTCATGACGGTACAGATGCCGCAGGCTCGTTGGGATCTTCTGGAGAATCTCCCGCTCCAGTTCGACTACCACAGGCAGCAGGGATTCCAGTACGACGAACTCTATGAACTGGTCCTCGCCGGGGCCCAGTTCGTCTACGAGGCACGGACCCACCTGGTTCCCAACCTCAAGACCATGCTCAACCAGGGTACGGAGGCCATGTTCTCCCACGGGAACGCCGGCGGTGCCGGTCAGGAGCGCACCCTGCGGGACATGGCCGTGAAGGCATTCCCGGAGAACCTGGGCATCCTCACGGATCTGGTGAACGAACTGTACGTGAAGACGGTGAGCCTGGACCGGGAGCAGCATAAAAAGACGCCCCCGGTCTGCGATTCCATGCCCGAACTGAAGGACCTGGGCCGGCTGCTCGTCAACTGACCGCCGCAGGGCCGGTCCCGAGGCGTCCCGCTATCCGAACAGGCGCTCCGCGGTCCGGTAGATCGTCGAGAAGAGGTCCTCCAACTTCTCCAGATCGACGCTGGAATAGGCGACGCGCAGGCACTGCGGATCGATGGCGATGGTCCCCACCCCCTCATCCATGAGAAGCGCCTTCCTGAGATCCTCCGCGTTTCCCTTCTTCAGCCGGAAGCTCATGAAATAGCCGGAGTTGAAGGGCAGGGGCGTGAGCACGGAGCTCGAGGCGCGGGACACGGATTCCTTGGCCCTGCGGTAACGGGCCTCCATCTCGAGGAAGGCTTCCTTCTTCTCCCGGTCCCTGTCCGCGCTCCGGGAAGCCCGGAGGAGCAGGCTCTGCGCCAGGATGCTGGAGTTGGAGACCGTGGAGCGGACGGCGCCCATGAGCTTCGCCACGAGGGCGTCGTAGGCATTCTCCCCCATGCCTTTGGAGGCGAACGTGAGGAAGCCGATCCGGAATCCCCAGGTGAGGTCCTCCTTGGTGGATCCGTCCACCTTGACGGCCAGGATGTTCTCATGCGCGTCCGCGAGGTGGGCGAAGAGGGACTGCCGGAAGGTCCCTTCCTCGTAGAACAGCCCGAAGTAGGCGTCGTCCGTGATGGCCAGGACCTGGACGCCGGACGCCGCGGTCTCCTTCACGGCCTCCACGATCCCCCGCGCCTCCTCCAGGGTCGGCGAATAGCCCGTCGGGTTGTTGGGGAAGTTCAGAAGCAGGATCAGCTTGCCGCGGCCGCCGGCCTTGCGCAGGGCGCCGCGCAGGCCCTCCAGGTTGAAACCGCCGGCCTTCGTGTAGAACGGGAACGTGACGAGGCGGGCTTCATGCCGGGTCTCGAAGATCAGGGGGTAGTTGTCCCAGTACTTGTCCGGCAGCACCAGCCTGTCCCCCTTGGCGGCGAACAGGTCGGACAGCAGGGAGACGCCCGCCGTGAGTCCGGGCACGACGAGGGGCATGGAAAACCTCTTGCCCCCCAGGTCCGGATTCTTGCGCACCATCTCCGCCTTCCAGAACTCGCGCAGTTCCTGTACGCCCTGCGTGGGGGCGTAGGGGAAGATCTCCTCGGGCTTCAGGGCGGGGAGGTCATTGCGGATGGAGGGCAGGCTCATGGGAGCACTCCCCTTTTTCGCGATGCCGATGGTCGCGTTGAGGCGCTTGGCGTGCTTCGTGGCCTCCGCGGACTGGGCGACGATTCCCTTGGGGAAATAGAGGCGTTTTCCGAGGGGGGACAGGAGGCGGCCTGCCACGGTCTCCTCGAGAACGCCGTTCAACTCGACGGCGATGTTGTTCATTCACGGATGATTACAGGACAGCCCCGCTTCTGTCAATCGAGTACCGAGAAGCGGGTGGGGAGAAAAAAACGGCGCTCCCGGAAGGAAGCGCCGCGCTCATGCGATCAGCCCTCTATGCGGAAGCCAGCTGTTCCGGCTTCACGATGGAACCGAAGCGCGCCTTCAGCGCTTCGAGCCCCATCTTCTGCTCGTCGTAGACCTCGAACAGTCGCTGCGGCACGTCCTTTTCCTTGGCGTAGGCCGTCTTCTGCAGCTCGATGCGGGCCAGGATGTTGTCCACGTAGAAGGAGAACTGCTTGTCGTAGAGCTCCTTGGGATACTCCTTGCGGATCAGCTCCTGGAACAGCCGCTTCAGGTCCTCGTACCTTGGAATGAACCCGATGGGCGTCCCAATGGCATCCACCTCGCCGTACGCGCGCCGTTCCAGCCACGTGAGCCACACGATCACGTCGCGCTTCTCCCCGAGCAGTTTCTTGCCCTCGCCGCCGCGCGCGCCATGGGTGAGGAAGTAATTGAGTCCCGCCATGATCGGCCGGCCCTTGGCGGACAGCTTTTTCGAATTGTAGAAAGTGAACTGGGCCGCCATGTAGTCGGCCAGGGGACCCGGGATGAAGGGGGCATTGGCCCAGGGCTGGCGGTTGACTCCCGTGGCGCCCACCTCGGTGGCCGTGGCCGCCGAAAGCACCGAGGCGCCGATCACGACGCCATGATCGGGATTCTTCGCCACCCAGATGGGCGGCATCGTGTCGCTGTCCCGGCCCGAGTACGTGATGACGCTCACCGGTACGCCCGCGGGATCCGTGCCCAGCTTGGCGTTGTAGTTGTCGATGGCCGTGTTGGAGAGCGTGATGCGGGCGTTGGCGTTGGAGATGGGGACCGGCTTCCCCTTGGCATCCGTCTTTCCTTCCCACCACTCGCCCTGGAAGTTGCGACCCTTCTGGGGCGGCGTCTCGCCATTGCCGCTCCAATGGGGCACGTTCTTCTCGTCGATGAGCACGTTGGACCAGATGACCTCGGTCCGCTCCTGCCGCAGGCACTTGATGAGCAGGGGATCCCCCTCGGCATTCACGTCCTCCACGATCCCGAAGAGGCCGATCTCCGGGTTGACGGCGCGCAGGGTCCCGTCCTTCTCGATCCAGAGCTGGGCCAGGTCGTCGCCGATGAAGTCGGTTCCCACCATGGCCGTGGTGGTCTTGCCGCAGCCGGAGGGCGCCGCGCCGGCGAAGAACGTCCTGCGTCCGCCGGGACCGCGCAGCCCGGTGAGAAACATGTGCTCCGAGAGCTGCTCTTCCACGCGGTAGTAGGTGGCGAGGTCCACGGCGAAGCGGTGGTTTCCCTTCTTCAACATGAGGGTGTTTCCCGCGTAGGTGCAGAACATGCTGAAGGTGGTGAACCAGCTGCGGTCCATGAAGATCCTGGCCTTGGGGATGTCCTCGGACCTGTTCGTTCCCTGGCTGTGCAGGTTGGTGAAGAACGTTCCCGCCCTCTCGGCTTCCGCGTCGAAACTCCGGTATACGTTGGGATACAGGATGTTCCCGCTGTGGATGACGTAGGCGGAACTGGTGATCATGAGGCCGGGAATGGCGGCCCTGGCTCCGACGGGACCGCGGTTGTAGAAACCGACGATCATCGTCATGCCCTTCATGATCCCGCTCATGTGGGTCTTCACGTACTCATGCGCCTCGGGACGCATCATCTTCTTGGCCAGGCTGCTCACGTCTTCGCCTTCATTGGCGATGTAGTAGGTGGCATCCACCATCCGGCCCTGGTCCTCCGGAAGATCGAAATGGATGGTGTGATCCTTGAGGGCCAGAGGTTTTTCCTCTCCGTGCCGCAGGCTCATCTCGCGCGCGGCCTTCACGTCCTCCGCAGACCCGCTGTTGATGAAGACCGAGTCCGGCCCGCACAGGCTGATCGCATTGGCGATCTTCAGGAGAGCCTCCTCGTTCTTGATGGCATCCAACTTGGCCCTGTTCTCCTTGTCCAGCTTCGATGCGAACAGCTTGCGCGCCGAAGCGATATCCTGTACGCCGCCCAGGGCGGACAGGATGTCCTTGCCCTTCCGTAACTCGAGTTTCATCGTACCTCCTTTGAAACCTATACTAGCAAAGGAGGGCATCGTCAAGGAAGAACGAACAAAAACAGCCAAAAAAAAACAAAAAAGTCGCCCATCCGTGCCTCCGGTCGAACAGCCTGCATGGACGGGTATTTCCCGCGACGGAGTTCTCCATGATGCATTGCAGCTTGAAATGGTTGAAAACAACCCCCAATCCATGTACAGTCTCGAACAGTGGAGCAGATTTCCAATGAGATCAGGGTCAGCTACGCTGATCGCGAGATCAATGCACTCCTGGAAAACATAGGGGATGCGACAGGTACCTTTTCACGCCACTACAGCCAGAGCGAGGAGTTCTTCCTCAAGCTGGAAAGGGAGTATACCGTCCCCCACCTTCCAATCCACCATGACGTGCGGGAACCCGTGCCTTCCGATTTCTACCTGGAAAAGGTCCGGGGTGTCATCGGGGAGATCGCGTCGATCGCTCCCCAGGTCCTGAAGGACCTGGTCTATTTCTTCGATCCCGCCGAAATCCTCAGGCCCTGTTTCTTCAAGATCTACAAGGTGGAGGAGGCCTACTACCTCTACCTGATGCGCCTGGACCTCATGGTGAAAACAACGGCCTGTCGGGTGATCGCGCGCGGAACCAATGACACGACGCCCGAGTTCGCGACGAGCCGGCTCTACCTGGAACCCGTGGTGGTTCCCCTGAGCGAGGTGGTGCGCCAGGACGGAAAGGTGCGCTCCTTCCGGATCCTCCAGACCATCTCGCAGACGTGGATCGGCGAATCGGGACGCGGCTATTTCGTGCAGGGCATCTGGATGGACATGGACCTCACGAAGTTTTTCTCCAAGCTCTTCCTTCCCAAGGGGAAGCGCACGTATCCGTTCTGGCCCTACATCTGCAAGTACAAGACCATCTGCCACACCGTGATCAGCCTCTCCCCGGACCAGCGCAAGACCACCCTGCCCTACCTGCACCGCGCCATCCAGTTCCTGATCCCCGTGCTGGACAAGTTCCAGTCCACCATGAAGGCCGCCAGTTTTTCCGAAGATCTCCCCTATTTCGTCGAGTTGAAGAGCAAGATCCCGGAGAACTGGTACGAGATCTGGAAGGACCTGAAGATCGATGCCTACCTGAACGAGACGGAAGCCAAGGAGTTCAAGATCGATGGTTGACCTCGCCGCCGTATCCGGCATGCGGGTCACGGTCATGGGCCTGGGACTGAACGGAGGGGGCCTTGAATCGGCCCGGTTCTTCGCGAGGCGGGGCGCCGCGGTGACAGTGACCGATCTGCGGGGCGCGGATGTCCTGGCTCCGTCCATCCGCGCCCTGGAGGGCCTGCCCCTGCGCTACGTGCTGGGCCGGCACGAGGAGGCGGATTTCCGCGACACGGACCTCGTGATCAAGAATCCCGGCGTCCCCCCGACGTCCGTCTACCTGCAGGCGGCCCGACGCGCTGGCGTCCCCGTGGAGACGGACCTCTCCGTGTTCCTGCGCCTGGCCCCCAACCCGCTCATCGCCGTCACGGGAAGCAAGGGAAAGTCAACCACGGCCTCGGCCATCCACCATGGGCTGATGACGATGTTTCCCGAGGCGCGCCTGGCGGGCAACATCACCATTTCGCCCCTGTCCTTCCTCGCGGACCTGGCCCCTACGGCCCCCGTGGTCCTGGAGCTGTCCTCCTGGCAGCTGGGGGATCTGGCCGGCCGCGGCCTCCTGAAGCCCGGGCTCTCCGCAATGACACGGATCCTGCCGGACCACCTGGACAAGTACCCGGGCATGGCGGAATACGTGGCGGACAAGAAGGCGGTCTTCCGGGAACAGGAGCCAGGGGCCTTTGCCGTGTTCAACCACGACGACCCCTGGCAGGCGGATTTCCCGAAGGAGACCGCGGCGGCGGCGCGCTTCTTCTCCGCCGAACCGCTGCCTGACGGTATGCGGGGCGCGTGGCTGGAGGGGGACGGGGGATTCTGCAATGCGGTCGACGGAGCCGGGGGGAAGGAACCCATCCTGCCCGCCTCCGTGCAGCTGCGCGGACTGCACAACCGCATGAACCTCCTGTGCGCCGGACTCTGCCTGCGCCTCTCCGGCGTGGAGGCGGCCGCGGTGCGCTCCGCCCTGGCGGGATTTACCGGCGTGGAACACCGGCTGGAGCCCTTGGGGACATGGAAGGGGATCCGGTTCTACAACGATTCGGCGGCCACCATCCCCGACGCGGCGGCCGCGGCCGTCCGGGCCCTTGACCGTCCCGTCGTGCTGATTGCGGGCGGCACGGACAAGAACCTGGACTTCACCCCCCTCCTCGAGGCCGCGGACATCCCGGCGCGGATTCTGCTCCTGGCCGGCACGGCCACGGAGAGGATCCGGCCCCTGCTCGAGCGGGCCGGCATCCCGTATACGGGTCCCTACCAGGGAATCCGGGAAGCCGTGGAGGCAGCCCGGGACGCGGCCCTGGAACTGGCCGCTTCATCCGGCACGGCGTCCGTCGTGTTGTCTCCGGGCTGCGCCTCCTTCGGCATGTTCCTCAATGAGTTCGACAGGGGCAGGAAATACAAGGCGGCCGTGGCCTCCATCACGGGCGGCGGCGCGTAAAGCCGGCTTCGCAGCCGAAGCCACTGTTTTGACAGGGCTTGTTTCCATGTTTATGGTTAGTGACCTAACAGTTCATCATGCAGCTTACGGAAGGCTACGATACGGTGCTGTCCGACAACGGAGGCAACCTGTCGCAGGGCCAGCGTCAGCTTCTCAGCATCGCCAGGGCCATCATCGCGCGGTCTTCCATCCTGATCCTGGACGAGGCGACCTCATCCGTGGACGCGCGAACGGAAGTGCTCATCCAGGAGGCGCTTCTGTCCCTGATGGAAGGCAAGACGAGCTTCGTGATCGCGCACCGCCTGTCGACCATCCGGAATGCGGATCAAATCGTGGTGATCCACGACGGCCAGGTCGTGGAATCCGGAACCCATGAGCGATTGATCGCGGGCGGCGGGTTCTATGCCGAGCTCTACAACAGCCATTTCAAGACCGGCATGTCCCTGTGACGGGACGGCCCGCCGCGACGCGCCTCTCCCGTCAGCCCAGGATCGCCTTCAGGTCCGCCTCCGCGGTGGCGATCGGAGTCAGGGCGAAGTTGTCCGCCAGCAGCTTCAGCACATTGGGCGACAGGAACGCGGGAAGGGACGGTCCGATGCGGATCCCGCGGATCCCCAGGGACAGGAGGGACAGGAGCACAACGACCGCCTTCTGCTCGTACCAGGACAGCACGATGGAAAGCGGCAGGTCATTGAGGCCGCAGCCGAAGGCCTTGGCCAGAGCCTGCGCGATCACGACGGCCGAGTAGGCGTCGTTGCACTGACCCAAGTCCAGGAGGCGCGGGATGCCGCCGATCGTGCCGAAGTCCAGGTGGTTGAAGCGGAACTTGCCGCAGGCCAGCGTCAGGACGACAGTGTCCCTGGGCAGTCCGGCCGCGAGGTCCGTGTAGTAGTTCCGTCCCGGCTTTGCGCCGTCGCAGCCTCCGATGACGAAGAACCTCCTGATGGCGCCGCTTTTCACCGCGGCCACGACCTTGTCGGCCACGGAGAGCACGGCCTCATGGCCGAATCCGGTCGTGAGGGTCCCGCCCTTCCTCTCCTGGAAGCCGCCCAGCGCCTTGGCTTTCCCGATGACCGCCGCGAAGTCCCGGTCCGCGGCATGGGCCACGCCGGGGAATGCCACGAGGCCCGTGGTGAAGACGCGGTCCATGTAGGACTCCCGCGGCTTCTGGATGCAGTTGGTGGTGAAGAGGAACGCAGCGGGCTGGCCGTCGAACTCCTTCTGCTGGTTCTGCCAAGCCGTCCCGAAATGCCCCGCCAGGTGCGCGTACTTCCTCAGGCCGGGATATCCGTGGGCGGGGAGCATCTCCCCATGGGTATAGACGTTCACGCCGGTGCCCTGGGTCTGCCGGAGCAGTTCCTCCAGGTCCAGCAGATCGTGGCCGCTCACGACGATGGCGGGACCCGCGCGGGTCCCCGTGGAGACCGTTGCGGGCCGCGGACTTCCGAACCGCGCCGCGTGCGCCCCGTCCAGCATGGCCATTGTGCGGACGTTCGTCTCCCCGCAGCGCATGCAGAGGGCCGTGAGCTCCCCGGTGCCGAGGGCCGGATCCGCCAGGGCGGTCAGGGCCTCGGGGAAGAAGGCGGCAACGACATCGTCACGGACGCCAAGGACCAGCGCGTGGTCCGCGTAGGCCGCCATGCCCTTGAGGCCATACAGGAGGAGCTGGCGCAGGGAGCGCACGTCCGGGTCCCCCGCGTCGGCAAGGACTCCATGGGCCTCTCCCGTCCGGACCATCTCCACCAGGCCGTCCGGCGCCGCGTCGCGCGCGCAGTCCGGAAGCCGCCCCTTGGCCGCGGACGGGAAGGCCTCCAGGGCCCTTCGCCGGACCGTCTCCCCCCGGCGCACGACGGCGGCCAGCCTCTCCGGATCGAAGTCCACGTTCGTCACGGTGCTGAAGAGGGCCTCCAGGATCCAGCGGTCCGCCTCCGCATCGCGGAGGTGCGCCCCGTGGGCCAGAGCTCCCACCCCTTTGAGCTGATGGACGATCAGGTCCTGCAGCGCCGCCACGTCCGGCTTCTTCCCGCAGACTCCGCTGGCCGTGCAGCCGGTTCCACCGGCCGTCTGCTCGCACTGACAACAGAACATACCCATGCGATCCCTCCTATGCCTTCAGGATAGGAACCGGATCGGCCCGCGGCCTTGATCCGGATCAAGGACCATGACGGGAAAAGGCGAGATATGGCACGATGGCGTCATTGCGGCAGGCTCCCGTGCCGTCGTAGGTCAGGCTGACCACCGGGACTCCGGTGTACTCCTGGATCCGCCGCGCCATGGCCTCGGTGACCAGGGAGGGGCAGCAGAAGGCGGGATTGGCCTGCACGAACAGACGGATGTCCGGGTGGATCCGCAGCAGATGCGCGATCTTCAGCAGGTTCTCGAAGGATTCCCCTTCCTGGGTCAGGCTCACGCCGAACCGTCCCAGCACGTCCTCCACCCGGCCCGCCGTCACGGGGACCTCCGGACCCAGGATCCCTTCGAACAGTCCGCGCCAGCGCCGGCCCAGGATCTCCATGGTTGCCAGGAGGGGCTTGAACTCGATGACGGGCAGCAGGTCCCTGCGGTCGATCCAGGACTTGAAATAAGCGTCCGCCACGATCCTCACGTAGTCCAGGTACGGGGTGATCACGGCCTCCCCGCCCGCATTCTCGATGGCACGGAGCAGTTCCTGGTTCAGTACGTCATTGTCGCGCGAATACAGGTCTCCGAAGACGGCCACCTTCGGCCGTTGGCCGGGACTGCGGGGTACGGCATCCAGGAGGGCGGCCGCCCGGGCCAGAGCCTCCTCGCAGCCCCGTCCGCCCTGGAAGGCCGCCTCCAGGTCCGAGAGGCCCCGGGCGGCCGCCTCGTCCGCGGCGCCCCGCAGCGTCTCGTAGGGACGGATCCGGCAGACGGCGCGGCGCAGGAGACCCGCCGCCAGGAAGGCCCGGTAGGTGCCGGGCATGGCGCGCGGCGACACGTCGATGTTGGAGATGTCCCCGATATAGACGGAAGCCCGCTCAAAGCCGCCCCCCTGGGCCTCCAGAAGGCTCTTCAACATATAGGGGAACATGAGGATGTTGCACGAGTAGCCGGATCGGGGGATCCAGAGCACCGCCCTGGACGGGTCCGTCCCGTCGCGCTCCACGGCCCCGATGAAGTCCTCCGCGATGATGGAGAGGGGGATGCACTGGCCCGAGTTGCGGCGCATCGCCTTGCGGATGGCGAGCGCGTCCTCCGGCATGGTCCGCGCGTCGATCCCGTAGCGGCGTAAATGGGCCGCGAACAGGCTGCATGCGAAGGAATCCCACACGGGGACGTAGAGGGTCCTGCCGACAAGATGGGCACGGAGGCCGCCCGCCAGGCGGTCCCCGATTCCTGGCCGCGTCTCGACCCTGGGAGCCACGGGAAGTGGCGCCCGTAGCGCGCGCGGCGCCTCGGCCGCGTGGGCATGGTTGCGGAAGGAGGCCACGGCCGCCTCGATGCGGGTCTCGTAGCCCACGTTCGAATCGTGGTCGTCCAGTTGCAGGATCAGGTAGGGCTTCCCGGCCCTGTCCAGGATCCGCTGGAAGTATTCGATGACGAAGGAGTCCGGCGAGCACTTGAAGAAGGTGACAAGCACGGGGTACAGCAGCGGCGTCTCCACGGCCGCCTGGGCCGCCTTGAGGATCCCGATCGGCTGCTGCCAGTGGAACATGTCCAGGAGGGGGCGGAGCCCCAGCGCGTCTTCCGCGCCGGCGGGCTCAGGAAGCATGTCCTGGGAGAAGGCCTTCACTCCCAGGGACGCGAACAGGGCGGGAATCCCCTTGCCCATCTCCTCCGAGAGTACGGCGTAGGGCCTTCCGGCCAGCACCACGAAGGGCTCCCGAAGGTCCCGTGTCTCCTCCCTGTAGGTCTGCTCCAGCGCCGCGCGGGCGCGGTGCCGCAGGGAAAGCGCATCGCGGAACGCTTCGTCCACGGCCTCCCGCGTGACGCCCGATTTCACGGTCCTCACGGCGGTCAGCAGCTGATCCACGGTCTCCTTCAGGCGCTTGAAGTCGATCAGGGGAGAGAGGAGCCGGCCCCGCCTCGCCTCGTCCATGGCCGTGAAGACGGCGGAGGAGGAAAACTGCGTGTAGTAGCAGAAGCTCCGGCGCCTTCCGGCCTCCGCATCCCCTTCCATGTAGACGGGCAGGAATACCCTGTCCGCACGCTCCACGAGGTGGAAGGCGTGGCCATGCAGGGCCGCGACGGGCGCGCAGAACTCGGCTCCTTCCACGCGCTTGCCCAGGGCGACCGCGTCCTGCAGGCCCCGTGAGGTAACCGTACGGATGGAGAGACGATGGAAAAAATGCCGCCAGAGGGGAAGGTCCTCGCAGAGGTTCAGCGCGAAGGGAAGCCCCACCACGAGGCCGCCGGCGGCATCGGGAAGCCCCTCCGGCAGGACGCCCGTCCAGGCGCGCCCGTGCGCGCGCAGGAGGTCGTAGCCTTCCGTGGGCTTGCGGCGGGAGCGGCCGTCATGGTAGTCGCGGCCGCAGAGCAGGCCGTAGGCCACCTCCTCCCCGGCCACGGTGGCGATGCGCAGTTTGCAATGGTTGCCGCAGAGGGGGCAGGTTTCCCCCCGCACGGGGATCTCGCTTTTCCACAAATCCAGGCCGCGGAAGGAGCTTGCGGAGCGTTTCCGCTCCGCAAGGCGGAGCGCCGCTCCAAGGGCTCCCGTGAGGTGGCAATAACGGGAGACGTAGACGGGCCGTCCGAGTTTCTGCTCGAAGGCGGCCACCAGCGCCTTGTTCTTGGCCGTGGCGCCCTGGAAGCAGACCGCCTCCCCGATGGACGCCTCCCGCGCCACCTTCAGCAGGTAGTTTTCCCGCACGCAGAAAAGCGCCGCGGCCAGGATCTGCTCCGGGGCGTCGCCCTTCGCCAGGAGACGGTTGATGTCACGCTCCATGAAGACCGCGCAGCGGTCGCTCACCAGGGGGGCCCTGAGACCCTCGACCCTGCCGGAGTATTCCTCCAGGGGACAGGCGAGGCGGGCGGCCTGTTCCTCGAGGAAGGCTCCCGTGCCCGCCGCGCAGACCGTGTTCATGCGGCTGAAGCTCACGCAGCCGCCGCGCAGCGTCGTGAACTTGGCGTCCTGGCCGCCGATCTCGATGATCGTGTCCGTGCGCGGCTCCAGGGCCACGGCGGCCCGGGCGTGCGCGGAAATTTCGTCCAGGATCAGATCCGCGCCCACGATGGCGCCCAGGAACTTGCGTCCCGATCCCGTCGTGGCGGCACCGATCACGTCGAGACGGGCCCCGCGGGCCGCGCACTCGTCGGCCACGGCCTCCAGAATGGCCTGGACGGCGATCAGGGGCGCACCCGCGGTCCGCGTATAGAGTCCCATCAGGACGGCCGGCTCCGTGGATGCGGCGTCTGCGCCGGAGGGATCCAGGAACACGGCCTTGGTGCTCGTGGAGCCGATGTCGATGCCGAGGAATACCTCGTGAAAGCCGCCGGGCGCCATGGGCCGGTAGAGGTCCATCTCGACATCGGCGGTGCCGGGATGCCGGCGCGGGCGGAAAAGGCGGCGTTCATGTCCCTGGAAATCGGGATAACGGGAGAGCGTCAGGGTCAGGGGCGGGAAGAAACGCTCTCCGTCGCCCGCATTCTCCGGGCCCCCGCCCGCCAGCCCATCCGCACCTCGTTCCCCTTTTCCGTCCATCAGGCACAGGCAGGCTCCGATGGCGGCGAACAGGTGGGAATGCCCGTGGGTCCTCGCATCGACGCCCAGAAGGCTTTCCAGATGGCGCTTGACGGCGGTGTTGCGGGAAACCCCGCCGGCAAAGACGAGGGGCTCCCCGGGCTTCTCTCCGCCCGTCAGGCAGTCGGCAACGTTTTGCGCGAGTCCCCGGCACAGGCCATCGCAGATTTCCGGGAGGGTGCGGCCCGACGATTGGGCATGGATGAGGTCCGTGCGGGCGAACACGGCACAGCGGGAGGAGATCCGGGGCGGCTCCCCGACGCTGCGGAGGGCCTCGATGCCCAACGCTTCCGATCCCGCAAGGCCAAGGCGGCGGGCCTGCTGGTCCAGGAAGCTTCCCGTCCCGGCGGCGCAGGAGGAATTGGACCTCATGCTGCGGTAGCCTCCGTTGCCGTCGAAGCGGACGAGCCCGAACCTCTCGCCGCCCACGAACAACAGGGACCGCGCATCCGGGAAGAAACGCAGACATGCGGCGATGAGGGCCACGTAGGAATCGAAGATCCTCTCGCCGCGTTCCAGAGGCGGCGTGGAGGAAGTGCGTGCGACGGCCGTGCCAGGCGGCGGATCGACCTGGCGGACCAGATCCTCCACGGTTTCGAGGATCCGGCCGAGATGGAATCCATAGGCGGTTCGCAGGACCTCTCCCCCCGGGCCCAGCAGGGCCACGGAAACGGAGACGGAACCGGAATCGACGCCAAGGAGATAAGGTACGGCCATGCTTACTACCGTGATCAATCATAACAGGAATATTCATGAAAGGCCATGATTTGCTGACCTTTTTTGTCATATCGCGAAGCGAAGGATGGTCCGTTAATCCGCGTTTTACGGTTGCCGAGTGCCGCCGAAGAGCTCCTCTCCTACCTGACCCGCATGGGCATCGCGGAGGCCCGCCTGGAACCGGCCACCGCATATCGGCCGGACCTCCCCGGCATCGGGATGCCGGCCGTGGCGGATGCGAAGTGGGACGACGCCATCGGCATCTCCATGGAAAACGGGATGGGCATCGTGGCGGGAGGCAACCCGCGCAGCGTCCTCCTGGCCGCCTACAGGCTGCTGTACGAGGCGGGTTGCCGCTGGGTCCGTCCCGCACGTCGCCGCGGACCGCCTGCGGGCCGAGGTCTCCGAGGCCGCCTCCCGCCGTCACAGGGGCATGGTGATCGAAGGGGCGGTGAGCTTCGAGCACGTGCGCGACATGATCGCCTGGAGTTCCCGAAGGACGTCGAGGCGAATCTGGCATGTCCCGACCCCTGCCGCGCGGGGCAGATGCGTTCCGCCTGGTCGGCGCTGCGGGAGGATGTCTGGAAACGGGAAGAGGTCCTGCATCCCGTGATGGATGCCTGGCTGTTCGCCAAGGCGATCGGGGGGATCGCGGAGACGAAGGCGGCGGGCGGCTGACGCGCCTCAGGCGAGGCGCGTGGCCTGGTCCAGGTTGGCGGGATGGACCACCGCGGGGGGCGTCGGCACCATCATGGCCCTTCCGTCCCCCGGGCACCTTGACACGGCCCGTCCGGCGGTGTCGATATGATGCGCAAGGAGGCGTCATGGCCGTTTCCGTCTGTTTCCGCCGTTTCGACATCACCCCCACGCATCCGGTCTCGCTGCTGGGGTATTTCACTGACAGGATTTCCGAGGGGGTCCTGGATCCCCTGTACTGCCGCATGGCGGCGGTCTATGACGGCAGGAGGAAGGCGCTCTTCGTGCAGATCGACAACTGCATGATCGAGACTGCGGACGCGAAGGCGTTGAAGAGGGCCATCGAGGCGGGAAGCCCCTTCCGTGCCTCCGAGACCGTCGTGTTCGTCAACCACAGCCACACGGCACCCGCGCTCGAGGACTTCTTCGAGAGCCGCAAGGAGAAGGAGTACCTGGCGGACCTCGTCGAGAAGATCGCCGCGGCCGCGGGGACCATGAAGCCCGAAGCGGAGGCGGAAACGTTCCAGTGCCGCGGCCGGGCCCCGGGCCTTGCGTCCAACAGGCGTTGGTGGCTGAAGACGGGCGTCGTGGCCACCAATCCGCCCCGCGGGCACAAGCTCATGGACAGGCCGGAAGGACCCGTGGACGACGAGGTGAACACCGTCGTTTTCGCGGGAAAGGACGGCAGGCCGCTCGCCCTCTTCGTTAGCATCTCCAACCACACGGACACCGTCGGAGGGAACCTGATCTCCGCCGACTGGACCGGCGTCATGGAGAAGGCCGTCCAGGGGTCCCTGGGGACCGACGTCGTGGTGATGCCCTTCATCGGGGCGCAGGGCAACATCAACCACTTCGATTTTTCGGCGCCCAAGGACCAGACGGGCCCCGGGGAGGCGCTGCGGATCGGGAGGGAATACGCGCGCATCGTCCTGGAATCCCTGAAGGACCGTTCGCCCCTGGCCTTGACCCCCGTGCGCATCGCGGAGAAAAGCGTGAGGATCCCGCCGCTGGAGGTGAGCGAGGCGGAGATCGCGGAGGCGCGGAAGCTCGTGGCGCGCCCGCCCGCGGTCGATGCCGGCAGGAAGCTCGATGCGGACGACATCTTCAAGGGCGATCCCACCGTGGAGTACTACTTCGCCAAGGCGCTTCTCGACTGGATCTCCAGGAAGCCCGAGGCCTACGACGTCCCGCTGCAGGCGCTCCGGCTGGGAGAGGCGGTCTTCTGCGCCATTCCGGGCGAGCCCTTCGTGGAGGTAGGCCTCGCGCTGAAGAAGGACTCCGGCTACGCCCTGACCGTCCCGATCTGCCTGGCTGGCGGCCACCATGGCTACATCCCCATGAAGGAGTGCTTCGGCCGCGGCGGCTACGAGACCAGGCCGTTCTCCGCGCTGTTGTCCCGCGACGCGGCGGGCAGGATCGTGGAGGAACTGTTGGCCCTCGCCGCCGCGGGCAGGAAGGGAAAATGATCCTTGGAGTGCGGCTGCGGCTCAGGGAAGGACGGCGCCTCACGCTGGGCGTCGCCCCGCTGTCCCGGGCCGTCTTCGCCCTCCTGTTCGGCCTGTCGCTGTATATCCTGCTGTTCGGCGTGCTCTTCGAGGGCGAGGCCTCGGTCCTGCGTCCCGACAATGCGCTCTCCTGGATCCTCGTCGTCGTCACGGCGGCGGGACTGCTCTACGAGGAGCGCTGGACCTTCGACGGGGAACTGCGGACCGCGGAAGGCCGCTTCGGGCTCCTTTTCCTGGCGCGCAAGAGCCGTCTTCCCTTCTCCGAGCTGAAGGAAGTCCGCATCGAGCGCTACCGGAAGGGAAGCGGCCAGGAGCCGGCAACCGGGGCCACGGCCCGCTCCGGCCCCTGGCGGACGATCGTCCGCCTCGCGCTTGTCGCCGAGGACGGACGGATCATCGTCCTCGATACCGCCGGCGGCCTGCGTGCCGAAGAACTGCGGCGCACCGCCGAGAGGATCGCCCGCACCTGCGGGCTTCCCTTCAGGGCCTCGGCCCGTCCCTCCATGGACGCCTCGGACTCGAGCCATCCATGGCTCAGGGATTGAAATAGAGGAAACAGGCCACCTTGTGGCCGGGTTCGACCTCCGTGAGCCGCGGAACGTTGCCCGCGCAGCATTCCTTGCGCTGCGCGCACCGGTCGTGGAAGTAGCAGCCCGAACGCTCCTTGTCAGGCGACGGCACGTCCCCTTCCAGGATGATCCTTTTGCGGCTCCGCTCCACCACGGGATCCGGGATGGGAACCGCCGACAGGAGGGCCCTGGTGTAGGGATGCATGGGGGAATCGTAGAGGACGCCCGAGGACGCGATCTCCACGATGACCCCCAGGTACATGACGGCCACGCGGTTGGAGATGTGGCGGATGACGGCCAGATCGTGGGCGATGAACAGGTAGGTGAGGCCGAACTTCTCCTGGAGGTCGCGCATCAGGTTGAGGATCTGCGCCTGGATGGACACGTCCAGGGCGCTGACCGGTTCGTCGGCGAGGATGAGCTTGGGATTCAGGGCGAGGGCGCGGGCGATGCCCACCCGCTGCTTCTGCCCGCCCGAGAACTCGTGGGGGTAGCGGTTGACGAAGTGGCGGGACAGGCCCACGGCGTCCAGGAGGCTTTCCGTGTTGGTGCGGATCTCGGCCCGGGAGAGCCTCATCAGGCCGCGGCGCGAGTAGATCTCCAGGGGTTCCGAAACGATGTCCCCCACCGTCATGCGCGGATTCAGCGACGCATACGGGTCCTGGAAGATCATCTGCAGGCTCCTGCGCGCCGAAAGCAGGGCGCCCTTGTCCATGCGGCAGAGGTCCCTTCCTTCAAACAGGATGCGACCGGCCGTCGGGACGTACAACTGCGCGATGGCGCGCGCCGTCGTGGATTTCCCGCAGCCGGACTCGCCCACGAGGCCCAGGGTCTCCCCCTTGCGGATGTCGAAATCCACCCCGTCGACGGCGCGGATCTGGCCCACCACGCGGTGGAAAAGGGCCCCTTCCTCGACGGGGAAGTGCATCTTGAGGCCGCTCACCTCCAGGAGTGCAGAAGCGACGCGCCCGTCGCGCGCCGCGGTCCCGTTTCCTTCAGCCACGGGCGCCTCCTTCCGCGTACATCCAGCAGGACGCGCGGTGCCCGCCGCCGAAATCCGTCTCCGCGGGATAGCGCGACCGGCAGACATCCATGGCCCGGGAGCAGCGCGGATGGAAGGGGCAGCACTCCGGCATGTTGATCAGGCTGGGAGGGGTGCCCGGGATGGAGAACAGGCGCTCCCGCGCGTCCCTGTCCAGGCGCGGCACGGAGCGGATCAGCCCCTGCGTGTAGGGATGCCGCGGATCCGCGAACAGGGCGTCCGTGCGGCCGCGCTCCACGATCCGGCCCGCGTACATGACGCAGAGGCGCTGGCACATGCCGGACACCACGCCCAGGTCGTGGGTGATCAGGATGACCGCGGTGCCCAGCTTCGCGCTCAGGTCCTTGATGATCTCGATGATCTGCGCCTGGATGGTCACGTCCAATGCCGTTGTCGGCTCGTCGGCGATCAGCACCTCCGGCCTGCAGGAAAGCGCCATGGCGATCATGACCCTCTGCCGCATGCCCCCCGAGAACTGATGGGGGTAGGCATCCACGCGCTTCTCCGGCTTCGGGATCCCCACCATGCGCAGCATCTCCACGGCCATGTCCCGGGCCCGCGCCTTGTCCAGGCCCTGGTGCAGCCGGATGGTCTCCACGAGCTGCGTCGAGATGCGGAGGAAGGGATTGAGGGACGTCATGGGATCCTGGAAAATCATGGAGATGCTGCCGCCGCGCATGGCGCGCAGCTCCTTCACCGACATGGAAAGGACGCTCCTGTCATGGAACCGGATGTCCCCGGCCATGATCCTTCCCGGGGGGGAAGGGATGAGGCGCATGATGGACAGGTTGGTCACGGACTTCCCGCTGCCGGACTCCCCGACCAGGCCCAGGGTCTCCCCCTTGCGCAGGTCGAAGGAGATTCCGTCCACCGCCTTCACGATGCCGTCGTCCGTGCTGAACCAGGTCTTGATGTCCCGGACCTCCAGAATGACTTCGTTTTCCATCCGTCGATCCTAAAGCTTGTTCTTGCTCTGGGGATCCAGGGCATCCCGCAGCCCGTCGCCCAGGAAGTTCATGGAAAACAGGAAGACCGTCATGGAGATGGCCGGGAACAGGAGCATCCAGGGGTAGCTGTCCAGGCCGTCCACCCCGTCGCGCACCAGGGAGCCCCAGGAGGACAGGGGCGCCTGCACGCCGAGGCCGAGGAAGGAGAGGAAGCTTTCCAGCATGATGAAGCTGGGGATCTGCAGCGTGGCGAACACGACGACCACGCCGAGGGTGTTGGGCACGAGGTGACGGAAGACGATCCGGCCCGTTCCCGCCCCGATCACGCGCGCGGCCTGGACGAACTCCGCGTTCTTCAGGGAGATGACCTGGCCGCGCACGACGCGGGCGATGGTGAGCCAGCTCACCATCGCCAGGGAGAAGAAGAGGTTGAGGATGTTCCGGCCGAAGACGGCCATCAGGATGATGACGATCAGCATGTAGGGCAGGCCGTAGAGCACGTCCACGAAACGCATGGCCATGTAGTCGAACAGGCCTCCCAGGTATCCTGCCAGGGATCCCACCAGGATCCCGATGAGCACCGCCGTCAGGGTGCCCACGACGCCGATCGAGATGGAGACCTGGCTGCCGTAGATGATGCGCGCCAGGATGTCCCGTCCCAGCGAATCGGTGCCCAGCAGGTAACGCCGTTCGTTGACGTGGGTCTCCACGCCGTCGAAGGGCTGCATCTGGTCCCGCAGCTGGTTCCGGTAGGCTTCCAGGCGCGCATTTTCCTCCGTGGAAAGCGCGGAGCGGCCCGCGGCGTTTGCGGTCTCCAGCAGGTCCTTCCGCTTTTTCTCGTACAGGATCTGCCCCGCGGTCTTCGTCAGGGACGGCGGCAGGTACTGGTGGTCCAGGACCTGATGCTTGTAGGAATGGATGGGAAGAAACGGCGCGAGAAGCGCCACGAGGGTGTATCCGATGACGAGAAACAGGCCGATCAGGGCGAGCTTGTTCTTCTTCAGCCTCCGCCAGGCATCGACCCAAAGGCTCACGCCATGGATGGGTTGATTGAACTGGTCCAGCGCCTCGGTTTTCCCCACGGGATCTCCCTTCCTACCTGAACGAGATGCGCGGATCCATCAGGCCGTAGACCACGTCGACCACGAAGTTCATGATGAGAAGGATCACGGAGTACACGATCACGGTGCCCATGATCAGGGTGTAGTCGCGGTTCAACGCGGATTGGATGAAGATGTTGCCAAGCCCCGGCACGCGGAAGATCGATTCCACGACGATGGAGCCCGTGACGATGTTGGCGAATGCGGGACCGAGGTAGCTCACGACCGGAAGCATCGCCCCCTTGAGGATGTGCTTGCCCATGATCACAGACGGCCGCAGGCCCTTGGCCTGCGCGGTGCGGATGTAGTCGCTGCGCAGCACCTCCAGGATGCTCGCGCGCGACAGCCGCGCGATGTAGGCGAAATAGGGGAACGTCAGCGTCAGCACGGGCATGACGGCCGTCTTCCAGCTCGCGGAAGCCATGAACCATCCGGACGTCGGCAGCCAATGGAGGCGCAGGGCGAAGACGAACATGAGGATGGGGCCGATGACGAACAGGGGGATGGACACTCCGACGATCGCGAAGGACATGGCCGCGTAGTCGGCCCACGTGTTCTGCCGGGTTGCGGAAATGATGCCCGCCCCCACCCCGAGGACGAGCGACAGGGCGAGGGACATCAGGCCCAGGACCATGGAATCGGGAAGGGCCCCACCGATCAGGTAGTTCACGTCCTTGTCGGCGTAGCGGTAGGACGGTCCCAGGTCCCCCCGCGCCACGTCCCAGAGGTAGCGTCCGTACTGTTTCCACAGCGGCTCGTCCATGTAGTACTTCTTCATGATGTTTTCAAGGACCAGCTTGGGGACGGTCTTCTCCTGGTCGAAGGGACCGCCGGGAGCCAGACGGATGATGAAGAAGCTGACTGTCACGATGATGAAGAGCGTGGGGATGAGACCGAGCAGCCTGCGGATGATGAACTTCGTCATCGGTTTCCAAGGCGCGGCGTGAGCCTGCCCGGCCCACGCCGCAGTCGTAGACTCTATTTCTTGTAGATGTACTTGGGCGCGTGCTGGTCCAGCGCGTTGGTGGCCCAGCCTCCCCACTTGTTCAGGTCGATCATGTTCTGGGAAGTGTACCAGTAGATCGGCATGATCACCTGCTCGTCCTCGATGAAGATCTTCTCCGCCTGCTGGAACAGCTTCATGCGCTCCGGACCGGCGGTCATCGAGTTGGCCTGGCGCACCAAGTCGTCGTACTTCGCGTTCGACCACCGGGTGTCGTTGAAGTCCACATTGTTGGAAAGGAACATGAACAGGAAGTTGAAGGGATCCTGGTAGTCGGCGGCCCATCCGGCACGCGCCAGGTTGTGGCCTCCCATCTTCCCGTCCTTGCGGGTTTCCAGGTAGGTGGCGAACTCCTGATTGGCCAGTTCGATCTTCACGCCGAGGGTCTGTTCCCAGCGCTGCTGGGCATATTCCGCGACGGCCTTGTGCCGGGCGGAGGTGTTGTACAGCAGGGTCGCCTTGGGGAATCCCTTGCCGTCCGGGTAGCCGGCTTCCGCCAGGAGGCTCTTGGCCTTGGCCACGTCCTCACCGATCCCCGCCGGCGGGGTGTAGCCGGACATCGGGGGCGTCAGGGCACCCGAGGGGACCTCCCCGCTCTTGGTGACCTTGTCGACGATGTCCTGCCTGCCGAGCGCCAGGGAGAACGCCTTGCGCACGCGCACGTCGTTGAACGGAGGCTTCTGGCAGTTGAACTCGTAGTAGTAGCTGCTCGCCTGGGGCGCGCGGACGTAGTCGGCCCTCTTCTTGGCCTCTTCCATCTTGTCGGGGGGCGGGGAACCGGCGTTCCAGTCCGTCTCCCCGTTGATGAACATGGCGTAGTTGGTGGCCTGGTTGTCCGACGGGAAAAAGATGATCTGGTCCAATTTCACGTTCTTGGCGTCCCAGTACTTGGGGTTCTTCTCGACGACGAGCCTGTCGTTGGGCTTGCGCTCCTTCAGGATGAAGGCGCCGTTGCTCACCCAGTTGGCGGGTTCGATCCACTTGGCGCCGTACTTCTCGATGGCGTGGATGGGCACGATGGCAAAGCCGTAGTGGACCAGCATGGAAAGCACGTACGGGGCCGGGCCGGTGGTGACGAACTGGAAGGTATTGTCATCCAAGGCCTTGATGGCCACGTCCTCCGGCTTGCCCTTGCCGGAGTTGTACTCCTTGGCGCCCTTGATGATGTCCGTGACGATGGAGGCGTACTTGGAGCCGGTGGCGGGATTGAGGTTCCGCAGCCAGGACTTCACGACCGTCTGCGCGGTGATGGGAACGCCGTCGCTCCAGACGTTGCCCTTGCGCATCTTGAAGGTCCAGGTCAGGTTGTCGGCGCTCACCGTGTAGCTTTCCGCGGCGCCGGGCACCGGATTGCCGTTCGGATCCGGGATCATGAGTCCTTCGAACAGCGTGAGATAGATCCTGTGCTCCGGGACGCCGGAGATGAGATGCGGGTCCACGGACTGCGGTTCGGACTGGTTGTTGATCCGCAGCACGACCGGCGCCGCGGGAGCCGCCGTCCTGGCAGGTTCACCGGTGCCGCGGGCGAAGGCGAAGCACGCCACACTCAGGATGAGGAGCAGGGATAACAGCTTTTTCATGAAACCTCCTTTTCATTGACCTAACGTTCCTTATAACACGCGCGCCTTCGGGAAGTAAAGCATTTTCCATCGGCGGCGGACCGCCGGCGGGTCCGTCCCGCAGGCGAAGAACGGCACGGCGTGCGCTCCTCCATGCGGGGAAACCCGGAACCGGTTCAGTAGTTCTCTGCCAGGACCTCATAGTAGGCCTGGGGATGGCGGCATGCGGGGCATTCCTTGGGCGGCTCCGTACCCTCGAACACGTAGCCGCAGTTGATGCAGTGCCATTTCACGGGCGCCTTGCGCTTGAAGACCTCCCCGTTTTCCACGTTCGAGAGAAGCTTGCGGTAGCGGGCCTCGTGAAACGCCTCCACCTTGGAAACCTGATCGAAGGAGCGGGCCACCTCGGGAAACCCCTCCTCCCGGGCGGTCTTGGCGAAGGAGGGATACAGCTCGCTCCATTCCTCCTTCTCACCGGCCGCCGCGGCCGCCAGGTTGTCCTTGGTTTCCAGGACGGCTCCCGCGGGATATGTGGCCGTGACCTCCACGGGACCGCCTTCCAGATGCTTGAAGAACACCTTGGCGTGTTCCTTCTCGTTCTCCGCGGTCTCCATGAAAAGATTGGCGATTTGTTCCAAGCCGGCCTTGCGCGCCACGCTGGCAAAGAAGGTGTACCGCGTCCTCGCCTGGGACTCCCCGGCGAACGCCTTCAACAGGTTCTTTTCGGTCTTGGTTCCCTTGATCGATTTTGCCATTGGGCCCTCCTTGGACGATCGTATCCGCGGGGCGGGGCCGCGTCAACGCTCGATGCCGTCACGGGCTTCCACGCCGCTGCTGTAATAATGCTTCACTTCCTTCATTTCCGTGACCAGATCCGCCCGGTCCAGCAATCTCGGATCCGCGTCGCGCCCGGTGATCACGAACTCCATGCGCCCCCCGCCGAGCTCCACGGTTTCCAATAGCTCCATCACGGTGAACAATTGGTAGCGGACGGCGATGTTCGCCTCATCAAGGACCATCAAGTCGTAGGAACCGGAAAGGACGGCGGACTTCACCGCTTCGAGTCCGCGACGGGCCGCGGCGATGTCCTCCGGCGCGGGCTCCCTGCGGATGAAGCAGCGACGGCCGAACTGGTGCACCTCGATCAGGTCGGCGAACCGCTCCAGGGCGGCGATCTCGCTGTAGCGCATGCCCTTCACGAACTGGGCGAAATAAACCTTCAACCCGGCGCCCGCCGCTCGAAGAGCCAGCCCCAATGCGGCGGTGGTCTTGCCCTTGCCCGACCCCGTATAGACCTGCACGTAGCCCTTTGGCAGCTTCATGGACGCGAAGATATCCCCAGCGCCATGGCCACGCAAGAGGAGCAGGCTCCGCCTGCTCCCAGGTGCGTGGCCGGGATGGCGCAAGGGCGAGGCGTACCCATGGCCATGGATGGCCAAAGGGTTGCGCCGCCATGGCCACACAAGAGGAGCAGGCTCCGCCTGCTCCCAGGTGCGTGGCCGGGATGGCGAAGCGCAACCATGGATGTACATGCCGAGCCCCAGCGCCATGGCCACGCAAGAGGAGCAGGCTCCGCCTGCTCCCAGGTGCGTGGCCGGGATGGCGCAAAGGTCAGAGGCATGGAAGCCTCAAACCCGGCGGCGACAGGGATGTCGAACCGCCGGGCGAGGCGTGGCGCGCGCCCGGACCCCGGCGCAGGCGGCCCTGCCGCCCCACTCCCTTGACTTTTCCCGTTCTCTTCTTTACTTAATGGGAGGATTCAGGGATAAAGTCCGGCATGTTTTGCCGGGCTGCGGCGGGGGCAGTTTACCCCCGTAAAGGTCAGCATCGTAAGCGCGGCGTGAAGCCGCGATGCGCGAACCATCGATAGGAAAGGGGCCATGGCATGAGCACAGGCGGTAGTACCTCCAAGCACGTTTACCTGTTCGGCGGCGGCAAGGCCGACGGCAACGAGAAGATGAAGAATCTCCTCGGCGGGAAGGGCGCAAACCTCGCCGAGATGGCGGGACATCCGGATCTTCTCCTCCCCGTCCCGGCGGGCTTCACGATCACCACGGAAGTCTGCGTCCACTTCTTCAAGAACAAGGGGAAGTATCCCCAGGGCATGGAGGACCAGGTCAAGAAGGGCCTGCGCCACATCGAGAAGATCATGGGCCACAACTTCGGCGACCCCGCCAATCCCCTGCTGGTATCCGTCCGCTCCGGCGCGCGCAAGTCGATGCCCGGCATGATGGAGACGGTCCTGAACGTCGGCCTGAACGAGAAGACCGCCGAAGGGATCATCAAGGCCACCGGGAACCCCCGGTTCGTCTACGACGCGTATCGCAGGCTCATCCAGATGTACTCCGACGTGGTCATGGAGAAGGCGGAGGGCATCGAGCCGGCGGAAGGCATGGGCATCCGCCAGCAGCTGGAACGCGAACTGGAAAAGATGAAGCATGCCAAGGGCCTGAAGTCGGACACGGAACTGAGCGCGGAGGACCTGAAGCTGCTCATCAAGATCTACAAGACCAAGGTGCGGGACGTGCTGCACAAGGACTTCCCCGAAGACGCGATGGAGCAGCTGTACGGCGGCATCCGCGCCGTGTTCCAGTCCTGGAACGGCAAGCGCGCCATCTCCTACAGGCGCATCGAGAACATCCCCGACGAGTGGGGCACGGCGGTCACGGTGCAGTCCATGGTGTTCGGCAACATGGGCGACGATTCCGGCACCGGCGTGGCCTTCACCAGGAACCCCGCCACGGGAGAGAACGTGTTCTACGGCGAATGGCTGCCCAATGCCCAGGGCGAGGACGTGGTGGCGGGCATCCGCACCCCGTACCCCATCAATGAGGCGGGCAAGACCGAGCGGACCATGTCCCTCCCCTCCCTGGAGAGGCAGTTCGTGCCCATCTACAAGCAGCTGCACGCCATCGAGCTGCGCCTGGAGAAGCACTACCGCGACATGCTGGACCTGGAGTTCACCATCGAGAAGGGCAAGCTCTGGATGCTCCAGTGCCGCGTCGGCAAGCGCAATGGCCCGGCCGCCGTCCGGATGGCCGTGGAGATGCTGAAGGAGAAGATGATCGCGGCCGAAGAGGCCATCACGAGGGTCACCGCCGCCCAGCTGGACGAGCTGCTGCACCCCATCATCGACCCCGCCAAGGAGAAGGAGCTCTCCCCGTTGGTGAAGGGCCTTCCGGCGGGGCCCGGCGGCGCCGTGGGCCAGATCGTTCTCACCGCCAAGGACGCGGTCTCGTGGGCCCTGCAGGGCAAGAAGGTGATCCTGGTCCGCGAGGAGACCAACCCGGAGGACGTGGAAGGCATGCGTTCGGCCGAGGGGATCCTCACCGCGCGCGGCGGCATGACGTCCCACGCGGCCCTCGTGGCGCGCGGCTGGGGCAAGTGCTGCATCGTCGGTGCCGGGGACATCCACATCGACTTCTCCACCAAACAGGCGAAGATGAAGGACATGGTCCTGCGCGAGGGGGACTGGATCAGCCTCAACGGCAGCAAGGGCAACGTCTACATGGGCGCCCTGCCCCTCATCAAGGCCGCCGGGGAGAACCCCAACTTCGTGGCCTTCATGGCCATCTGCGACAAGATCAAGAAGCTGGGCGTGCGCACCAACGCGGACACCCCCCAGGACGCCAAAAAGGCGCGCGAGTTCGGCGCCGAGGGCATCGGCCTCTTCCGCTTCGAGCACATGTTCTACGGCGAGGGCGCGGACAAGCCGCTGTTCCTCCTGCGCCGCATGATCGTCTCCAAGACCGAGGCGGAGAGGCGCAAGGCCCTGGACGAGCTGTTCCCCTACATGAAGGACGCCGTGAAGGGCACCATGGAGGTCATGAAGGGCCTGCCGGTCACCTTCCGCTTCCTGGATCCCCCCCTGCACGAGTTCGTCCCCAACCGGGCCGACGAGCGCCAGAAGCTGGCCACCGACCTGGGCATCTCGGCCGAGGAGTTCGCCAAGAGGGCGGACAGCCTCCACGAGAACAACCCCATGATGGGGCACCGCGGCGTGCGCCTCGGCGTCTCCTACCCCGAGATGACCGAGTACCAGACCCGCGCCATCCTGGAGGCCGCCGCGGAGCTGGTCCAGGCCGGCATCCAGTCCAAGCCCGAGCTCATGATCCCGGTCACCTGCTCGGTCACAGAGATCGCGGACCAGAAGAAGATCATCGAGCCCGTATACGAGAAGGTCATCGCCAAGTTCGGGTTCTCCCGCTCCAAGCTCCCGCTGGTCGTGGGCACCATGATCGAGATCCCCCGCGCCGCGGTCACGGCGGACAAGTTCGCCGCGCAGTGCGAGTTCTTCTCCTTCGGCACCAATGACCTCACCCAGATGAGCTTCGGATTCTCCCGCGACGACATCGGGTCCTTCCTGCCCAACTACCTTGCCAAGAAGCTCCTCCCCGCGGATCCCTTCCAGACCATCGACCAGGAGGGCGTGGGCGAGCTGATCAAGATGGGCGTGGCAAAGGGCCGGTCCGTGCGGCCGGACCTGCACGTCGGCATCTGCGGCGAGCACGGCGGCGAGCCCGAGTCCGTGAAGTTCTGCCACAGGTCGGGCTTCAGCTACGTCTCCTGCTCCCCCTACCGCATCCCCCTGGCCAGGCTGGCCGCGGCCCAGGCGGCGGCCGAGGAGAAGCTGGCGGCCAAGGCCCCCGCGGCCAAGAAGCCCGCGGCCAAGAAACCTGCCGCCAAGAAGGCTCCGGCCAAGAAGGCCCCCGCCAAGAAGGGCAAGAAGTAGTCTCTCACGATCGTCCGATCCAAGGCCCCCGTCGCAGGACGGGGGCCTTTTTTCCACCCATGGCGTTGACGGGCTCCCTTCCCTCCCTTGCCAAACCGGAAGCTTCGTTCTATACATTGAGCCGATGCGGTTCCGCCTCCCCGCCTTCATCGCACTCCTGACTTTTATCGCCGGGACCGTCTCCGCGGGCGGAAACGGGGAGACCAGGCTCATGGTCTACTACACGTCCTCGCTGAACGGGAACCTGGACGGATGCACGTGCAAGGCCGCTCCCAAGGCGGGCCTGGTCAAGCGGGCCGCCTATCTGCGCGGGATCGGAGACCGATCCAACGGCCTTCTGGTGGACCTGGGAGACGTCTTTCCCACGGACAGGGATGAGCTGCTCTGCGAAGCCATCCTCGAAACCTATGCGGAACTGGGCTATGACGCGTTCGCCGTCGGCGACCAGGAGACCTCGGAAGGCATGGAGGAGCTTTTGTCCTACAGGGACCGCTTCCCGCTTCTTTCCAACAACCTCTCGATCTGCATCGGCGACGCGTGCAGACTCCTGTCCCCGACCCCCCTGACGTTCCGGAAGTCCGGGCTTTCCGTGGGCGTGGCCGCCCTGATCGATCCCGAGGTCTTCGCGCTGTATCCCGGAGACCTGAAGGCGGCCTTGAAGATCGCCCCGTGCGCGGAAACCGCGCAGGCCATGCTCGGTCACCTTCGCGGGGAAGGGACGGACGTGAGAATCCTCCTCTACCATGGCCCCCTGGACAAGGCCATGGAACTGGCGGCGCAGGTTCCGGGATTCGACGTGGTGCTGGCCGGTCACGAGCAGCTTCTGCGGGATGCGGTCCGCGTCGGAAAGACCATCGTCGCGTCGCCCGGGGAAGAAGGCAACCGCCTCGGCATCCTGGAGCTCAGGGTGGACGGCCAGGGGGTCGCCGGATTCCGCAATACGTTCCGGCTGTTCGATTACCTGAAGGACCCCGACGATCTACCGACCCGCGGTCGGATCGACGGGTACTATCGGACGATGCGCGCACGGCTCAAGAAGGACTGACGGGAACGGGCCGGGGCGCTTCCATTACGGGTCAGGAAAGGAGATCACGCATGGCCAAGGAGCATACACTGCTCACTACGATCGGCGGTTCGCTTCTGGAGGGATTCTTCCCCAAGGGATGGGATCTGAAACGCATGGATCAATGCGCTTCCCTGCCGCCCCAGAAGGTGACGGATCGGCAGAAATGGTGGAACAAGGGCTTTCAGCCCGTGCCCTGCGACACGCTCGCGGATTTCGACGTCCTCATGGGACACGAGATCGCACTCACGGTGAAGAAGGCCCGGGATGAAGGCAAGACGCTCGCGATGATCCTGCCTGTGGGACCCATGGGCATGTACAAGTGGGCGGTCTTCTTCCTGCAGCAGTGGCAGGTCGGCGCGGACCACGTCTACGGCTTCAACATGGACGAATGGTCGGATGCACAGGGCAACACGCTGCCGCCCAGCAACCCCGGGGCGTTCCAGTATGCCATGGAAAAGGCGTTCTACGGCCCCCTCGGAAAGCTCACAGTGCCCAAGACGCAGCGCAACTTCGCCACGAAGGTGAACCTGCCCTCCTATCCCGAGAAGATCGGAGCGCTGCTTGACAAGGGCGCGGAGCTGGCCGTCGTCTTCGGCATAGGCCGCATGATGCACATCGCCTTCTGGGAACCCCATTTCGCCGCCGAGTTCTCCTCCGTGGACGAATGGAAGAAGCAGACCCACCGTCTGGGGGCCAAGCTGCACCCGCTGACCATCGAGCAGAACGCGATCACCAGCTTCAAGAGCCGGACCACCCTGGTGCCCGCCTACGCGAACACCATCGGGCCGGGCCTGTTCCTGCGGGCCAGCCGGATCATCGGCGGCTGCGACGGAGCGCTGGGGCGCGGCATGCAGTGGCAGGGAATGAGCCTCTGCGTGACCTTGCGCTACGGACCGGACATGTGGATTCCGTCGAGTTTCATGCCGACGCTGCCGGGCAAGCTGTTCTTCCTGAAGGAACTGGCCGGCCCGCTCGAGGCGGAATGCAACTGAGCTGCGATGGGCCGTCTTCCTTCCGGAAGGCGGCCCATCGGCTCTGAGGCGGGATCCGCGCCCCGCTCGACATCCCGGCCGATGTGGAGAGTCCCGGCGGACCGCGACGTCAGTGGACGATCGCGATGTCGTCGATGACGGCCCGGCCGCCCGAGTGCAGCGTGGCGATCTTCTGCGCTTTCGCCTTGTCGGATTCCTCGCGCACGTTGCCTTTCAGGCAGACCACTTCCTTGCCGAGGAACCAGAATCCCTTCTTCTCGACGCTGACCACGATGTGAGTTGCTTCCCTGATGGTAGGATCGTCGTTGATGACCTTCTGGATCTCGGTCTGGACTTTCTCCGCAGATTGAACCATACGCTCACCTCCCTCTCCGCAGGCGATCTGTATGACAACCACAATCCAAATACAGTATACGGGTTGGGCGCGGAGATGTCAAACACCCGAGTCGGGGAAACCACGTCAGTCGGGAAGGGGTTCCCCGGCCTTGGCTTCCAGCCGGGTGAAGGCCTCCTCCAGTCCCGTAAAAAGGCGCGCGCATTCCTCCCGGGCCCCCGCTTTCGCCGCGGCTTCCAGGTCCCTGGCCGTCTCCCCGGTTTCCATGGCGCAAAGGCTCAGGGCCCCCCCTTTGATGGCATGGGCCTCGAACCGCACCTGCTCCAGCGCCCCGTCGGAAAGGGATTGGCGGATGGCCGACATCTTCTCCCTCGTGGAGTCCAGAAAGCCCGAGAAAACCGCGGCCACCACGGCCCTCTCGCCCATGAAAGCGGCCAACGCCCCCTTGGCGTCGAAGACGAGCGCCGACACGGGAGCCGCGGCGGCCTGCGCACCGGCTTCCGGGAGCCTGTCCGCCGTCGTGCCTGCGTCCTTGGGCATCCACCTGGCCAGCACGGCTTCCAGTTCCCGCCGGCGGAACGGTTTGGAGAGGGCGTCGTTCATGCCGCTTTCCAGGCATTTGGCCTGGTCTTCCTTGGCCGCGCTCGCCGTGACAGCAATGATGGGCGTCTGCAGCCCGCGCTGCCGCAGGATGCGCGTGGCCTCGATCCCGTTCATCACCGGCATGTGCATGTCCATGAAGACGATGTCGAAAGGCTCCGCGAGCGCCGCGTCCACGGCGATCTGGCCGTTCTCCGCGGTCCGGGACTGGTATCCCATCTTTTTCAGGATGGTGGTGAACAGCTCCCGGTTCACCTGGTTGTCCTCCGCGATGAGGAACCGTCCCCGACGCGCCGCGCCTCCCTCGGCCTCCTCCAGGACCTCCACGTCCTCCGTGGAGGCGACCTCCTCCACGGGGGCAGCCTCCTCCGCCTCTTCCAGCCCGAGATCCGCCACCACGATGCGGAACAGGGTCTCCAGGAGCACGGACTTCTTCACCGGTTTGGCCAGATAGGCCACGAACCAGCGGAGGAGCTTCATCTTGGCCTCCTCCGCGTTCATGCCGAACGGGGTGAGCAGGATCAGCTTGGTGCGGCGCAGCGCCTCGTCCGCATGGACCTCGGAGGCCAGTTGCCACCCGTCGATGCCGGGCATGCGCAGGTCGACGAGGGCCATCGAATAGCCCGGCTCGGGGTCCCGTTCCCGCGCGCGGGAGCGCAGGAGGGACAGCGCCGTCTCCCCATCGGCCGCCTCCTCCACCGTGCATCCCCACTGGCGCAGGTAGCCGGAAACGATCTGGCGGACCGTGGCATTGTCGTCGGCGAGCAGCACGCGCATGCCCTCCAGGAAGTCGGGCGGCACCCCCGCGTACCGGTCCGCGGCCGGCTGCGTTTCCAGGACGACGGTGAACCAGAACCGGGAACCCCGCCCCTCCTCCCCTTCCACGCCGATCTCCCCGCCCATCATCTCCGCCAGGCTCCTGCAGATGGAAAGGCCCAGCCCCGTGCCCCCGTAGCGGCGCGTGGTGGAGGAGTCCAGCTGCGTGAAGGACCGGAACAGGTTCCTCCGCTTATCGGCGGGAATCCCGATGCCCGTGTCCCTGACGGAGAAGCGGAGCCTCGCCTTGCCGGGCTCCGCCTCCCCTCCTTCCACGGACACCTCGATCTCGCCGCTGGCCGTGAACTTCACGGCATTGTTGACGAGGTTCACCAGGATCTGGCGGAGGCGCAGGGGATCCCCGCGGACCAGGTGCGGGAGCTTGGCGGCGAAGCGCGTGGACAGCTCCAGGCCCTTCTTGTGCGCCTGCAGGGCCATCAGGTCCATCGCCTCCTCGACGATGGAGCAGACGTCCATGTCGATCGACTCCAGGCCCAGCTTTCCGGATTCGATCTTGGAGACGTCCAGGATGTCGTTGATGAGGGTGAGCAGCACCTCGGCGGAGAGTCGGACAGTGTCCGCGTATTCCCGCTGCTCGTCGTTGAGGCGCGTGTCCAGGAGCAGCTCCGTGTTGCCGATGACGGCGTGGATGGGCGTGCGGATCTCGTGGCTCATGTTGGCCAGGAACTCCGCCTTGACGCGGGCCGCCGCCTCCGCCTGGTCGCGGGCGGAGCGCAGCTCGTGCTCCATGCGCTTGCGCTCCGTGATGTCCTCCAGGATGGCCAGGGCGAACTGGGGCGCCCCGTCGAGGGTCCGCGCCAGGGACACAGTGAGGCGTCCCCATCCGGTGTCGCCGTCGGCACGCGCCATCCGCGGCTCCATATGGAACACGTCCCGCCTTCCCCCCATGAGGGCCTCGAAGAGCTCCGCGTATTCCCTGCCGTCCTCGGCCGCGATGAAATCGGAGAAGTGCGTGCCCGAGAGGGCGCCGTCCGCCCGCCCGCTCAGGTCGGCCAGGGCGCGGTTGCCGTCCATGATGTGGCCGTCGCGGTTGATGATCGCCATGCCCATGCCGGAGCTTGCGAAGATGGCCCGGAACTGGGCCTCGCTGCGCGCCAGTTCCTCCCAGGCCCGCTTGCGCTCCGTGGCGTCCTCGGAGACCTTGAGGCAGTGGGTCCTGCGGTGCTCCGCGTCCTCGATGGGCACGATGGAGGCGAACTCCCACCAGGGCTCCCCGTCCCTGCGCCTCGTGCACAGCTCCCCCCGCCACTCCTTGCCGGCGCGGATGCGCGTCCAGAGGGAGGGAAACTCGGCCGCCGCCGCCTCCCCGGCGGCCAGATCCTCCAGGCGCATGCCCGAGAGGTCCGAAGTCCGCCATCCGGTCAGCTCGGTGAACCGCCGGTTGACGTAGAGGATCCTCCCGTCCGCGTCGGTCAGCGTGATGAGGTTGGGCGTCTGCTCGATGATCCGGTTCCTCTCCGCCGCCTCCCGGGTCCCCTTCGCGGCATCGAGCACGCGCTTGACGGCGGCGCCGAGGCCGGCGGCGTTCCAGCCCGCCGCGGGCAGGAAGTCGCAGAGGCCCGCCTGCAGGGCCCGCAGCGCCAGGGCCTCCCGGTGACGGCCGGCGAGGAGCAGCACGGGCGGTTCGGGCCGTCCGGCCCGAAGGCGCGCCAGGACGCCGGTCAGGGCCTCCGCGGAAGGCGGCGCCGCCGCGTCGTGCAGCAGGATCAGGTCCGCGGGCCGCTCGGCCAATGCAGCGCGGGCGGCCTCCGGGTCCGCGGCCTCCTCCAGCGAACACTCGTGGAACGGGGAAAGGGGAAGGAGCCTGCGGATCCGTGCCGCCGCGGCGGGCGGCGCGCCGCAGAGGATCACGCGCAGGCGGGGACGGTCCATCAGAAGTCCGTCTTCAGGATCTCCGCCGCCTTCTTGCGGATCTCCTCCGGCTTGAGGGGCTTGGCCAGGTAGCTGCGCACGCCGTAGCCGAGCGCCTTCACGACGTTCTCCTTCTGGGAGAGGGAGGAAAGCACGATCACGGGAATCCTCGCCGGCCGGCCCTTCAGCGCCTCCATGACCTGGAAGCCGTCCATGACGGGCATGAGGATGTCCAGGAACACGAGGTCGAAGGCCGCGTCCGCGAGGGCGTCGAGGAAGAGCTTCCCGTTCTGGAACGGGGTCACGTCCCAGCCCGTCTTGCGGAACACTGTGGCCACGAGCTCCCGCGTGACCAGGTCGTCGTCCACCACGGCGATGCGGAAGCCCTTGTCCTGCTCGAAGCGGATCTGAAGCGACTCGTCCGTCGTGACGGGCTCCTTGGCGGCCAGGAGGTCGTCCCGCATCACGTTGTAGCCTTCCTCCACGAAGTCGCTCACCTTGATGCCGAGGAGCTGGTCCATGGCCTCCCCGATGTTGGCCACCAGGCTGATGCCGGCAAACCGGTCCTGCTTGGCGAGCCAGGCCTTCACGAAATCGGAGGTGGTGAGGAGCTTCACGGCCTTCTTCGGCACCCGGGTCACCTCCAGGATCGTCTGGAAGAAGGCGGCGAGCTTGCCCGTGTCGGCCTCCTCCAGGTGCACGTCGGTCATCAGCACGAGGATCCGCGGGGTCTGCACGTTGTAGAGCGCGAGCGTCTCGGTGAGCTTGTAGCGCAGGAGTTCCACCTTCTCCCGGTTCAGGCCCCGCGCCACCTCGATGAAGAGGACCTGCTCGTTCATGTGCACGTCGATGATGCAGGGCGTCTGGTCCAGGGCGATCTCCACGTTCAGGAGCTCCGAGACCGCCTTCAACAGGATGTCGATGCGCAGGGGTTTGGAGAAGAAACGGGCCACCTTGTACTTGGCCACGCTCAGGATCTTCTCCTTGTCCACCTTGCTGGTGAACATGATGACGGGAATGTCTGCGATCGCCTTGGTGCGGGCCTTGTCCTCCAGGATCTCGAGGCTGGTGATGCGTGCCAGGAGGTACTCCATCACCACCAGATCGGGCTGGCTGCTCTTCATCTTCATCTGGCCCTCGAAGCCGGTCCTGGCCTCGATCACCTCGAACCCGTACTCCGCGAGCTTGGTCGCCAGATAGCCCCGTACGAGATCCGCTTCTTCCACGATGAGAATGGTTTTCTTCATGGCGTTTATCCAGTTTCTATTATAGCGAAACGATGTCCGTCTGCAACATGGGAACGGGAACCCTTGACACGGAACGGGAGGGATCGTGATGATGGCCCAGGCGCCACGGAAAGCCGCGCGGGAGGGATATGCGATGAGGGTTTTGATGGTCCAGGGGGGCTGGGAGGGACACGAGCCGAAGCAATGCGTGGATCTGTTCGTCCCCTGGCTGCGGACGCAGGGTTTCGACGTCGAGATCGCGACCACTCTGGACGTATTCCTCGACGCGGAAAAGCTTTCGGCGCTCTCCCTGATCGTCCCGGTCTGGACCGGAGGATCCATCAGCCGTGACCAGGAGAAGGGGCTTCTCTCCGCGGTGGCCGGCGGGGTCGCGGTGGCAGGCTGGCACGGCGGCATGGGGGACGCGTTCCGGGCCAGTCCCGACTACCAGTACATGGTGGGCGGCCAATGGGTGGCCCATCCGGGCGGCATCGTGGAATACAGCGTCCACATCGAAAGCACGGACGATCCCGTCACGCGCGGCCTGGAGGATTTCACCATGGTCTCCGAGCAGTACTACATGCACGTGGATCCTTCCAACCATGTCCTGGCCACGACGAGCTTCGACGGCTCTGTCCATCCGTGGATCGACGGCTGCCGGATGCCCGTCGCGTGGAAGCGCCGATACGGGCTGGGGCGCGTCTTTTATTCCTCCCTGGGCCACGTGGCCCGTGACTTCGAGGTTCCGGAAGCGCGGGAAATCCAGAGGCGCGGCATGCTCTGGGCCGCGGGAAGGGAATAGGACGGGAGGACGTCATGGCGTTGAAAAGCCATATCCGGGTTGGCGTCGTCGGCTACGGCGAGGCCTTCGGCATGGGGCGGCAGCACCTGCAGGAGATGAGGAAGGCCGGCATGATCCCCGTCGTGGTCACGGACACCGATGAGGCGCGCCTGCGCGCGGCCGAGAAGGACTTTCCCGGCATCGAGACCTACGGCTCCGTGAAGGAGATGCTGCGCAGCAGCGAGGTGGACCTCCTGTCGATCGTCACCCCGCACGACACCCATGCGGAACTGGCCCTGCAGATCCTCGCCGCCGGCAAGCACGTCGTCGTGGAGAAGCCCATGGCCCTCACGACGCGGCAGTGCGACGCGATGATCGCTTCCGCGAAGAAGAACCGGCTCATGCTCACCGCCCACCACAACCGCCATTGGGACGGATGCATCCTCCATGCGTTGAAGCGGATCAAGGGCGGCGCCATCGGCGAGGTGGTGCGCGTGGAGGCCCATATGGGAAGCTGGAACCGCCCCGGGGACTGGTGGCGGTCGAGCAGGAGCGTCTCCGGCGGCCTCCTCTACGATTGGGGCGTCCATCTCCTGGAGTACACGCTGCAGATCGTGGGTTCCGACATCGTGGAGGTGAGCGGCTTCACCTCACGGGGAGTCTGGGCCGCCAAGACCGCGTGGAAGAGGGATACCGTCGAGGACGAGGGGACCGTCCTGGTGCGCTACACCAACGGCGTCTGGTCCTCCCTCCTCCTGTCGAGCATCGAAGCGAAACCCCGCGAGGGATGGGTGGACGTGACGGGGACCAAGGGCAGCTATTCCTTCGATCACGGGTCCTGGACGCTCACCACGCCCCGCAAGGAAGGGGTCACCACGGTGAAGGGCCGCAACCCCGAATCGGAAGGCTACCGCTTCTACCAGAACGTGGCGGCCCACCTGATGAAGGGCGAGAAGCTCGTCATCAGCGCGGAATGGGCCCGCAGGCCCATCCATATCATCGACCTCGCCTACCAGAGCGCGGAGAAGGGCGCCGCGGTCAAGGCGCAATATCTGTAGGGCCGTCCTCCTCCCGGCGGCCGTCCTCCTCCTCGGGCTCTGTTCCTGCGCCTCCCCGTCCGGCGGACGGCCGGTCGCCGGCCTGACGGAGCATTCCTTCCCCGCCTGCCGGTTCATCGTGCTGTCGGATCCCCATGTCTACGCCCGGAGCCTGGGGGCTTCCGGCAAGGCGTTCGAGTCGATGCGGAGGGACGGGACCAAGCTCCTGGACATCTCCGAGGAGATCCTCGCCGCCGCCCTCGAGGCGGTCTCGGCCGAAAAGCCCGATTTCCTGATCGTCTGCGGCGACATGAGCAAGGACGGGGAGAAGGAATCGCACCTCCTGGCCGCCCGCATGTTCCAGGACCTGGAGACGCGCGGCGTGCCCGTCTACGTCGTGCCGGGAAACCACGACATCGCCAACCGCCGTTCCCGCGGCTTTGCGGGGGACGAGGCGGGACCGGTGGAGAACATCGGCCCCTCGGATTTCGCGGAGATCTACCGCCCGTTCGGCTACGGGGAAGCCGTCGGGGAGGACCCGACGTCCTTCAGCTACGCGGCGGAACCCCTTCCCGGCCTCCGCCTGCTCGGCCTGGACTCCTGCCGCTACGGGCAGGACGGCTCTCCGCCCTCCGCGGACGGCCGCCTCTCCGCCTCGACGCTCTCCTGGGCCCGGGACGCCGCCGGGAGGGCGCGCGCGCAAGGCGCGACGGTCCTCGCCTTCATGCATCACGGGGTCACGGAGCATTTCCGGGGGCAGGCGCTCTATTATCCGCAGAACCTCGTCGCCGACCACCCGTCCGTCTCCCGCCTGCTGGCCGAGGCGGGCGTGGAGGTGGTCTTCACGGGACATGGCCATGCCCAGGACGCCACGGAGGCGCGGTGGGACGACGGGCTTCGCCTCATCGACGTGGAGACGGGTTCCCTGATCTCCTATCCCTGCCCGTTGCGCATCGTGACGCTCTCCGCCGACGGAACCCTCTCCATCCGGACCCTTCTCCTGCCGGGACGCGCGGGGGCGCCGGAGAACCTGGCCGTGGCCGCGGAGGAAGGCATGCGGCGCGGCCTGCGGATGCGGATCCTGCCCCGCCTGACGGATCTCGGCGTCCCGGAACCGAGCGGCAGGCTCATCAGCGCGGCGGCGACCGACGGCCTGCTCGCCTTCTTCCGCGGGGACGAGCCGGGGCAAGGGGCGGGAGCGTTCCCCCCCGCGGGATTGGACTGGTGGGGAGGCATCGTCGCCTCCTTCCTGGCCTCCCCCCTCGCCTCCCTGCAGACGGACCTCCCGCCATCGGACAATGATCTGACGATCCATCTGCGGCGGTGAACCGCTAGGCCCCGGCCGCCCCGCGGGAACCGCCGCGGCCGGAGGCGGCCTTCCCCGCCCTTGTCCGGGCCACATATTCCCGCGGGGCGCATCCCATGACGCTGTGGAACTGGCGCGAGAAGTAGTTGCTGTCGCAGAACCCCGACCGGTAGGCGGCCTCCGTGACGTTGGCCTCCCCGGCCCGCAGGAGGGCGCAGGCCCGCGCAAGGCGCAGGCGCACGATGTACTCCTTGGGCGGGCGGCCCGTCAGGCCGCGGAACGCGCGCAGGAGGCCGGACGGCGAGGTCCCGGCGATCCGGATCAGGTCCTCCATGCGGATCGGCTCCGCGTAGTGGCTCTCGATGTAGCTCAGCACGTGGCCCAGGCGGATCAGGGGCCTGGATTCCCGCGCCTGCATGCGCTCGTAGGCGCGGGACAACATGCCGATCAGCTGCATCAGCTGGGCCGTGGCCATGAACTCGAATCCGGCCCGCCTGCGCTCCAGCTCCGTCTCCATCGCGGCGATCAGTGCCGAGACTGCGGCCAGCTCCTCCAGGTCGAGCCTGAGGCAGCTGCGGAATCCGTGCCGTTTCCGGTATCTGGGTTCCAGGGCGAAAAAGGCGTGGTATCCGGGCAGCTTCCGGGCCTCGGCGAGGGGCAGCGCCAGGCGGTCCGGGTGGAAGAGCACGTTCACCAGGTCCAGGTTCTCCGTGTCCTTGTACCCATGGGCGCGGCTCACGAGGAACGCATCCCCGGCCGCGATCTCATAGGCCTCATCGTCGCTGTAGTGGACGCCGCGGCCTCCGAGGATCACGACCAGCTCCGAAAAATCGTGCGTATGGAGGCTGGTCGCGCCATGACGGGGGATGCGGGTCACGGCGAGCGGGAAGTCCGCCGAATAGGTGGACATCCTGAGGATATTGGGCACGGCGGCTCCTTGGCGAAGGCTGACGGATTCGTGCTACTTTTTGACGAAAGAGTCAAGGTGATCCGACCTCGATTCCGCTATGTTCCTTGGGTCAGGAGGTCAGAGACTTGAAAACCAGGACCCTTGCGGCCGGTGCGGCGGGACTCGCACTGCTTCTCATCGCGCAGCCGCTTTCCGCACGCGGCCAGAAGGACGCGGCCCAAGAAGCCGCGAAACAGATCAAGATCCGCATGTACGCTTCCGAATACACCCCCAGGGCGCGGGCCCAGTCGGACCGCTGGGATCCCCCGACCTATCTGGACAAACTGCGGGGGGAATACCGCAAGACGCACCCCAACGTGGACATCGAGTTCCTGCCCAAGATCCCCTCGGGTCCCGAATTCGACACATGGTTCATCACGCAGTTCAAGGCCGGCAATGCGCCGGATATCGGCAATCAGCTCTTCAGCGAGATCAACAGGAACTACCAGAAGGGATGGTTCCTGGATCTGTCCCCCTACTTGGAGAAACCCGATCCGTACGTGGCGGGCAATGCGCACTGGAAGGACATCTTTCTTCCCGGCGTCATCTCCACGGGCACCGCTCCCGACGGTAAGATCTACCTCCTGCCAACGGGAATCAATGGCACGGCCATCTTCTACAACAAGGCGATGTTCCAGAAGGCCGGCGCTTCGGTCCCGACGACATGGAAGGAGTTCATGGAGGCGCAGCAGAAGCTCAAGGACGCGGGGTTCGTCCCCTTCGCCTTCAACATGAACGGCGCGCGCTACTGCTCCAACTGGACCCTGCGGTGCCTCCAGGACATGCTGATGGACTCCAAGCTCAATACGATCAAGGGGATCAGCGGGCCCATTGAACGCACCACGATCGAGGGTGCCGGCGTGAGCCAGAAGGAGCTTGTGGCGGCCATCAAGAAGGGCACCTACTCCGCCAAGGATCCGCAGTGGCAGGAGCCGATGCGCCTGCTGAAGGAATGGTCCCGGTACTGGGATCCCTCCTTCGCCAGCCTGGACCAGAACGGAGCCTACATGCAGTTCGTCACGGGCAAGGCCGCCATGGTCTGGATGGACATCTCACGCGTGAAACAGGTCGCGGTGGATTCCCTGCGGCAGTTCGACTACGGGACCTTCTCGTTCCCCACGGTGACGAAGGAGAGCTCCCCGTACTCCACGGGGATCGCGGCGCCGGCCATCGGAGGCTTCACCGGGGACGGGGAATACCTGGTGGATGCCCTGACGGAAAAGAGGGGCACCCGGGAAGCGAGCATCGACTGGCTGATGTACGTCACGGCACCGGAGCACTACATCCCCATGGTCAACGACCTCGGCTACTATGCCCCGGGCCTCAAGGACGCGACAAACCTCTCCCCCGCCCTGGAGCCGTTCGTACAGGCGGTACAGAAGGGCGTGTTCCGCATGGAAACCTACCTGCGGGGCCTCACCGTGAAATACGCCGACCAGTACTACCAGACCATGCAGGAATACCTGGCGGGCCGCAAGGACCTTCCCCAGGCGTGCGAGGAGATCCAGAAGTACATGAACCAGGCCGCGGACGACCTGGTTGCGCAGAACGGCTGGACGGACATAAGGTAGGATGAAGGAACGGCAGGCCCCCCGGGGCCTGCCGGCACCCATGAAGACAAGACGCGTCCGCTTCGCATCACCCCAGATGGTCCTCTGTCTCATCCAGGTCGCCCCCGCCCTGGCCGCGCTGGCGGTATTCAGGTATTTTCCCGTGCTCTCCGCGGTCTGGCATTCCTTCTTCAACTGGAACGGCTTCGATGAGGGCCGTTTCACAGGAATGGCCAACTATGGAGAGCTCTTCTCGGATCCCGTCATGGGGACCGCGTCCCTGAACATCCTGGCCTACGTCGTCATCCGGGTGGCATTGAACCTGGTCTTCCCCCTGCTTGCGGCCCTTCTGATCCATCACCTCGGCAGCTCACGCGCCGCCTATCCCTACAAGGCGCTGTTCACGGTCCCCCTGGTGGTTCCCACGATGGTCGTACTCCTGGTCTGGAAGTTCATCTACAATCCGCACGACGGGATTTTGAACCGGTTCCTTTCCTTTCTGGGGGCCGGCGCGCTCGCTCGGGACTGGCTGGGCGACTTCGGGACGGCCATCTACGCGGTGAGCGGCCTTGGTTTCCCCTGGGTCACGGGGATCGGCATCTCGGGCTTCGGCATGCTGCTCTACCTGGCCGCCCTTCAGGGCATCCCCTCGGAGCTCTACGACGCCTGCGCCGTGGACGGCGTTTCGGGAGCCCGGCGCCTGTTCCGGCTGGAACTCCCCTTGATCGCCCGCCAGCTCTACCTGGTGGCGCTGCTCACGGTGATCAATACGCTGCAGACCTACGTCCCCGTCATGGTTCTCACCTCCGGAGGCCCCGGCACGGCCTCCATGGTGCCGGGCCTCTACCTGTACCTCACGGCCTTCAGCTACGACCGGTTCGGCTACGCCTGCGCCATCGGGGTGGTCATGGCCGCAGTGCTCGCCGCCCTGGCGGCGTTCCAGTCCCGCCTGAACGCCCGAGCGGAGAGCGCCACATGAAGCCGGCCAGGAGCCGTCCCTACAGGATCGCATCCCATCTCATCCTGATCGTCCTCGCCGCCCTGAGCCTGTATCCCTTCCTCTTCATGCTCATGACGTCGTTCAAGTCCAACGAGCAGTTCTACCACGGCTATTTCACCCCGGCCTGGCCCCTGCATTGGGGCAACTACGCGGAGGCCTGGGGCCAGATCGCCGTCTATTTCGGGAACAGCATCTCCATCACGCTGATCTCCGTCTTGGCCGGGCTCCTCATCGCGGCCCTGGCCGCCTGGGCCTTCGCCCGCTACAGTTTCCCGGGAAGCGGCTTCCTCTACGGCGCGATCCTCGTCGTGCTTCTCATCCCGGGCGTGCTCACCCTCATTCCGGCGTTCGTCGTCCTGCGGGACCTGGGTCTCATGGGAACCCACGGCGCGCTCTACGCCGTCTACGTCACGGAGTCCCTGATCCTGGGCATCGTCGTCCTGAAGAGCTTCTTCTCCGCGCTGCCCGAGGAGCTGGTCGAGGCGGCTGCCCTGGACGGGGCCGCAGAGACGCAGGTGGTGGCGCGCATCGCCGTACCGCTGACCAAACCGGCCTTCCTCACCGTGGCGATCATGAACACGCTCTTCTGCTGGAACGACTACATCTGGCCCCTGATCCTGCTGCCGGACACCAGGCTCTGGACGGTGACGCAGGGCCTGGTCTCCTTCCGCGACCGCTACGCGGGAATGGCGGCCTGGGGCCCGCTGTTCGCCGGTTTCGTCATCGCCTCCGTGCCCCTTTTCCTGCTGTTCTTCTCCAGCATGCGCTCCTTCCTCTCCGGCTTGACCTCCGGCGCGCTGAAGGCGTAGGACATCCGTATGCCGGAACTCCTCCCTGGCGTCCTGGAGCGCATCGACGGCGTCCTGGAATCGGCCTGGCGCGACGGAAGGTCCTCCCTCTACGAGCACGAGGTCTACCGCGTGCTGGCGGCCATCGGCTGCAGCGTACCCCGCCACGCCTTCTTCGGGGATCCGGCCGCGATCACGGAGGATGCCCTGAAGGGCATCGGATCGGATCTCGTCGTGAAGATCGTCTCCCCCGGCATCCCGCACAAGCAGAAGGTGGGCGGCGTCCGCGTCGTCTCCACGCGGGATCCCCTGTACGTGCAGTTCGTCTGCCGCAGGATGCTGGAGGACGTGCTCTCACGCTTCCCCGAGGGATCCCGGCCGGAGGTCTCAGGTTTCCTCCTGGCGGAGTTTCTCCCCCACACGGAAGCGCTGGGCTACGAGGTTCTCATCGGCTTCCGCGACGACCCCGCATTCGGCGCCGTGCTCACTTTGACCAAGGGCGGCGACGATGCGGAGTTTTTCGCGGAGCACTTCTCCCCGGCCAACCTGTTCCTGCCACCCCTTTCCCTCGAAGAGGCCCGCGCGTTCACGCACAGCCTGCACATTCGGCACAAGTTCGAACGGATGGGACGTCCCGAGGTGATGGACGCCATGGCCAGGGCCCTGTCCCGCTTCGCCGACCTGGCCTGGGCCTATTCCCGGCCCTCCGGGGAGCGCACGGCGCGCCGGCGGCTCCACTTCGGCTCGTTCGAGGTCAATCCGTTCGCCTTCTGCGCGGACGGCCGCTTCGTGGCCCTGGACGGCCTGGCGGAGATTGCCCCCGATCCGGCCGAAGGCGCCCTGGTGCCTCCGGTGAACACGGACCACCTGGAAGCCTTCTTCTCCCCCCGGGGCATCGCCGTGGTCGGGGTGTCCGCGGACGCCTCGAAGTACAGCCTCGGCAGGGACGTGGCCCTGCTCCTGCACGACATGGGCCGGACCGACGTGTACCCTATCAATCCCAAGGGCGGCAGGGTTCTCCTTGGGGACTCGGAGGCCACCCTGTACACCGGCATCGAGGAAATCCCGTCGCCCGTGGATCTCGTCGTGTACGCCGCCCCGCTCGCCTCGCTCTTCGAGCTTCTGCCCAGGCTTTCCGCGCGCCGCGTGCGCGCCCTGGTGCTCATCCCCGGCCTCCCCGCGGACCTGCCGTACGCGGACTTCCGCCGCAGGCTGGACGCGGAGCTGCCGCGCGGCGTGCGCGTCATCGGTCCCAACTGCATGGGCGTCTTCCACGCCCCGGACGCAACGGCCGGCTCCTGCTCCGGCACGGAAGGCTTCTGCGGCGTGAACACCCTGTTCATCGAGGAACAGCGCCTGGAGATCCGCTGGAAGGCGGAGAGCAACGCGGCGCTCCTCACCCAGAGCGGCGCGTTCTCTGTGACCGCCATCGACCGCCTGCGCGCATGCCGCGCCTTCCGCGCCGTGGTGAGCTTCGGCAACCGCTACGACGTGAAGGTCTCGGACCTGCTCGCCTGGTTCGCGCGCCGCGACGAGATCTCCGTGATCGGCGTCTACCTGGAGGGCCTCGAGGCCGGGGAGGGACGGCAGTTCTTCTCCCTGGTCTCCTCCATCCGCAAGCCGGTGGTCGTCTACAAGGCAGGAAGGACCGAGGCGGGCGCCCGTTCCGCCGCGTCCCACACGGCTTCCCTCTCGGGCAGCTACGAGGTCTTCCGCGCCGCCTGCCTCCAGGCGGGCGTGATCCTCGTGGAGACGGCGGAGGAGCATTACGCGACCATCAAGGCATTCTCCGCCCTGGCCGGGAAGAACCCGGGGGGCCGCCGGGTGGCGGGCGTGGTGAACGCGGGCTTCGAGTCCACGATCGGCGCAGACGAGCTCCACGGCCTCTCGCAGGCCATCCTGGCCGGGGACACCGTGGAGCGCCTGCGGCGCATCAACAGGCTGGGGCTGGTCGACGTCGGAAGCCCCTTCCTGGACATCACGCCCATGGCGGACGACCTCATGTACGCGGAGTTCGTGGAGGCCCTGCTCCGCGACGACGGTGTGGACTGCGTCTTCGTGGCCATCGTGCCCCACTCGGCGACGCTCCGGACCACGCCGGAGACATGCAGGGACCCCGGGGGCCTCGCGTCCCTGCTCACGGGCCTCGGCCGACGCTACGCGAAGCCGATGGTGGTCTCCGTCAACGCCGGCCGTCACTATGAGGATTTCGTCTCCCTTCTGGAGGAGGGGGGACTGCCCGTATACACCGACATCCGGTCCGCCATCCGTGCGCTGGACCGTTTCGTGGAGTTCAGGCTGCGGCCCGCGGGGGACACGGCCAACTCGGACGGCGGCCTCCGTTGACTTTTCCATGGCCCGTGTCTACGCTCTGGCCGGACCGGAAGTCCGCGATCGACGGCATGGCCCGCCGCAAGGCGCCCATGCCTAAAAAAATCTGCGAGGTGAAACGATGATCAGGTTGGGGGTGAACTCCGTACTTTTCGGCGGATTCGACTTCGCCACGGCCGCCCGGCAGATCGCCATGGCGGGCTACGACGGCATCGAGGTCTCCGCCATCAAGGGCATGTGCGAGCATCTGGTGCTCGACCGCTGGAGGGAGCAGGCGGAAGGCATCCGGTCCGCGGCCAGGGACAACGGCCTCGCGCTTCTTTCCATGGAGGAGGCGTCCCTGGACGAGGAGCGGCTCCTCCTGGCCTTCGAGGCGGCGGCGGAGATCGGCATTCCCGTGGTCAACATCGGCCCGGGAGGGAAACACGGCAGCCAGGAGGACTTCCAGAGGCAGACGGACCTCATGGCGCGCATGGCGGAGGAGGCGGCGCGGCGCGGGGTGACCCTCTGCGTGAAGGCCCACGTGGGCGCCTGTATCGACGACACGCCGTCCACCCTGAAGGCCATGGAGAAGATCCGCTCGAAGGGCTTCGGCATCGACATGGACCCCAGCCACATCCACCGCGCGGGGGAGGATCCGGCGCCCGCCCTCAGGCAGGTGCTGTCCCGCGTGCGGCACGTGCACATCCGCGACTGCAAGGGACGCGGCCCTACTCCCGGCACGCCCCCGATGCAGGCCTGCGGGCGCGGGGACATCGACCTCGCCGCCTACTGCCGCGTGATGGCGGACGGGGGCTACGACGGCCCCGTGTGCCTGGAGGTGATCGGCGCGGGACAGATGGATCTGGCCCAGGTCTCGATCATCGCGGCGGAAAGCTACGGATACCTCAATGCCTGCCTGAAGGCGATCGGCCGAAGGTAGGGAGACCCCAAAGACAGGAGACATCGGATGAAGCGGAAGACGAATCTCATTCTCATCGGCATCGACAGCCTGCGTTCGGACCACATGAGCCTCTATGGATACCCGCGGCTGACCACCCCGCACATCGACGGGTTCGCGGCCCAGGGGACCGTGTTCGAACGGGTGGTGAGCCCGCACATCCCCACCACGCCGGGCTACGCTTCGATGTTCACGGGCATGGATGCCTTCAGCATGGACGTGGTGGCCCTGCGACACAAGGGCCCCATGGGCTCCCACATGAAGACCCTGGCCGAGATCCTGGGCGAGGAGGGCTACGCCACCTCCTGCGTGGGTTTCAGCGGCAACGCGGCCTCCCGCGGGTTCCAGAAGTACATCGACTTCGCCGGCTGGGGCTCCTGGGAGGCGGGGCGGAGCCGCAAGGCGGAGAACCTCAATGCGGTCACGCTCCCGGAGCTGGAGCGCCTCGCGGCCGACGACAAACCCTTCTTCCTCTTCATGAGGCACATGGATCCCCATTCCCCCTACCTGCCGCCCTCCCCCTTCGAACGCATGTTCTACAGCGGCAATGAGTGCGATCCGGCCAATAAATCCCTGGAGCCCGTCTACGCCTTCAAGCCGTTCGCCGACTACCTGAAGAGCTGGTTCCCGCCCGGCTGCACGGACAAGGACTACGTGACCGCCCAATACGACGGGGAACTGGCCTACATGGACTCCTGCATCGCGGACATCTTCACGGCCATCTCCCGCCTCGGCCTCGACGAGGACACCCTGGTGGTCATCGACTCCGACCACGGGGAGACGCTGTACGACCACGACTGCTACTTCGACCATCACGGCCTCTACGAGTGCACGCTGAACATCCCGCTCGTCTTCCGCATGCCCGGGAAGGTTCCGGCCGGGAAACGGCACGCGGGGCCCAGCCAGATGAAGGACATCACGCCCACCATCCTGGACATCCTGGGCGTGAAGACGGGCATCAAGTTCGACGGCCGCAGCCTCACCCCCGTGATGCACGGCAGGTTCTGGGCTCCGGAGCCCGAGGCCTACATCACGGAATGCACCTGGATGCGCAAGCACGGCTGGCGGACGCCGGAGTGGAAGCTGATCCACGCGCTGGAACCGGACTTCCACTACAAGCCCGAAGTGGAGCTCTACAACCTGGTCTCGGATCCCGGGGAAACGCGCAACGTGGCCAAGGACGAGCCGGAGACGGTGGAATGGCTGGAGACCAGGATGCAGGCGCACATCCGCAGGCGGGAGAAGGAGACCGGCCGGATCAACCCCCTGTACACCAACCTGGACTGGCACGGAAAGGGCGGCGGCCCGTTCAAAAGCTCCGACCAGGCCTACAACAGCCTGTACATCGGCTCCCCCAAGACGGCCCAGGCCCTGCAGGCCAAGGAACCTTCCAAGGAGCAGGAGAAGGTCCAGAAGGAACTGGAAACCCAGCGGGGCGCCAAGCCTCTGTAGGATGAAAGCATGAAGACATCCGTGTGCGTCATCGGATGCGGCCCCATCGGCCGCCTCCATGCGCGCCTCCACTCGGAAAACCCGGACGCCGAGCTCCTCGGCGTCTGCGACCTGGTGCCGGACCGCGCAAAAGCCAGCGGGGAGGCCCGCGGGGTGCCCTGGTTCACGGACGCCCGCTCGATGCTCGCCACCCTCGCACCCCGCATCGTGAGCGTGGCCACCGGCGGCTACGAATACGGCAGCGACCACTACGCCCCCGTCATGGAGGCCCTGGAGGCCGGCTGTCACGTGCTGTGCGAGAAGCCGATCTGCAACGACGTCTCCAAGGCCGCGGCCATGGTCGCGAAGGCCCGGGAGAAACGCCTTTGCTTCGGCGTGGATTTCAACCACAGGTTCACCCCCGCCGCGCGCCAGGCGGAATCCTGGCTGCGCGAAGGCCTGCTGGGGGACCTGCTTTTCGCCAACATGGCCCTCTGGATCGGCAAGCCCAAGGACGAGGCGTCCCCCTACTTCCACCTCAAGGCGCTGAATCCCCACTCGGTGGACATGCTCCGCCATTACTGCGGGGACATCACGCACGTGCAATGCTTCGCCATGAAGGCGCCGGGACGGACGCTCTGGTCCACCGCATCCTTCAATTTCCGCTTCGCCAATGGCATGGTGGGCCACCTCACAAGCAGCTACGACATCGCGCGCGGACATCCCATGGAGCGCTGCGAGGTGGCCGGCCTGAAAGGCCGCTTCGTCGTGGAGGACATGTGGCGGGAGGCCACCTTCTACCCGGCGGGGGTGCCCGTGAAAAGCGTCTACGTCAATCCGGTGTTCGGGGGCACGAGGGACTTCGACGACACGTTCCGGGAACGCCTCGGCCGCTTCGTGAAACAGGTGGCGGAAGGCGTCTGCCCGGAGGAAATCGACGGATCCGGCGCCGACGGCTTGGAAGCGCAACGCGTCATCCAGGCGGGCATCGTCTCCCTGGAGACGGGACGGGTCGTGGAGGTCCGGGAAGTCCCGTAGGAGGTCAGAACTCGACCTCGAAGGTGGCGTATCCGACGACGGGCCTCGGAGCGGCGTCCACGGAACTCACGCGGGCGCCCGGAGGACCGCGGTCCAGCCAGGAACGGAAGGCCGCGAGGGCCTCGGG
>Ga0153915_10000055_pt1 | contig 102781 bp, 112 predicted proteins | sample Opewatmetagenome_2_FD_107003 | JGI IMG/M metagenome (GOLD analysis project Ga0153915, IMG submission 107003) | Freshwater wetland microbial communities from Ohio, USA - Open water 3 Core 3 Depth 3 metaG | ecosystem: Environmental > Aquatic > Freshwater > Wetlands | place: USA: Ohio, Lake... | reverse complement strand
CACCGCACCTGGTTCAGTCTCTAAAACATGGAATGAACAAAAACAATTGATTTCAGATACTGAAACTGTACCAAATGCTACTGAATTCATTTGGGCAATCACAACTTACAAAGTTGTGAGAGATGTTTATTTATTTGACAATATTTCTGTTAGAACAGCTAGTATTTCTTATCATAATCATGTTGCTATTTGGTTTAGTGGTTCAATATCTATTGAAGATATATTGGATTCTTATTCAAATAGCAGTCTTGGATTATCTGTTACAAGAAATTAAGTGATGAAATTTTGAGGAATTATTTCCTTATAAACACTTGAGCCTTCGCGAATTTTTTTCGTGAAGGCTTTTTTTATTTTTTATATTATATTTTAAAACACAAAACCCCGACCGAAGTCGGGGTTTTGCTCGCAATTGTTGTCTGAAAAATAATTGAATCAGACTATTTGGAGTGATTAACTCACAAGCGTAGTATAGCAAATCTATAAATATTGTCAAGTATAAATAATTATGGTATATTTTATCCGGTTTTGTATTTGGATAGATGCGCTTATTTTTTAGTAAGTGAGGAAAGTCCGAACACACAGCATTTAAATATGCATTTGTAGTGGGTAATACCCATCGGTAGTAATACCAGAGGTGCGAGCAGAGACGCTATAAACCTGAAAGGGAGTAGTATCCTGAGTTTAACAAAGGATAAATTCTTGTATAAATTGAAAAATGAAATCAAGAAGTGAAACGGCTAAATCCTTACATGTGTGCAAGATCGTATTCTCTAATTTATTAGAGTCTGAATTGCTTGAGATGTAGAGTAATTTACATCCTAGATAAATATCTATTATTCATCGATGAGATGAAAACAGAATTCGGCTTATAGAATGCAAAACCAAAAATAAAACATTTCATTTATGAAGTGTTTTATTTTTTTATTTAAAATTATTTATTAAAATATTTTTTATTTTAGAAAAAAAATTATTTTAATAAATTTATTTTTTATTTTTAAAAAATAAAAAGTTATCCACAGTTTTTTTTGAAAAAAGTATTGCGAGTTTTTTTTTAATGCGAGATAATATATTTGTGAGTGTGATGAAAATTTTTTATAAAATATTTTTTAAAATTTTTTATGAGGTCGTTGATTCACACACATCTTTAAAAATAATTTTTTTAAAAAAATTTATGGTTGCAAAAAAGCCAGCTAAAAAAGCTGTAAAAAAAGTTGCAAAAAAGCCAGCTAAAAAAGCTGTAAAAAAAGTTGCAAAAAAGCCAGCTAAAAAAGCTGTAAAAAAGGTAGCAAAAAAGAAATAATTTATTTCTAAAAAGAACCCTCTCTCTATCGAGGGTTTCTTTTTATTTTACTGGTAAAATTAATTATATAGTGTTAAAATATTATAACTATGGGATTAATAAAAGATATTTTTGGTAATGAAAATGCTAAAACAATTAAAAAATGGCAGTCTTTAGTAAGAGAAATAAACAATAAGGAAAAAGATTTTAAAAATTTTGATAGTTTAGATTTTACTATTAAGACAGAAGAATTTAAAAAAAGATTATCTGATGGAGAATTGTTAGATAATTTGTTGGTTGATACATTTGCTTTAGTAAGGGAAGCCTCTTTTCGTGTTAGAGAAGAAAGACATTATGATGTTCAGCTGCTTGGAGGAATTGCTCTTCACAAAGGAAAAATAGCAGAGATGCGTACAGGAGAGGGAAAAACTTTAGTAGCAACACTTCCAGCTTATTTAAATTCTTTAACTGGTAAAGGTGTTCATATAGTTACTGTTAATGATTATCTTTCTCGTCGTGATGCTGTTTGGATGGGTCCAGTTTTTTCTTTACTTGGTGTTTCTGTCGGTGTAATTAATTCTCTTAATACTTCATATATTTTTGATCCGAATCATATCAGTCATGAAGGTGAGGATGAGACAAGTTCCTTTAAGGTTTTATATGAATGTCTCCGTCCATGTTCTCGTCGTGAAGCCTATGCTTGCGATGTTGTTTATGGAACAAATAATGAATTTGGTTTTGATTATCTTCGTGATAATTTAGCAACAAGAGTTGATGGTTTAGTTCAACGAGAACCACATTTTGCTATTGTTGATGAAATTGATTCGATTTTAATTGATGAATCTAGAACGCCACTTATTATTTCATCAGTAGCAGAAGATAGTGAAGATTTGTATTATACTTTTTCTGATATTGCAAAAAATTTAATTAAAGATGAAGATTATAAAGTTGATGAAAAACTTAGAGCTATTTCTCTTACTGATCAAGGTATCACAAAAGCAGAGAGTCTTTTAGGTATAAAAGATATTTATACAGAAAAGGGAATAAAATATGTTCATCATTTGGAAACAGCAGTTCGTGCACGAGCTTTATTTGAAAATAATAAAGATTATGTTGTTAAAAATGGCGAAGTTATTATTGTTGATACGTTTACGGGAAGATTACAGCCAGGACGTCGCTGGAGTGAAGGACTTCATCAAGCAATTGAAGCAAAAGAAGGAGTAAAAACAGAAAAAGAAACAAGAGCTGTTGCTTCTATTACTTTTCAAAATTATTTTCGTTTTTATAAAAAACTTTCTGGTATGACAGGAACAGCAGAAACATCTAAAGAAGAATTTTTAAAAGTTTATGGTTTAGATGTTATTGTTATTCCTACCCACAGGCCTATTTTAAGAAAAGATTTAAATGATCTTATTTATCAAACAGAAAAAGGTAAATGGAAAGCTGTTGCTGATAGGGTTAAAGAGATTCATAAAAATGGTCAGCCTGTTTTAATAGGAACAGTTTCTATTGAAAAAAATGAACTTCTTTCTGCTTATCTTACTCAAGCTGGAATTCCTCACACTGTTTTAAATGCTAAAAATCACGAAAGAGAAGGTGAAATTATTGCTAATGCTGGACATAAAGGAGCTGTTACTGTTGCTACTAATATGGCTGGTCGTGGAGTTGATATTAAACTCGGTGGTATTCCATTTGATAAAGATAAATATGAAGAGATAAAATCAGTTGGTGGTCTTTATGTTATAGGAACAGAACGTCATGAAGCAAGAAGAATTGATAATCAGTTACGTGGTCGTTCTGGACGTCAGGGTGATCCAGGAATGACTCAATTTTATGTTTCTTTAGAAGATGATCTTATGAGAATCTTTGGTTCTGATCGTATAAAAACAATGATGGGAAGATTTGGTATTCCAGAAGATCAGCCTATTGATAATAGATTTATAACAAATACTCTAGAAAACGCTCAAGCAAAAATAGAAGGCTTTCATTTTGATTCAAGAAAACATACACTTGAATATGATAATGTTCTAAATCATCAAAGAAAATCTATTTATGACCGAAGAAGAAAAATTCTTTTAGGCAAGGAAGATGATATCTTGAGTTTTGTAGAAGATTTATCTAATTTTTATCCAGATATAAAAGAAATATCAGAAAGAAAAAGACATGCTATGGGTGATGCTACTTTTTTTGAAACAGTAAGACGTATTGTTTTATATACAACAGATAATTTATGGGTAGAACATTTAGAAACTATGGAATATACTCGATTGTCTGTGAATTTAAGAGCTTATGGACAAAGAGATCCTCTTATAGAATATAAAAAGGAAGGATTAAGACTTTTTAAAGAAATGGAAGTTAATTTTAAAGAACAAGTTTATTCTTTAATAAAGACATTAAATGTTGATAATGAAAGAGAAGATGAACAGATTGATGAAGAAAAACCAGAACTTATTTTAAGTTCTAATAAAGATGAGGGGTCTTCTTCTACAAAGAAAAGAGAGGCTCCAAAAGTTGGTCGCAATGACCCTTGTCCTTGTGGCTCTGGAAAAAAATATAAACAATGTCATGGTCAATAATTTTGGAAAAAATGTTGAAAAATAAGGATATTTATAAATCAAAATAAAATGTTTGTCAAAAAATTGATAAAAACCTTATTTTAAGCCATTATTTAACGATATTTATATCTATATTGTCAATGGTTGATATAAAAAATATCCTTATTTTATAATGGTATTTTTTATTTGACGTAGGTTAAAAATATTGTATAACCATTGACTTTTTTATTACTGTGTGATACTATTTTAGGTAGGTCTAAATATGTTATTGTTAATTTTTTAATTTTAATATATTAGACTTTTTAGTTTTAAATTTGTTTGTTTCTATCACAAAAGATTTATTACTAACCCATTTTGAAGATGGCGTTGATGGATCGAAACCATCAATTATGCATACAAAAAAAATAAGCAATGTTTTACAGTCATTTGTTGTGTTTCCGATGATTGCAGTAACAATACCTTTTGCAAGTTTAGGAACAACAATCAGTACTCTCGCTGTAAAAACAGAGCAATCATCGAATGAAGCTTCTGTGATAACAACACAAGAAGATGAAATTCGAAAAGCAAAGGCAGAAGCAATAGATAAATATTTTGCTTCTAAAAATGCTCCGCTTGAAGGTTACGGAATGAAATTCGTAGAAGAAGCGGAAAAAAATGGAATTGACTGGCGTCTTTTACCAGCAATTGCGATGAGAGAAACTACAGGAGGAAAATTTGCTTGTAAAAATTCAAAAGCACAAAATAACAACTTCGGTTGGTACTCTTGTAAAAGAGGATTTAGTTCAATAGATGAATCAATAGAATATATTTCTATGACACTTGGAGGAAATAATGAAAATGCAAAACATTACACTTCAGATATGACCTCAGAACAAATTCTTAAAAAATACAATCCAGATTCTATTGTTCCTGGATACTCAAAACAGGTGATTAAGATAATGACAGCAATAGATTCTGAAGATACAATAATTTAATATAAAAAACAAAATTACGTTGCAATTTTTAATTGCAACGTAATTTTGTTTTGTTTAAATATTTTTATATTTTCTTTAAATTATCAATAACAATACTTTTTTCACCATTACGCTCTGTAATTTTAGCTTGGCATGCAATAATATTATCATTTATAAGTATTTCTTTTTGAGTTTCGTAAAGTTTAGGAAATATTACAGCTTCGATAGTTCCAGTATAATCGCTCATTTTTATAAAAGCCATCCTTTCATTCTTTTTTGTCATTACAATACGGACATCATCAATGATTCCAACAACTGTTATAGGCATATTATTTTTTCCATCACTCTTTATTTTTTTAATTTCAGTTGCTAGTTTTTCTATTTTTTCCTTATATTCATCTAAAGGGTGTCCAGAAATATACAATCCAAGTAGTTCTTTTTCCCATGATAGTTTTTCTTTTTTTTGCGTTTCTGGTTGTTTGTTTAATGTAAGTTTTGTTTCTATTCCACCAATTGAACCAAAAAGAGAATCTTGGTTGTTTGTAGTTTTATGTTCTTTATTAAAAGATAAAAGAACTTCTAGATTTCCTATTATCATATTTCTTTCTGAAAGACAATCCATTGCACCAGATTTTGCGAGTGCTTCTACTGATTTTTTATTTAAGTTTTTGTGATTAATTCTTTCAAAGAAATCAGCTAAAGATTTATATTTACCATTCTTTTTTCTTTCTTCTATTATTGCATTTGAAATATCAGTCCCAAGATTTTTTATTGTATAAAGTCCAAAGCGAATAGAACGTCCAGTTTCTTTATTACTACCATTAATAACTGTAAATCCTCCAAAACTTTCATTTATATCTGGTGGAAGAACTTCAATTTTCATTTTTTCACATTCATGAACTATTTCAGCAATTTTTTCAATATCTCCTGATTCGGCTGTCATAACTGCTGTCATATATTCAACAGGGTAGTTTGCTTTCAAATAAGCTGTTTGATATGCAACAAGACCATATGAAGCAGCATGAGCTTTATTAAATCCGTAAGCGGCAAATGGTTCAATTAATGACCAAAATTCTTTAGCTTTTTTTTCACTCATTCCATTTTTAATAAATCCAGTCAAAAGTTTATCTTTTTCAGCTTGCATAACTTCAGGAATTTTTTTACCCATGGCTTTACGTAATTTATCTGCTTCAAGCCAAGAATATCCAGCAAGTTGTATTGATATAGCCATAACATCATCTTGATAAGTGATAACTCCAAAAGATTGATCAAGAATATTTTTTAGACGTGGGTCAAGATAAGTTACAAGTGTAGGATTGTGTTTACGTTTAATATATTCTGGAATAGATTCCATTGGTCCTGGGCGATAAAGAGCCACCATAGCATTAATATCATGTATTGTTGAAGCCTTAAGGTCTTTTAAATATTTTGTCATTCCAGAACCATTAAGTTGAAACAATCCCATTGTTTCTCCGCGGGCAAGCATATTAAAAGTTTTTTTATCATCAAGTGGTATTTTGTCAATATCAATATTAATATTGTGAATTTTTTTAACTAATCTGACAGCATCAGCAAGTATTGATAAATTTCTAATTCCAAGAAAATCGAATTTTGGAAGACCAGCATCTTCGATACTATACATATCATATTCAGTAATAATATCTCCACCTTTAGGGTCAAATTGTACAGGAGTAAATTCCCAAAGTGGTTTTGGTGCCATAACTACTCCAGCTGCATGAACAGAAATATGACGAACACAACCTTCTAATTTTTTTGCTAGATCTATAATTTTTTTTGTATCAGGTTCTTTTTTATAAGCTTCAGATAGTTCTGGAATTATTTCCATAGCATGATCAATAGTCATTGGCATACCTTGAGAGCCAAGTGGAATCATGGAAGAGATTCTATCTCCGACTACATAAGGATAGCCGAGAGCACGAGCAACATCTTTAACAGAACCCTTAGCCATCATTGTTCCAAATGTACCTATTTGTGCCACATGATCTTCTCCATATTTTTGTTTTGCATAAGCTATAACATCAGCTCTACGATTATCAGCATAGTCCATGTCTATATCAGGTAAAGATGGGCGTTCTGGATTTAAAAATCTTTCAAAAGGAAGTTTGTAAATTATCGGATCAACTTTCGTAATACCAGTGAGATAAGTAGTAAGAGATCCTGCAACAGATCCTCTAATATTTGTGTATATACCATTTTCACGAGAAAAACGAAGAAGGTCAGAAACAACTAAAAAATAAGCAGGATAGCCTTTTTGTTTAATAATTCCTAACTCATATTCTAATCTATCTAAATATTCTTTGCTTTGTGGAAGTCCTCTAAATTCAAATCCTTTATAAGCAAGTTCTCTAAGCATTTCATCGGCTGTTTTTCCTTCTTCTATGGGATAAGCGGGAAAATAAGCTTTACCAAGTTCCAAATCGTAATTCTCACACAAATCAGCTACGAGTTTTGTATTTTTAACTGCTTCTGGTATATCTTTGAAATATTCTAAAGCGGTTTTTTCATTTATAAGAGAGAAGTCATCTTCTGAAAATTCAAATTTTGTACCTTCTTTTGAGTCCATAGCACCTGTGTTTACTTGAAGTAAAGTGAAATGAGCTTCATGGTCTTCTTGACATAAGTAGTGTGAATCTTGTCCAACAACAACAGGAATATTCCATTTCTTACTAAGCAAAACTATTCCATCACGAAGTTTCTTGTCATTTTCTATGTGAGCATGTGAGTGGACTTCTAGGAAATAATTTTCTTTTCCGAAAATTTCTTGATGTTCTTTTATTAGCTCGTCGGCTTTCTCCCAGTTGTCTGCAAGCACTGCTTGGGAAAGTTGACTCCCCATACAACCAGAAAGGCAAATAATTCCTTCAGAATATTGTCTAAGAATTTCTTTATCCATTCTTGGTTTGTAATAATACCCTTCAATATTTGCTAGAGAAACTAAATGCATCAAATTTTTGTATCCAGTTCTATTTTTTGCTAGAAGAGTAAGGTGATATCTTTTATTATCTATTCCTGGTTCTTTATCTTTTCTTCCTCTTTCTGCAATATAAGCTTCTACTCCTATAATTGGTTTAATTCCATTTTTTTGTGCTTCTTTGTAAAGTTCAATAGAACCATACATATGACCGTGATCAGTAATAGCTAATGCATTCATACCATTTTCTTTACATTTTTTAACCATATCAGGAATTTTTGAAAGTCCATCCAAAAGAGAATAGTGTGAATGAGTGTGTAAATGTATAAAGTTAGATTCCTTTTCTATCATTTTATTAGTATATCAAATAATGATACAATTCACATATGGACAAAAATGCTTATTTTACATATAAAATCGGGATAGATGAAGTTGGAAGAGGTCCTATAGCTGGACCTGTTTGTGTTTGTTCTTTTCTGACTAAAGGAGATTCTTTTTTAGAATCTTGTACTAATATAGAATTTTTAAAAAAAGAAAAATTACCTAAACTGCGTGATTCAAAAAAACTTTCTAAAAAACAAAGAGAAGAATGGTTTAAATTTTTACATAATGCAAAAAAAAATAATCTTTGTGATTTTTCAATATCTTTTGTTTCTTCTGAAAATATAGATAAATTTGGAATTGCAAAATGTATTCAAAAAGCTTTAGACGAATCATTAAAAAAAGTTATCTCGCAAATTTTTCTTGAAGATATTTTTATTTTTCTTGATGGAGGTTTAAAAGCTAAAAATGAATATATAAATCAACAGACAATTATAAAAGGGGATGAACTTCATCCAGTAATTTCTTTGGCTTCTATTGTGGCAAAAGTTTCAAGAGATAAAATTATGGAAAAATATAGTAAAGAATATCCTGAATATGGTTTTGAAAAACACTCTGGTTATGGAACAAAAGTTCACTATGAAGCTATAAAAAATCATGGACAAACTCCTATCCATCGTAAAAGTTTTATACATTAAAATAATAAAAAAGCTGGGTTTTATCCAGCTTTTTGTATTAATTGTTTTAATTTCTCATATTCTTTTTTAGATAATGTTTCTTTGAAATATGGGAGTAATTTTTCAGATACTTCAGTCATTTTTGAAAAAATTCTATTGGGACTTCCTTCTGAAAAAATTTTATCACTACCTAACAAATTTCTTTCAAAAAGAGATTCAACTTTGTCTAAATAAGAAATATAATTCCATATAGAATTAATCATTTCAGGAGCGATAACTCTTCTTTTTAAATTCGAAATTGTATTAGAATTTTCTAAGTCAAAATTTAAAGTTGTTTGTCCGTGTTTTTTTCTAGCAAATAATTATTTATGATTTCTCTAAAGTGAGCAATATTGTTTTTATTTAATAAAGCTCTAATTAGCCAGAATTTTAGATCATTCTCATCAAGTCCTATATCTTTTAATCGACTTAACTCAAGTGCTAATCCGTATTTTAGATTGCCTGTTTCTACTTCATTTTGAATAAAGTCTGGTAAGTCACAATACTTAAGAGCTTTTCTTATAGTGTCCACAGATCTCCCTACTTTTCTAGCAAAAGATGTTAATGAGAATTTATTATCTCTATGTTTTTCTGCTAAAAAAACAGTTTTGTATGCATGTGCCTCTTCTTCAGGTGGTACACGCATATGAATGTTTTCAGATAATTGAAGATATAAAGCTTCTGTAGGGGAAGCTCCTGTGCAAATTCGTACTTCCACTTCATTTCTAGAAAAATGTTTTTTATAACACTCTCCATATTTTAATGAATGGTTTTCTTCTTGACAGGTTGTGCAACCTTTTTCAAAAAGAATTTTATAGCTTCTGAATCTTCTTTCTCCTGCTACCAGAATAAAGAAATATTCTTTTTTGTTCCATTTAAACTTTTTTAAATTTTGTATTTTATATTCTGTTTTCCAGACATAATTTACATTATCTAAATAGGTTATACACTCATAATCATTTAGTGCAATAACCACAGGTGGATTTAGTATCCCATTTTCTGCTATGTTATTTGCTAATTCTATAATATTATCAAATGTTCTTCTTGGTTGAACAAGAACATTGATAACATCTAAAGGAAGATAATCTCCTTGAAATTTCAATTTCTTGTTCATATTTCTATTTTTAATAACTTTTATTTCAGATTATATTTTAAAATATATAAAGTCAATATGTAGATAAATAATAAAATATGTTTTATTTTAAATATTTATTGTGAGATAACTTGCCACAATAGCGGCGGTTTCGCCACGGAGGGTGAGAAGGGAAAGAGATGTAATGGTTATGTTGTTTTCTTTTGCTATTTTTATTTCGTTCTCTGTGAATCCACCTTCAGGTCCGATTATGATAGATAGTTCTTCATCCTTGATTTTTTTTATTTTTTTTCCATCTAAATCAAAAAGTATAACTTTTTGATTTTTTGTCATTTCAAAAATATCTTTATAAGTAATTGTTTTGTTTATAACAGGAATAGTATTTCTTCCCGATAATTCTGAAGCTTCTTTAACTATCTTTTCTAGTCTTTCAAAATTAAGACCAGTTTTGATAGTTCTTTCTGTAATTATTGGAGTAATACTTTCTATTCCAAGCTCTGTAGCTTTTTCTATAGCAAGTTCAAAATTTTCTTTTTTAAGAATAGCTAAAAATAAATTAACTTTTCTTTTTATTTGGTTTTTGTTTTCTTTTTCTTCTATAACTTCCAATTCACAAATATCTTTATTTAAATTTTTAATCTTTACTAATGCTTCCATGTTTTTATTTGATAAAATTATTTGTTCGCTTGTTTTGAATTTGAGAACATTTCTCCATTGATGAAGAAGGGAAGTATTTTTTATTGTTATAGTATTATTTTTGTTCTCATATTCAGTTATAAATCTATGTATTTTTTTCATATTACATGTTTATTATATCAATTTAAATCATTAAAATTAAGGCTTTTTCTGTGTATATAATACTTGACAAACATAAATAAATTTGCTATAATCCTAATTATGAAAATTAAAGAAATAAAAATTTTAATATTTGTTGCTATTTTTGTTGCTTTTTCCTTTTTTGCAAAGATTTCTTTTGCTAGCTCCGATTTTGCTGAAGCATATGTTAATGCCTACAATAGTACAATTGTTGATCCTGATGATTTAAAAAATTATAAAAAATCTAGTAGTTCTAGTGATGAATCTTCAAGTTCTTCATCAACATCATCAAAATCTGCTAGTAAGAACGGCGAAGTCGTTAATAATTATTATTCGTTGTTTTCAAATTTTGGAACAAAAACAACAACAGATAATTCTTCAAGTACAAAAACCAGTAATAATGTTTCATCATCGTCAAGTACAAAAAATTCTCAATCAAGTAATTTAAAATCATCAGAGGAAGATTCTGTTTATGGTGGAGCAATAGATGTTACAGGAATGGGTCTTGGAGCAAATGCTCAAGGTTCTGGTAATTTTATGCCTGATACTTTTGGAGAATGGTTTCTAGTTGTATTGCTTATTTTGGTAATAATAATTTTAGCTAGAATATTAACTAAAACTAAACCAAAGAATAAAAATCCACAAGAAGTTAAATTTTCCTAAAATAATAAAAGCCGGATTAGTATCCGGCTTTTATTTATTATTTACAAGTCTTTCTTTTTGCTTTTTTTGTTTCGAGCATTACCTTTTTTGCAGCTAGACGTTTTGCTGTCTTAGGTGAATGCCTAGATTTTTTATTTGGATGAAGCGATGTTTCTCTTTTTGCCATATCTATAAAATTATTAATTAATAAAATATATACATATATTACATTAAAATTAAAATAAAAACAAAAATAAACTATATTATTGTGGAAAACCTTTTTAAAAGATTTTGCATTTTTATATGTTTTTTGTTAATATAAAAATATTCTTTTTATATAGAAAGAATATTATATTCCGTGGTAGCTCAGCGGTAGAGCGGTCGCCTGTTAAGCGATTGGTCGTAGGTTCGATCCCTACCCACGGAGCAGTTAAAATTGGTGAAAGCGACCGACCTGCGTCACCAAAATAGATAAGTAAAATAATGGTTTTAGACGGCGATGAAAATTGACCGAATTCGTCCGACCCACGTCAAAATCTCAATTTCTAAAATATTATTAATTTATATAGCAACAATAGGTTCGAGCCCTATCCCTAGTTTGTATAAAATTATATAATAAATGATGTATGAATTTTGTAGAAAAATTTATTAAGACTAGAGAAAATTTAGAAATATATACTGAATCAATTGGTAATTCAAAAAATCCCGCGATTGTTTTAATTATGGGTGCAATGAACCAAGGAATATTTTGGTATGATTCTTTCTGTAAAAAACTAGCAGATTCTGGTTTCTTTGTGATTAGATACGATCATAGAGATACAGGATTTTCCTCTACAGTTGATTTTCAAAATAATCCATATAATTTAAATGATTTAGCAGATGATGTTATAGATATTTTAAACGGTTATAGTATTTCAAAAACTCATATTATAGGAATTTCTATGGGTGGATATATTGGTCAACTATTAGCAATAAATTATCCAGAAAGACTTGAAACTTTAACCTTAATATCTACTACGGCAGATCATAGGCCATATATGGATGCTACTATGGGTAATTTTTCTAATAAGTATGAACTACCTTATCCATCTCAAAAATTTATTAATTATATAGAAAAGAGTAAAAATAACATACCCAAAACAGAAGAAGAATTTAGAAATACTCAAATCGAAGGATGGAAAATATTCTTTGGTCAGGAATTAAACAAGGAAGATTTAGAGGAATTGATTAGATTAATAGATTTGTCTAATAAAAGAAATAAGAATAAATTCTCATCTTTTAATCATGGACTTGCGGTGGCAAATTCAGAAGATAGATTAGAAATTGTTAAAGATATAAAAATTCCAACCCTGATTATTCATGGAGAAAAAGATATTTGTTTTGGAGTAGAGCATTCACAATATTTAAATAAAAATATATCAAACTCAAAACTTGAGATTATAGAAAATATGGGACATATGTTTACATTATCTGAATCAAAAATTTTAGTAGATAAAATATTAAGTAATATAAAGAGTTTTAGGAGTTAGATCCCCATCGCTAGAGCAGATAAATTTGGTGAAAGCGACCGACCCGCGTCTGGGAAGGTCGCTTTTACTGTATAGTTTTATTTATTTTTTATAATGACCAAGTCCATCCACTTCTGTATATTACAGCATCATCCATAGCTTTCCAGACCCTTTCTTCCCACATATTTTGTTTTGGATTGTCATTACTATATTTACTTGAATCAGACATATTTTTATATACATTTTCAGATATATAAATATTTTTTCCTTCCTTGGAAAGATTAGATAGCTTAACAGCATAATTAGTTGCATTTCCAACCCATACCAAATCATTATTATTTTCACCTCTTATACCACCACGAACAACAAGAACCTTGCCAACGTCAATTCCTATGCCAAAGTCGAATTCTATTTCTTGATTCTTTAAAGATTCATTATTATTAAAAATTTCATCTAATTTAGGTTTTAATATATTCTTTGCAAACCATGACATCTGAAGTCCAGCTTTTACAGCATTTGTTCTTTTTCTATCCCCAATAAAGGCAACAAGGACACCGTCTCCATTAAAACTTCTCAACTCACCATCGTTATTTTTAGCTATTTTTGCAACTCCCCATAAAAAAGATTTATACATTTTGGCTGCAGTGACTCTTCTTAGAGAATCTACAATTTTTGTTGATTCTCTAATGTCAATAAATAGCATAGCTAATTCAATTTCCTTACCATTTTTACCAAATGAAATATCTGCAACCTCTGGTATAGTTCGTCCGTCGGTAACCTCATAATTACCAGCAAAAAAATCATCAACGGCTTTAATTATTTCATCTTTAGTTACCATAGAATATTTTCTGGATCAAAAAAATGATAACCAAAAGTCCTATTCCTATTAAGAAAAAAATGATGGAATCTCTGAATTCTCTATTTTTTCTATTAACAATAGTTGCTGAAATATGTATCTGATTTATTAAATCATCTTGATAATCTTCTTCTTTTAATTCCAATACTTTCTTTTTATAATCTTTTAAGTCAAGTTCAGCAATATCTTTAAAGTAAATTATAGATTTATACTTTTTATGATTTTTTAGTCTTGGAATAATTACAGCAATAGACTTATAGAGACTAAAACCTATAGAAACAACTCCAATTATGAATATAAAAACATCCATACATGAAAAATTATAGATGTGTTTTTTAGACCAAAAAAATACTTCCGAGAAAAGTAGCGTAAGCGTAATACCTTGAAAAGCTAAAAATATACTTACTTTTTGGTCAACAGATTTAATCCATTCGTGTATTCTATTCAAATTATTTTCAATCTCCTGTTTTTTCATATGATTATTTATCAAGAGTAATTATTTTTTCACAGAATTCTTTTCCGTGAGATATACACCATCCTGAACTAGCTAACTTATATGCTTTTGTAAAATCAAATTTTGGATCACCATTTAGCTCTATTTTCTGCCAATGATGATTCTTTTCACTTGAATAACAACCACAACTCTGTAAAACAAATTCAGATTTGTCTTGTAAAAACTTATTAAAAATTCTTTCAGAGATTAAAAGGTCATTTTTGTCTCCAAGTGATGAAAGTTTTGATGCCATATTTACAGGCTTACCAGCCCATACTTCATTTTGTTTATCTGTTTTACCATCAGATTTTCTAAGCCCAATCTTTTTTACTAGGACAGTTTTTTTATCCATTCCTATATGACAAGTTATTTCTAAATTTTCAACTTTAATTATTTTAGGAATCTCAAAAGCACAAAAAGTTTTAAATGTGACAGCAGAAGCAAGTGCATGATATATCTTATCTGAATCAAACAAACCAAAAGCACCATCACCTCGTACATCTATATAACTAGCACCAAATTGATCTAATATCCTTACTGCAGTATCAGTAAAGTATTGATATATTCCAGCTGTAGATTTATCATGATTTTGAGCACTAAGCTGAGTAGAATTTTTCATATCAATATAAACACACACAACGTCTTTGATTTTTAGCCATTTATTAGTATCTAAAGGAATGGTCGCCGAATAAATAGGTATTTGATTTAACTCCTCAATCTCTTCTCCCTCATTATATTTTTTAGCAGCTTGATTGAATATCTCAATTATGTCGCTATTACCATATTGATTTTCCATAATCTATAATTTTAATATACTCCAACCCTTCATTGCTGGTGTATAAGAATATTCTTTATTAATATTTATTTTCCAACCATTTTCATCCTTGACTGCTATTCCTCCTTCAAATCCTTTTCTACTCTTAAGCCACTCTTGTAGAGCTTCTGCTTTGTATTTAGTATCGCTTGATTCTGCTGTAAAACCAGCCTTGGTGTCGATAATCCAAGTTTTTGTTTTAGTTTTAATTATCCAATCAGGATAAAATAACTTCTCTTTGTTTTCATCAGAATTGTAATAAGAGATAGACAAGAACTCACTTCCAGAATCTCCATTTTTATACCACCATTCAATAGAATTACCTTTTTCTTCTAAAAGTTTTATAAACATTTTCTCATTATCAACAATGTCTATTTGAGCATAGAACGGATCCATTGCTGATTTTTTTACACCCTTTATTTCTTCATAATTATCTGTAAAGAATAATGATTCACGAGGGATTTCAATGATATCTGTTCTCTTTGCTCTTTCTGATTTTTTGTTTACTTCGTTTTCACGAATTGGACGATAAGTTTCAAGAGCTTCACCTATAACAGGTTTTAAGATACTGCCTTCTTTTAGAAGATCATTGAGTATAATTTTGTATGCTTGAAGACGGTCATTTCCAAACATAGGTAGAATCCAAACATTTAAAGCAGTTTTTAGTTTTCCCCATGAACGTTCTGGTGCAAACTTTTTATTTTCATCAGTTTGCTTTCTTATAATATTAAAACAAACGAGATTATAAAGTTTTTCGATATCTGATTGTGACATTTCTTGATCATGACTTCCTCCTTCTGCTAATAATTCTTTTGTAAAATTATCATAATCATCAATCTCAACACCAACTATTATCCCATTAGTTACGTTAGGTTTTATATCAATACCTTTTGCTGATAATTCTTTATTATAATTAACCCCTTTTATATCAAAATGTTTATTAGCTATTTTTTTAAATGTAGACTGGAATGAATCTCCAAGATCGTTATAATCGGCACGACTCATAAAGACAGATTCTATTTTTAACGGTTTTACATCTTTCTTTCTATAACTTCCATATATAGCTGGTTTATTTTCGTTCTTATTCTTGCCATATTCACTTATAACCTCATTCCTTTTATAGTTTGTATATAAATAACCCAAATTCAATTCTGGCTTACCAAAATGAACACCTAAGGGCATACGCAAAATACGCCCAACTGTTTGAATAGCGAACGTTGGATTTTTAATTTCTCTATACATAACCAAAACACTTGCTCTTGGACAATCCCATCCAGTTGCAACTGCTTGCTTGAATAGTAAGAATGAAATATTTGAATTATTTTTCTCAAGATCTTCTAGATTGACCTTGTCTTCAGATAGCCATATCGCTATATCTTTTTCTTGTATTTTCTTTTCCTTTAAATGTCCAATAACTATATCAAGTTTTGTCGCATTATTTGTTTCTTTAGATGCTTTATCATCATTAGGCAATTGAATAAGTACCAAAGGATTTATGTCTATGTTTAAATCTTTATAATAAGAGATAATCTCATTTCTCTTTTGATAAGCCAATTCAACAAGTATCTTATCTTGATCCATTCCTTTAAACTGTTTCTGATTTAAATCTTCTTCTGTTTGAAAGATAATTTTTTCTTTTATTAAACCTTCTCTTATAACATCCTCTCTCTTTACACGAATAAATCCTGCTTTTTTATCCTCAAGATCACTAAGTGTCGGTTCATATTTAGGGGTAGCAGAAGCACGAATAAGTATTTTCGGTTTTATAAGTCCATCAATAAGTTCAAGAGCTTTGTCTGTATCTGCTCCAAGGTGTTCTTCGTCTATTATTACAACTATCTTTCTTTTTTCTTCATGAGTAGCTTCAATCATCCCATCAAAAGAGATATCTTGTTCGTTTTCACGACGAATTTTTAAAACATCCTTAGATTGACCCTTTAGTTTTTCCCAGTTTATAAAGAAGACACTATTTCGTGTCATTACTTTTCTATTTAAATCATTAATATCTAAAAGCTCTAACTCAGAAGCACCTCCATAATATTCAAAAAGTTTATTTTTACTTTGCTCTACAAGAGTAGGTCCTTTAGACATCCATAAAAATGCTACATCATTACCAATAAAACGAGGGTCAGAAATAATATCACGCAAAAATTGAGCAAGCATTATTGTTTTACCAGAACCTGTTGGGGATTTAAAAACTAGTGGAATTCTATCTGAATTAGATTTCCAAAGATCAAGAAACTGATCTTTAAGTTTAGAAACTGCAATTTCTTGAAATGGTTTAAGTGGGAACATATATTTTATAGACGATTAATTTCTTTGTATACCTCAAGTATTGGCTCAGGTATATCTTCGACTCTAATATTTAATGAACTATATTCACTCTTGTATTCATTCTTACCCCAACTAAATATATATAAAGCCGTTGGTTGTTTTTTCTTTTCAAGAGTTTCTACTAGTTTTAATAATTTTTCTTTATCTTCTTTAAAGTATATAGCAGTAGTTTTTCCATTACCTTCAAATATCTGCCACCAATCATTTTTCTCTACTTCATTCAAGGTATTTTCTCTTAAGCCAACCATTTCGCCAGCTTGATATGTTAAATTAACTTTTGCTTGATCCGGTGTATTGTGTAATTTTTCTATATTAACTAAATCTGTCTTGTAATATCGTAAATTGCCACCGAGACCTTCAACTTTTTCTCCTTTTTTGTTCTTATATCCTTTAATTATATTTTTAATTCTCTCATAAGTTACTCCTTCACAAATATTATTTTCATTATTTGTACAAATAATAAATTTTCTATTACCATTATCTTGTTTATTTAAATCAAGAACAGCTTGTCCTGTAGTTCCAGATCCAGCAAAAAAATCTAAAATTATAGCATTTTGATTTGAGGTTCCTGCAATTATAGATTCAATCACTGCATGTGTAGATTTAGGATATTGAAAAACCTCTCTTTCTCCAAGAATTTCATCTAACTCTTTCGTTCCATATTCACTAGCTGAAAATTTAGTATCTAACCAAAGGCTTTGTATCATTCTACCTTCTAATCCTCCTAAAAATTTAAAATATATCTGAGGCCCTTGAGGTGTTTCCTTGTACCACAAATCTTTAGATTCAAACATTGATTCTATAGCTTCTTTACCTCTTCTCCAAATTCTCTTTTCACCATTTTGGTCAATAGGAAGCAACTCAATATCAAATTTTTTTATTACAGAAATTTGGCCAGTTTTTGAATTAATATATATGGGATAGTAACGGTCAGATAATTTTCCTTTTTTATTTACAGCCAAACTATCAACTCCTTGCTTTCTTAAATTTACAGGTAAATACCACGAGCCATCCGTGGCTTGAATATAATTATGAGTTTTATCTTCTGGATTTTCTGGAGCTTTGTGAATTTTTGAACTAGCAGTTTTCCCAAAGAAAATCGCATATTCATGTACTAAGGAAATTTTTCTATTTGTCATTCTTCCTTTTGGGTTAACTCTAATTGCAACAGTACCGAGATGATTATCTATACCAAAAATACCTTCTAAAAGTAGCCATAATCTAGGCATTTCGTAATCATCAATTGTGACACAAATAACTCCATCTTCGGTTAATAGATTTCTTGCAATTTCTAGTCGATTACTTATAAAAGAAATCCATTTAGTATGGCGATATGGATCTTCACCATCTACATAATCATTATTATAAATCCAATCTCTTGCTCCGGTGTTATAAGGTGGATCAATATAGATAAAATCAATCTTTCCTTTATGAGTGTAATTTAAAACAGAAAGAGCGTGATAGTTATCTCCCTCAATAAGAATATTTTCGTCTTTTGTTTTGTCTGTAATGATAACAGGATCAATTCCTTTCTTGTTTTCCTTTAAACGCAAAATAGGAACATTGTGTTTACAATCTTCTACTATTTGTTCAGGTTTTTCTTCCCAAACTAGTCCATATTTTTTCTGTTTTTTAACTTTCTTAAGTTCCTTTTCTAATTCTGCAATTTTCTTAAGTAACGTTTTTTCTGTATCACTTTGATTCATAGTATTTTTTAATTCTATCATTAAAATTGTTTTTTTAACAGGTTTAATTTTTAAGTAAAATTCTCTTATCCAACACTACAACCTCACTCCTTAAACAATCCAAAATTTCTCGTTTTTGGTCTTTTGTACCAGTTTTTAATACATGTTTAATGTAATTCCTTAGATCTGCCTCAATCGTCTTTTTATCAAACTCAGTCTCTCTTCCTAACACAGCATAGCTAAATTGCTTGTATTTATTTATCTCTTCCTGAATCTTCTCTTTAGCCCCAATTTCATCAATATCTATCTTGTCTATCAGTTCCATTAACTGTTCAATCAGTTCTTCTTCCCTTATGGTTTTCTCGGTACAATATCTATCTGCTGAGTGATTACAATGATAGTAAACATATCTTAATATTTTCCCAGTTTTTAATTTCTTAAACTTTTCCTCGGCTGATATTCCAGAACCACACTTACCGCAATGAAATAATCTAGTGAATTCAAATTCATTAGTTCCTGGATGTCTACGAGGCGGAGAAGTTACGTTGGCTCTAGCTTTCAAGAAAAGCTCTTTAGTTATTATCGAATCATATGCTCCCTTGTACCACTTTCCACTACCTTCAGGATATTCAAATTCGCCATAGTAATATGGATCCTTTAATATTAGAAATATCATACTAAGTGATATTCTTTTACCAGTTTTTGTAATAAAGTTTTTATCTCTGTTTAACCAAGTTAATAGATCTCTTCCACTACAATTCTCATATGCCACCTTTTCAAACATTTCTTTAATGATTGGAGCTCTTACTGGATCAAGCAATACTCGTTTACTTCCTTTGTCTGCATACTTATCATGAATATACCCAATTGGTGATACTCCTGGTCTAAATCCTTGTTCACATTTAGCTCGAAGTCCTCGCTTAACATTCTCACCCTTGTGATCATTTTCAAGTTTTGCTTGAGAACAAAGTATCATTAATAAAAACTTTTCATTTGGAGAATTAGTAAATCTTTGTCCATGTGTACGGATATCAATAATTAATTTCTGATCCATTAGATCTACTATCATTCCAAGATCACCAGCATTTCTTGAAATACGTGATGGATCCCAAGCGATAAGTCCATTGAATTTTCCAATGCGAATATCCTGTATTATTGTTTGAAATACAGGTCTCTGTCCTGACTCTTTAGCTGAGTGAGATTCTCTACGAACTTCTACAATATTTAAGCCCTCACGTTCTGCAAGCTCTTTCATTTCTTTTTCCTGAGAGTCTATTGAAAGAGCTTGTAATTCGTCGCTTTCTGTACTTTTTCTGCAGTACAGTAAATAGCGTACTGGTGCGAGCACTGGCTTTACTATTAGATCTTTGTATAGGGCGTTGCTTGCTTGTACCTCCATATACTCAATGAATGACGCAATCTTCTATACAAGTCTAGACTAGGTAAGTTGATAACTAAAATGATATAATTATAAGTAATGGATGAGGATGATCTAAAAAAACAATATGATTTAATATTTAATACTATTTCTTCAAAATTAGAAAAACAGGTTTCTTCTCTGAGCTCTATTGATACAAAAGTTAGTATTATATTAGCATCTATTGGTGTTATTTTTGCTGGTTATCTACAATTAATATCTTCTGAAAAATTGAATTTACTAAACTACCCACTAATAACCATGATTATACTTATAATGTTTATTATAAGTGGATTTTTTGCTTTTAAATCTTTCACCTTAAAAAGAGATGAGACATGGAGAGATGACCCTAGACCTAGTAAATTATTAAAAATTTTTTCAGAAAAATCAAAAGAGGGTGAATATTGGTTAAAGGATGAAATTTCTAAAAGCATGAGTCAATCATATGAGGAAAATGATAAAAGAATTATTTCTAAATATGAATATTTACACAAAGCAAAGAACTTCCTATTTTTCGGTGTAATAGGTTTATTTATTCATGTTTTTATTAGTGTGTTTTTATGTTAATATAGTGTTGTATGAACAATAAAGATGGTAAATACATATTAAAAGATAAATCTTCAAATCTTCCAAAACCTGAAAATGCAACTCAAAAACCTCAAACCGATTTAAGGAATGAAATTAAAAAAGGAAGAGAAGCAAGAGATGGAAGATTTGAAATAAAGAGTAATAAGAAATAATCTATATCTTATTTCCTCCATTTGGCCCAAACAACCCAGCACTACCTCTGTGTATGTTATTTTTCTCCATTACTTTTAAAATTAATATAGAGAAAGCATCTGCTAAGTCATCATGTGTTTCTTTACCAAAACCAACAAGTTGTTCTATTAATTCCTCGCATCCTTCTTTTGGAAAAAGAATTTTTCCGTTTTCAATAAATGAGGTTGTTAACCTTAGTCTTGCTGCTTTATCAGAATATCCAGTATAACAACCTTCCACGTCTACTTTTTGAGTTTCTAATAATTGAACTAATGCTTGTTGATATCCATTATTTTCTATATAAGTTTTTACTTTATAACAATTTTCTTTTTGCGTATTAATCAATCCCTTAAGAAGAGTCATGAGTGCAGGACAAGACATTCTAGAATTTATTGGATTTGGTTGAATATATATTTTTAAATTTTTACCATATCCATAAAGATATGCGACCACTATTGCAGTATAATCAGCAGATTCTTTTTCACTAATGGCTAAATCGACACCCAGTATTATTTTATCTATTTTATTGTATATAGGTAATCTTTCGTAATATTGAATCCATTCTGGTTTTACTATTTGTTCATCACTAGAAATTATTTTCAATAAGAATTCTCGAGACCAGACCACTTCGTCCATAATTTTTTGTCTTTCTATTTCTACACTTTCTGTAGTAGGAAATCTGCCTGGCCATGTTGGTTTTCCATCATCATCGAAAATAGGATACTGGCGAAAAACAGCATTTAATGAATCCATTTCACCATCCTTTATTCTTTTTTGTAATCTTTTAAGAACAGAATCCTCGTGTAATAAATTACCGACGAATATAAGACGAGTATTTTCGTTTCCAGAAGGTATAATTTCACTAGTTAACCAATTAAAAGTTTTATCTCTTCCTTCTTTAGTTCTAACTGAATCAGTGTCTTCTATATCATCAAAAATTATTAAATTAGGACGATATTCGTTGTGACGCATACCTCGGATACTTTGACCAGTTGAACATATCATTATTTTTACATTCAATCTTTTGATGATCAATGCAGTTGCATTTCCTAGACTATTTTTTTCTTCCTCAAATGGTCCTAGGTCTTTTTTAAGCAGTTTATTCTCTAATAGTTCATTTTTGATACTCTGTAGATGTTGCCTTGCTTTTTGTTCAGTTTGGCCACAAATAATAATAAGTTTATATTTTTGTACTCCTAAAATAGACCACAGAACATATGCGGTAGTAATGATCGTTGATTTAGCAGACCCTCTGAATGCAACAATAACGGCGAGTTTAATTTTTTCATCTTCAAGGATGTTAAAAATTTCCTTGTGGAATGGAGCACTTTCAAAGGTCATGTATTGAGATAGATATATCGGAAAGAAAAATTCAAAACTTTCTCTAACAACTTGTTGTCTAAATTGATTATCAGTTAAAATCTTTTTGAATATTTTTTCGTGACTATTTAGTTTTTCTTTCTTTTGTTTTTTCATAATTTCTGATAGAAGAAAGTTCTAAGGCTTCTTTGATGAGTTTCTTCTGTTCTTTGGTTAAGGGTTCATCTTTGGTAGAAATAGCCCCAGATAGCTCTAATTTGTTTCCATACCTAGGGTTATGAGTAGAAAGGTATAATCTTATCGCTTCAATCTTTTTGTCTCCGATAAGGGAAAATAATTGATTCTCTGCAATATCTGACATAAAGGATCTTCCTTCTGTAAGGGCATCGTTTACTTGTTTTTCAAACTTTTTAGTTGACCTTATCCATCTATATATCGTGGCTCTAGCAATCCCAACTTTCTGACAAGCCGTTTCTATTGTTGGTGTTCTTTTTAATTGATCAAGAAAAGCCTCTTTAGCTTTATTTTGTCTAGTCTCAATTTTATTATTTTTACTCATAATTTTTCTGCAGTTAAACCTGTTAATTTTTCAAATCGACCAATTATTGTCTGGCAGTATTCGGGATCAATCTCAATACCAATGCATATTCTTTTCGTTTGTTCACAAGCCAACAAAGTCGTACCCGACCCTAAGAAGCCATCAAATACAACATCTCCTATACGAGTACTATTAAGGATCAACCTCCTTATCAATTCTAGGGGCTTGGTCGTAGGATGCATTGGACTCTTATTTGGTTTTGGGCATACTAAGACGCTTTTATCTTTTGATTTTAAGAATTCATGCACTCCATACCAGCCGTAAGCTATTAATTCATGTTGTGGAGCATAATCCATCCTCCCAATTACTGCGTGGGTCTTAACCCATATAAGTAACTGTCCAAATTTAAGACCTGCTTTAAGCATTCCATCTCTTAAAGCAAAAATCATTTTATCTGCATTGAAGATATAGAAACTATTCTTTCTTTCAAGGTATGGTTTAATTGCTTCTATCCAGTCATAAGTGAATTTGTTATATTCTTCATCTGATTGAATGTGATCATTCTGAATTACTTTATTTTTAGAAAGTTTTTGAAAATTTTCTTTACTTTCTGTCACAGCAACTCCAAAGGGTGGGTCAATTATGACCGCCTTGATTTTTTGTTTACCAATTAATTTTTCAATTAATTCTTTATCTCTACAATCTGCACATAAAAGCAAATTATTTCCGAGGCGAAAAGTATCCCCGTATTTAATTGAGTTTTGTAATTTTTTCATTGGATATTTTTTTAAATCTATTAATGATAACCTGGCAAAAAACTGGTTCAAGTTCACAAAGATAAGCAGTTCTTTTCATCTGTTCACAGGCAGATAATATACTTCCTGAGCCAGCCGTTAAATCCAAAACAACATCTCCTGGACGAGTACATCGACGAAGTGCTTTTTCGTGGAGTGTTGGATTTTTCTGGGTCGGGTGTTCATAGGTAGATCCTGGTAATCTTTTTACTAACCAGATATTAAAGAGATCTAGAATATCGTCAGTTAATCTATTACCAGTAGTGACTTCTTTATTTTGTATCTCATTTAAGTTATTTATTTTGTCATTAATCCAAGGATGACCTTTAATACCATAAACACAAAATTCTGTTACTTTGTTAAAAGCAATTTTAGGTGTCGGTGAAGCATTATCCTTAATCCAAATAAGTAATCGTTTGGAATCTATATTTAATTCCTTGTATAACTTTTGGAATAGCCAAACATATCGCTCGTCACACCAAAACATTACATGGGCATCTTCTTTTGCTACAGATATAGTATTTTGCATTACTAACCTTACAAACCTCTCATATTCCTCATCAGTTTTACTATCATTGGTTGTGCCACCAAATTTCTTTTTTCCTGTAAAATTTTGATCATATCTAAGTGATATATTAAATGGCAAATCGTCATTTATGAGATCAGCTTTTACTCCATTCATTAATTTTTTAACATTCTCTGGATTTGTGCTATCTGCACATAACAAGCGATGCCTCCCAAGAGCAAAATAATCTCCTGGTTTAATATCAGTATCTTTAGCTTGCTCAATTTCTTTCTCCTCATTAAATTCATCGTCAACAATATCTAAATTATCATCAAAGATATTGCTTAAATCAAATGAATCAAAACCTGCTGTCAGAAGTTCATCAATGTTAAAATCAGAAGCGAGCTTCTCAAAGTCCCATGATGCACCGGACCTATTTGAAGTCAAAAGGTAATCTTTAAACTCTGCTTCTGATAATGTTCTATTTGGAACTCTAACTTCAATTTCTTCTTCTCCTCGACCAAGAAGAGATAGAACTAAGATCCTTTGATTCCCGGCAATTAAAACACCATCTGTGTTAATGCAAGGCAATTCTGCAAGGTTGAACTTCTTGAGACTTCTTTTCAACCCCTCAAGCTGGGTCGTTGATAATACACGAGGATTCTTGTCATATTTGATAAGATCCTTAACTCGGCGACGTTCTGTTCGCCATTCTAATTTTTGTTTTGACATAAAATTATTTATTAAACTAATAATGTGAAATAACAAAAAACACCAATCTATTCAAAAAAAATTTGGTGTTATGAAAAAAGAAAAGGGGTACAAATTTCCAACAACAAAATACTCCTAATGAATAGGTTTACTTATTGTTTGAAATCTATATCCCTTTGATACTATCTTGCCTTCGGTTATGTATGCTTGTATTTTATTTGATGTTTTCTTTATGTCCTCCGAACTCAAATATCTAGTGATAATATAAATTCATCATTTCAAACTACTCGTTACCTCATCTTAGTTTTGCCCTTGTGCACTGTCATTACGGCTAACAAAGATTTATAGCTAAATAGTTCTTAGATAAAATGTTTCAAGTTACTTCTGGTTGTATTATATAACACTCTATTATAATAATACAAGTCTAAATATCAGATGTTGGTAACTAAGCTACACAAATTCTCAAATCTAAGCTATTATGTACATACAACTTAATAAGAGTAGCCTAAACCCTTGGTAACAAAGGCATGGTGAAATAGTAGTCCTGACAGACATAAAGAACCCATCATATGGGGTGTCTGTCAGGCCATATCTGGAAACGGATATGAGGGACTACGGTCTCTACCTATGTGGTGGGCTTTTTGCGTCCTAACCTGTCACATAGTTATTATCACTAATCTAAATAATAATTATGGCTTTAATAAAATGTATAGAATGTGGAACAGAAGTTTCTGACTTAGCAGAGAAGTGTCCTAAATGTGCATACCCAATATCTTCTAAGAAAGAAGAATCAAAAGTTCAAATAATTGAACAAACAAGCAAGAAGTTAAAAATGCAATTAGCTATTGGTTCAGTATTATTAATCCTTGGCTTTATCTTTTGGGGAATGTTTGGTTCAGATAGTATAGGGATAATATTTCTAATCTTGGGAGTAATTATGGTCATCAGTACTAAAGTATCTATCTGGTGGCATCACAAGTAATATGTACACCCGTAAAACAATTACAAAACTAACTGGGAATGAACTATTTAAAAATGCAGGTTCAAAACATTTCTCTGTCTTAGAATTCTGGCAATATGGATTTTCTAGTTTGAATTCAAATGTTTTACGTGGAGCATTAGCAGAATTCATAGTTGAGAATGCTTTAAAAGATAATATTGAAATTGATATTCGTAGTCCTTGGGGAGACTACGATGTTTTTTATAAAGGAAAGAAAATTGAAGTTAAGTGTTGTTCATACATACAAGATTGGGATCAAAAGAAACTTACAACGATAAGGTGGTCTGGATTAAAAGCAAAAGAATTATATTATTCAGATGCTGTTAAAAAGATGTCTGAGCTAAATAAGGTTGCGGATTATAAATCAGATATATACGTTCTAGCTTTATTTAAACACCAAGATACTGAAACCTTAGATATTCTTGATATGAATCAATGGTGTTTCTATGTCCTATCTAAAGATGAATTAAAAAGAATATCTAATAATAACAGTAGTATTAGCTTAGTTAAATTAGAGAAGTTTAATCATGAGCAAATAGTATTTGAAAAATTGAATAGTGCAATTAGTGCCTATTAAATATTAATTTATAGGCATTTTAAATTTAATTAAAAATTTTATGTCTAATCAAATAATTTTAGAAAAAGAAAATGTTGATTCAAACAATACAGAAAGTTCTATTTTAAAAAAAGAAGTAGCACCAACTTTACGTTATTGCTTATATGCAAGAAAATCAAGTGAAGATGAAGAACGCCAAGCTTTATCTATTGAATCTCAAATAATAGAAATGCAAAAAATAGCAGAACGAGATAATCTTTCAATTGCTTCTGTAAAAACCGAAGCTCATTCTGCAAAAAATTCTGGTGAACGAGAAATTTTTAATCTTATTATTGAAGATTTAAAAAAGGGAGAATATAACGCAATATTAACTTGGCATCCAGACAGGTTAAGTAGAAATGCGGGTGATCTTGGAAGATTAATTGATTTAATGGATAACAAACATCTTTTAGAGATAAGGACATATAATCAAAATTTTTCTAATTCACCAAATGATAAATTTCTACTTATGATTCTTGGAAGCCAAGCAAAATTTGAAAATGATAATAAAGGAATCAATGTTAAAAGAGGTTTAAGAACTCTCGTAGAGAAAGGATTGTGGTCTGGAACAGCTCCTATAGGATATACAAATGTCGGAGAGAAAGGAAATAGAGGTATTGTTAAAATAGACCCTACACGTGCCCATGTAGTCCAAATGATGTACGAAAAGGCATCTCAGGGTTGGAGCCATCATAAAATAAGAAACTGGCTTAGAGAAGATTTGGACTTTCTTTCTCCTAATGGCAAACATCTATCATTAAGCAGTGTTCAATTAATTCTTAGAAGACCATTTTATTATGGTGAGTTTGAATATCCGAGGAAGAGCGGTAATTGGTACAAAGGAGCACATCAACCAATTATTACTAAAGAGATATTTGATAAGGTACAAATAGAAACAAAAAAGAGATATCGACAAACTAGAATTTATAGGAAAGATTTTGCTTATCTTCATTTAATGAAATGTGGCTTATGTGGTTCAACAGTAACTGCAGAAGAAAAATTTAAAGTTTTAAAAGATGGTTCTATTTCAAGATATGTTTATTATGGTTGTGATAGAAATAAAGATCCCCATTGTAAACTACGTTACATTAGAGAAGATAATCTCATTAAACAACTTTGTGAAATAATTGATCAGTTATCTATAGATGAACTCGGGGTACGAGGACAAATGGATTTAGATGTAGATAAAATGTATCGTTTCCATAGAGATGTTATGGGAGCTACTGAAAATTTTGATGATAAAGAATTAGGAGATATTAATACTAAAAAATATATGAAGTTTCTTTTAACTGATGGCAATATCTATGAACAACGTCATGTCCTATTAAACCTTAAAAGTAAACTCATATTAAAAGACGGGATAGTCTCTGTGGATAAGACAGAGTCAGATGAATTATTAAAGGATACACCTCCTATTAGCCAGCCATAACTAAGGTATAACTATACAGGATGTTTTTAGTATCTCATTTGTCTTAATTATAATTGTTTTAGATTTTTGCAATAATTTGTAATTTCTCCTTCCAAATTTTGTGGATAATATTGCTTCTGATCTTTTGTTATTTTAAAGGGCAATAATCCTTTTTTTGAAATAACAATGAAATATAGAAAAATCAAGAGCAAAATGTTATAATGATTACTCATAGATTATGAAAATAAAATTACCTGCCTTAAATGTAAAATACCTTGAAGTGAATAAAAATGTTGTTTCTCAACAAGTTTTTCCTTCTCGTGAAATAGAAGCTAATTGTACTGTTTATGATAAAAATGGTTTGAAAGGATTTGTTATTAATGAACAAGAGGGAGATGAAATTAACGTTGAGAAATTTTCAATTTTTATAGTAGGACCAACTCGTAAAGTTCTTCCTAATTTCGATAAGATCATAAGACTAGAGGTACAACCAACTCAAGAAATGCTCTCCGATTTAACTATTAGTGAATGGGAAAAACATCCCCAAATTGATATTTCAAAAACGAATCCTATAACTCCTAATCAAGTTATTGAATCTTGGAATCAACCATTTTCATATCTTGAAGAAGATACTTCCAAGAACATTAAGGGTTTGAGATCTCCACAAATAGGAGCACTGCACGCAATACATTCTCATTGGGTAGTCAGTGAAGATTCTGCAACAATTGTAATGCCAACTGGGACAGGAAAAACTGAAACAATGCTTTCAACTCTAATTTCCAAATCATGTAAAAAAGTTCTTGTTATTGTTCCAACAGATGCACTTAGAACACAAATTTCGAATAAGTTTTTTTCTTTGGGAATTCTTAAAGAATTAGGCATAATTCCTAGTTCTTTTTATTGTCCTATTGTCGCTGTACTTAAAACAAAAATAGAAACTGAGACAGAAATAGATAGAATATTTAGTATTTCAAATGTTATAGTAACAACAATAAATATTGCTGGGCAAATGGACCCTAAATTACAAGAAAAAATGGCAGAATATTGTGAATATCTGTTTATTGATGAAGCTCATCACATTGCGGCTGAAACATGGAAGAATTTAAAAGAAAAATTTAAAAAAAATAAAGTGCTTCAATTCACAGCAACTCCTTTTAGAAATGATGATAGAATAGTTGATGGAAAAATTATATTCAAATATCCATTAAGGAAAGCTTTACAAAATGGGTATTTTAAAAAAATTCATTTTAAACCAATTAGTGAATTTGATGCCACAAAAATAGACAAATTAATTGCTGAAAAATCTATTGAGCAATTACGTGCTGATAATACAAAACATATTTTAATGGCTCGTGCAGGGACTACAGCACGAGCTAAAGAAATATTTGGAATATATAAGCAATATGGTGAATTTAACCCAGTTCAAATTCATACTGGAGTAACAAAATCTGAGCTTGCAAAGTCAAGACAATCTCTTTTGTCTGGGAATTCTAGAATTGTAGTTTGTGTTGATATGCTTGGTGAGGGTTTTGATCTCCCTGAATTAAAAATTGCAGCCTTTCATGATATTAGAAAAAGTCTTGCGGTTACACTTCAATTGGCTGGACGATTTACACGATCACGATCAGATCTTGGTGAAGCAACTTTTATTGCAAATATAGCTGATGTTGATGTTCGTGATGAATTAAAGAAACTTTATGAACAAGATTCCGATTGGAATGCACTTTTGGAAGAAAGTAGTGAACAAGCAATTGGAGGTCAGCAAGCATTACATGATTTTGCTAAAGATTTCGTAGATTTTCCAGAAGATGTTCCATTAAAAAATCTATATCCAGCTACTAGCACTGCAATATATAAAACTGATGGAATAACATGGAAACCAGAAAACTTCGAAAAAGGAATACCTGGCTTTAAAAAACTTGATCGAGTCTATCATAGTCATAACCCAGTTCAAAATACATTAATAATAGTAACCGCAAAGAAAGTTCCAGTTGATTGGATTAAATTAAGTGATGTATTTAATTGGGACTGGGAATTATACATTTTATTTTATGATCGTGTACAAAAATTACTCTTTATTCACACTTCAAGCAATGCTGGTTATTATCAAACACTCGCAGAAGCAGTTTCAGGGAATGTTGAACTTATTTTAGAAGCAAATATATTTCGTGCATTACATGGAGTAAAAAGACTTAAGTTATACAACGTGGGACTTAAAAAACAATTAGGACGCCTGATTAGTTTTACAAGTCACGCAGGTGGTGATGTTGAGACTGGTATATCTGAAGCTCAAAAAAAGAACTCAATAAAATCAAATCTGTTTGGAGTTGGATATGAAAAAGGTGAAAAAATTTCAATTGGGTGTTCTAGAAAAGGAAGAATTTGGTCTCGAAGAGTGGTAAATGTGGAGGAACTTACTCGTTGGTTGAGTTTTATCGGTAAAAAGGTTCTAGATACTAGTATTGATCCTGATGAAGTTTTAAGTGGTACACTAAAACCAAAAGTTGTTTCTACCCGTCCTGCAAAAATACCCATTCGTATAGACTGGCCAACAGATATATATTCAAGTGCTGAAAATGATTACTCCTTTGATTTTGGTGATGGAATAAAAATACCAATGTACCTATTGGATATTGAATTAAAAAATTTAGACATTTCCAGTAATATTGAATTCTCTATATCATCAGAATTTAAAAGTATAGACTTTACTTTAATTATAAAACGAGTTGATGATATTGATATATACGAGATAAATAAATCAGGGCGTGATACACCAAATATTTATATAGGAAATAAAGTAATTTCTGCCACATCTTTTCTTTATGAAAATCCTCCTACTATTTGGTTTGCAGATGGATCAGCTTTAGAAGGTAATACATATACTGAACTTAATTCAAACCCTATTTCTTTTCCCGATGATAAAATTGATGCTTGGGATTGGACAGGAATAAATCTTCGCAAAGAATCACAAGGTGTGACTAAAGATGACGACTCGATACAGTTAAAGGTTATTGAAAAACTCAAAACGGATGACTTTGAAATCATTATTAATGATGACGGGAAAGGAGAAGCAGCCGACGTTGTGGCTATTCGCGTTGTTGAATCAGAAAAAGATCAAAATTATATAGAAGCCAATCTTTATCATTGTAAATTTTCAAGTCTTGCTACAGCAGGTTCACGCATAAAAGATTTATATGAAGTTTGTGGTCAAGCACAAAGAAGTGCTCATTGGAAAGAAGATCCTTATAAGTTTCTTTCTCATTTTCTAAGAAGAGAACCAATGAAGAGATTAGGTGTAGAATATACTCGTTTTGAAAAAGGTACCAAGGAAGACATGGATAAGATTATAAGAATGAGTGATGTTTACGATCTTCGTCTCAATATTTTTATAGTTCAGCCAGGTGTTTCAAAAGCCATAATTACAGCAGAACAAAGAAAACTTTTAGCTGTAACAGAGAGTTATCTTCTTGAAACTTTTGAACTTCCTTTTAGGGTAATTACTTCCAATTAAGATTGTATTTTACAAAGTATACTTCTGTGGTAGAATCAGGGTGTCTTATGAAGAAATTACCAAAATTAGAGTATAAATTAGTATTATTTCTTGCTTATATTATAGTTATATTTATATCTATATTTAAATACGGGTATAAATCTGCCTTATATATACACCTTATTTTTGTAATAATTTTTAGTATATTTTATTTTGGTATTAAATTTTTATATATAGCAATTGCCCCAATAATGGCTATATTTGGGTTAATAAATACATTTGTAATTAAAATAATTTTAAGAAAATATAATAAAAATATCCCAAAAGAAACTGCAATTATTTTAGGGTACCCAGATAGGACAAAACTCGAAGGATGGATAAAACCTGACATCATTTATAATGAATTAAAAGACCTCTTAAATTATTTAGAAAAGAAAGAATCAAATTTTTCTTTTTATACAAAAGCTACACTAGAAGATGTTGAAAATATAATGCAGAATAATTTAATAAAAGAAGTATATTTATTTGGCCATGGATCTTCTCATACATTTCAATTAACAAATGATGTATATGTTTATTATTGTGATTTTATTGATGAAAAATATAGAAAAGATTTTATACATCAAGTTCATTGTGGTACAAAACACGGTAAAAGCCTTATTGATTATGTTGTTTCAAAAGAAAATCAAGAAAAATGTTTCTTAATAAGAAAGCCAATAAATGGTATCACAATAAAAAATGAATTTAAAAAGAGAACAAAAGAACTGAAGTCATATTAAATGAGACACAAAATAGATAGCCGTTTTAGTGTCTCATTTGTCTCAATTATAATAATTGCTTTAGGTTTTTGTGATATTTTTTGATTTCTTCCTCCCAGTTTTCAGGATAGTATTGTTTTTGACTTTTTATAACTCTAAAAGGAAGTGTTCTCATTGTTGTCTCTTTATGCATTCTATTATTCTTACCAGGAGTCTTTAAATATTTTTCAGTACTGTATTTTAACAATGGGCAGACTACTAAACTAGGTATGATCCAGAAATCAGGTTCTTCTCTAAAGTTATTTAGTTTTACTAAAGCATAATAGAAATCCTCAGCTTCACCTCGTTCATCTTTTACTGATAATGGAAAATCTACAGCCTTTTCTACTTGAGTTGTTTTAACTGATATTTTTATAAGTTTACCTTTTGGACTTAGTGCCAAGATGTCATACTTTTCTGCTCTACCTAGTGTTATTGTCACGGTGTAATCTAGGGCAGATAATCTAGATGCAATATAATATTCACCAGCATTACCCACATTTTGCTTTTGGATTTTATTCTCATTCATAATTTTAATTATACTACTACTTGTCTCTTTTTTATAGTGTCTATTTTATCTACTTTTAATGTCTTTACTTTTACTAAAACAAATATTAATATCTGTCCATGGATGAATTATTTAAACAAATTTTTATAGGGATTATTGTTGCTATCATAGTTGGATGGCTTGGTTTTGGAGGTAAGAAAAAGGTTATTGTTCAGGGTACTGGAAAGATAAGAAAAACTGGTAAATGGATTATGCTTATATCTGGAATATTTATATTTATTGGTCTAATTTGGGTTAGTAATGATCCAACATATAAGGGCTGGCATCCTGGATATTCTTTATCCATTATTTCTTTTATGTTTTTTCTTCTTGGTAAATTGATTGCTTGGTGGCAAAAAGTCTTTTAATGATTGACTAAAACTGACCGACCCGCATCCCGATCCCACTTCAAAAGTAGTTCAAAGGCCCTTACAAGATTTGAGAGGTCAAGGTTCAGAACCGACCGAGGGAGCAGGTATTGACAAATAAATTACAATATGTTACCCTACAAGGAGTAGTATTGTTCTTTTATATTTTGATTTGTTTGAATTATTTTGTATTTCTATTTTTGGGAGTTAAAAATAATTCAAATAAATTTAAATATTGTATGGAAAATTTAAAATTTAAAAGAGGACAAACTCCTCGAAATGAAATCATTGGGAAAGCTCATAAGCTTGGATTAAAGAATGAACCGTCACCTATGAAAGCAGATTGTTGTTTTATAGAAGATGGTTGGATTAGTTTTGGAGATGTAGGATCTACGAGATGGGACAGATTAGACTATAGGGAAATTTCAGAAAAAATGTTTATGAGTATGACATCCTTATAGCAAATTTAATTAGGCACGCCCGATTTATCGGAAACGGCCTTTTTATTTTTATTCTCTGTTTGAAGATTCTTATATATGATTGACTTATAAAATATAAATTACTAAAATAAAATAAATTTTAAATTATATCAATATGAAAATTCCCTTACGACTTTTTGATATGTATTGGGAAATTTATGATAAGTTTTCTAATTCAAAAATGTTTATTTGTAGTAGAATTAGGTTATTTTGGTATCGTCTATGGATAAGAAAAGATGAATTTCATATATCTTTAGATATTGATATTGAAGCTATGCTTACTATGAATGAAGAACAGAAAGATGATTATCTAAAAGATCTTGCGCGAAGAAGAAGTCTTGCTCATCAAAAAAATTTTTAAAATAGTATTGTATACTGTTAATAAAAATTAAACATCTAATATTACGCTGTGATATTAGATGTTTTTTAAATTGTAGTTTTATTTATATTCATTAAAAATTTCAAAAAATGATTAAAATTAATTTTCTTGACTTTACAAATCAAAAAATGTAATGTGAAAGAAAAATAGTATAAATCTTAAAACAGAATATTATGAGTTATCAAGAACTTTCAAACGAAGAAGGAATTAAATGTTTCTTTTATATTGGAACTGCATTTATATCCAATAATGAAAATCTTTGGATAAATTCTTTTCAGAATAGAAATTTACGATTGCGTTGTTTCTTTAATGTGATTGATGAAAAAACTATGGAAATATTTTTTCATCTAACAAAGGATGAATTCAACAGAATGGAAATTGAATCTCCACCTTGCAAAACCTATTTTTTCGGTGCTTACAATCAAATTAATGTTTGCCAAATGAGAGCTTTTGGTGAATTAAATTTAATTACTGAAAGTTTAGGTATTGAAAAATTCAAAAAAGAATTACAAAAAGATCTTAATAGAAGAACTAATGATACTAAAACTTCTTCAATGTATCAAGTTACGACTGAGGAAAAATTGGAGGCATTAGAAATTGTATCAAATAATGAAGGTCTGTTTTTTAAATTTATTCCGATTTCATACGCTTATCATTGTTATGAAAGAGGTTAAATTTTGCCACTTACAAAAATAAAAGTCATCTGTAAGTGGCTTTTATTTTGTTTCAATTATACTCTTCCGAACATTTTGTCAAGTTCGGAGCCCTATATTGACAAATATATTCTAATATGCTGCACTATAAAAAGTGGTGTAGTTCTTTGATATTTTGATTTTATTGTTAGATTTTATTAGGTTCTCCCAGTTTCTTGAGAGAACTTAATAAATAATTACAATTAAAATTCAAACAAAATGAGTACAATTTCAATCGAAGGGCTTAATAAAGCCAATGTTTTAGCCGCATTATATAATGCTTCAAAACCACAAGGTCTGGGATTCATGCAATATGATCCAAAACCAATGACCCGTGAAGAAGCTGAAAATTGGCTTTCAAGGGAAAACTATTTCGATTATTTGAAAGGCCGTGTGATGAAAATCAACCTTAAAGGTGATGAATTCGATAGCTGGGCATACAATCGTGATAACGGAGCAAATGCTGCCGAAAATGTTATTTCAGTTCTTCGTTCAAAACAGAACGTGAATTCTGAAGAAATTCAGAAGACTCACGAAGAAGGAACAATCAAATCCGCTGGTGATGTAAGAAAACAATTTGAAACACACACTATCGTAAAAGGAAACACGATGACTCTTGGATTTGACGGTGTTGAACCTGTACTTGAACCGATGGTTGAAAAGGCACTTGTTGGCAAAGGGGCCAGAAACAACTAATTATTTAACAGAGCTATTTTTCTTTTAAGAGGATAGCTCTGTTTTGTTTTTTATAGTGTCCACAACCGACCCACGGAGCCAGCAACTTTAACCTTATTTAAGTAAGGTTATTTTTATATCTTGACTTTACAGATTTAAAAATGTAATGTGAAAGAAAAAAGTATTTACATTTAAAAATAATAATATGACAAGATTATCATTAAAACCAGATCTTTCTTATAAAGAAGATGGTCGTCCATGGTATGACACCAAAATGGGCGTAGGAATTGCAATTAAAACCTTAAGTGGTTTTTTGAATCTAAAAGAAGAGAGACGTCTTGCAAGTTATATTCGTAATGAGAATTTAAACCAATTCTTTATTTTCGGTGACTATTGTTTTGATACAGTTGGAAACTGTTCAATTTCTCAGTTATCTATTAAAAAGATGTGTCCCGATATCCCTGATGTATTAACTTATGAAGAATATCAGGAATTTATTCGTAAAAATATAAAACTTGAAGATTCATCCGATCTTTGCTTTGTTTACGGCCAATATATTCCGTCGGAACATGTTTATTGTCCAGTCTGTAAAAAGGGTTGGTCAATCAAGAATATTCGAGATGTAATATTTAAGAGAACAGGCAAATATTTTCTTCTAACTGATTTTATTAATAAAACACTTAGAGAAGTAAAAGAGTTTTACGAATCTAAAACAGACGCAGAATATTCTATTTCTGGTGAACCTTTTTTGCAAAACGATAGTTTTATAGATAATTCTTCTTTGACATTAATTCCAAAAGATGATTTTGAAAAAACTATAGTAAAAAATAGAGATGGTTGGGTTGGAACAGAAGATGGAATTACAGATGATTATATTATTAAAGAAGGTGACGGAATTAATTTTAATGTTGTTAGTTATTTTCATCTCGGATGTAACAATATTAAATAAGTTGTTGTAACAATTATTTAATTTAAATTAAAGAGTCTCATGAGTGAGGCTCTTTATTATTGTTTTCTGAACATTTTTCCAACAAGTTTGAACCTATTGACTTTACAGATTTAAAAATGTAATGTGAAAGAAAAATAGTATTAATTTAAAAAATTTATTATGGAAGTAACATTTGGAAAAATACTTAAAATGGATTGTCATATTATTGTTGGATCATCTAATGATTTGGAAAAATTAGCCAAATATATAAAAGAAACAAAAGATCTCTACTCTCTTTCTGTAGAAAATATTATCCCATTTACTAATGGCAAATCAAAATTGAGAATATTTTGTCCTGAAGATGTTAGCGAATTATTGGAAACATTGCTAAATGATTTTATTTTCAAAAATTAAAATTATGCAATCCAAAGAATAAAAGTCATCCATTATGGATGGCTTTTATATTATCCCAAACATTTTGCCAAGTTCGGAGATGACAAAATAACCTTATAATTCAAAGGTTATTTTTTCTACCTTTTAGCAAGTTTAAACCTATTGACTTTACAGATTTAAAAATGTAATGTAAAAGAAAAAATTATTTAAAATAAATATTGATATGGAAAAAATTTATGTAGTATTAGCTGGATTGCCTGGCAAGATGGCTACGGTTACAGTATCTCATCTATTAAAAGATGAAAGATTTAATGTTATACAAAAGGCATTAACTGGACCTGATATTTCAGAATCATCAGTTACTATAGATGGCACTGAAATTTTATTAGTAAAACCGGAAGATCATGAATCATTTCTTTCTGAGATGAAAGTTAATTTTTTATATGATTTTATCGTTATTGATTACTCTCATCTGTCGGCTGTTAATTGTAATGCCGAATTATACTGTAAATTAGATATTCCATTTGTTATGGGCACAACTGGTGGAGATAGAGCTATTCTTAAAAAAACAGTTGAAAACTCTAATACTTGTGCAGTGATTGCTCCAAATATGGCTAAGCAAATTGTTGGTTTTCAAGCTATGGTTGAGTATGCTTCTATTAATTTTCCGAACTTATTTGATGGATATTCATTAGAAATCACAGAAAGTCATCAAAAAGCCAAAGCTGATACAAGCGGAACCGCTAAATCTATGGTTGGCTATTTTAAGAAACTTGGTGTTTTCTTTGAAATTAGCCAGATAAAGAAAATCAGGAATCGTTTTGTTCAAATCTTAAAAGGTATCCCATTTAAAAGTTTAAAAGGACATGGATGGCATACTTATAAACTTAAATCGGAAGATGGGTCTGTTCTTTTTAAATTCACTCACAATGTAAACGGAAGAGATGTTTATGTTCTGGGGACAATTGATGCCGTTCTGTTTTTATCTGGGAAGATTGAATTGATGACTATAGGTAAATGCTTTTCAATGATTGATGTTTTAAAGGGTAAATAAAAAGAAAAAACAAAAAGTCGTATATTTGTATATACGACTTTTCAGTATGTAGCACTCAACAGTGTATGGTAAAAATGCATTAATCTCCTTGTTTTATAATATCTTGGACTTTATTTAGGATTTATTTATATATTGACATTATATTGTTTTTATGATATCAATTAGTGAGTGATTGTAGTTCTTTAAAATCAGATTTAATTTGTTTGAATTACTCTGTATTTCTGTTTAGAAGTTTGGAGTAATTCAAACAATTTAAATTAGTTTACAATGGAAAAACACAAATTATTTAAGAGTTTTATTGACGGACAGGTTTCAATTGCCTTATCGTCAAATGAATTAATTCCACAAGATCTTGAAAGTATAGAGAAAGACTTGATTGAACTTGGAGCTCAAATAAAATCTTGCCCGTATTATATATCGGCAAGAATTGATCAGGTAACATTTGGTGAACAGATATTTGTGAAACCAAGTGATCTATTTGAAACAACTGTAATTATTCCTGGTATTGACGGTTTTCCTTTGTATATTGTACTTAAGCAAATTGGAAATATCTTATCAGACGATTTTTCAGAGATTGGTAAAATAACCAATATTGTATGGAATGGCGGAGGTTCAACAAGAATTGATAACAAATTCTATATACCTCTGAAAAAATATTGGTTAAAGAAGAGAAAATTAATTACCATTGCGGAATTTTCAGAGGAAGAAAATCTTAAATTCAAAGAGCTTTGTGGTGAAAATGAATATCTTCAACTTATCAAAAAAATTGAAGAGGCTGATTTTTCAAAAATCGAATGTATAAAAAGAGGTGATTATGAACAAGCAGCTGGCTATCGAGATAAGGCAAAAGAATTGCGTAAGGTAATTGAATCTATTGAAGAAGAAGTAATGAAAAAATTTGATAAGAATTGTAGATGGCTTATTGAATCAGTAAAACAACAGATGTTTATTGAACAATAAAAAGTTCCGTTTTTAAAAACCACTAACATTTATATGTATAGTGGTTTTTTGTATTTTGTCTTGACTTTACAGATTTAAAAATGTAATGTGAAAGAAAAAGAAAAGTATTTACTTAAAAAATCAAATATTATGGCAAAAGAAAAAATCAAAGTAATAAAATTAAGATTTTCTGACGGAGAAGAATTGTTTTTACCTTTGAGAGAAAATGTCATTTTGTATAAAGTTGATAGTTTTAAAAAACTTAAACAACTTTGGCTAAACAAAGACTGGTTTGGTTTTAAAATACATAGCATTGAATTGGTAGTAGTATTAGTTAAAAATCCATCAGAAGTAAAAAGAGATCCTCATTGGGACATTGAATGTTTCCAATCTGAGATGTATCACGGAAATTATTGGCCTGACAGAACAGCACTTTTTGCTTGCTGGTATACTTATGAATTTGGCGGTTCTTCTGGCATCAATAAATTTGATGAAAGTTGTACTATTCCAAGATATTAAAGTACGTTTTAACCGAAAACAATAAGTCGTATATTTGAGTATGTACGACTTTTTTAATATAATAGAAATGTGAAAACTATGGGAATTATTGGTGGACTTGGGCCAGAAACAACATCAGAATTTTATCTAGATATTATTTTTTCGTGTCAAAAAAAAGATAAAATTGCTAGACCTGCGATTATTATTAGTAGTGTTCCATTACCTTATAAAATTGAAAAAGATTCAATTTCAAAGAATGTTGATATTAAAAAATGTTTACCTTTTTTAATAGATGAAGCAAAAAGATTAGAAAAAGCTAAAGTTGATTTTATTGCAATGCCTTGCAATTCTCTTCATATATTTATTGAAGATATAAGGAAGGCAGTAAAAATTCCGGTTTTAAGTATTATTGAAGAGACAGTTAAATTTATTAAAGAAAATAAATTTAAGAAAGTTGGTGTTATTGCAACATTAGCAACAGTTGAAAATAAATTATACCAAAATGCTTTTAAAATAAATAAAATAGAATATGAAGTACCAAATACTTTTCAACAGAAAAAAATAGGGAAGTGTATTCTTAATCTTGTTAATGGATTAAGAAAAAATAGTGATAAAAAAGAAATCATTAATATTATTAACGATTTAAAGAAAAAGAATGTTGATTGTATAATACTTGCTTGTACTGATTTACATTTGTTAATTTCTAAACATCCAACTTTGAAAATATTTGATACCATGAAGATATTTGCAAATGTGTCAGTTAAAGAAATTTTACATTAAATATATTGTTGACTTTCTAAAATTAAAAATATAATATAATTTCAAAACCTTTAATATTAGAATATGGAAGAAGATTGTAAAAAAACAAAAACTCCTTATTGTTTAGGGGATTCCAACAAAGATACCGTAGCTGATGTTGGTTCAATTGAAACTGAAGGAAATACTATCACGGTAAAAGATATTGGTAATGAAGATTTGCCAGTATGTTAATCTAAAGCCCAAGATATGTAATCTTGGGCTTTTGTTGTATCTTTTTATTTTTATTTTTGTTATAATACTTACTGTATGGATTTTGATGATATTAAATCAATATTATTTACGATTGTTCTGCTTGGTTTTATAGCTCTTGGTGGTTATTGGGCCTTTTCTTCTATGGAATCTGGCAGTTCTTATAAAAGTAATCAAGAAATTGAAACTCTCGAAGAAGAAAATACTTTACTTAAAGAAGAAGTTGATGATTTGAAAAGCCAAATAAGTGATTTAAATTATCAAAATGAATCTAAAAAAGAAGAAACAGTCTCAGAACAAGTAGTTACAGAAGTAGCTAAAACGGAGACAAAAGAGGTTGCTTCTACTGAAACAAAAAGTGAAACTGTAAGTACATATAAATATCAAGATTTAATAAATGAATTGCAAAAACTTGTGGATGGTAATATCTACATGAAAAAAGGTTCTGCTGGAACTAGAATTGGAACAGTTCAAAAATTTTTAAATATATACAATGGAACCTCAAATAAGGTTGATAATGATTATGGAAATGCAACTATTACTGCAGTAAAAACTTTTCAGAAAAAAGAAGGTTTAACAGCTGATGGTAATGCTGGACCTGCGACTTTTAAGAAAATGATAAGTTGGCTTAAAACAAAATAATTTAAAATGAATTTCTTTAAACGTATTTATATTTTTTTTGATAAATTAGAAGATCATATAAGAGCTAGACTAACAAGAAGACCAATTATTTATGCTTTTATTGGTAGTGTTGGCGTTGTTCTTATTTGGCGTGGTATTTGGACTATTGCTGATGATATTTATATGCCTGGATGGATTTCTTTAGTTATAGGAATTGTATTAACACTTTCTACTGGATTATTTGTTTCGCTTTTTATAGGAGAAAATATAATTATTTCTGGTATTAATAAAGAAAAAAGAATTGATGAAAAAACAGAAGATGAAATTAAAAAAGAAGAAACCGTACTTGAAAATATTGAAAACGATTTAAAAGATATCAAAAATAAATTAATTAAATAATTTATTATTAAACGGTAACTCAATAATTATTGTTGTACCTGAATTATCTCCATTTGATAAAGCTTTTATATTTCCTCCGTGTTTTTTAATTATCTTTTTCGCTAAGTAAAGGCTAAGTCCAATACCATCTGTATTTAAAAGCTTTGCTCTCTTACTTCTATAAAACTTTGAAAATATATGGATTTTGTCTTGCATTGTTAATCCAATGCCGCTATCTGTTATTTTTATTTTTACATTATTTTTACGTATTAATGGTTCAATTAATATTTTGTCGTTATTTTTACTATATTCTATAGCATTTTCAATTATTTCTTCAATAACATAAGATATTTTTTTTAAGTCCAAGGTAAGAGATGGAATATTTTTAAAAGATAATATTTCAAATTTAATATTTTTTTTGTTTATTTCTTCTCTGTATTTAGAAATAGAATTCTCAATAATTTCTCTAATTGATAAAACTTTAAAATCGTATCCAGAAGTCTTAGTTATGTCTCTTATTCCAACAATTGAATCAACCATATTTAATATTTTTGAAGTCGCATTATCTATTCCTTGAAGTTGCACCAATCTTTCGTCGTTTGGATTTAATGTTTTTTCCAATTCTTTTGATATCCAAGAAATTCTAGTAAGGGGAGTACGAAACGCATGGTTAACAACAGAAATAAAATCTTTTTCTACTTTTTTGTCTTCTAAATAAATCTTAGCTAACTTATAAAATCCAAATAATATTATTAAACTGATAATAAAAATTATAAATATATTCATGGTAATATTGTATATTTTTTATTTTTTAATGCAATTGATATAATGAAAATATGTATATAAAAGTTAGAGTTGTGGCTGGAGCTAAAAAAGAGGAATTTATAAAAAAAGATGAAAATACCTTTTTGATAAGTGTTAAAGAGAAGGCTGAAAGGAATATGGCAAATAAAAGAATTTGTAATATTATAGCCTTATTTTTTAAAGTTCCTTTAAATAAAGTTCATATTGTAAATGGTCATCAATCTCCAAGCAAAATACTTTCGGTAGATTTATAGAAATTTGATATAATAAAAATATTATTAATAATTTAAATTTTAAACATGGCAATAAACATAAAAGCTACTAATATAGAATTAACACCTGCAATCGAGAGTTATGTTAATAAAAAAATAATAGGATTAGAAAAATTTAATAGTGGTGCTGAGATTGATGTTTATGTAGAAATAGGTAAAACTACTAATCACCATAAACAAGGTGAATTGTATAAAGCAGAAATTAATTTAAATTTAAATGGTAAACAATTTTTTACAAACTCAGAAAAGGAAGATTTATATATGGCTATAGATGAAGCAGAAAATGACATCATAAGAAGAATAACTTATAAAAAAGATAAAGATAAAACTTTATTTAAAAGAGGTGCGGTTAGTATTAAAAAAATGTTGAAAGGTATATCAAAAAGAAATCCTTTTACTTCAAAATAGAATAATCAATTTCTTTTTTACCTTCAGGAATGACTCGTTCGATAGTGAATGAGTCATTTTCATATTTAGCTTTTGTTATTTTTATACGTTTACCTTCTTTAAAGAAATAGACTCCTGGCCAACCTAAATAAGCTCGATATTTGTTCCAATTTTCTTTTGCGTTCCCGTTTGGATTTATTTCTCCATCTTCCTTTTTAATTTTCTTACAGAACGTAGCCTGTGATTCGTTTTGAATTACAGCTTTAATTTTTTGGTCAATAATATTTGGTAAAATTTTACAAAGTAAATCACCACCAGTTTTGATAAGTTTATCTCTAAGTTCATATTTTGTATCATTTATGTCTATTTCTACTTCTTCTTCATCAATAATTGGACCACTATCAAGTTTATATTCCATTTGTTGAATAGATACTCCTGTTTCTTCATCACCGTTTAATAAACTTGCTTCAACTGGTGAAGCTCCACGATATTTAGGAAGTAATGAATAATGAATATTTATTGTTCCAAGTTTTGGCATTTTAATAAGTTCTTCAGGAAGAATTTTTCCATAAGCAACAACTATAGATAAATCAGAATTATATTTTTTAAATTCTTCTATAAAATTTGCATCAATTTTTTCAGGTTGAAGATATGGAATATTATTTTTTTCTGCCCAAATTTTGACAGGCGAAGGAGTTAGAATCATTTTTCTACCTTGTGGTTTGTCAGGTGAAGTAATAATAAGAGATGGTAAATATCCATTTTCTCTTAAAATTTCCAATGTTTTACTAGCAACATCTGGCGTTCCAAAAAATACAAAATTAAGATTATTCATATGGATTAGTATAACATAATAAATTAACAATAAAAAAAACTTGCCATACGTCAAGTTTTTTATTAAGGATGACTTTGTTATTTAGCACTCCTTTCTTCTTATTTTGTTTTATTGTTCCGTGTAAATTTCTCTTACATCTTTAGCTTTATCTATAAATAAAATACCATCTAAGTGGTCATATTCATGCTGAAAGATATGTGCTAAAAGACCAACACCTTCCATTTCAAATTTTTCTCCATTCTCGTTATAAGCTTCAACTGTTACTCTTGTTGCACGACGGACTTTTCCAAAAAATGGACGTACAGAAAGACAGCCTTCATCCATTAATTTTTTATCCTTTGATATTTTTTTAATTTTAGGGTTTATAAAAACAATATTAGGATATTCTTCAGATCTTTTATTTGTTCTTCCATCAATAAAATCTGGATCAAAAACTTTTCCTGATACTGTAAAAATACGAAGAGAGATATCAATTTGAGGGGCAGCTATTGCAACTCCGTCAAGTTGAGAATCAAGAGCGTCACTCATGTCAGATATTATTTTTTTTATTTTAGGTGTTTTTACATCAGAAATAGACACCTCTTTGGCTATTTTTCTGAGAGTTTTATTTCCATTTTGTATTATTTCTGTCATTTTTATTTTAAATTTTTTACATAATCAAGAAGTTTATCTATTTTGATTGTTTCTTGAGAACGATTACTCATATCTCTAAGTATTACTGAGTTTTCTAGTGCTTCTTTTTGTCCAAATATAATTGCGTATTTAATTCCGATTTTTTCTGCAATAGCTAATTGTGCACCGAGATTATCTTTTGAAATTGATTGAGCAATAGGAACTTTTCCTTTTCTTAAAACTTCTATTACATTTAATGATTTTAGTTTAGCATCATTTCCTAGTTGAATAAAGTATATTTTAGGTTTCTTAATTATTCTAGGAGAAAGTTTATTAAACCATGGAGCTTCAATAATTCTATCAACACCAATAGCTATTCCTACTGCTGGAATATCCTTTTTATTTCCTAATTGTTTACCTAAATAATCATATCTTCCACCACCTGCGATTGCTAATTTTTTCCCAGTTTCAGAATCTTCTTCCATTATTTCAATAACGGTTCTTGTATAATATGAAAGACCCCGAACTAAATATTTATTAATATTGTAAGGTATTTCCATTTGTTCTAAATATTCCAAAACTTCTTTAAAATGTTTTTTACATGAAGGACAGAGATGGGAAATAGAATCGGGAGCATTTTGATTTATCTCAATTGTTTTTTCTTCTTTGGAATCTAGAATACGTAATGGATTTGTTTTTAATCTTTCACGATCAATAGACGGTAAAGAGTTTATATGTTTTTTATAGTAATTAGTAAGTTCTTTAATATAAGATCCACGACATTCTTTATCACCAATTGAATTTATATCAACAGATAAATTTTTTGCGCCAGCTTCCTCTAAAATTGTCCATGTAGTTTTAATAGCTAATGCATCTAAAATACTTTTATCACTACCTAAAATATCCATATCAAATTGATAAAATTGTCGATATCGTCCTTTTTGTGGATTATCATGACGAAAAACAGGTCCATAGCTATAAAACATCAATGGTTGTGGTTGTGATTGCATTCCATGTTCTATATAACTTCTCATAAGTGGTGCTGTGTGTTCAGGTCTAAGAGCAAGATGATCTCCACCTTTAGTTTTGAGTGTATACATTTCTTTATCTATTATATCTGTTCCAATACCTATTGAAGATGTAAACACGCCTTCGTGTTCAACTATGGGAGTTTCTATCGGTTTAAAACCATAATAAATTGCAACTTCTTGTGCTTTTTCAAAAAAACCTTGAAATTGATAATAATCGTTATCAATAATATCTCTCATACCTTTTACGGCGATTAAAGGTTCTTTATTTGTTTTTTTATTTTCATTCATGTTTTTATTCATTAAAACTTTCTATTGACCCTGGTAAATAAGAAAGGTTTTTAATTGGTATTAATCTTAAATAAGCTCTGCCTACCATAAATTTTCTTGATAAATTACCCCACATTCTAGAATCAGAACTTCTATTTCTATTATCTCCCATAACAAAATATTCGTCACTACCCATTGTTTCGTTTAAATTAGTACTCCATTCTTCTTTTATGTATGGTTCATCTAAAACAAATCCATCTGGATTTTCATCATTGAAAATAGTAACAACTCCATTTTTCATGATAATTTTTTCATTTGGTAATGCTATTATTCTTTTAATAAAAAATCTTGATGTGTCATTGGGGTATCTAAATATAACTACATCTCCTCTTTCTGGTTCTCCTAAAATATATGATATTTCATCCACAATTAAATATTCTTTATCATTAAAAGTAGGGAACATTGATTCTCCAGAAACAACAAAAGGTTGTGCTATCCAAAGTCTTATTGGTATAACAATAGCCAAAGCTATTGCTGCAAAACGTATTAAATCCCAAAAATTTTTCATTTGTTTTCTAACATTTTCTTTTTTTAAGAATGTTTTTTTTATAACGATTTCTTCGTTATCTTCAACATTTTTTTCTAAATTATTATCCATATTGAAAATATTTTATCACATAATTAATGTTGACAGTATACCATAATTAATGTTATTTTTTATTTTAAAAAAATATTTTTATATTGTTTTATATGTTATAATCAGAAAATGTTAAACATTATTGGTCTTGGAAATCCAGGTAAAGAATATGAAGAAACTCGTCATAATACTGGACGAATTATTTTAAATTTTATTGCAAAATCGAATGATTTTTCTGAGTGGAAGGATGATATGAAATTAAAATCAAAAAAAACAAAAGGAGAAATTAATAATGAAAAAATGGAATTTATTACTCCAGATACATTTATGAACAATTCAGGTATTGCTGTTTCTAAAATTATTGATAATAAAAACAAATTAAAAAATTTAGTAGTTATTTATGACGATATGGATTTATCAATTGGAAATATTAAAATCTCATTTAATCGTTCCTCTGGTGGACATAATGGATTAGAATCAATAATTAAAAAAGTTAAATCACAAGAATTTGTTAGAATAAGAATAGGAGTTTCTCCTATTACACCAACAGGAAAAATGAAAAAACCAAAAGGTGAACAAGCAGTTCTTAAATTTCTATTAGGAAAGTTTAAAGAAGATGAAATAAAAGAATTAAAAAAGATTTCTAAAAAAGTTTCTGAAATTTTAGTATCTCTTTCTGAAAATGGAAAAGATAAAACGATGTCTGTTTTTAATTAGAAAAGCATGCTTTTTCGTGTAGCATGCTTTGATTTTTAGTTCTTAATATAATAGAAAGGTGAGCCGTTACGCACTCCTTAGATACTTGGCTGCTTCCAAGCCAATATTCCTTTCCAAAAATAATTATAGAACAAAAACTCAAGAGTATTTTAACATAAAATTAATTTTATAACAAGTAAATAAAAAAACACCAATTAAATTGGTGTTTTTTTATTTGAATTTATTTATTCATCTTCTTTTTCTGTTTTCTTAGAGCTATCTAAATGCACAAGAGTCATTCTTTGTTCTTTTGGTTCAAAAAGAGTGATTTGAAAGTCATAAGTTTTACCAAGTTCCAATGTTTTCTTTAATTTTTCTTCAGAACCAAATGAAGAATTGTGAACAAGACCAGCAACTCCTTGTTTAATTGAAACAAGTGCTCCATGTTTGTTAAATTTGATAACAACTCCGGAAACAATATCGCCCTTTTTTAAAGTATTTTCAAATTCTTTCCAAGGATTTTCCTTTAAAGCTTTAATAGATAAAGAAATTTTTCCATCTTTAACTTCTATTATTTTTGCTTTTATTTCATCACCAACTTTAAACATTGAACGAGGATCTTCTACTAAACCCCAATCAATTTCTGATATGTGAACTAATCCTTCTAGTCCTTCTTCAATCTTTAAGAAAATACCAAAATCAACAATTCCAGCAACAGTACAATCAATTTCATCTCCAACATTATACTTTCCAACAATTTCTTGTCTTTCTTCTGGGTTATTGTCTTTTTCAGAAAAGATAAGTTTACCTTCTTTTGGAAGAGCTGATATCATAACAACATTTATATTTTTACCAACTAAAGTTTTTAGTGATTTCAAAATTTTATCTTTATCTCCTTCTTCTACACGAGGATAATGTTCGCTCTTTAATTGTGAAGCGGGAAGAAAACCAGCAATTCCTTGCCAATCCAAAATAAGTCCTCCTTTATTTGCTTCTTTAACAATAAGTTCAAGAACTGTTTTTGATTTAATAGCTTTTTCTGCTTCACTCCAAATAAGAGCCTGCTTAGCTTCTTTAAGAGAAAGTTCTATATATCCATCTTCATTATCTGTTCCAACTACTTTTGCTTTTACAACATCACCTATATTAATTTTTTTAATTATATCTTTTGCGTTTATGAATTCACGTCCAAAAATTATACCAGTTCCAAATGGAGCAAGATCAATATACACAGAAGATTTTTGTATAGAAATAACAGGTCCTTCAATAAGAGTATCAACTTGTGGTGGAAGTTCTGTTTTATCAAGAACTTTTCCAACATTTGAAAGTTCAACTTTTGCATGGATGTTATCCTGAACTATTTCTTTTTCTTCATTCTTTTTGTTCATATTTTTAAAATAAAAAACCGCACTTTATCCAACAAAATGAAGGATTCTGCGGCACAGTTTGGATTTCTTTTTTAATCTTTTTATTGATTACAAAGGGTTAATTTCCAATCTGGGCTTAATAATAATAAACTTATAACATATTTATGGGAGTTATACAAATATTGACAAGTGATATTAATCATGTTTATTATTAAAAATAATCTTTCTTCTTTAAAAAATATAAAGATATTTAATTATTGTATTTTGGTTTTGTTTTAATTTTTGATATAATACAAAGATGATTATTACATATTTAGGTAAAGAATTTTTTAAGATTCAAAAAGGGGATTTGGTTGTTGCTTTTAATCCTGTTAGCAAAGAATCAAAAGATTGTAAAGGAAATCGTTTTGGTTCTGATATTTCTTTGTCTACCATTAATCATCCAGATTATAACGGTTTTGAGATGACTTCACATGGAGAATCAGTACCTTTTGAAATAAATGGTCCAGGAGATTATGAGATAAAAGATATTTTTATAAAAGGAATACTTATAGAAACAGAATTAGATAAAAAGAAATATATAAATACTGTTTACACTCTTTCTATAGAAAATATTTCTATTTGTTTTTTAGGTCTTATAAATCAGTCAAAATTTAATACAGAACTAAGAGGAGAAATAGGATCACCAGATATATTATTTGTTTCTCTTAAAGATGGTTTAATTTCTCCATCTGATTCTTATAAATTAGCTGTTTCGTTGGAACCAAAAATTATAATTCCAATGGATTATGATGACAAGTCATTAAAAGATTTCTTAAAAGAAAGTGGTAAAGAAAAAATTTCCCCTATTGAAAAATTAACAATTAAAGCTAAAGATGTAGCTGACAAAGAAGGAGAAGTTATTATTTTATCTTGTTAATTTTTTAAAAATGAAGAATTATATTAAGAAAATAAAAAATAAACCTGAACATGAAAGAAAGAAATTTTTGATTTTATGGATGTTTGTTTCTATGGTTATTGTTGTTTTTATATGGGTTTATAGTTTAGGTTCTCGTTTTAATGGAAGTACTAAAGAAAAAGTTAGAGAGGATATACAACCGTTTAATATGTTTAAGGATACGATATCTGAGACAATAAATAGTGTTAGTGATAATTTAAAAAATATTAATGAATAGATTTATTAAATAAGACATTTATAATTAGTTTATGGCAAAAAAAGAAGAAAACAAAGAAGAATTACCAAAAGAATATACAAGCGTTGTTCCTATCGATATTGGAAAGGAAATGCAGGAGTGTTTTATTGATTATGCAATGTCGGTTATTACTGATCGTGCACTTCCTGATGTTCGTGATGGATTAAAGCCGGTTCATAGGAGAATTTTATTTGCAATGAATGAAATGGGGCTTGTTTCTTCTTCTCGTTTTCGTAAATCAGCTGCTGTTGTTGGAGATGTTCTTGGAAAATATCATCCTCATGGTGATGTTGCTGTTTATGACTCAATGGTTAACATGGCTCAAGATTTTTCTTATCGCTATCCTTTGGTTCATGGTCAAGGAAACTTTGGTTCTATTGATGGAGATGGTGCGGCTGCTATGCGTTATACAGAAGCTAAAATGTCAAAAATTTCTAATTTATTACTTTTAGATCTTGAAAAAGAAACAGTAGATTTTCATCCAAACTACGATCAAACTCGTAAAGAACCAGTTGTTTTACCAACAGCTGTTCCTAATTTACTTTTAAATGGAACACTTGGAATTGCAGTTGGTATGGCGACAAATATTCCTCCTCACAATCTCGGAGAAGTTATAGATGCAACAATTCATCTAATAGAAAATAATGATGCTACAACAGAAGATTTAATAGGATATATTAAGGGTCCTGATTTTCCAACAGGTGGAATTGTTTATGGACAAAGTGATATTATTCATGCTTATTCAAATGGACGAGGTGGTGTTGTTACTAGAGGAGAAGCAGAAATCGTTGAACTTAAATCAGGAACATTTCAAATTGTTATTACTTCTATCCCTTATCGTGTAAACAAGGCAGTGTTAATTGAATCTATTGCAACTTTAGTTCAAGAAAAAAAACTAGAAGGAATTAAAGCTCTAAGAGATGAATCCACTAGAGATATCAGAATTGTTATTGAACTTAAGTCAGGTATCTTTCCACAAAAAGTTTTAAATTATATTTATAAACATACCCAATTAGAACAGTCATTTAATTTTAATATGGTTGCTCTTGTTGATGGTGTTCCACAAACTTTATCTTTAAAGAGTTTGCTTACTGAATTTATAAATCATCGTGTAATGGTTGTTCGTCGTCGTACAGAGTTTGATTTAAGAAAAGCTAAAGATCGCGAACATATTTTACTTGGATTAAAAAAGGCTCTTGATCATATAGATAGAGTTATTTCTATTATTCGTGCTTCTAAAGATACATTAACAGCTAAAACAAATTTAATAAAAGAATTTAAATTTTCCGAACTTCAAGCTATTGCAATTCTTGAAATGAAACTTCAAAAATTAGCAGGTCTTGAAAGAAAAAATGTTGAATTAGAACTTAAAGAAAAACAAGAACTTATCAAAGAACTTGAAGCTCTCCTTGCAAGTCCAAAGAAAATGATGAAAGTTATTTCTGACGAGCTTTTAGATATAAAAAGTAAATATAATGATGAAAGAAAAACTAAAATTATTAAAGGTGGAGTAAAAGCAATTAATGAAGAAGATTTAATTCCAGAAAAAGAATCTGTTCTTGTATTTACAAAAGGTGGTTATGTTAAAAGAACAGATCCTTCTGAATATCACACACAAAAACGAGGAGGAATTGGTGTTATTGATATTGAACCTAAAGAAGAAGATTTTGTTACAATGCTTGTTTCAGCTAATACTCATTCTGATTTATTATTCTTTACAAATCTAGGTAAGGCATATCAGATTAAAATGTATGATATTCCAGAAGGTAAAAGAGCAACAAAAGGAAAGTCGGTAATGAATTTTATTTCTTTGGATACAGAAGAAAGAGTTACATCAATATTTCCAATAGATAAAGAAACAAAAAAGAGTGTTGAAACATTAATGTTGGTTACAAAAAATGGAACAGCTAAAAAGGTAGATGCGGAAAGTTTCAAAGATGTTAGAAGAAGCGGACTTATTGCGATAAAACTTGATAAAGAAGATGAATTGCAAGCTGTTTTGCCTATTACTAAAGGAGATGATGTTATGCTAGCTACAACACTTGGACAATCTATTCGTTTTAAAGAAAGTGATATAAGAGTTATGGGACGTGGAGCTGGAGGTGTAAGAGCTATGAAACTTGGTAAGAATGATTACATAATAGGAGTAGATAGAATATCAAAAGGTGAGAATTCACTCTCATTGCTTACCTTAGGAGCTAATGGTCTTGGAAAAAAGACTGGAGTTAAGGAATATAAAACTCAAAAACGAGGAGGAAGTGGAATAAAAACGGCTAAAGTTACAAATAAAACAGGTAATCTAATAGTTGCAAAAATAGTAGGAGACGAAAATGAAATCATTGCTGTTTCTCAAAAAGGACAAGTTATTCGTGTTGAATTAAAGGGTATTCCAACATCTGGAAGACAAACTCAAGGTGTTACAATAATGAAATTACATCAAGGTGATAATATTGCTTCTATAACTTGTTTGTAATTTATAAAATTATCTTTTTACCTTTGATATGATATAATTAATTTATGTTTGGAGATCCAATTAAAAACATTTTTCATATTGATTTAGGAGAAGGAATGAAAGTTGCTGATTTGGGTGCAGGCTCTGGTTTTTATTTGAAAGCTCTTTCTGAGAGAGTTGGTAATTCTGGAATGGTTTATGCTGTTGAAATTCAAAAGTCATTAGTTAAAAAGATAGAAGACGATTTAAAAAAAAATAACATTTCTAATGTTTCTGTTGTATGGGGTGATATAGAAAGACATGAAGGAACAAAAATTGCTAGCCATTTGCTAGATGCTGTTTTTGTTTCAAATGTTTTATTTCAATTAGAAGATAAAGTTGGTTTAATAGAAGAAATTAAAAGAATTATTAAGCCAAAAGGTAAAGTTCTTTTAGTTGATTTAAGTTCTGAATTTTCTTATGGAACTAAAGAAGCTGAAATTGAAAATTTATTTATAAATAAAGGTTTTAAAAAAATCAAAAATATACCTGTTTCTTCAAAACAGTATGGTATAATATTTGAATATGCAGGACAATAAAAACAATTTTCAAATAATTTTATTGGTGATATTTATTGCAGTTGCGGTTTTTGCTGTTTTAATTTTTTCAGGTTTAATAGAAATAAATGGAGCTAATGATAGTAGTTTAAGTGGTGAAATTACTGTTTGGGGTCCATTTAAAAAATCAGAAGTAAATGATTCTTTTAAAGAAGTAGCTGATAGTTTAGGTGAAGATTTTACGGTTACATATGTACAGAAAGATAAAGATGAATATCAGGAAGATTTAATTGAGGCTTTTGCCAGATCAGAAGGTCCAGATCTCTTTATTATTTCTTCTGATATGGTTTATGAAAATGAAGATTTTATTTATAAAATACCTTACACTAATATTTCAGAAAAAACTTACAAAAATTATTTTATTGATGGTGCTTCTATTTATTTAGAAAGTGATGGTGTTGTTGGATTTCCTCTTGTTGTTGATCCAATGGTTCTTTTTTATAATAAAAGTATGCTTGCAAATGCTGGTATTGTTGAATTACCTACCTATTGGAGTGATTTGTTTGATTTAAATTCAAAATTAACAAAAAAAAGTAGCGATGGATCTATTTCTGAAAGTATGATAGCTTTGGGTGAATATTCTAATATTAAAAATGCTAAAGAAATTTTAGCAACTCTTATACTTCAAGGAGGTAGTAATATTGTTGATATAAATGATTCTGATGAATATTCTTCTTCTTTGTTAAAAAATCCACTTTCTTTAGATCAAAAACCTGCAAATTATGCTATTGATTTTTACACTCAATTTTCTGATTCATCTCTTAGTTCTTTTTCTTGGAGTAAATACATGCCTAATTCTTTTGATGAATTTACCAGTGATAATCTAGCTTTTTATTTAGGTTTTGCTAGTGAACTTTTTGATATTCAAAGAGCTAATCCAAATTTAAGTTTTGATGTTGATCAAATATTTGAAGCAAGTGGAGTCAAAAATAAAAAAACATTTGCTGACATTTATGTTATTGTTTTAAATAAAAAATCTCAAAATTTATCTATATCTTTTTCTTTTGTTAATAAACTTATTAAAGATGATTATTTAGATATTTTATCAAAATCTCTTTCTTTACCTCCAGCAACAAGATCTCTTTTGTCTGTTGATCAAGAAGAATCATATTTAGAAACGTTTTTTGATTCAGCACTTGTTTCTACTTCGTGGATTGATCCAAATTACGAAGAAACCAATGAAATTTTTGGTGATTTAATTAGTAATGTAACGTCAGATAGTTTAAGTGTCGATGAGGCTATTTCAAAGGCTAACAGTCAAATTAATTTATTATTTGAATAATAATTATGAAAAGTTTTAATAAAATTATTTTAATTTCTCTTTTATTTGTTTTTCCTTTTATTTCTTTTGCTTGGGATAGATATACAACTGGAAGTGGTTTAGTTCCAGATTGTAATTACACATACGTTGCAGAAACATCAGAAGTTGTTGATGGACAAACAGTAGTTACTCCAGCTCATTTTAGTGACGAATGCGATTTTGATGCTTTAGTAGATATGATAAACAAGGTAATTGATTTTATTTTATTTATTTTAGCTACACCTATTTTTGCTATAATAGTTGTATATGCAGGTTGGCTCTATCTTTCTGATGGAGGAAGTTCTAAAAACGTTTCTACAGCTAAAAAAATATTAAAAAATGCAATATTAGGTTATGTTTTTGCTTTGGCGGGATGGCTTATTGTAAAGACAATTTTAGTTTCTTTTGGTTTTACAGATGATGATTATATGTTTTTGTCTATTATTAATAATTATATTGCTTAATGTATGAAATATTTTATGAAAAACGAATGTAGAAATTTAAATAACATAATTAATTTTGGTTTTATCTTAATATTTATTTTTTCTATGTTTTTTTCTTTTACTTTTATTGTGAATGCTGAAGATTTAGTTATTAGTTCTTCTATTGATAATCCACTTGGAGATGATATCCAAGATATACCTACATTTATTGCTAAAATTGTTGAAATAGTTTTATTGGTTGGAATTCCTGTTGTTGCTTTATCTATAATGTATGCTGGTTTTCTTTTTGTTAAAGCTCAAGGTAATGTCAATACAATAAAGAAAGCCAAAGAAGCAATACTGTTTGCAATAATTGGGGCAGTTTTAGTTCTTGGTGCATATGTTATCTCTGAGGCAATTGTTAACACGGTCGAAGAAATTAAATCAAATTCTTAATTATTTTTTATGAATGAAACAACTTGTTCAGGTTATGTAATGTCAGATGGGACATTTCTTGATCTTATTTCTTACATAACATGTCTTCTTAAAAGATCTGTATTACCGTTTTTAGTTGCTCTTGCTGTTGTCGGTTTTGTTTATGGAGTTATTCAATATTTTATTTATTCTGATAATGAAGCAAAAAGAAAAAAAGGCGCTGATTTTATGTTATGGGGAATAATAGCATTGTTTTCTATTGTCTGTATTTGGGGATTAGTAAGTTTATTATCCAATTCTGTTGGTGTTGATGCAGTAATTCCACAAATACAGGTAGAGTAAATATTGTATTTTATTCACTGTTTTTGTTATAATGGGTAGATAGGAAATAGCCTTATATTCTGCGGTCGGCAGTAATAGGTCTAAAATTATAAGTTTAATTATTAATAAATTTTAAAAATTGTTTATGAAAAAAATTATTTTTATGTTAGCGTTGGTTGCTCCGTTTTCTATGGCTTTTGCTGCTGATTCAAATGAATCAGGACTTGGTGGGGTTTTAGGAGTTATATCTGGAATAATGAATGTTGTTCTTCCTATGCTAGTTGCTTTTGCTGTTATCTGGTTTGTATATAGTGTTATTAAATATACAATTACTGGTGATGATAAAACTAAAGAGGTTGCAAGAAAGAATATTACAAAAAGTCTTGTTGGACTTTTCATTATAGTTGGATTCTGGGGTATTATTGCTTTGGTTATAAATACATTTGATTTTGAAACAGGTTTAGGTGGTGATACAGTTCCTTTCTTGCCAACAGTGGGAGATACAGAAAGTGATACAGAATAATTTTTATGAATTTTCAAATTATTCCAGTTGCTGAAGCTAGTGTGAAAACATTAATTCAGAGTATAAATACAGTTATTGTAAATCCTCTCATTATATTTCTTTTTGCTTTAGCTGTTGTTTATTTTATCTATGGTTTGGCTAAATATCTTTTAAATCCAAACAATGATACAATAAGGAAAGAAGCAAAAAGTAGTATGCTTTGGGGAGTTATTGGTATTTTTATTATGATTTCTGTTTTTAGTATTATGAATCTAGTATTAAATACATTAGGTGTATCTGAAGATGATATTAATATAGAAACAACTGGAGAATACGAAATAGGTGATTTTGATGAATAGAATTTTATAAATAAAACAACCCAGATTAGATCTTGGTTGTTTTATTTATGGTTTTTACTTTTGTTTTAATAAATGATATATTTTACTGAGTAATTATAATTTTTTAAAATAAATGAAATTAAAAAATTTAGACTTTAAAAATTTTGTTTTTGGTCAAGCTGGTGTTCAAGGTTTTTTTGGAGAAGTATGCGAACATAAACACCATCTAATATTTAAACTAATTCCAGGATTTTCTTTTAAGAGCATGGTTTTTGTAGCAAAAACAATAACTATGAATCCAAGAATTTATCCTGAAAACTCTAACACTGAACTTAATGGATATAAGGTAAAAAGATTTTTTCCAAAATCTGTTTGGATAAATGCTAATCATTTTTTAATGGTTATATGTTAAATGCTATTGGTTTAGCGAATTTAGGAGCAAAAGAAATGTTTGCTTATAATAAATGGCAACAAAGAAAAGAACCGTTTATATTATCATTTATGCCTATTGAAAAGACTCTTGAGGAAAAGATTAAAGAAACAAGTAATTTTTGTGATGTAATTTTGACTTATTATAAAAATTTAAAAATAAATTTTGCTTTGCAAATTAATTTTTCTTGTCCTAATACAGGTTATAATCAAAAACAAGATCCATCAGAGATTATTACTATATTAAAAATAATCAGAGAAAAGATACCAGAGCTTATTCTTATTCCAAAATTTAATCTTTTGATTGAGCCTGAAACAATTTCTACTATTAAATTTTATTGTGATGCTTTTTGTTTAACAAATGCAATAAGTTTTGGAGAAATGGAAAACAATCTTGATTGGAGGAAGCTTTTTCTAAAAGGAAAATCACCATTAACTAAATATTTTGGTGAAAAATTTAAAGGCGGATTATCTGGTAAACCATTATTTCCATTACTTGTTGATTGGCTTGAAAAAATGCAAAAATATGATGACAGTGTAATTATTATTGCAGGTGGTGGAATTATGAAAAAAGAGGATATTTTAAAATTATCACAATTTAAAATTGTTCATGGGGTTGCACTTGGTTTAGTTGCCACTATTCGTCCATGGAGAATTCAATCTTTAATTAAATACGGAAATAAAATTTTCAAAAAACGATTTTTTTGAATTAACAATTGACATATTGTTGATAATATGATATTGGGTAAGTGCGATATAGTTCTTTAAAACTTAAATTAAAAAATCTAGAAAATGAATACAAAAAAGATTTTTATCTGCTGCGTTATTATCATTTTTGTTGAATTAATCGTTTTTGAAATTTTAAATATCAATCACGATAAGGAAGCCCTAATTCTTCAAAAAATAGAACTTGATTCTCTATATGAAAATCAAAAAGAATTTGCTGGAGAAATAACAAATTTTTTAATGTTTTATATAGTAGAAGGTCTTGCTGTAAATTCTTCTCAGTACGAAGAGTTTGTTAATAAAAAAGAAATGGAACTGAAAAAAATGACGGATTCAATGCTTGTAAAAGATCAAAATTTTCACAAAAAATTATCAAGTTATTCGGAAAATTTTGAATTTTTTGAAGAACGTTATTTTGATTTTGAAAAACATTATTTTACCTTTAGAAAAGATAGTTTGTCATCATTCTTTAATGATGGTAAAAGCATCAAAGATGATTTTTCAAGATTTGAAATAGAAATTAGTGTTTCATTTTAATAAAAGGCATCAATGGGTTTGCGTTTTTTTATTTGTATAATTATGTTTAAAAATATGTCTAAAACAAAAAAGAAAAAATATAGAAGATAAAATATTTAGGAAACTAATTTGACAAAATAGATTGTTTATGATAATATCTAATAAAATTTTAAACTAAGTACTATGAAAATAATAAATGAAAGTAACGGAGAATATAATTTTCCAGAAGAATTAAGGCCACTATTTGAGGCAATGGAAGCAGGTCAGAAAATAAAATCTGTTACCTGTATGAACGGTTTTGACAACGAATCAGACCATTCAAAAGACTTCATAATTGAAGGTTTTACTCCTTCCCAATATATAGTAGCTTTTGCAGGAACTAAAGAAGAGCCTTTTGATTATGTAAGGGTTTCCAGTACTACCGTAGAAAGAGATTTTTACATGTCATGGGTGAGGTCATTTGAACTATATTAACTCATAGACAGTATTATATTAAAAGCATTCTGAATGGATGCTTTTTTATTTGGTTTTTTATCCCCTTGGGTTGTCAAAAATAACTTATATAAAACAAGCTCTAAAAATTTGTGACCCTAGGGGGTTCAAATTGGAATCGGATAATAGGGAATATAAGAGGGTTTTTAATTATTTAATATAGACTATTGACATTTTTTTCTATTTATGATAGTATATATGCAAGAACAATATTGTTTCCAACGGTTGATTGAAAACATTGAAAAAATAAAAAATTAAAATAGTTTTCAACGACACAAAAATTTAATAATATGTCAAATTCAGTTTCTGTAAGGTTTTATCTTGATAGTGAAAAGGTAGAACAAAAAGTTAATTTGTATGATCTTTCTGAAGAATTACAAAACAGTAGTTACAATAAGGAAGAGAAGTATATTGAAGTTAAAATAGCGAATCACTTTTGGGCGCATACTGAGGAATTTATTCCGCTCAGTTTCCAAAAGAAAATTCGTCAATTTTTAGACAGAATAACTATTGTTGCTTCTAATCTCAATAGTGTTTATGGTTTGCAAACCGGCTGGGATGATACAAAATATTGTCGTAGTAATGAATGGCGAATGCCTGTCCAAATTTTTTCTACTAGAATATCTCTAGATGGGGATACGCTTATGATTGTCGGTGGAAAAAATTTAATGATAATTGTTAAAGCCTTTTTTGTGTATTGCAAACATAATGGACGTATGCCGGATTATCAAACACTGTCGGTAGAGCAAAAGTATACAGAATTATCTGCGAAATACGCGATAGCTTTGCAAAAGATTAATGGTTTACAAAAAAAACTTGTCCAAGGAAAACCAGAATTGGCAAAGAAAAAAAGATGGAGTCTGTTTTAAAAAAATGATTCCTTAAGAACAAATAGAGAGTAATTTTTACTCTCTATTTTTTTGTTGTGAGGATAAAACAGATAGAACTTATATAGTTTATTGCCCAGTAAGGTTATTTTTATGAATTTTAGTATATTATTCTGACCCTTCTCGTGCGATTATAAATCAATATGGCTGATTAGGGTGTAATCCTCTACCTAAAACTACGGCACTGATACCTTTTTTTGTATCAACATCTATAAAACAATTTGAAAATTCACATGCCATAAAATTGCTTTTATTAGTTCCAATAATCATACCTTCGTCATTAGTTTTTATTAGATGTCCATTTTTCCAAAATTTACCCGCAAGCTTTAATTCATTGTCTACCAATTGTATTTCTAAAGATACATTTTTAGGTTTTTGTCTCAAAACTATCTTTTTGGGGCTAGATTCTAAATCCCATGTATCACTTGGTCTTACAATCCATTCATTTTCTACAATTTTTATTAGTAAATTATTGTTTTCATCGTAAAGAGATAAGGTTAGCAAAACATTACCATCAAAATCATGGGTTGTAGTAATTATTGGTTCACCATCTACAATAATAAGTGGACCATCACACCTAAATTTACTATTACCAACTGTTACTGTGTTTTTTCTTAAAAAGATTTCTCCATTAACATTATTATTTGATTTATTGTGAGGATTTTTCTTAAAGTTTCTTTGCTCTTCTTGTGGAATAACGCCTGATGTTATGATGTCGTGGCATCTACTACAGACAGCCATCATATTTTCTGGATTATGTTTATGAATTTCTGAATATGGAATGATATGATGATATTCAATAAAAGGAAAACCACATCTACAACAACCAAACCTCGATTCTATTCTCAAGTTTCTTTTTATTTCATTTGAAATTGGTTCTCTGTTCTGCATATTGGAAAAGTGACAAAAGTGACAGTGCTTAGTTATTTTTATAAAAATGTTGAAAAAGCTGAAAAATTATCTGATAAATCATTTCTTCTATAAAGACATATTTTATCGTGTATATGTGTTGGTATATATTTAGATTCTTTATATATTTCTGGTTTTAATTCTGGAATAATTTTAAATTTATTCATATCTTCAAGCAATGGTTCCCACCAATATTTATATACTAAAAAACTACCCATAATATCATTTTTTGCTGTTGGGCAATTAAGTGTTCCGTGAAGGTATTTTAACATTAACCTATATGAATTATCCATATTTACACCAATTTTAAAATATTTCCTCCTTTTTTGATCCCAGTATTTAATTGATAAACGAGGAGAAAAATATTTTTTATAATCAGCATAAAATTTTTTTAAAGTACCTCGTTGAAATTTTATAAAATCATAAGGATCAAAAAGTAATGTTTCTTTTTGTTTTTTAAAAATCTTTTTCATTCCTTCTCTTTCATTTTTATTTAATTCTTCAAGACATTTTATGTTAAATACCATCTGTTGAGTAATTGATGATGACCAATTAAAAAAATATGCGATAGTATCTGAATCAGATGTTAATATTGTTATGTTTCTTTTATAAATTACACTATAAGTAAAGATAAGAGATAGATTTCTAATATCATTAGCATAGTTTTTATTTTTACCCATTAATCCATCTTCTCTCTTTTTAAAACTTTTCATTATAGCTTCGTCCATAACCTCATCCCATTCAGTTTTTTTATTACCATCTATTTCTACTTTAGATTTTGCTCTTTCTCTAACTTTATCCATTCCATTTTTATAAAGTAATTTTTCCTCTTCTGTTAATTTTAAGTTTTTAATAATTTTTGAAAATACAAGCTGTAATCTAAATTCTGGTGAAGTAATATCAGCAGGATTATTCATTGTACTAAGAAAATTATGATAAACAGGACAAATGGGGGCTTTATTATATAAATCATTAAAAGATATAGATTTTAATTTATGATTATTAATTTTTTTGTATTTTTTCTCGGATAATTTTTCTTCTATTTCTTTTTTAATCCACTCTGTAATATAAAAATTCTTTTTTATAAAAAATATTTTTTTATAACGTTTATCTTCTTGCTCTTCATTTTTCCATATAACAAAATTAGTATCCAAAAAATAAATAGTTCTATATCTCATAAATCTAAAAACTAATCCAAGGAATAGAAATATTTTATGTTTGATTCTGTAAAATAACTTTATTATTTTTTTAGATTTTTTATTATCTTCCATATTTTTTATTAAAGTTTTTTATCTTTATAATCGTCCGGCTTACCAATAAAATAACTGTAATCTTTTCTATAAAGCTGGCATAATATTATTAAATCTCTTATCTTTAGACTCCTTTGTCCACTTTCTATGAGAGAAACTGCTGTTGGAGATTCAAAACCAAGAATATAAGCGAGATTAGTTTGAGAATCATCATGTTCCAATCTTACTTCTTGCATTCTTTCCCCAATAATTTTATCTAAATTAAATTTTTCCATAATATTAACAGTATACACTGTTGACACAAATTTATCAATTTGATAAACTATTTATAGTTAATAAAACATATAGCGTTACGTGAAGTCTGCGATAATAATTGACCCCTGAAAGTGGGCGCAGCCAATATTAAGTTAATAAAAAGTTATAAGCTATATGCAAAAACTTTCATGGACTACTGTCCAAAAGTCTGTTAACTCTCTTGTACCCCAAGAGGTTAACCCTCGTATAATTTCCGACAAACAAATGTTGGATCTTAAACGAAGTCTTAAGAAGTATAATCTTGTTGAGATACCCGCTATCGATACAGATGGCACAATATTAGCTGGTCATCAGCGTATTAAAGCTCTCCAATTACTTGGTCGAGGAGGAGATTTAATAGATGTTAGAATTCCTAATAGAAAATTAACCGAGGAAGAAGCAAAAGAATATTTAATTGCTTCTAATAAGTTAGGTGGTGATTGGGATTTTAATTTACTTAAATCATTTGATTTAGGAACATTAGAATTTGCGGGATTCAACGATATTGAATTAACAAAAATCTTTGATCAAGATAAAGAAGTTAAAGAAGAAGAGTTTGATGAGGAAGAAGAATTAAAGAAGATAAAGAAACCTAAGACAAAATTAGGAGATATTATCTATCTTGGGGTCCATAAAATAATTTGTGGTGATTCTACTAAACCAGAAACTTTAAAAAAGTTATTTGGTAATGAAAAGGCATCAATGATATATTCTGATCCTGTGTATAACATAGGGTTGGATTATGATGGTGGTATTGGTGGTAAACAACATTATGGTGGCGAAGTTAACGATAAGAGAACATTAGAAGAATATAGAAAGTTTTTAAAGGATAGTATTGAGTGTGCACTTAGTGTATCTCATAAAGACTTACACATCTTTTACTACTCAGACCAAACACAAATTGGTACGGTGCAGGATATATACAGATCACTTGGAATAGAGAATAAGAGAGTATGCTTGTGGTTGAAGAATTCGTTTAATCCCGTATCTAGTGTTGGGTTTAACAAGTCATATGAACCAGCAGTTTATGGAGTTAGAGGTAAACCATTCTTGTCAGAGATAAATAATCTTAATGAGGTATTAAATAAAGAATTAACCACTGGTAATAATTTATTTGAAGAAATAAATGATATCTGGATGGTTAAGAGATTACCAGGTAAGGAATATTCTCACCCAACTCAAAAACCTGTTGAGTTACATGAAAAAGCTATTAAAAGATGTACTAGACCAAATGATATTATTTTAGATTCATTCTTAGGTTCTGGTAGTACCTTGATAGCAGGAGAACAATTAGGGAGAAGAGTTTACGGGTGTGAGTTAAGTCCAGTCTTTTGTAACCTTATCATTAGTCGATATCTTAAATTAACTGGTAAGAAAGCCAGAATAGAAAGATATGAAAAAGACTAATAAAATAATTAAGATTATCTTAGAAGAACTTGAAAAAACTCCCTTAGTTCAAGTTGCTTGTAAAAAAGCTGGAATATCAAGAAATACTTTCTATAACTGGATGAAAGAAAATAAAGTTTTTCGTAAACAAGTCAATGAATCTATGTCATTAGGTAATGGAACAGTTAATGATTTTGCTGTTAGTAATATATTAACTGGTATTCAAAATAAAGATTTTGCTTCAACTAGATATTGGTTAGATAGAAGACACCCAGACTTTAAAAAACCATATCGTATAGTAATTGACCCAAATGATATATTACTATACGAAAGAATGATTGAGGAGAAAGAACAAATAATAAGAATCGAGAAAGAAGCAGAAGAGAAATCTAAGATATTAGATAAAACAAAGATAAAAGAAGCAGAAGAGAAAATAAAGAAATTCCAAGGTAAATGGTTTAAGAAAGATAAACCTATGAGCAGGCCTTAGCTACTTCTCCGTTCTGATAAATAAATAGATTGAGTTTATGCCCACTCGGAATATATTTAGTTGCACTATCCTTTAAGACCTTACAATATCCATTAATTGCAACTTCATTAGCTCCTGATTGGGCATATACTCTAACTAATAACTCTCCATCAGATTGACCAACTACAACGTCAGTCCATCTTCCTTCTGCCCATCCATTAAGATCATTATTAAGAGCTTGTATACTTTCTTCTGGAATAGTATCTGAAATATTACTTACTTCTTTACTATTAGTTGGAACAGATTTTGATTCTTTATTATTAGAAGAAATACTAGAGATTATGATGATTAATAAAATAAAGATACCAACACCTATTAATATTTTCTTAATATTCTTTTTGGTTTCTTTTTTAGCTTCTTTCTGCTTCTTTTCAATATTTTCTAATTCTTCTTTAGTTAGTTCTTCCTTAACCATCTTTTGAGCTTTAGGGGAATCAAGAGGAATTAAATTCTTATTTCCACATTTAGGACAAACTTTGTGTCTAGATGACGATCTCCAGACAGAATATATTAAACCTGGAATGATAAAGAACAACCAAAGGAATAATTCAATAGCTATATTACCCTTGATAGCATTTTTAGGTCTTCCTATATAACCACATTGTGTGCAAACTAGTATTTTAGACATATGTTATTAAAATAGATTAATAATAATGTGGTAGGAAAACAAAAAGCCTACCACTAGGTAGAGCCCGAAGGCTCATATATGAGTTTCCCCATATAACGCAACGAGCGACCCTAATGATAGGTTCTTTATGCTCGTTGCGATTTTTCACCATGCCTTTTTTAAAGGTTTAGGCTACTTATTTCTTATTAACTTGTAATGAAATAATAGCATTTTTAACACTATTATTCCAGCCCAATCATATCGCTGATTAATAATTTTGTTAAGGAAGTTACCAACAAGTTGTCAACCTTTTAGAGCTTAGCAAAAGACTCTTTTTCTGACATTAATTAATATATGGAAACAAGTGTAATTGGTAGAATTGATAGCCCAATATTAATAACAGAAACAAGGATAAAATACTGCCTATATGCTCGAAAATCAACTGAATCTGATGAACAACAGGCTTTATCAATAGATTCTCAAGTTAAGGAAATGACAGCGATAGCGGAGCGTTTAAAGCTTAATGTGGTAGCTATTAAAAGAGAATCTCATTCAGCCAAAGCTTCAGGACAAAGACCTGTATTCCAAGAATTATTAAAAGAAGTAGATCAAGGGATTTATAACGGAATATTAACTTGGGCACCAGATAGACTATCTCGTAATGCAGGAGATCTTGGTTCGGTTGTAGATCTAATGGATCAAAAGAAATTAATTAATATTCAAACTTATGGACAAACATTTTCTAATTCTCCAAATGAAAAGTTTTTACTTATGATTCTATGTTCTCAAGCAAAATTAGAGAATGATAATAAAAGTATAAATGTTAAACGAGGGCTAAGAGCAAGGGTAGAGATGGGGTTATGGCCTTGTAAACCTCCAACAGGATATACAAAATTCAAAAGAATGGATCAGAAGTGCGAAGCAATAATTGATCCAGTTCGTGCACCTATTATTAAACAAATATTTGAGAAAATTGGTTATAAGGGCTGGAGTGGCAGGAAGGTGTATAACTGGCTAAAATATGATCTTGATTTCAAAACAGAAAACAATATACACCTAAGTATTGGCAATATCTATAGATTATTAGCCAATACTTTTTATTACGGACGATTTGAATTTCCAAAAGATTCGGGCAATTGGTATAACGGAAAACATGAACCAATTATTACTAAAGAGCTTTACGATTTAACACAAGAAAAAATTAAGAATCAAACATTAGAACCAAGATCACAACAAAAAGAATTTGCTTTTACTAAAATGATGACTTGTGGATTATGTGGTTCAGGAATTACCGCTGAAGAAAAATTTAAACATCAAAAGAATGGTAATGTTCATCGTTATGTATACTATAAATGTACTAGGGTAAAAGACCCATATTGTAAATGTGGATTTATTAATGAAGAAGATTTAATTAAACAACTACAAGATTTAGTTGATGATTTAGAGATTCAGACTGTTCCAATGAGAGAAAAGATAACTGAAGAAGTTAAAAGATTTAAGAAGTTTCAGAGTATGCTTTTAGGGAACAAAACTCCAATAGCTGTGAAAGATATAGATATACGAAATTATGCTAAGTTTATACTTCAAGAAGGATCAATGGAAGAGAAGCGTGAATTTTTGAGATGTTTAAAGAGTGAGATCGTGTTGAGTAATAAGAAAATTTTACTTAAATGACTTAAAATAAAACCTTAGTCGCAATTCTATAAAAATGTTAGAATATTCAGATGTGGGACTTGATTCACAACGAATTAAAAATATTCATTGACCCTTTATTTTTCTCAGACCGAAGCATAGAAACAATTTCTAAACAGGTCGCATTGATTAATACTTTAAAGGATTATTTGATAAAAACAGACCCTGCCTTATGTGGAGTAACTTTTTTCTTTCCTAGATATATTGAAAAGAATCTTGGTCTTAAAAGGTCTTTCCTTCCTAATGATAAAGTAACATTTATAGATATTCCACCAACAGATATTATTGAGATAATAAAAATGCCTGAAATAGATGGTGTAGATACACTAAAAGCTATGATTAAAATGCACAATGAGTATGTGAGTTTAGCTATACAAAAAAAGTGCGCCTTTCTTTTAACAAAGTATGAATATCATCAAGAAATAAAGATTAATCTAAAGCAAAATTATGGTCTTGAAATTGTAAATCTTGATGAGTTACACATTGCCATAGAACAGTTTCTACAAGGATTTTATAATTATTTTAAATTTAGAATGCCGATCTATGGAATTAAAGCACCTGATATTGCACATGCTATGACGGAGGAATTTTTTCAGAAAGTTTTAATTCCTTTTGAGAGTGAAATTCAAAAAGCCAATCCTTCGCCAGAAGCAAAAGAGAGGATCCGTTCTTTTGTACACAATCGGTATGTAGATATTCTGACGACGATTGACCAAATTGGCTTCTTTAGACTTGAACAGCGAATTTCTAATATTGAGAATAATAATCTTGATAATAAGAAACCCCATTTGCATGGGCATATAAGATATTATTTAAATTATTACTTACTTTTGTTGTGGGGTGCCTTAGACCATTTTTCTTGGATAATAAATGATATTTTTGAATTTGGATATAATCCCGATAAGAGAAAAGATCAAATGCAGGTTGGTTTAAATAATAGGAAAGAAGAATTTCTCTTAAAAATAAAAGGAGTAGATGAAGAATTATATAACTACATAATTTCAAACGATTTCCAAGAGTGGCTTGGTTTCTTTGCGCAACTTCGACATCAAAACGCACACCGAGAAATGCTTTCTGCGTCTCCTCTTTTAATTACAACAGACGAATCAAAAATCTCTGATGAAGAAATTGATAAAATAATTTACAAGGACCGACAACCTCTTGAAGAAGAATCGGCAAATGCAATAAGGAATGTGATGGGTGAAGAAGTATTAAAGCAAATGGAAAATAACCAAAGAATGAATGATAGATACGATTATAGGTTATCAAAACTTAAAAAAGGATTAGACCATTTTGCGATGGTAAAGAAAGGAGAAGAGCATTTTATGCTAGACCCTGTTGGTCGTATTCCTACTGACTTAAAAAATTTAAAAGATTTAGTTGAGAAAGCATCTAAGAGTTACAATAAATTTAGGGATAGCAAAAAATAATTATATGGATAGAAACAGAACCATCTTAATAGGTTTTCTTGGTCCTGATATTAAACAGGATGAAAAAGTTTTTGATATTGGACAAGGTTATGAATGCTGGAATCTAAAAAAGTTTACCCTTGATGAGTTTATTGATGCATTAAAAGAAAAAATTCCACCAATAAATGATAATGTTCTTAGAAATTATAAACTGACAGAAAAATCTATAGACATCTGGGGGATAACCGAAGAAGATTTTTCTAAATGCTCTTGGGCTTTATTTATCCCTGATTGTATATCAGACGCGGTTACTGAAGGTTATTCTGAAGCATTGTTTTTACTTAATTTATTTTCTCCATCATTTTTATATCCATTTTTTTATGTAGAAGATATGGGAATCACTAGACCGACTATAAATAGAAGGGGTTCTTGGATGTACACTTCTTCTTGGCATGAACAAAACCAAGCTCATTTATTTAAAACCGATAACTTTGTAAACTTTTTTAAAACACTCATTGAAGAAAGTGGTTATGGTTCCTGGATGTTATATAGAGCGCAACAGTGGGAGAAAGAAGACTGGCGTTTATTTGTTGCTTGCAGATTTTTCTCAAATTTAAAAGACTATGATGACGGCAGAGACCCCTTTGAGTGGCAGAGAGAATCAGCTGAAATGGGTGCAACATTAGAATCTCTTTTTACTTCAGGAGATAACACGAAAGATGAGATTGTTTACAGACTGACCAAAAGGATATCGGCTATTATGTCTGGTATTTTTCCTGACATAGAAAAGGATATAAAAGATTTATACAAACAACGAAGCGCTTTTGTTCATGGAGATTTCTTTAATCAAATTGCGAAAGAAAGTCAGCATTCTTTTAATAACATTCCATCAATTGATTTTGATGTGCTGATGAAACAAAGAGAGTATGTACGATGGGCATTAACGATATACCTATTTCTATTTAAAAAATTAAAGACAGAGCCTGGAAATTATCCTCCAGTCAAAAATGTACTTCAATTAATTGAAGGTTCTATTATTGATACATCTTTAAGAGAAAAACTTCTGCAAGATATTGATTTTATTGTGCAAGTATTACCACATCGATCATGATTATTTTATATGTCTGTACCATTAATAAAATCAAGATTACTTGTCGGCAATAAACATCTAGGTGATTTATTTTATGATAAGGATTCAAAAGGTAGAAGTTATTTAAAACTATCATTTAAAAATGAAATAGCCGATTTTGTTAAAAGCACAGACATAAAAAATTCTACTTCTCTTGCTGAATTGAAAATTGAAAAGCTAATTAGGATAGAACTTTCCTATAAATTTCAAGACGAACTCTTTTCAATTAAAAGAATTACAAAGGGTGAAAAAGATAGATATGAATTTCATAAAATATCTTTACCAGCAACTACTTGTTTATTTTATTTAAGAATCAAAGATTGGGAAGAATTGGACGATGACGATGGTACTTCGTACAACCCGCTAGTACTCACACCACCAATAAACATAAAAAATGTAGCTATTATTTTTTCTTTTATTGGGGTTAATGGCCAACCTCTTTGTCCTCCTGAATATTCGGATATCATGATGGGGTGCATAGATCTACCAGAACAAAACCTAAAGAACTTTTGTATAGGTATATCCTCAGATTCTAAAAATAATCAGCCAAATAATATTGTTATTATGTTTCCGTTCGGCATAAAATAACCTCCTAAAAGGAGTTTTTTCTAACCCCTTCTCGTGCGCACGAGAAAGTTATTATTACAACCCAATTAGTGCTAGCTGTCAATGGTGACCTTACCGGGAATCGAACCCGGATTACCGGCTTGAAAAGCCGATGTCCTAACCGTTAGACGATAAGGCCAAGTATTAAATTAACATTAATTTAACTTAAGCAATATAACATTTTTTTTATAAAAACACAAATTTTTTTATAGTATATTTTGTGATATAATCAGACACATGAATAATAATGAACAAGAAAAATTAGGTAAATTAATATTAATAAGGCATCAAGAATCTGAGTGGAATAAGCTTGGTAAATGGACTGGTTTTACAGATGTGAGTCTTTCTCCTGATGGAGTTCTTAAAGCAAAAGAAATAGGTGAGAGAATCAAAGATTTTAAATTTAATCAAATTTATATTTCTACTTTAAAAAGAACAAAAGAAACTCTCGATAATATTTTAGAGTCTGGAAATTTTCCAAAAGATATAAAGACTATAGTTTCTAAAGAATTAAATGAAAGAGATTATGGAGATTATACAGGGATGAATAAATGGGAAATAAAAGAAAAAGTTGGAGATGAAGAGTTTTTAAAGATAAGAAGAGGTTGGGATTATTGTATTCCAAATGGAGAAAGTTTAAAAATGGTATATGAAAGATCAGTTCCTTTTTTTATTGATGTGATTATGAAAGATATATTGGAAGGAAAAAATGTTTTAATTGTTGCTCATGGAAATTCAATAAGATCTCTTATAAAATATATTGAAAATATTTCAGATGAAAATATTTCTAATGTAGAAATGGGGTTTGGTGATGTTCTTGTATACGAATTAGATAAAGAAGGACATTGTCTTGAAAAAGAAATAATAAAAGTCTAATTTTAAATAAGATTTATATGTTTAATAAGATATATAAATCTTTATGGAAGCGTGGCTGAGTGGTTGAAGGCACCGCTCTCGAAAAGCGGCATGCAAGAAATTGCATCGTGAGTTCAAATCTCATCGCTTCCGCATTTTTCAAGAAAAAATAAAACTATTCTTCTTTGCTAGAATAAATGATATAATTGTAGCGTGTGTATATGCGCGGTTAGCTCAGCTGGTAGAGCGACCCCTTGACGTGGGGTAGGCCAGGGGTTCGAGTCCCTTATCGCGCACTTATTTATTTTTTTTGTTGAATCCAAAGATATATATCTTCTATTGCTTTAACAGCATCTCCTGCTGCTATTATATTTTGATGATACTTGCCATTAGAACAATCTCCTGCGGCCCAAATTCCATCAATTTCAGTTCTTTGATTTATTGGATTAATTATAATTTTTCCAAAATTATCAATTGAGACTATTTTTTTTGCAAAATCTGTATTTGGTATTTGCCCAATTTCTACAAATATTCCATTTGTTTCAATTGTTTTTTCTTCTCCATTTATTTTATCTTTATATGTTAGGCTTTTAACTAAATTATCTCCATCTACTCTTATTATTTCTGCATTAGTTATTGTTTTGAATTTAGGATTTTGAATTAATTTTTCAGTAGTGATTTTATCTGCTTTAAATTCATTATTTCGGTGTATAAGAGTAACACTTTTACAATAAGCAAGAAGCTGAGATGCACTTTCAAAACCTGCATTACCGCCACCGATAACTAAAACATCCATATCTGTAAACATTGGTCCATCACAAGTTGCACAATAAGTTATACCTTTATGTTCGTATTTATCTGAATTTAAAACTTCTAATTTTTTTCTACTACTTCCAGTTGCTATTAACAAAGATAATGTTTTATAGATATTTCCTTTTTCTGTTTTTATTATTATTTCTTTTTCGTTTTTGTCTATTTCAATTATTTTTTCATTTTCAAAAATATCAAGATCTTGCCCTTTATAATAAAAAACATGTTTTTTAAAATTTTGTGATAATTCATAACCAGAAATTTCTGGTGTACCTGGCCAGTTATAAATTATTTCAGATACATATGATTGACCTAAAAAATCATTTGTAATAATTGCAGTTTTTAATTTTTTACGAGCAGAATAAATACAAGCACTTATTCCTGCAGGTCCACCACCTAAAATGATTAAATCATACATATTTATTTTTTATTTAATTAATATTTTATTTTTTCCTTCTTAAAAAAGCAGGAACAGTACTCCAGTCATCTGTATCATCTATAAATAATTCGTCTTCAACTTTTTCTTCTTTTTTTTCTGGCTTTTTAATGTAGTCAATAATAGAATCTTTTGAATTTTCTTTTTGTTTTTCTTCTCCTTCTTTCTTAGAAGGTTCTGTTGTTTGTTGTTTTTGACTTATTTGGAATAGAGAACGTTTAGGCATATCTGTAGTAGGAAATCCTGTAGCTATTACAGTAACTTTAATTTCTCCTTTTTTCAATTTATCGTCACTAATAGTTCCAAAAATAACTTTAGCATCTTTGTCTATTGATTCAGTTATTATTTTTGCAGCTTCTTGAATCTCATGAATAGTTAAATCTTCTCCACCTGAAATTGCAAAAAGTACTCCCTTTGCTCCAGAAATTGATAAATCAAGAAGTGGGGAATTAATAGCTGCAAGTGCAGCTTTTTCTGACCTTCCTTCTCCAGCGGCTATACCAACCCCCATAAGAGCACTTCCTGCATCAGACATAACTGCTTTAATATCTGCAAAGTCAACGTTAATCATTCCAGGAGTTGTAATAAGTTCAGAAATTCCTTCCACTGCTTGTTTTAGAACTTCATCACATAGAGCAAATGCTTGTTTAAATCCAACATCTTTACCAGAGATAACAATAAGTCTGTCATTAGGAATTACCAAAATAGCATCAACTTCTTTTTCTAGTAATTCAAGACCAGACTCAGCAAGTTTCATACGTTGATTTCCTTCAAAAGAAAAAGGTTTAGTTACAACAGCAACAGTAAGAATTCCTTGTTCCTTAGCTGCTTGAGCAACAATAGGAGCAGCTCCTGTTCCTGTTCCTCCGCCCATTCCACAAGCTATAAAAACCATATCGGCTCCTTTTATCACATCTTGTATTTCAGCTTTTGTTTCTTCTGCAGCACGACGTCCAACTTCTGGATTCATTCCAGCTCCTAATCCTTTGGTAAGATTTTTTCCCAAATGAACTTTCTTTTCTGCTTGGGAATTATGAAGGTCTTGAGTATCTGTATTCATAACAATAAACTCAACACCACGAACTTTTGAATTTATCATATGGTTCAAGGCATTCTTACCAGAGCCTCCAACTCCAATGACTTTAATTCGTGCAAATGATTCTATTTCTGGATTTATTTTAGGCATATAAAACTTAATAATTAATTTTTAAATATTAATTCCAAATGATTTCGTTATATTGGATTCTCGACAAACTTAAGATACTTATATAGTACCAGTTTGTGATTCAAAAGCAAATATCTTGACAAGTGTATTAAATAAAATTATAATTAGGAAAAATGTATAATCTTTAAAAGCATACAAAATGAAAAATTTTCAGAAATTTCAAATCAAAAGGAGGGATTTGTGTATCAAAAAGTTAAGGAAGCAAATTGGTTAAAAAAGAGAGTTGATTAAAAGAGAAGAAGGGGAATTTACTCGATTAAAACATAAGTTGGTTGCAGCCGAAGAAAGAAGAAGAGAATTAATTGAAAAAAGCTGATAGTTGTCAGCTTTTTTATTTTATGGAAGTAATTGTGATAAAACTGATTTAAAAGATGATTTAATTTTTTTAAAAATATCATTTTCCTCACTATCTTTTTCTTTTATATTTTTATCATTTAAATAAAGAGTTAAACCAAAGGTTGTGTACCAAGATCCATCGCGGATTTTTAATTTATTATTTATAGAAGGATCACTTGGACCAACTCTAGCAGGAAGTTTTAATTCTCTTTTTGCAATCTCTTCTATGTTGCTTATATGAGAACCTCCTCCTGTAATAATCACTCCAGCTGGTAATAATTCATTTCTTTTAATTCGTTTTAAATGATTTTCTACAAGTTCAAAAATATCAGTTAGTCTAGCTTCAATTATTTCATCTATTTTTTTCTTAGAGAAATCTCCTCCAATAACACTACCCATTTTTACACTTTCTGCTTCTTCTAGATTAATACGAAGACCTAATGCAACATCTTTAGTTATATCTAAACTACCAATAGAAAAAACTTGAAGAGATAAAAGTAAATTATTTTCGAAAACAGCTAAAGATACAGTTTCTGCTCCGATATCAAGTAGAGCACAACCAGCCGCTTTTTGTTTATTATTAAGAAGAATCATTGAACTTGCAAGTGGTGATGGAATTATGTCTAAAATATCTATTCCTGCTAATCCGAATGCTGTTACTAAATCTTCGAGATTTTGTTTAAGACAAGTAATATAGAGAACTTTAACTTCTAGTCTAATACCTTTCATCCCTTCAGGATGTCCATATATTTCTTTTCCATCTAATTTATAGGATATTGGAACAACATGAATAATTTTTTTATTAGGTATTTCCAAATTTTCTTGACTATTTAATACAGCTTTTTTTACATCGAATTCTGTGATTTCTTGATCAGCTTTAGATATAATTACTGAACCAGTGCTTATAACTGAATTTAAACTTATTCCACCAATAGAAACTACAGCTTGGCGTATTTTTATACCAGAAGAAACTTCAGCAGCACGAACTGCTTTTTTAATACTTTCAGATACTCGATCAGTATTTCTGATATATCCGAGTCTCATTCCATCTGATGCAGAAGATCCTGTTCCTAAAAGCTGAAAATTACCAATTTCTTTATCAAAAGAAACTACGGCAACTCGAGTCGAATGAGAACCTATATCTATTCCAACAATAATTTTACTTTTAGTCATTTAGAATTTAAGAGAATTTTTCTAGAAATTTTTTCTCTTGTCTTTCCATTATAGCACCATGATCGTAACCCTTCAAATGCAATAAACCGTGGATAACTAGATATTTTAAAAAATTTGAATAACTCATTTCGAATAAAGGCGCATCTTTTTTTACCTTTTTTAAGTCAATAGTTATTTCTCCAGAATTTTCACTTAAAGGAAATGATAAAATATTTGTAGTTTTGTCTATTTTTCTTAATTTACTATTTAATTCTTTTTGTTTTTTAGATGAAATAAAACTAATTTCAAAAAAATAATTTTTACCAAGAATTTCTTCTTTCATAAGAACAAAAGGCAAGCGTGGAAGCTTGTCTTTTGTTTTATTTGAAATTATACAGGTCTCTAACTCTCTCATAAATCTTAACGAGATTTAGTTTCGAATTTTCGGCCTTTTCCTAGTTTAGCAAGTTTTTGATTTTGCTTTCTACGAGCTAAGCGTTTAAGAGTATCTTGTTTTATTTTTAATTTAGATAATGTTCTTTCACAATAACGCTTACCTTTAACTTTTTGAATAATACCAGATTCTTGAACCTTTCTATTGAAACGACGAATAAGGTTTGTATTACTCTCGTTTGTATTTTTCTTTACTTCTATTACTGTTACCATAGTACAAATATACTAACATAAAAAATAATTATAAGCAAGAAAATTTTAAAGCAAATCTTCCGGATCAATATTAACAGAAAAAGAAAATGGTAATGAAGAAAGTTTAAAAGCTAAATCTTCATTTATAATATTTTTGTCTGAAGTTGGAAGTGGCCAAATATTTGGATCAATTTTAATAATAGTATTTGTCACGAATTCTCCTTTAATTTTTCCTATAAAAGCAGAGAATATTTGGGGGTCATAATCTTGTAAAATTTTTTCTAAATAATTTTTTGCTTTTTCTGATTCGATTTTATTTCCAATAAAAGTTATTTTTATTATTTTTTTAAATGGGGGATAATTAAAAAATTCTCTTTCTTTTAAATCTTGTCTAATAAGAGTCAATATGTTTCCATTTATAATATTATTTAATATAACATTTTCTATATTTCGTGTTTGAATAACAAGGTTACTTTTTGTTATATTTTGAAGTTTTAAAATTGTCTGAAGAATTTTTTGAGTAATATTAAAACTGGGAATAGATAAAAGACCATCAATAGAAACAATTATACTATGGTCAACTTCATTATGAATATAAGAAAATGCCATTTCTGTTCCTATTAAAATACTTCCTTTGTTTTTTTCAAAATCTTTAATAATGTTTTTTGCTTCTTTGTCTGTCGTATTTTCTTTGTCTATTTGATAAATTTTAGCATCACTAAATAATTTTTCTAATTCCTCACGAATTCTATCAGTTCCTATTCCTAATGGAGTTAAATTCCAACTATCACATAATGGGCATCTTATTTCTGTTGTTTCTTTTTTTCCACATTTATTACACATAAAAATTCTTTTTGTTGTGACTATATTAGCTGTCATTTGTTTTGTTCCATATAAAACTATTGGTGTTGAACAAAAAGGGCAATTTAATGTATGTCCACAATCATTACAAACAGTAACTGGTGCTAAGCCTTTTCTGTTTGTATATATAAAAATACTTTCTTTATTTTTTATTCCTGATTCAATAATTTGTTTAACATCATCTCCGAAAATTTCGAATTTTTTATTTTTTTTCTCCTCAAACTCTTTCTTCATGTCTACTAATATTTGTTTTTTTGCTTCTTTAAGTCTAAATGATGGTGATGTTATTTCTCCTAATTCACCTTTATCATGTCTGTGAAGAGTCTCTGGCCTAAGAATTGTATCTCCAATTATTAATTTATTTCCGTTTATACTTGAAAAAATTTCAATAAAAGATCTTATATCAATGAAAGGTCTTTTAATTTGTTTATATGATGGTGAATTTTCTTTTTCTAAAATTATAGTTTTTATATCATTTCTTGGTATTGATAAAAAGACAGGAGTGCTAATTATAAGTATTGGATGACTTTCAGTTACAATTTTATTATAAGACGTTAATATATTTTTTGATGGAATATCTCCGTTTAGTATATATACATAATTTTCTATACCTTTCGATAACTCTTTTCCAAAAATTTCTGTGTCGTATATTGTAGGAGTTATTATTAAAATAGATTCTTTTTTTGCAAAAGATTCTCTTATTAATGTTTTATACCATCCAATACGATCTTCAAATGAATTTTGAAAAATTAATTTTTCATTTTTTGGTTTAACTTCATTATTATCATCATTTGTTTTATTATCTTTTTTTATATTTAATTTATCTAAATTTTCCAGAAAAATTTTAGGAAGAAGTGAATCTATAATTAAACCAGTATTACTATTGGTATAATATTTCATTTTTTCACATGATTTTAGAAAATTATAACTAAACGGAGAATAGCCTTTTATCTCATTTATTTTTTTTAGTTCATATTTTTTATTTTTTATTTCTGATTTTAAATCTTCAGCATTTTCTATATCTATAACAATTGCATCTACAAATTTTTGTCTTAGCGGTGCAGAGACAATAGAACCAAGAGGTATATTTTTAGCAGAAAAATAAGTTAGATATTCTTTTTGCAATCCTTTTTTTATTGGAATAACAGTTAAAATATACATATCTATATCGTATCATAAAATAAGTTTTTATAGCTAATTTATACTAGAATAATTATGTATTGACAATATAATAATATTATTATATTATAATAACGAAATTTTGAAGTATAATTATAAATCATCAGGTAATGAAAAAAATAATAATTTTGCTCTTAGTGATGATGTTTTCATTATCATCATGTAATTCTTTATATCGTTATTCCTACTGGGGAGACAAAAATGTAAAAAATAAAACATCAGAGCCTTTTGCTCCTAAAAAAAGCAAAAAAGATATTTGCAAAAAGAGACATTTTTATTATAAAAAAATGTTCTATCGTACATCTTTTGTAAATAAAAACAATGCGATTAATAACGCATTTGTTCCCGCTAGTGCCTATGTTGGAAAATATCCCTTTAATAAAAGTGATTATTATTTCTTTAATAAAAGAAAAATTAGAGAATATAACAATGACAGGGATTCTAAAATTGCAAAAAATAAGAAAAAATAAAAGGGAAGTTGCAACTTCCTTTTTTCTTTAATTTATGTTATAATCGGCTTACAAATATGTTTAAATCAAAAAAATTGGGAATAGATTTGGGAACAGCTAATACATTAGTTTACTTGCCTGGTAAGGGTATTCTTTTGAATGAACCATCGGTTGTTGCAGTTTCTGAACAAGACAATACAATACTCGCTATTGGTCTTGAAGCTAAGGAAATGATAGGAAAAACACCAGAAAGTATTATTGTTTATCGTCCTATGAAAGATGGAGTGATCGCTGATTATAGAGTTACAGAAGCAATGTTACGTTATTTTATAAATAAAACACTTGGAAGATATAATTTATGGAAACCAGATGTTATGGTTTCTGTTCCTGCTGGAATTACTTCAACGGAACGTAGAGCTGTTGTTGAAGCAGCAATAAGAGCTGGAGCAAAAAATGCTTATGTTGTTAAAGAACCAATTTTAGCTGCAATAGGTGCAGGCATTCCAATACATGAATCAAAAGGTCATATGATAATGGATATTGGTGGTGGAACTACCGACGTTGCTGTTATCTCTTTAGGTGGAATTGTAGCTTCAACTTCAGTAAAATGTGCTGGACATAAACTAGATCAAGCAATTGCAGATTATATAAAAAAGACATTTAATCTTGCGATAGGAGATAAAACAGCAGAAGCTATTAAGATAAAAATAGGAGCAGCTATACCTCTTGAAGAAGAACTAACTATCACAATAAAAGGAAGAGATTTTATTCAAGGTCTTCCAAGAACAGCTCAAATTTCTACTAACGAAATTGTTAGAGCTATAGATAAAGAACTAAAAATGATGATTAATGCAATTAAAGATGTTTTATCTAATACTCCACCAGAACTTGCTGCTGATATTATAGATGAAGGAATTATTATGACAGGTGGATCTTCTCAACTTAGAAATTTGTCAGATTTAGTTTATAGAAGAACTGGAGTAAAAGCTAAAGTTGCTGATGAATCTCTTTTTTGTGTTGCAAAAGGAACTGGTGAAGCTCTTCATCATTTAGATACTTATAAAAAAACTATAATTAGTAAAAAATAAAAAATGTTAAATTTAAAAAAGATAATTCGAATAGTTTTTCGATTTTTTCTATATCTATTTGCTATTATAGGATTTTTATTCGTATTAATTTTTATTGGAATGAAATTACATTTAACTGATGTAAAAGGAAGTATAGATTCACGAAATTCATTTTTTAATGAAGTAAAGAGTTTAAATAATAAAGAAAAAGTAATTGAAACAAGTGCATGGATGAATTCAACAGAATGGGAAACCTTAAAAAGTGGATTAATAAAAGATAAAGATTTAATAAACAAAGTAAGTAACGAAACAGGAATATCTTCACGTTTGATTGTTTCAAATATTATTTCTGAACAATTAAGATTTTTTACTTCTAATCGTGAATCATTTAAAAAATATTTTGAACCATTAAAAATTTTAGGAACTTATACTCAATTTTCTTATGGAATTTCTGGAATAAAAATGGAAACAGCTGAACAAATAGAAGATAATTTAAAAAATACCGAAAGCTCTTTTTATTTAGGAAAAAGTTTTGAAAATATTTTAGATTATTCTAATAATGATAATATAGATAATCAAAGATTAGCACGCTTTACAGATGATCATGATCATTATTATTCTTATTTATATACAGCTTTATTTATAAAAGAAATAGAAAATCAATGGGAAATTGAAGGATATTCTATTAGTAACAGACCAGAAGTTTTAGCAACATTATTTAATCTTGGTTTTAGTAAATCAATTCCTAAGGAAAATCCAGATGTTGGCGGTTCTATCATTACTATTAATAGTAATGATTATACTTTTGGTGGGCTTGCTTATGATTTTTATTATTCTTCAGAGCTTTCAGATATTTTTCCAATAAGGTAAAATATGTTTATGGAGTTTAAAAATTTATTTCCAGAAGTTTTATACCATAGTTACGTTATTGAAGGGGATATAGATAATTCTTCTTCTTTACTTTTATCTTTTTTAAAAGATAAATTTGGAGAAAATGTAGAAATTCTTCATCAAGTTTATGAATCTTTTAAAATGGAAGATAGTTTGTTTATTCATGAATGGCATTTGAATAAGCATTTAGAAAATCAAAAAAGGTTTTGTATAATTTCTAGTAAATACATTAACCACGATGCAGAAGGAACATTGCTTAAAATAATAGAAGAGCCAAAAGATAATACTCATTTTTTCTTGGTGGTACCAAACGCTTCACTTCTTCTTGATACTATTCGTTCTCGTTCTCATATAATAAAAACTTTTTTGGAAGAAGAATTAGAAATAGAAAAAGAAGTTAATAAGTTTTTAAATTCAAATTTTAAAGATAAACTTGAAATAATAGGAAAAATTGTTAAATCACATGAAGATAATGAAGGAGGAACTTTACGATTTCATACAACTCTATTTTTAAATTATTTAGAAAAATATTTTCATGAAAAATTAAAAAATAACATAAATGATAAAAATATTGTAAAAATTTTAGAAGAAATAAATGAAAAAAGAAAATATTTATCAATTCCAGGATCTTCTTCTAAGATGATTCTGGAAAATATAGCTATTATTTTAGAAGAATAAAATACTTGATTTTTTATTTTGTCTGTGCTAAATTATTATTCAATAAAAGTTATTTTGAAACGAAACGAAAGGAGGGATTATGTATTTTAATATTCCATCCATCGCTTATATCACCTCTGTTTTGTTTTCTAATGGCCGTCTCTATCTTTTAGATGGTTTCAGGTTAATAGTTAACAAATACAGTCAACCTGTGCCTGCTTGTTATGGTAGACACAATTTTTTTCCCATTTTATTTCATCGGAAGTACGATGTTGTGGATATCGGTTTAAATGGTGGCGTACAGCGATGAGGCACACCTACTTACCGGAATTTCCGGGATTATTTAGTGAATAAAATGATTATTATATCAATAACATATGCCCAATCGACAAGTAAGCTATGTTAGTTCTCTAAGTAATAAATGAAAAGATAACAATGATGATGCTAAAATAGCTAGTTGTTAGAGTATCGTGTGTCTTTAGTCTTTTTAAGACAAAATTCTTTTCAAAAGCTGATGTAATCTTTAGTTAACCAAATTGTCTAACAAAAAGCCCACGCATTTTGCGAGGGCTTTTATTTTGTTTAATTTAAATTTTTTAACTTTTCATATATTCCGTGTTTTTTAATATACGGAATCATAGTTCTGAATATTTTTTCAATATCAGAGTATTTACAATTACAATAAGTATTAGAATCACCGACAACAATCATTTCTTTTTTTGCTCGTGTGAATGTCACACGAATCCGACGGTGATCATTATTGAAACCAATATTATTGTATTCGTTGCTACGAACCATAGAAATGAAGACGAAATCTTTTTCACCACCTTGGACTGAGTCCACAGTGACGACAAGCTCATTTAGTATTTCATCGATATTCTCTGGGGTTACTTGTCCATTGAGACTTTTGCAATAAAGTAAATCTTGACGAAGTTCTCTCTGGAAAAGTTTTACTTGACTTTGATAGGGAGTAATGATTATAAAATCTTTAATACTTTTACCATTTTTTACTACTCCGACAAGTCTTTGTATAAACTTTTTCTTAAGAAATTTAACTTCAGTCAGGTTGAAACTTGAAGTCCCATCTTTTTGATTCACAGCACTTTCGACGTCTTTAGTATCATAGTAAACTATTAATCCTTTTTCTTTAGGGTTAAAGTTTCCACAGATTACTTTTGAATCATAGAAAGCACTGCTGACTAAGTCAGCAATGTTTTTCAAAGAGCGATAAGTGATGTTTAGTAATACAGATGGAACGATATTATCATCCACTATCGTATTGAAAAATCCATTATTAAACTCTTTGATTAATATAGGTAAATCTTCATCTTTCCAAGAATTTTCTCTTTGGATATATTCCAGAGCTTCTTTCGGAATTGCTAAATTTCCAATTTGCTGGTCGTCTCCAATCATTATGACTTTCATTGTTGCAAGACTTATGGCGTGAAGCATTTCATGAAAAAATCCTTTAGATGCTTCATCGATAATAGTAACAATTTTATTGGTAAAACCCATTTCACTTATATACCTTTCTGCCTGTGAAAGATTATCCAAAGTGCAACCAATTATTGAAGAATTAAGATATTGATTTTTATTAGAAGTTTTGTTTTTCTTTTGGAATTTTTTTGATTCGAAAGCTATTTTTTCTTCATTATTACCAAGTCGAATTATATTTTCTCCATTAACAAGTTTAGAACTTTCGATAAGCAAGTTATCTACTCCACGATTAGTGTGTGAAGTGACAAGAATTACAAATCCCATTTTATAGAATTGTTCAATGATAACGGAAGCAAGAAAAGTTTTGCCTGTTCCCGCTGGACCTTGAATAAAACTAAAGAAATTCGGCGACAAACACTCAATAAGAGCATTTATCTGGCTATCGTTTCTGAGAATCATTTTTGACCTAGTAGAGAAGTTTAGTTTTATTAAATTTTCTCTGTTTTTGTAATAAAGAAAAGTATTAAAACCATTTCTGTTTTGCCACCTAGTTTTAAGAAATTCTAATGGATTTGATATTTCATACCATTTGTCCCATTTTATATCTTGTTTTTCTTTAATATCCAAAATTAAATCTTTTTGTTTATATGTCTTGTAAGACAGATAATTCATTTTAATTTTGAAATAAGAAAAAGCATTAAGAGAAAAAGTATTTTCCTTCTTCAAAAATAAGACCTTAATTGAATTGCCATCAATTTTTTTTACAGTTGCATTAATTTCTGAATCCTCTTCATTTTCAATGAAAAGAGAAATTTCAGAACCTTCTTTTAGTAATCCGTCAATTTCAAGTGAACCTTCAAAGTTAAAAGTTAATTCTTTAATTTCTTTTTCTTTTTGGAAATTAAAATTAAAGTAAAATTTAACGTTTTCTACTTCTTTAATCCATTTTTCTAACCATTCTAAATAACTTATAGATATTGGTGTAAGATTTTCAACTAAACTATCTATCCGATCGCTATAAGAGCGAGAAGAAAAATAATTTGAGTCAAAAGGTTTACCTGCATATTCAAATAAATTATTTGAAGGGTTATAAGTCAGTCTTTTTTCTTTTTTAGGATAATTTGAAAAAATAACTTCTTCAAATTCTTCCCAAGAGGAAAAATAGTAATAGTCATTATCTTCCAATCCATAAATTATGGTAACAAACGAGATGAATTTTTCTGATCCTCCACCATTTATAAGCATAACTTTTGATTTTGGAAATTGAGATTTTACTTGCAAGGCAAGTCGGGGATTAATGTTTACGAGAAGAATTCTTTCATGTAATTCTTTTTTGTATTCATATTTTAGATTAAGGATATATTTTCTTTCGACTATATATCCTTTGCCTGAGAGATAATCACTGAAGATATCACTCGGAAGTTCTGAAACAATTGTAATGTTGTTCATTTTTTAATTTTTAGTTTACAAATATCTAATTATTATTTTGTTTTACATTACAATATAACTATGTATAAGTCAATAATTTATTTTAAATAAAATATAAAATTATTAATACTTTTAAAAAAAATAATTATATTGTAAAATAGCACTTATGAGTTACAACATAATAAATTTTAAAAATGAATTAAAAAAAATTGAGGAATGGCTTTCAAAAGAATATATGCAAGTTCAAACAGGTAGAGCTACTCCGCTTATATTAGATTCTATAATGGTAGAAAGTTATGGAAGTGTAATGCCTATTAAAAATGTTGCAAGTATTTCTATTGAAGATGCAAAAACTCTTCGTATTTCTCCTTGGGATAAAGGTCAAATAAAAAGTATAGAAAATTCTATACAAGTAGCAAATCTTGGATTATCTGTTGTTTCTGATGGTGATGGTGTTCGTGCTATTTTTCCAATGCTTACAACTGAAAATAAAACAAAATTAGTAAAAATTTTAAAAGATAAATTAGAAGATGCTCGTATTAGTGTAAGAAAAGAAAGACAAAGTTCCATTGATGAAACGGATGGTTTAACAGAAGATGAAATTAAGAGAGCTAAAGATGAAATTCAAAAATGCGTTGATGAAACAAATAAAAATCTTGAAGCTATTTTCAATAAAAAAGAAATAGATTTAATGAATAATTAATATGGAAAAATTTAATTTAAAAAATAAAAACAAAGAAGTTAGCCATAAAAAACCTTCTGGAATTAGAAAATTTACAGTTCCAGCACTTATTGCACTTTCAACTTTTTTACCTTCAAAAGAATCTTATTCTCAAAATAATGACCAATTAAACAAAACAAATAATACAGAATGGCAATTAAAGATGGGACAAGCTGGACGATCTGGAAATTTTTTACCAGAAAAAACTTGGCATTTTTTAGATAAAAATATGTCAGAAGCTACTAATGAATCAAAAACATATCCAGGGTTTGTTGAGTATTATATTAAGGACTCTAATGGTAAATATATTTTTTTTCAATATAATGACAAAAATGGTGATATTATAAATACTCCTGATTTTATAAGATCAGAAATTGAAATTGAAAAAGAAAATTCTATTGAATATTTAAACCCAGAAGAATGGGCTAAAAAACAGTTTGAATATCAAAAAACAGAAGAGTTTAAAAATGAAGTTTTAAATAAAAGACTAAATCTTTTGAATTCGAAAATAAAAGATATAAAAGATAAAATAGAATTATCAAAAGATTTATCGTCGTATCGTGGTAGTAAAGAAGAATCTACTGATTTAAAAGATTTAAAATTACTTGAAGAAGCTCTAGAACATGATAAGAGTGATTTTCAGTGGATTATTGATAAAGAAACAAAAACTGAATCAGAATTGTTAGAGATAGCTATAAAAAATTTTGATTTTTATAATAATAAAATAATAAATTATCAACAGGAGTTAGATAAAGTTTTGGATTATATTAAATCTAATACTAAATAAATTATATTAATATGAATATTTTAATCTTTCTTATAATTTTATTAGTTTTAGTTTTATCTCATGAATTTGGGCACTTTATTGTCGCTAAAAAGTCCGGAATACGTGTAGATGAATTTTCTTTTGGTTTTAAACCAAAACTTTTTGGAATAAAAAAGGGGGGGACAGAATATAATTTTAATGCTATTCCGTTTGGTGGTTATGTAAAAATTTATGGAGAAAATCCTGATGAAGAAAATATAAATGGACCAGATAAAAATAGAAGTTTTGTAAATAAACCTCGCTATATTCAAGCTCTTGTTTTAGTAGCTGGAGTTGTTATGAATTTACTTGTTGCGTGGTTACTTCTTTCTGTTGGTTATATGTCTGGGCTTCCAACTTCTGTAAGTAGTGCTCCACAAGATGCGAATATTAAAGACAAAGCCCTTACTGTTATAAGTATATTACCTGATAGTCCTGCTGAAAAAGCTGGTATGGAAGTTGGTGATAAAATTTTATCAATAAAATCTAATGAAGATGTTTTAGAAAATCCTATTTTAACTGAAGATGTTAGTAATTTTATAAAAAATAAAACAGGAGAAGATTTAGAAATTAGTTATAAAAGAGGAAATGATATAAATGAATTAACTGTTACTCCATCTTTAGGAATTATTAGTAATCAAGCTGCGATTGGTATTTCTATGGATGTTGTTGGTAAATTACACTTACCAATACACAAAGCTATTTGGGAAGGATCAAAACTTACATGGAATGTTACAAAAGAAACAACTATTGGATTTTTTAATCTTATTAAAGAAGCTATTTTGGGTAAAGCAGATATGAATTCTATTACAGGACCTATTGGAATTGTTGGAGTGGTTGGGGATGCAAGAGAATTTGGTTTTGTATATTTACTTTCTTTTACTGCATTAATTTCAATAAATTTAGCAGTAATAAATTTAGTTCCATTTCCAGCACTAGATGGAGGAAGGTTACTATTTTTACTTATAGAAAAAATAAAAGGTTCTCGTATAAAACCTTCAATAGCGAATTGGGTTAATACTATTGGTTTTGGTATTCTTATGTTGCTTATGGTTATCGTAACATTTCATGATTTAATTAAATTATTTTAATAATTATTTATCTAACTAAAAATCAGATTTCTTTTTAATTTTTATTTTGACATAACAATCTCATTATGTTAGTTTAAAGAAAATAGTAACTTAAAAAAGAGAAATATGAAAAATTTAGATTGTTATAATTTTGGTCTTACTGACGATCTTAATAACTTAAATAAATATAAGTTGTCAGCAAAACTAGAAAATCTATTAAATGATTTAATATCAAAAATAGATACTAGTGATATTGTGTTCGAATTCAATGTGGGTGATATTTTATTACGCGCAAAAGAAAAAGGTTTTAAAATAAAAAAATACACTACTGGTAGTCATAAAGATACCATTTGTACTATTCGTAAAAATTACGACTCAGAAGAAAATTCTATCTCCCTTCATATTTGGGATATAGAAGATAAAATTGTAAAAATAAGATGGAATTTAATTATTAATTTGGAAACAAGTGAAGTTATTTTTCATCCTGATTTTTTCAGAGGTGGTAATGACGGTCTTTTGGAACAATTAGGAATTGTTAATAAAAGTCCAAAATCATTTAAACTACTAGAAAAAATTATACCTGGAAATTCAGTTTCTTTGTTGGTAACTAAAGAGGGTGAAAAAACATTATTTTTATTTTCCGAAATAGAAGAGATGTTTAATAATATAAAAACCCAATATGATTCTGTTGTAAACAAATCCGCTACAAGTTAGTGGATTTTTGTTTACATTTTTTAAAAAGTATGATATTATGTTTATTAATTAATAAATGACTTTCGCCATTAGGCGATTTTATTTTTTATGATAAGTTTTAGAATTTAAATGTAATATAATTATGCAACCAAAAGAAATACGAAATATAGCAATAATAGCACACGTTGATCATGGAAAAACTACATTAACTGATCAAATGATGAAACAGTGCGGAATGGTAGAAGAAGGAGTAACTATGGATTCTAATGTTCTTGAACTTGAACGTGGTATTACCATTTACTCAAAAAATACATCAGTTAATTATAAAGGAACAAAAATAAATATTGTTGATACTCCTGGCCATGCAGATTTTGGTTCTGAAGTTGAACGTGTTTTACGTGCAATTGATTCAGTTCTTTTACTTGTAGATGCTCAAGAAGGTCCAATGCCTCAAACTCGTTTTGTTCTTAAAAAATCTCTTGAACTTGGACTTAAACCGATAGTTGTTATAAATAAAATAGATAAACCTGCTGCCAATCCAGAAAGAGTTCACGAAGAAGTTCTTGAATTGTTTTTAGAATTAGGAGCAAATGAAGAACAAATTAATTTTAAAACTATTTATGCAATTGGAAAACAAGGAATTGCAAAGAAAAATTTAGATGATAAATCTGAAGATCTATCTCCGCTTTTCGATCTTATTTTAGAAGATGTTAAAGTTGCTTCTATAAAAGAAGAAGAACCTTTTTCAGCACAAGTATTTAATTTAGGTTATGATAATTTTCTTGGAAGACTTGCTATTGCTCGTGTTTATTCTGGTTCTATAAAAAATAATTCACAAATAATTGTTAAAAAATCTGAAGATCAAACAAGAAATGCAAAAATCACAAAACTTTTTACTTTTGAGGGAATAAATCGAAAAGAAGTAAATGAAATTACATCTGGTGATATTGTTGTTATTGCTGGTATTCCAGATGTGTATATTGGAGAAACAATTGTTACTAATTTAAATACAAAAGCACTTCCATCAATAGCAATTGATGAACCTACAATTTCTTTAAATTTTTTGGTTAATGATTCTCCATTTGCAGGACACGAAGGAAAGTATGTAACAAGTAGACAAATAAAAGAAAGATTAGAAAAAGAATTGGAAATTAATGTTGGACTTCGTGTATCTTTTGATAAAGAAGATTTAGAAGAAGTTATTGAAGGATATTTAGTTTATGGTAGAGGTGAACTTCATATTGCAGTTTTACTTGAAAATATGAGACGTGAAGGATATGAACTTCAAGTTTCTCAACCACATGTAATTGTTAAAGAAGAAAATGGTAAAAAATTAGAACCTTATGAAGAAGTAACAATCGATGTTAGAAATGAATTTACTGGTAGTGTTATAGAAAAATTAACTGCTCGCCGTGGAATGATAATCAATATGAATGAAAAAGAAGGAATCACACGTATGTTTATTGAAATTCCAACAAGGGGACTTCTTGGTTATCGTGGTCAGTTTGTTGTAGATACAAAAGGTGAAGGAATACTTGCATCAAGATTTATTGGTTTTAAAGAATATGCAGGAGAAATTAAAAAACGTGATGTCGGATCAATGACTTCTATGATTAATGGAAAAGTTGCTGGATATTCACTATGGACATTACAAGAAAGAGGAACACTTTATGTAGAACATGGAGATGAAGTTTATGAAGGTCAAGTTATTGGCAATGTTTTGAAAGGTGATGAAATGGTTGTAAATCCAACAAAAGGAAAACAACTTACAAACATGAGAGCTTCTGGTTCAGATGAAGCAATTAATATCAAACCACCGTTGAAGTTAGACATAGAACGTGGTCTTGAAATAATGGCAAATGATGAATATTTAGAAATAACTCCTAAGTCAATAAGGCTTCGTAAAAAAATCCTTACAGAACAAGGACGTTCTAAGGCTAAATCAATGCTTAGTAAATAATTGTTATTAAATAAAAATAGTTGACTTTATTTAATAACGATGATATTATAATAACTGTTAATTTGAATTATTAATTAAAATTTTTAAAATGACTAACACAATAATAATAAAACCTAAACAAGTTACAAAAAGAATACTTTCTGGGCTTCCTGAAAGAGCTTATGTTGTTATAACAAATAGATTTGGGTTGACAGATGATGCCGAAAGAAAAACTCTAGAATCTATTGGTAAAAAATACGGTATAACACGTGAAAGAGTTCGTCAGATAGAAAATGCTGCTATTTCAATGATTAGAAAAAGTGAAAGTTTTAAAAATGAAAAAGAAATTTTTGAAGAACTTAAAAAATTAATCCATACACTAGGTGGAATAGTTTCTGAACAGGAACTTCTTAATCATGTAAGTAAAGACAAACTTGTTCAAAATGTAGTTCATCTTTATTTAACACTTGGTGATGAGTTTATTAAACATAAAGAAGACGATCATTTTAATGCAAGATGGAGTGTTGACACTGCTATTTCTGATAAAGTACATAATGCATTAAAAAATATTTATTGTAATTTGTCTGATACTGAATTAGTTCAAGAAAGTGAACTTATTTCTAGACTTTTAGATGAAGTAAAAGATATTTCTGAACAGTATAAAAATGAAGAAATTGTAAAAAGATGGCTTAATATTTCAAAGAAGATGAATAAAAATCCTCTTGGTGAATGGGGTAAAACTGATTCATCTGTTCTAAAAACTAGAGGAGTTAAAGATTATGCTTATCTTATGATGAAGAAACATGGTAGCCCTATGCATTTTAGAGAAGTAGCAAAAGCTGTTTCTACTAACTTTGAAAAGAAATGTCACACAGCAACTTGTCATAATGAATTAATTAAAGATAAAAGATTTGTATTAGTTGGACGTGGTATTTATGCTTTATCTGAATGGGGTTACAAAACTGGAGTTGTTAGAGATGTAATTAAAGAACTTCTTAAGAAAAATGGTCCTATGTCTAAAGATGATATTATTGAGCAAGTAATGAAAGAAAGATATCTCAAAAAGAATACAATTTTGGTAAATTTACAAAATTCTAAATATTTTAAGAAAAATAAAAGCGGATTATATACAATAGTTTAAACAAAACCCCTATATAGGGGGTTTGTTTTTTGTTGTAGAAAATTCATTTTAGAGATATAATTATCCTATGCTAAGCGAATTTTTTGTTTACTATGGTCATTTAATTTTTGTTTGGTTTATAAAAATAATTATTTTTATTTTACCATTACCTTTGTCTTATCTTGCTGTTAAGGTTTGGACAAATTATCGTAATGATAAATTTTTGGCCAAAATTAAATGGATACTACTTGAAATAAATATTCCTAAAGAAATTACTAAAAGTCCTGCTGCAATGGAGATGTTTTTTTCCAATGCTTTATATAACAAAAATATTCCAAAAGGTTTTCTTCCTAAATATGTTTTTGGATTAGTTGCAACAAGTTTTTCTTTAGAAATAATTTCTATTGATGGAAAAGTTCGCTTTTTTATAAGAACACCACAAATATTAAGAAATCAAGTAGAAACTCAAATTTATTCTCAATATCCGCAAGCAAAAGTAGTAGAAGCAGAGGATTATGTTTTTAATATTCCAGATTATACAAAAGATATGAATTGGATGGTTTGGGGAACTGAATTTAAAAAACAAAAAGAAGATTTTTTACCTATTAAAACTTATCGTGATTTTGGAGATGATTTAAGAGTTGGAATGGAAGAGGAATACAAAACAGATCCAATTGTCCCATTAATAGAATTTCTAGGATCTGTTCCAAAAGGACAACAAGTTTGGTTGCAAATATTAGTTAAACAATGTAGTAAAACATATAAGAGTGAAAAAGACGGTAAAATGTTGGATTTTTCTAAGGCGGCTGTTGAATTTATGGATAAAATAATGAAACCTTATACTTCTGAAACAAAGAATGAAAAAGGAGAAGTAACAAGCAGACTTTCGTCTGTTCCTGAATATATGAAAACAACTATTACAAACACATCAAGAAATTTGAATCAATATCATTATGATGTTGGTATAAGAATTATAAATCTTACAGATAAAAATATTCATGGATTAGATTCATTTTTTACTTTAATGAAAGCATCTCGTTTAATGTTTAGATCGTATGCTAATCCAGGAATAAATGAATTTGTTAGAGCAAATGGAACATCTTTAGATTTTACATGGTCTGATCCTACTGGTTTAAGTTTAGATAAAATTAAAAAAAGAATGCTAGATTTTTATAGAACTAGAACCTTTTTCTTTCCTCCATTGCAATATAATTTTAACTATCCAAAAATGTTATCTATGTTTTTTCCATCTGGTAAACCAAATGTTTTTGTTTTATCTAGTGAAGAATTAGCAACTATTTTTCATTTTCCAGGTATGGTTTCAGAAACTCCTAGCTTTAAGCGTATTGAAACAAAAAATGCAAAACCTCCTTCAAATTTGCCTATTTAATTTATGCTTTTTAATTTTGATTTTTTAAAAATAAATAAAAAAATAAACAAATTAATTGTTGCTGGTTTTATTTTCTTTTTTATTATAGTTTATTTTTTAGTATCAGCACCTTTTAGAAGTGTTGATACAAATATTCATATTTCTCAAGGTCAATCATTTAGAAGTGTGGCTAGTGAATTAAAAGACAAGAAAGTTATACGTAACAAATTTATTTTAGAAATTTTTTGTTTTGTTTTTAAAAAAAATGGCTCTATTTCAGAAGGTGATTATTTATTTTATCGTAACACTCCTATTTACAAAGTTGCATGGCAAATAACTAAAGGTTCTCACAATACAGAAATGATAAAAATAACTCTAAGAGAAGGGATAACAAATGAACAAATCGCTGAATTACTTAAATCAAAATTGACCGATTTTGACGAAAATAAATTTTTAGAATTAGCAACTGATAAGCAAGGATATCTTTTTCCAGATACTTATTTTCTTTATCCAATGACAACAGAAGAAGAGGTTATAAAGGAAATGTCTGACAATTTTAATAATAAGATTCAAGATATAAACTTAAATAATAAAAATTTAAAAGATATAATTATTATGGCTTCTTTATTAGAAGGAGAAGCTAGTGGAAATGAAGATGTTTTTATAATCTCAGGTATTCTTTGGAAAAGACTTGAGATTGGTATGAGATTACAAATAGATGCCTCTCCTGAAACATACGATGATTTAGGATTACCTGAAAAACCAATTAATAATCCCGGTTTAGATTTTATAAAAGCCGCAATAAATCCAATTGATTCAGAATATCTTTTTTATCTTCATGATGACGAAGGAAATGTTCACTTTTCAAAATCTTTTGAAGAACACAAATTAAACATTAAAAAATATTTAAAAATAAATTAATTATGATTTTAAAAATAACAAAACAAAAAGATTATGAACTTTTAGATAGTGGAAATTCTGAAAAACTTGAAAGATATGGAGAATTTATTTTTTCACGACCAGATAAAGAAGCATTATGGAATAAAAAATTAGACAAAAAAATATGGGATAATGCCAATTATAAATTTATAAGAAATGGAAATAAAACAAAATGGATTATTAAAAATGGAATGCCAAAGGAATATAAAATTAATTTTGGAAATTTTTATTTTTTAATAAAACCAACTTCTTTTAAACATATCGGTATTTTTCCAGAACAACTCTCTAACTGGCAATGGATTGAGAACGCTATAAAAAATAATAAGGATAAATATAAAGATAAAATTAAAGTTATTAATTTATTTGCTTATACAGGAGGTGCTACATTGGCTTGCCTTCAAGCCGGTGCAGAAGTTTGTCATGTTGATGGTTCTAAAAATTCTGTTTTTTGGGCAAAAGAAAATGCAGATATTTCTGGATTAAAAGATAAACCAGTAAGATGGATGATTGAAGATGTATTACTTTTTCTTAAAAGAGAAATAAAAAGAGGAAGATATTATGATGCTATTATAATGGATCCACCATCTTTTGGTCATGGTCCTAAAGATGAGCTTTGGAAAATTGAAGAAGATTTTTTGGAATTAATGAAATTATGTCAACAAGTTTTATCAGATAATCCATTATTTTTCTTAATAAATGGATACACATCTGGCTATTCAGCCATTGTTTATGAAAATAACTTAAAATTTTTAAAAGAAAAATTTGGCGGAGAAATAGAATCAGGTGAATTAACAATAAAGGAATCTAATAGTGACAGATTATTACCTTGTGGTATATTTGCAAGATGGCTAAGGAAATAAAAAAAACTGTTTTTGTTGGTATCTCTGGTGGTGTAGATAGTTCTGTCTCGGCTGCTGTTTTAAAAAAACAAGGATATAATGTCGTTGGCGTTTTTATTAAAACATGGTCTCCAGATTTTATTGAGTGTTCTTGGAAAAAAGAAAGGAGAGATGCTATGAGAGTTTGCGCTCACTTGGATATACCATTTTTAGAATGTGATGCAGAAGAATCTTATAAAAAAGAAGTAGCTGATTATATGATTCAAGAATACAAAGAAGGAAGAACTCCTAATCCTGATGTTATGTGTAATCGAATGGTAAAATTTGGAATTTTTGGAAAATTTGCAAAAGAAAATGGAGCTGATTTTATTGCAACTGGGCATTATGCTATTAATGATAATAATAAGGAAAAATTTTTATTAAAGAAAAGTCCAGATAAAAATAAAGATCAATCTTATTTTCTTTGGACTCTTACCCAAGAAGATTTAAAACATATACTTTTTCCAATTGGTCATTTAGAAAAAACAAATGTAAGAAAATTAGCAAAAGAATTTAAAATACCAGTTGCAGTAAAAAAAGATAGCCAAGGGGTTTGCTTTCTTGGACCACTTGATATGAAAGATTTTCTTAAACATTTTATTTCTGAACAAAAAGGAAATGTTTTAAATGAAAAAAAAGAAGTTATTGGTTATCACAATGGAGCAACTTTTTTTACAATAGGAGAAAGACATGGTTTTGTTATTAATAAAAAAACAGAAAAAGATAGACCTTATTATGTAATTTCTAAAGATATTAATAATAATACAATTACCGTCTCAGATAATTTTTTAGAATCACAAAAAGAAGAAAATAAATCAGTAATTGAACTTATTAATACTAATTGGATAAATGAAATACCGAGAAAAAATGAAAAATACCAAGCACAGATTCGCTATCATGGTGAATTTTTAGACTGTGAAATATTTAAAACAGAACAATCTAGATATAAAATATCTTTTAACAAAAATATTTTAGTTGATAAAGGGCAGTCTGTAGTTTTATATAACAAAGATATCTGTTTAGGTGGTGGAATTGTAAAATAAAAAGGGGGATTTATTTAATTATTATTTATGATAAAATATTAACATGATTGAATATATTTTAGATCCATATAATTTGGATATAATATTAAAACTTTTTGTGGCTTTATTTTTAGGTTCACTTATAGGAACTGAAAGAACTTGGGCACATAAAATAGCAGGAATGAGAACCTATGCACTTGTTTCTATGGGTTCAGCTCTTTTTGTTATTGTATCTGGTGAAATGATTAAAACTTATGCTGGTTTTTCTGGAATGAATCCATTAATGATAATTGCTCAAATAGTTGTTGGAGTTGGATTTTTAGGTACAGGTCTTATTTTTTCCCATGATTCAAAAATCATGGGTATGACATCAGCGACAGGTTTATGGGTTTCTGCTGGTATTGGTATGGCTTCAGGTTTTGGTTTATTTAGAATTGCTATTATTGCTACAATCTTCACATTATTTGTTTTTGTTGTACTATGGCTTTTAGAAAATAAAATTAAAAAAACAAAATGGTGCAATGAAGATTTTGATGAAAAGAAAGAAAATTTTTAGTTATTATTTAATTTTTAAAATAATTATATGTACTTAACAGGTAATGAAATAAGAGAGAAATTTCTTAAATTTTTTGAAAGTAAGGAACACAAAATAATTCCTAGTGCTTCTTTAGTACCAGAAAATGATCCATCTGTATTATTTAATACAGCGGGAATGCAACCACTTGTTCCTTATTTACTTGGACAAAAGCACCCAATGGGGACGCGACTTTGTGATGTGCAAAAGTGTGTCCGCACAGGAGATATAGACGAAGTTGGAGATAATAGACACCTGACTTTTTTTGAAATGCTTGGTAACTGGTCTCTTGGAGATTATTTTAAAGAAGAAGCTATTGTTTATAGTTTTGAATTTCTTACAAATAAAGAAGTTGGACTTGGACTTGATAAAGAGAGAATATATGTGACGGTTTTTGAGGGAGATGAAAATGCTCCACGAGATGAAGAAGCTTTTAATATTTGGAAAAAGTATTTACCAGAAAATAGAATATATTTTTTACCTGCAAAAAATAATTGGTGGAGTGCTGGTGAGAATGGCCCCTGTGGTCCAGATACTGAAATTTTCTATGATACAAACGAAGTCGCACTTGGTGATATGACTCATGATGAATTTGTGAAAACAGATGAGGAAGGACGAGTGATAGAGATTTGGAATAACGTTTTTATGGAGTATGAGAAAAAAGATGGTAAAGTTATCGATAAACTCGCACAGCATAATGTCGACACAGGTATGGGACTCGAAAGAATCGCAATGGTTTGCCAAGGAGTTAAAACAGTTTTTGATACTGATTTATTTAAACCAATACTAGAAGAAATAAAAAGGATTGCAGGAAATTCTTATGATGAATATAGCGCTCGTATAATTGCTGATCATATAAAAACTGCTGTTTTTATGTTAACTGATGGAGTAGAGCCATCTAATATAGGAATAGGTTATGTATTAAGAAAAATTTTACGTAGAGCCATAAGACATGCTAATATTATTGGTTTTACTCAAGGTAAAGAAACAACAAACAGTGATTTATCATTAATAACCAGAACCATTATTGATATATATGTAGTAAGTCCATATTCTATTGAATTACATTCAAAAGCCAATATTATTTTTGATGGAATAGAAAAAGAAGAAAAAAAATTTAGACAAACATTAGAAAAAGGTTTAAAAGAATTTGAAAATGGTGTTGATCCATTTATACTTTTTACAACTTACGGTTTTCCTATAGAGCTTACACTTGAACTTGCTAAAGAAAAAGGAAGAGAAATAGATATAAATGATTTTAATCTTAAACTAAAAGAGCATCAAGAACTTTCTAGAACTGCTTCTGCAGGAATGTTCAAAGGTGGACTCGCTAATCATAGTGAGAAAACTATTAGACTTCATACTGCACATCATTTACTTCTTGCAGGATTACAAAATATTGTAGATAAAAATATCAAACAGAGAGGAAGTAATATCACAGAAGAAAGATTAAGAATGGACTTTGTGTTCGATAGAAAACTTACGGATGAAGAAAAACAAAAAGTAGAAAACTGGGTAAACGATAAAATTCAGAAAGGATTAAAAGTTATAAGAAAAGAGTTACCATTAGAAGAAGCAGAAAAACTCGGAGCTGAAATGGAATTTGGAGCAAAATATCCAGAAATTGTTTCTATTTATTTTATAGAAGATGAAAATGGGGAAGTTATATCTAAAGAATTTTGTGGTGGTCCTCATGTAGAAAATACAAATAAACTTGGATATTTCAAAATTCAAAAAGAAGAAGCTTCTTCTGCTGGTATTCGCCGAATAAAAGCAGTTTTAGAATAAAAGATATATTACAAAAACATTTTATGTAGTATAATAGTACATATGAGTTTCTTGCTTGGAAAAAATAAAAATGAAGAACAAAATATCATTATTCTAGATATTGGATCTGATAGTATTGGTGGAGCTATTGCTAAAATTAATTCCCAAAATAATACTCCTAAAATAGTAAAAACTATTAGAATTGAAATTTCGTATATTGATATTAAAAATTTTGATTTATTAACTGACAATATGGCATCAACTGTTTTGAATGTTGTTTTTGAATTATATAAAAACAAAATTGGTAAAATTGATGAAATATTTTGTGTTATGACTTCTCCTTGGTATTTGTCAGAAAATAGAATTATAAGAATTTCAAAAGAACATTCTTTTGTTTTTACAAAAAAAATAGCCGATGATTTAGTTAATAAAGAAATTACTAATATTAAAGAAGAATATAAAAATAAATATAAAGGAACAGGTGAAGAAGTTAATATTATGGAATCTCATATAATGAAAGTATTTTTGAATGGCTATAAGACAAATAATCCTATTGGTATGAAATCTAGACAGGTTGAAATGGATATGATGATTTCATTATCTTCATCTGCTTGTTTAAATAAAATAAAAAAATCTTTAGAAAAAGTTTATCATGCAACACCAGTTATTTTTTCATCTTTTATGTTTTCAAGTTATTTAACTGTTAGAGATAGATATATTAGCCCAGATTCGTATCTTCTTTTGGATATTAGTGGTGAAATTACGGAAGTTGGAATTGTATCAAAAGGAATATTAATATCATCTCTATCATTTCCTTTCGGTAAAAAAACTCTTTATCGTTATATATGTACTAAATTAAATATAGAACTTCGTGATGCAAAAGAACTTTTATCTTTATATGTCTCCAATTCGTTATCATCTAAAAGAAAAGAAAAAATAACGCCACTTTTTGATTCAATTGAAAAATCTTGGGGGGAATCTTTTAGAGAATGTGTTTCTAACTTACCACATTCTATTTCACTACCAGATACAATATTTTTAACAGCTGATAATGATATAAAAAAATGGTTTGTTGATATTATTAAAAGGGAAGAATATTCACCATTTTTAACAACTAAATACAATCCAAATGTTATTCCATTAGAAGGATCTGATTTTTTAAGTATGTGTGTTGTTAATGGAGGGCACTGTGACCCATTTTTAATGATAGAATCTATTGCATATTGTAAGAAAAATGAAGTAAAAAACATATGAAAAAAATAGAAGATATTAAGATTGTAAAAAAAAATAATAACATTAAACTAAATAAAATTATTTTAGAAGATAGTTTTGCTGATAATAGTATTAAAAAAGAAAAAAATTTTTTTTTAAAAAAGAAAACAATATCAAATAATTTTAATAAAAAAAGAAAAATTTCTTGGGTTTTTATTTTATTATTTTTTTTGGTTTCCTTTTTAGCTTGTAATTACTTTGAATACACAAAAATAAATATAGAAAATAGAAAAGAAGAAAATACGCTTAATTCTAGAAAATTTCAAGCATCTAATATCAGTGACACAGATATTAATTACGAAATTATGATTATTGATGGTGAAGATGAAAAAAGTTTAACTTTAACAGATACCAAAAATGCATCTATTAAATCGTCTGGTAGTTTAATAATATATAATGAATATAGTAGTTATTCACAAAAAATAATAGCCGGATCATACCTCACAGATGAAGGTGGAAAATTATACACACTTGATGAAACAATAACAATACCTGGATTTACTACTGATAAAGATGGAAATATAATTCCTGGATCTATAAACACAAGTGCTACTTCATTTTTACCAGGAGATATATATAACGGAAACCCTACTTATTTTGTTTTTAATTCATTTAAAAATACAAATAAAGAAAATAAAATATATGCTAAATCAGAATCAACCTTTTCTGGTGGTATTTCTGGAGATGTTTACTATTTAAATGAAGATAATATTGTAAATTTAAATTCTTATGCAAATAATGCTTTTAAAAGTTATTTAATAAAAAAAGCCAAAGCTGAACTACCTAGCGGATATATTTTTTATGAAAATGCTATTGATTTTAAATACGAAATTGATACAAATTTATTATTTAAAGAAAGCATATCAAAGATTCCAATAAAAGGAAGTATTACTGCAATTATTTTTAATGAGGATAGCCTTTCTAAAAAGATAATAAATGAATTTTATCCAAAAATAGAAACAAAAGAAATTAATGAAATCCAGTTAGAAAATATAAACAATCTTTCTTTTAGTTTTGTTAATAAAGAGGAAACGATAACCAAAAATTTAAATTCTTTTGAATTTTATTTAAGTGGAAAAATTAATTTTATATGGAATCCAAACAAAGATTTAGTTTTATCACAGTTGTTAGGTATTCATAAAGATTGGGCTCAAGATGTTTTTAAAAAAGACCCAGGTATTAAAAGTGCTTCAGTTATTATTTTTCCTCCATGGAAAAATAATCTTCCTGATGATGTTTCTCGTATTAATATTATTATTAATTAATTTGACATTAAAAATTATTTTGTTATTATATTTATATTAAATGAGTGAAAAAGAAAAAAATAATACAGCAATAGGAACAGTTATAGAAGCTCTTCCGAATACTCTTTTTAGAGTTGAAATAGAAAATGGACAAACTATGATATCTTATTTATCAGGTAAAATGCGTATACACAGGATAAAGGTTTTAGTTGGAGATAGGGTTGAAGTTTTACTAGATCCATATGGAGGAAAAGGGAGAATTATAAAAAGAGGATAATTTAATGATTACCACTTGCATTTTTTTAAAAATAGTGTAATATTGTTCCGTATAGCCTAATTTTAAAAATAAGAAGAGTTTTTCTTATTTTTTGTTTAGCTTTAAATTAAAATTATGAAAATAAAAGCATCAGTTAAAAAAATTTGTGCTAAGTGTAAAATGGTCAAAAGAGCAGGACATCTTTATGTTATCTGTTCAAATCCTAAGCATAAACAAAAACAATAATTATTATGAGAATACTTGGTATAACAATTCCAAACAATAAACATTTATACATAGCTCTTACCTCTCTTTATGGTATTGGTATTAGTAGTGCTAAAAAAATATTAAAAGAAGCTGGTATTGATCAAAACGTTAAAGCAGACACACTTACAGTTGACGAAGAGAATTCTATCAGAAAAATAATAGAAGGAATGGTTATTGAAGGAGCATTAAAAAGAGAAATTTCCGCTAATATAAAGAGATTAAAAGATGTTAAATCTTATAAAGGTGTTAGACATATGAGACGTCTACCTGTTAATGGTCAAAGAACAAAAACAAACTCAAGAACAGTTAGAGGTAATGTTCGTAAAACAATGTCATCTGGTCGCCGAAAAGAAAGTAAAACATAATAGTAGTTATCAGATAGAAAGTATTACTTTATAAATTTTATAAACTTTAGAACATGGGAAAAATAAAAATAGTAAAAAAAGAAAACGAAGAAGATATTTCTACAATAACAGCAGAACAAACAAATTCTTCTTCTGTTATTAGTACAAAAAACTCTAAGAAAAAAATAGTAGCTGGGACTTTACACGTAGAAGCAACTTTCAATAATACAAAAGTTGTTCTCTCTGATAAAGAAGGCAATACTCTTTTCTGGACTTCTGCAGGTTCATTAGGATTTAAAGGAGCTAAAAAAGGAACCCCATTTGCTGCTTCTAAAGCTGGTTCAATTATTGGCGAAAAAGCTAAAGCTTTAGGAATAAAAGAAGTTGATGTTATTGTTAAAGGAGTTGGAAGTGGTCGCGAACCAACAATTCGTGCATTTATGGCTTTTGATATAGAAATAACAGGTATTAAAGATTTTACACCTGTACCACATAACGGTCCTAAACCTAAAAAACCTCGTCGCGTATAATTAATTTTAATGTTTTAAATATCACAAATGAAGTCTGTAAAAAAATATAAAATAGGAAGAAGATTAGGTTCTGGTGTATTTGAAAAATGTCAAACAGCAAAGTTTGTAGCATCAGAAGCTCGTCATAATAAAAATTCAAAAAATAGAAAACCTAAAATTCTTTCTGGTTATGCTTTGCAATTTATCGAAAAACAAAAAGTAAGATTTTTATATAATATAAGTGAGAAACAATTTACTAATTACATTAAAAGAGCTGTTTCTACTAAGGGTAGTGTTGCTTCAGAAGCTCTTTATGAATTACTAGAAACAAGACTAGACAATGTTGTTTATAGATTAGGATTAGCTTCAACACGTAGACTAGCAAGACAAATGGTATCTCACGGACATATTTTATTAAACAATAAAAAAACAACAATACCTTCCGCTGAACTAAAAGTAGGTGATACTGTTAGTGTTAGAGATGGAAGTAAGAAAAGTCCACTGTTTAGCGATATTTTAGGAAAATTAAAAGATTATACTTGTCCAAATTGGTTAACATTTAATCGTGAATCATTAACTGGCAGTGTCCAAGGAAAACCTAAAAATATTGAAGGTTTCCTTGATTTAAACACAGTGCTTGAGTTTTATAGTCGTTAGTTTTACGTATGGTTAATTTTATTAAATAATATCTATAGTACTTTGTACTAAAAATAATAATATCATATGTCTGATTTAAATATTTTATTACCATCAAAATTATCTATTGTCTCAGAAACTGACAATAAAGGAGTCTATGAAATAGACGGTCTTTGTCCTGGATATGGACATACATTAGGTAATTCATTACGTCGTATAATTTTATCTTCCCTTACAGGTTCAGCAATAACTTCCATAAAAATAGAAGGAGCTGAACATGAATTTTCTGTTTTAGATGGAGTAAAAGAAGATATCATAACAATAATGCTTAATCTTAAGCAAATTCGTTTTCGTTTATTAACAGATGAACCACAAGTTGTTAATTTATCTGTTAAAGGACCTAAAATTGTTACAGCTGGAGATATTGATGTTACAGGTCAGGTTGAAGTTTTAAATAAAGATCAATATATTGCTGAACTTACAAGCAAAAATTCTTTAAATATTGAAATTAGAATAGAAAAAGGATTAGGTTTTGTCCCAAAAGAAATTCATCAAAAAGAAAAAAATGAAGTTGGAACTATATCTTTAGATGCGATTTTTACACCAATTCGTCGTGCTTCTTACGATGTAGAAGATATGCGTGTCGGAGATAAAACAAACTTTAATCGTTTACGTATGACAATTGAAACAGATGGAACACTTTCTCCACGTGAAGCATTTGAAAAATCAATCGTAATAATGGTAGAACAATTACAGGCTATTATTGGTTTTACAATAAAACCTAAAGTTATTGAGGAAGTAAAAGAGGAATATACAGAAGATGATAAAAATGAATCAAAAAAAGAGGATTCTAATGAATTTACAGATATATTAAAAACTCGTATTGATACATTATCACTTGGAACTAGAACATTAAACGCATTATCTGGAGCAAATATTCGCACCATTGGTGGAATTGCGCGTAAAAAAACAGAAGATCTTTTAGAGATAGAAGGTATTGGAGAAAAAGGAATTAATGAGATTAAAAAAGTTTTGAATGATTACGGTATAACACTTAAATAGTCTAGCGTGAGCTGGAATTGATAAAATTAACAGTTTAATTATATATATAAAATATGCGACACCACAATAGTGTAAGAAAATTCGGAAGAGAAAAAAATGAGCGCAACGCCCTAATGAAGGGTCTTATGTTGTCGCTTATTGCTCACGGAAAAATTGAAACTACAGAAGCAAAAGCTAAAGAACTTCGTCCAATGATAGAAAAACTCATAACTAAAGCAAAAGAAGGAACATTACATTCAAAACGTTTAGTTATATCACGTTTATATAATAAAGGAGCTGAAGCAAAAAAATTAATAGATGAAATTGCGCCAAAATATAGAGAACATAATGGAGGTTATACAAGAATTACTAAAATCGGTCGGCGAACTGGTGATGCTAGTTCCATGGCAATAATTGAATTTATATAATATGGAAAACAAGATTTATACAATAGACGCTTCAGGAAAAACATTAGGAAGAGTCTCAACATTAGCCGCTTCTTATTTAATGGGAAAGAATTCTGTAAATTATGCAAGAAATAAAGTTCTAGATATAAAAGTAGAAATAATTAATGCAAGTAAAACAAAAATGTCTGAAAAAAGAGCCAAAGAAACTTTACATGAAAAATATTCTGGATATCCAGGTGGTTTAAAATTTTCTACTAACGAAGAAATTATAAAGAAAAAAGGTTGGGCTGGTCTTTATGAGTTATCAGTTTCTGGTATGCTACCTGGTAATAAATTAAAACCAAAAATGATGAAAAACTTAAAAGTAACTGAATAATAATATGGCAGAAAAAAAAGCAACAAAAGAATATTTAAGAGCTATAGGTAGAAGAAAAACTGCATCTGCTATTGTGAAGTTGATTAAAGCTACAAAAAATAGCTTTACAATAAATAGTAAAGATTATACTGAGTATTTTAAAACAATAGAATTAAGAAAATTGATTTCTGAAGCATTCGAAGAAGCTAAACCATCAGAAAAATTTGATGTAATTGTAACAGTTAAAGGTGGTGGAATTCATGCTCAAGCTGAAGCCGTTCGTCATGGAATTTCTAGAGCTTTAGTTATGTTTGATGAAGAATTAAGAGCTCCACTTAAAAAAGCAAAAATGCTTAAGCGTGATCCAAGACAAGTAGAAAGAAAGAAATTTGGTCTTAAAAAAGCTCGCAAGTCACCACAATGGTCTAAACGTTAGAAAAATAAAAACCCAATATAAATTTGGGTTTTTATTTTTTTATATCTTGAAAAGGTTTTATTTTTTTTGTATATTAGAAATGTTATGAAAAAAGAAGAAGAAACACAAAAAAATAATGAGGAGTTAGAAAGTGAAGATTTAACTTTTGTTGAGAGTACAGAAGATGGAGAAGTATTACAAACAAAAGATATCGTAAAAAAAATACGCGAGGAATTAAAAAATTGTCGTAAGGAAAAGGAAGAATATCTTACTGGATGGCAAAGAGCAAAAGCTGATTACATAAATTTACAAAAAGAATATAATAATCTCCATTCTAGTAGTTCTATTTTAACGAAGGAGAGTTTTTTAATGAACTTACTTCCTGCAATAGATAGTTTTGATATGGCATTTGCAAACAAAGAAGCATGGGAAAAAGTAGATAAGAACTGGAGAATGGGAGTAGAATATATATATCAACAACTATTAAATGGTTTATCTTTAGAGGGTATAGAAAAAATAGGAAAAGAAGGAGAGAACTTTAATCCGTTAATTCATGAATCAATAGAATCGATAGAAACAAATGTTTCAGAAAAAGATCACAAGATAGCTAAAATTATCCAAACAGGGTATAAAATTGGAGATAAAATAATTCGTCCAGCTAGAGTTAATGTATACCAAATTAAATAAATTATAGTTAAAAAATAACACTTTTTACTTGCAAGCAAACTTTTAAAATAGTAAAATATCACAATGGCCTATAAAATAAAAACATCAAAATGGGTGCGAGCACTTTCGTTGTTTTTATTTATTATTCTATTCCTTTCTTATATAAAAATATTTGCTATTAGTAGTGTTTATACTCCAGGAGAAACACTTGATCCAAGTTGTATTCCGGGAGAAGAAAACTGTACTGTTGATATTAGATACGATTCAGAAATAGATCCAGTTTATACTTCATCTTCTTGGTATTCCATAACCGACAATTCTGACAACTGGAATACCGCATACTCTTGGGGAGATCATTCGACAGTAGGATATCTAACTAGTATTTCTTCTTCAAATGTTATTACAGCACTTGGATATACTCCATAT
>Ga0153915_10000054_pt1 | contig 106023 bp, 117 predicted proteins | sample Opewatmetagenome_2_FD_107003 | JGI IMG/M metagenome (GOLD analysis project Ga0153915, IMG submission 107003) | Freshwater wetland microbial communities from Ohio, USA - Open water 3 Core 3 Depth 3 metaG | ecosystem: Environmental > Aquatic > Freshwater > Wetlands | place: USA: Ohio, Lake... | reverse complement strand
GAGAGCTGTTTGGGGAGGAAGAAAAGGAGTAAGTTTCCAAGATGTGCTAGCATGGAAGGAGGTCATTGTCGACGCACTTGTTTGTGCCAATCCCTTGTCTTCGCCATTCCTTGCGCCGAGAAAGCAGAGCCGTTGCTCGGAAGGAAATTGCGCAATCGAAGACCTTGTTGCCACAAGTCTCAAATACCCAAGCGTGGCGTAGGAGATGGTAAATGCACAATTGACAGTAACGAGGAGTTCGCAGTTGGTAAGTCAAGACAAGCTCCGGTCGATTCTTTCTAAGCTTAAGGCGCAGCAAGGAGTGCGAGGAGTTGTTGTCACCAACATGGAGGGACTCCCTCTGAGTAGTGACCTTGACCCTGACACAACCGAAGCCGTTGCTGCAATCATAACCTCTCTTGTGGGCAAGGCGCTTGATGCAGTGAGAGAGCTACGAGAGGGGTCACTGTCATTCCTGACCCTCGACACATCAAAGGGCCAAATCAACATAGCCCCTGATGTGAAGGAGGGGTTGATACTAGTCGTCCTCAAGAAACAAAGCTGAATGGAGACATATTGCCATGAGCGATCCGAAGGTGTTCGACAAGATCCTCACAGACATCATACGCCAAGACAAGGGGATAAAGAAAGTCATTCTTGTGGACAAGACAGGGCTCACCATAGCGAATGTGAGTAAGCTAAGCTATTTTCCAGTTGATACCGACAGCATAGGTGCCATTGCCAGTGCTGTGTTCTGCGCAAGCGAGGAGCAGGGCAAGAACCTCCAAATCGGAGAGCTTGAAATCGTGACCTCTGAGTTCTCAGAAGGCAAGATTTTCGCTTCATCGTGTGGGAAAGGAGTACTATGCGTTGTATCTGAAGCAGAGGTCAACATCGGACTGATACGACTGATTATGAAGAAACAGGGCGTGCAGCTTTCTGACGAATTGGACAAGTTCTTAGCAGTTGAACCGATGGCACCAACAAAGAGCAAAGAGCTAGATGAGGAGGACCTGAAGTCCGCTCTTGCAGAACTTGAGAAAGTGTAGGCTCCATCATCATCACACTCTGCCTAGGCGAGCAAGTCTCTCCCTACATAACGGACAAAGGCTTTTATGAGAGTACAATGTTAAGTCAGCCCGCACCCCGACATGGGGCGCCAAGCTCGGGGATTGACGCTCCTTTCTAAGAGCGCAGGCAGTACCCGATGGAGAATCATTCTGCCATTGACCGAATAGCAGTGCTGCCATCTCCGAACCCCAAAGGGTCCACGACAACGACATAGCAGCGAGGTGTGAAAGTGCGCAAGGACGACAAAGGCCGGATTCATCTCAAGCTTGTATTCTATGGTCCGAGCCTAGGTGGCAAGACAACGGCGCTTCGCTGGCTCTATGGGAAAGTTGAAGGGCTCCAGAAGGGAGAGTTCACAGCAATCGAAGACGAGACCAATCGTACTCTGTTTTTTGACTATGTTCCGATGAGTGCAGGAGGCCGTGTTCTTTTCGATGTATTCACTGTTGCAGGACAGAAACGACACAGACATCAGAGGAAGGTCGTACTCCAAGGCGCCGACGGGATTCTATTCGTCGCAGACTCGTCGCCTGATCAAAGAGAAGAGAATGTAGAGAGCTTCGAGGAGCTCAAGCTGTTCCTGGGAGACGCACTTGGCCGCGAGATCCCTATTGTTGTTATGTTGAACAAGCGGGACCTGCCTAACCGGATGTCACGCGATGAAATGCTCGACCTTCTTGGACTCGGCGGAAACGTGCCAATCTATGAGACGATTGCCGTTCAAGGCGTGGGCGTCAAAAGAGCTTTCCAGGCCATAGCAAGAGAAGTCATACTTAAGAGAATGTACAAGTAATCGCACTTAGGTGAGTCTGATGAGCGAGTCGCGGGGCGATACACTCGAGGGAGTCCTGAACGAATTACAGGGTAGTATTCCCGAAATAGAGGCTTGTGCAATAGTCAGTGTTGAAGGGCTCCCCATTGTCTCAGCCCTGCCGACTGATGTTGACGAAGCCAAGCTTGCTGCAATCACGGCAGCAATGCTCACACTGGGCGAAAAGGCAGCAGTTGAGCTCGGAAAGGGAAACCTCGAACAGGTCAATGTTAAGGGCGCCAACGGCTGGGTGTTGGTAATCCAAGCAGGAATGAATGCATGCCTTACTGTGTCTACTACGGCCAATGCAAAGCTCGGCCTTGTCTTTCTAGACATGAAACGCGCAGCTGAGAAGGTTGCGCAGCTGATTTAGCGGCCATGTTTCTACTAACACTAAATCTATGAGCCGCTTTTTCCGCTACTATAGTAAGGTCGTGCATCTAATTGAATCTGGCCGGACCAGTGTATAGGCTCTATGAATATTGGCTGTCTCGCCAGCTCAGCAAGGAGAAGGCGCCTCGACATGTGGGCATAATCCTTGATGGTAATCGACGATATGCAAAGGAACATGGCTTCGATGTGCCATGGATAGGACACCGCAAGGGTGCTCAGAAAGTCATGGAAGTCCTGCGCATTCTTTGGGAGGCCGGCGTAAAGGTATGTACGATCTACGCTTTCTCGCTTGAGAACTTCCAGAGAAGCAGAGAGGAAGTTCGTGAGATAATGGCCATCGCACGACAGAAGTTCGCCGATGTTGTAGGTAACCCGGATGTTAAGCGACACAAAGTCAGGATTAAGGCGATTGGTAGGGTGGATCTTCTTCCTCCGGAAGTAAGGGATGCTATCCATAAGGCCGAGGCAGAGACCGAGATGTATAGCGACCATATCCTCAATGTCGCAATAGGTTACTCAGGAAGAAGCGAGCTTGTCGATGCAGTCAGAGCAATTGGAGAAGAAATCAAATCAGGTAAGACTTCTCCCGCTGATATTGATGAGCGCGTCATTGAAAGCCATCTCTATACAAACGGTGTCCCAGACCCTGACCTAATCATCCGGACATCTGGTGAAGAGCGGCTCTCTGGATTCCTTTTATGGCAATCCGCGTATTCCGAGCTCTATTTTGTGCAAATATACTGGCCTGCCATAAGACGGATTGATATCTGGCGCGCCCTGCGCTCATATGAAACTCGTTCGCGCCGGTTTGGCAAGTGAGAGACCAGTAGGAATATTGTTCGCAATCTCGGGCGGCTCTAGTGACACAGTCTTTTATATGCCTCATCTCTTTCGACAACGGACGTACATAATCTGGCAGATTCCAATCACTGTGCAAGATTATGAGTCCGACTGACGTGAAGAAGGCATGGATTTGGTCCGGCAACCTATTGAGGTATACCGCGGATTGGTTGAAGTCCGCCTTGCAGACGGAATCATCGGACACATCTCTCCACTGGTCAGTCGGTTTTCAAATGACATATTTGCGGGTCAGAAGACTGCCGATCACTTGACGAGATTCCTAGCATTGTTCTCGCGCTTCACTGCTTTCTTGAGTTCCAGCGCTACGGCCAATTTGGACAATCTCGAAATGGCTGTAGACTTACTCGATTACTTCACTTCCACATCGAAGTGGTGGGTAATCTCGAGAAAGAAACCTTGTATAATTCCAAGGCCACCATCGCGAGACCCTCGAGATTTCTTGAAATCGATTGCCGACATTCAGCTTGGCAGCGATGCTTCAGGTCGGATTACCACGTCGACTGAGAAGCTGTCACAATTCCTGTCTGAGCACGGGATTGCGGATGGTCGAACGCGACAAGCACTCTGTGAGAGCTTTGGATCAATCTGGACCCTGCTAAGCGGCTTTGTCTGTAGAAGTCAAGGTCGGGGCGCCATCTCAGAAGCCGACTTCGAAGCTGGCTATGACACATTCAGGGTTATGTTGTTCTATGTTCCCATCGAAGACTTCATGGCCCTCACAGCCATTAGGAGGGTTGGAACCAACGATAAGCTCCCACGGATTGCACGAATAGCCGTGGCTGCAGGGTTCGAGCGTAAGCTTGATTCTTCGGTCGCAGCACGTCTTGAGAGACTGCACGGAGAGAATCTCGCAAAGGTCGCGGTCCTGACCTCGGGCGCTTCTCGTGCTGTACTCACGAACTCGCTTCGGTTCATCGCCCAACTTGCTACTGCTGAGAAAGGAGTGCCCAGCATTGAGGACACCGAGTACGAAACCATGATAGAGCAGGCCATCGAGATACTTCAGAAAGCAGGCGTAGACTCTTCCCTCTTTCAAGACGAGAACGCAGTTGCCAAGCTGTTCAAGAGTCTGCGCATTTCTGATGAGATGGCTGAACGGATTAGTCTCGTAACTAGGCGTCTTGAAGGGCTCATAATTGACACTGCAGGGAGTCATGATTTTCTTCTTCAGTACTCAAGGCTGGTTCCCCGCCTAGTGTCGCTCCTACTGCTGCTTGCCAGCGGAACGAGACCTCCGTCCGACACTCCTCTGCAAGATGTAGATATGAAGAAGGGTCTGATGTCTCTAAATCAGCTGCTCAGTGAGCGGAGCTCTCCTTAGGTTTTGTGCCCTCGATTAGTATCCTTGCGTCTACAACAAGCGCACCCTTGCCCTTGTCATAGACAAAAGTGGGGTTACAGTCGAGTTCTATTATCTCAGGGTTTTCTTTCACCATCTTCGAGATAGACATTATCACGTTCACCAATGCATCCACGTCACGAGGAGGTTGGCCACGGACTCCATCCAGTATCTTCGCTGCTTTTATCTCGCCTACCATTTCGCGCGCGTCGGACTCTGTCATCGGTATGAGCCTGAAGGTCACATCTTTCAGGACTTCCACGAAGATGCCTCCGAGGCCAAACATCAGGGCATGCCCGAACTGTGGATCGCGAGTGACACCTATGATGACTTCAGTGCCTTGGTCGGCAAAGTCGGAAATGAGAACTCCACGGCTGAGGTCGACTTGGATGCCCTTTTCGCTGCCGTATTTCCTAGCGCTCTCCATAATCTCTTGAAACGCTTTTCTAACCTCGCTATCGTCCTTCAAGTTTACCTTGACCCCTCCGGCATCAGACTTGTGGAGAATATCCTTAGACAGTATCTTGAGGACAACAGGGTATCCAATCTTCCTAGCCTTCGTGACCGCCTCGTCAGCAGACTTCGCTGTGTCATAGGCCGGAACACCGATACCGTATCCTTTCATGATGTCTTTTGCTTCGTTTTCCAATATGAAGGTCCGACCCTCCGCGAGGGCAGTCTCGAATATCTTCTTCGCAGCTTTCATCCAAACATCAGGCCTCTATCTCTTCAATCGCAGAGTAATGTCCGTTTTATCTTTTCTCAGTCTCCGAAGTCTGTTTGAATTCTTTGCCGTACCTAATCTTGCCATATTCTACAAGTGCGCCTGCAGCCACTGCCGCTTTTTCGCCCGTCGCGTATGTGGGAGTCCCCATGAGCTCCATAATCTCTCCTGCCTTGGTTGTGAAGGCTCCTCCCATAGATACAACGACAAATGGTTTTCCTGACTGACGTTGGTAATTGGATATGACATTGGTCACATCCATACCCAAGGAGGGCGTCTGTAGTAGCATACCGACAACAAATGCGTCGTACTCGTCGCTCTTTAGTGCTTCATCGAACACTGCGTCATAGCGACTGGCATCTGTGTCACCCACAACATCCACCGGGTTGTGCCAAGCACAATAAGCAGGCAGTCTCGACTTGAATCTGTTTTCAAGCTCTGGGGAGGGTTTCGGTACTGACAGTCCAAGCGCCTCAAGAGCGTCTATTGTCATGACTCCGAGTCCACCACCATTCGTGACCATCAATACCCTGTCTCCTTTTGCAGGTGGCTGCATCGCGAGGGCCTTGGCCATGTCAAACATATGCTCGAAATTGTCCGCCCTAATCACTCCGGCCTGTCTATAGGCCGCATCTGCTATTTGATCCGAACCAGCGATGGCTCCAGTGTGGGAGCTAGCAGCCGCACGAGCACGCCTTCCTTTGCCCGATTTTACTACGAGAACAGGCTTGCGAGCGGTCACAGTCCTTGCAGTATCGAAGAAGGTTCTGCCCTTTTCTCGGTCGTAGCCTTCTGTATAGTAGCAGATAACCTGTGTCGAAGGGTCATCTCCTAAGTAGTACAGAAGATCGTCGTCGTCAACATCGCATTTATTGCCCAAGCTGATGATTTTGCTGATACCGATTCCTAGCTGAGATGTCCAGTCGGAGATTGCTGCTGCAAAGGCTCCTGACTGAGATACCAAAGATATGTTGGCTACAGCACTGGACTTGGGTCTTCCGCAGCGATATTCGGGCAGGAAGAATGAATCGACATGAGTCTGGGTGTCTATAACGCCGACACAATTTGGTCCGATTATCCGGATTCCATACTTCTTTGCGGTCGCAACCATCTCATCTTCAATAGCTGCGCCTGCTGGTCCGGTCTCTGAGAATCCTCCTGATATCACAATGGCTGCTTTCACACCCTTGCTTCCGATGTCTTCGAATACTCTTGGTGTGAGCCTAGCTGGTACAGCAACGATGACCATGTCCACCGGATTAGGTATCTCCTTTAAGCTCGGATAGCAGGGGACTCCGAGAACAGTCGTGTACTTAGGGTTCACAGCGTAGACTCTGCCCGTGTACTGCGGTTTGATGAAGTTCTGAAGGATCGCCTGACCTACACTATTGGGTGTGGCCGATGCTCCATAGACTGCAACACCCTTTGCATTGAAGAAGAAGTCAATGCCTTCAGTCTCAACACCCAATGACACGGTCATGGATATTCTGCTCTCCCAGCTAGTCCCTTCTTAGGATATTAGTTATACTTGTGGGTGTCACGCATCTTATATCGATACCCTAATAGCAACTGCTAGGGAACTCATCGCGAATCTGTGATGACCTTCTCCATTCTCACTGATGGCGCCGCTCTGATGACGGCGTCGGCTTCAGAATTCAAACATTCGATGGCTAAGGGTTTTGACATCAGAGTGGCGCACTTTGGCCGGGACTTGATGTGCTACAGTCCTACCGCATACCCGTATAGAATCAGAGATCATTCGCAGTCAAATCGCAGCAGCTTTGTTTCGTTCAGTGTGACTGGTACCAGTTGTGCGCTAAAATGCGAGCATTGTGGAGGTCGTCTCCTTCATAGTATGGAACCTGCTAAGACGCCTGATTCACTTGTCAGGAAATGCAGGATACTGAAGGAGCATGGAGCCGAGGGCGTTCTGATAAGCGGTGGCTCGGACTCAGCGGGTCATGTACCAATCGACAAGTATGCTGATGCGATACAGACAATCAAAAGGGACCTAGGACTGAAGGTTGTTGTCCATACTGGCCTTGTTGGTGAGGGCACAGCTAAGTCATTGGCACTTGCACATGTCGATGCGGCAATGTTGGATATCATAGGTGATGAACGCGTAGCCACGGCGGTCTACCACGTACAAGACGGCCCTGAGAGAACCGAGAAATCTCTCATTATGTTGGAGCGACAGGGGATACCTGTTGTTCCTCACATTCTTGTTGGTCTCAATTATGGGCGATTGGGCGGCGAACTAGAGGCACTACAAATGATTTCTTCGAGAAAACCAGCTGCAGTAGTTTTCATTGTTTTCAGCCCAATCCGGGGCACAATCATGGGGCATTTCTTGCCGCCGCCAGCTGAGGTTGTAGGCCGCTTGCTGACTATTGCCCGTCTTGGTCTACAATCGACACCCATTCTCTTGGGCTGCGCCCGCCCCATGGGTCAGCATAAGATTGAGTCAGATATTCTTGCTGTCAGATGTGGCATAAATGGAATAGCATATGTCAGTCAGGAAGGGGTCGATGCAGCACGTAGAGTGGGCCTAAGCCCGGTCTTCAGAGATATATGCTGCAGTCTCATTTACCAAGAATAGCGGACCGTTTGCTTTTCAGAAGCGATCCAGCTATCTCATAGCCCAAATCAAACATCCATATACCTACGGCACTGGGAAACAGGCCGGGCCAAAGGATACAGAGGAGTAGTGCCGAGAGCTTCAGGGTGAAGCGGTGTCTGAAGAACCATGCAGCGTTTGAGATCTTTGAGAATCCTATGACTCCTTGAGTTCCAGACTCCATGATTCCATGACCCACCTCATCGATGGCTGCCGCAAGCAACAGCATGATGAGAAGAGCCCACCAGTCAAGCCAAGCTGTGACTACGGGAATGCCTCGAATGGCCAGCAATAGCCCAATTAGTAAGAAGCCCGCCATGAACTGGGGTTTGTCGACCTTGCCGGTCAACAGCACGCCAATCACAACTGCACCAAGCATGGCCATATCCCACTGTGACAGTGTCATTACTGTACCAAAGAATAGGCCCGAGAGTCCAAGCGGGAACCAAGCAAGGTTAGGTCGATTCAGCTCGTCAAGCAAGTCGTCTCCTGTCTTGAGCGTCAATCCCGCCGACCAGTACATCGCAAGGTAAATGATCCACCACATACTCTCTGGCATTCCTCAGGAAGTCATTGCTGAGGTGGCTCCTCAGTCTAACTATGACTCGTCGCAGGGCACGAATGCCCTCAGATAGCCAAGATCATCACCGGAGCCATGTCAGTGTCTGATGATTCTCTGATAAAAGTTGAGGGCTGCACTCATAATAGAGTCACGGGAGTCCCCAAAGCCTGTCCCGGCAGGTTTGTCCGAAACTTCGCTCTGACTGCGCCGCTGTTGCCATGCACACCCAAGACTTTCCCAAGGAACTCGATGCCATTGGGCGAGACCCACTTGACATTCCGGCCCACAAGAGCGGCTGCGGCGGCCTTCGAGTCAACAGTATCAAACTCTAGTATGACTTGGCCAAAATGCTGAAGATGCTTTCCTCTGCGATAGCTGACTACAGTACCCGTGTGGCCCTTCAAGACTTTGCCTGCTGACATTAGCGATTCCTCGCTGAGTGGGTTCTCGAGGCCTCTTGTCAGACACCATTTAAGACTTACTAAATGATGATATCGAATGCCCAATCCTTTCGTTACTCTATTTCGGCTCCTCGCTCCGAGCCCGTGCTTTTCATGGGGACTCTCTCGCCGCGGCGCACTCGCTCTGCTAGCATGTCCAGTTCTTTTGCTTTCTCCATCAACACGTCTCGCGCAGACCAGCCAACAGGATCCTCGGTCAACGCGATTCTGAAGAGCGCAAACCAGTATCGTCCATCCGGCACCTGCAACGGATTCAGGAGGTTGTCAATAACCGTTCTTACTTGACTCACTTTATCAGTTGCAGCATTGATATTATCATACAGCTCTTTCTCGATGCGGACGAGTCCTCCAACTCGTCTAGCTGTCTGAATCGGAGCTACAATCGATAGTATCATTACCAGAGCAAGGACCGGCAAAGCCCCCATGAAGTAGCTCATATCTGCCTGCGTGAATGTCACATAGAGGACCAGCAGTACGATGGCACTATCAACAATGATGGCCTCAAGCACAACATTGCCCGGTGCCGAAAGGTGCCAACCGTAGAACTGCTCCGATGCGGAAGAGGGCTTTCGGAAGTTGGTAATACTGCGGATGTACCTTTCGCGCCCCCACCGGGTCAACAACATCCAGACCCCCTGGACCACCAAACCTGCTATCAAAACGAAGTACCAGTAGCCCGCAGCAATCATCTGCATGCTGGCTTCTTTGCCCTTGCGCCCGTTTAAGCCTATTGAACTAAATACAAGTACTTTCGCCAATCCCTCCGGGCCCAAATCCTACTTTCGGGCTCACGATGGAAACCCAAAAGCTTGAATCAAAGCCGCGCCCTATCCCATCGTTGAGAACTCGTTCTTAGGCGCGCGAGCCCGAACATAGCCCTCCCGGATTGGTTCGAGCTCGCGCCCATCTTATCCGTTTGACAGAATGCTTTATCACCGCCCGACAGCGTTCGACTAATTGATCATCATGGAGCGGGTAAAGTACATCGACCCACAGAGAAACATGTCCGTTGCTGAGCTCGTGCACGCGATGCAGGACGTTGGAGTGCTCGGCGCTGGTCGTCTTGGCAGGGCTACCGCAATCGTGTCGAGAATGTTTGAAGATCCGGAATGTTTCACTTTCCTTTCGATGTCCGGTCCAATGGTTCCGGGCGGGCTAAGAAACATGATAGCTTACCTCGTGAGAGAGGGGTACATTGATGCGATAGTTACGAGTGGTGCGAACATCGTACATGACCTCGTCGAAGCATACGGTGGCGCACACTATCGTGTTCCCCAGGAGAGGGACGACATCGAGCTCAGGCAGATGGGCATGGGCCGGATTGCTGACATAATCGTACGTAACGAAGACTTTGAACTCTTTGAAAAGATGATCTATAGGTTTCTAGACTCTTTGTCTCAGAAAAAGCGAGTCACTCTTGCACCAAGCGAATTCCTGACAGAACTTGGAGACACGTTGACTGACAAGACGTCTATACTGCGTCAGGCTGCACTCAAGAAAGTCCCAATCTTCTCGCCGGGACTGATGGACTCAATGCTGGGCTTTCACATGTACACCTATAGCACTATGCAGCCTCTGTCACTTGATTTCGTTAAAGACCTCCGAATACTTGGTGAGATGATTACTGCAACGAAAAGGACGGGGGCAATCATGCTTGGGGGCGGCCTTGCTAAGCATTTTGCGATGGGCAGCACGATCCTGCGAGGCGGCCTTGACATGGCGATACAGATAACACTTGACCGGCCAGAAGGAGGAAGCTTGAGCGGCGCCCCTATCGCGGAAGGAATCTCGTGGCAAAAGGTTCAGACAGATGCGAACTATGAAACGGTCATAGGCGACGCAACGGTGATTTTCCCGCTAATGGTGATTGCTGCAATCTCTTCAGAAATGACACATCGATGATACGGGCCCTGTCTTCGTGGATTGAGTCACTCTTCTGTCAGAATACTGCTTAGCCATTCGTAACGTTTTCTGCCGTATAGTGCCCGTCGCCCATCCTCGGGTGGTACCATCCTTCTCAAGCAGACTTGGATACGCCACATGAATCAGCGGGCACGAGGTTCTCCAAGCCATGCCATAATCCTTTTATTCGGTCCGCAGGGCGTTTCGCTGAGTCCCATTACGTACGGCCATAGACTACGTATCAGGTGAGAACAATGGGTAAGCGTCCCGGGCGTTGCTATAGGGAATGTGATCGGCCACCATTCATGCGTGGTAAATTCATTCACAGACAACCAGCATCCAAGCTGGTCAGCTTTGACATGGGCCAGCCCAATGGTGACTTTGAGGTAGAGATGTCTCTCGTTGGTCTTGAGCGATGCCAGATTAGGAATCAAGCCCTTGAGGCCGCACGTATCGCAGCGAACAGGCACATGTCCAAGAAGACCGCGAAACAGAAGTTCCACCTGAGAATTCGTGTCAAACCATATCAGTGGCTTCGCGAAAACAAAATGGTTACTGGGGCAGGAGCAGACCGAGTACAAGATGGCATGCGAAAGGCGTGGGGCAAGGTTATTGGCAGTTCTGCACGTATTCGTCCCGGCCAAGCCATAATCACGATACGCGTCAACAGAGATCAGATTCAGACTGCTCACGAAGCACTCGAGAAAGCCGCTCCAAAGATACCTACGCCATGTAGAATAGTCTTCGACCGAATCGACCCTGAGCTGAGGAGAAAGCTCGGTTACGGCGCAGAGTAGTCCTTGTCCTTTTCTAGTACAAGGTCTCTCAGCACGCGAGCGAATCCGGTCATTGTGAAAGCTTCTCTCCCTGTAATGTAAGACCTGCTCAACAGATTCCTGAAGACCCGTTTCATTATTGGCTTCCTGTGTTCAGGGATTGGAAGACAATCCATTACTTCATCGATGAACTTGCACACCTGGTCCCGTTCCTGCCTTGTTGCTGGCCGGGCACCGGACAGGGCTTGTTTCCTCTTCGGCACGTATCTCACGAAGAGGTCATACAGGGTAACTGCGACTGCATGGCTCAGATTTATGCTTGGATACCTTGCAGAGGTGGGTATCGAGAAGACCAAATCACAAGCATCGATTTCTTCATTGGTCAGTCCGGAGCTCTCTCTGCCAAAGACCAATGCAACTTTTCCATTCAATGATGTAGGGTCAGGGAGTTCGGTCAATGATACAACGGCACGCGTCACGCTGAGGTTCCCGCCAGCCCTTGCTGTAGCAGCCCATGCCACATGAGTCCCTTCAAGGGCAGACGGCAAGTCTGGGAATATCTCCGCGGATTCAAGAATATCCAGTGCATGAACCGAGTATATTCTTGCCTGCTCATCCTCTCTAGGGTCTGCACCGACTATACTGAGATTGGAAATCCCGAAGTTCGCCATCGCCCTTGCTACGAAACCAACATTGCCGGGGGTTTCTGGTTGGACGAGGACGATAATCAGTTCTGGTAGCTCCATAGACTTTCCTGCCTCGCCGCGATTATACCTCGCAGGAGCCAGCTATGTGTGCAACAGCTGGAGTATGTCGCGATCCTGAAGTGGGTAGCTCAGACCTACTTGTCTTCGCTTAATCTTGTCGTTCTCTCTGAAAATGACTGCGGCTCGGAATCTCTCAACGAACAGCTGTTTGTGTACCTTCCGAGCTGCGTCTTCAACGACAGCGCCCTCGGGGAGGATAATGGGCTTCTCATCGGGGTCTTTGCCTGGGCTCTTGGTGTAGATGCGGAGGATATCCAAGTGATCAAACAAGGCCCACTTCATCGCCTCCAAGTTTTGTCCCTTGATGGCGGAGACCGGGACTATGTCGAACCTATCGCCGAACTTGGCCTTGAGTTCCTCATAGCGTTCGCTTGAGCCGGTGATGTCCCCCTTCGTGGCAATCACAAGGGCCCTCACGTAGACAACGCTGGCGTCGAACGCGTCGACAAACTGCTGAAAGGTTGCGGGTTTCTGAAAGCGGACGATGACATTGGTAGCTTTGCGGGCTCTGAGATACTCTCGTACTTCCTCTATGTCGCCCTGATAGCTCTGGGCACCATAGATCATTTGTCCTCCCATGCCAACTCTCTCGACTCTCACAGCCGACTTCTCTTTGTTGAGCCTGATTCTCGACCTATCAATCTCCTCTAGAATCACACTCATTTGTGAGTCTATGTCCTGAGATAGGTCGACTATAATGGCAATACAATCAGTATTCCGTGCTAGGGCCATTGCTTGCCTACCGATGCCGGTTTCACGGCTGCCCTCAAAAACGCCCGGGAGTTCCACAAGCTGAATGTTGACATCTTCCAAAGTCATCATTGCAGGCACGGGCACGGCGGTTGTGAAGGGATGGTCGCCTATGGTGAGGTTTGCATTGGTCACCGAGTTGATCAGAGCGGACTTGCCACTGGTGGTCATGCCTACCAAGCAAACCTGCCCTGCTCCCTCCTTCTTGATTACTCCTTCTTCACTGCCTGAGCTTCTTCGTGTCCGTTCAATCTCCTTCTTCTTCTCAAGGTCTGCCTTGTGGCGAGCGAGCTTCTTTCGGTAGTCGGAGACCATTTTCTCCGCTCCCTTGTGGCCGGGAGCTAGTGACAGAAGCTTCTCCAGTTCTGCAATCTTCTGTTCCAGAGACTCTGCATCCTCATACCGTTGCCGCTGTGCTTCAAACTGGGGAGACACATTTGTGGGCACTCGAGACCACACACACGAGTACTCGATTACAGAGACGATGTGAAGGATGCTATTATGAACCTTTCTTCAGGAGCGATGTCTCAAGCGGGTCGCAGTGGAAGTTTACGTCAAGAATGAACCTTTCAGGGTTTGAGGGGCGATGTAGCAACACTGACCAAGTACTGGCACGTTGACGCGAAATCACATCCGCCAAGTCGTACACGAATAATCCTTCTCTTGACACATTTTTCCAATCATTACTATGCGCAGACGAATCCGCAATATGAACACATTGTGCAGACCAGCCTCTAACAAGGTTCGGTAAGTCGGTTCTGGACAGCACTATACCATTATCCATGAATCTGACTGTACCAAGATGCATCTTGTCTAGCAGAAGCATCGCCTTGAGCAAGAAGGAAGAAATCGAACGCTCGTCGGGTGATACCCTCTTGATTCTCCCTCCCGAGAAGGATATGACCCGGAGATCGGCATCGTCGCCGACACATACGCTTACTTCAACATTTCTTCGAATGCTACCAGAGAGAAAGAGGGCGACATTGACGCACCTGCACGCAACAACCGTCTCTCTGCTGTTGAGACCCGACTTCACCTGCTCAACATCAATTGGAATGTCTCTGAATCCTACGGCGAAGCGACGGGCAATCAATCTAACACGTCCGCAAGATAAGTGGGTTTACCTCTCAAATGCCGGGCAACCCGGGAACACCTGGCACGGCTCCTCGTCTACCCCTTCTTGACTTCCCAAAGGCCTTCAGCATTTTCTTCATCTGTTCATATTGTTTGAGAAGTTCTTTCACATCGCTTTGTCGAGTTCCGGAGCCCATTGCTACTCGCCTGATTCGTGATGATTTGATGATTCTTGGATCGTCCAGTTCTTCGCGCGTCATGGAATTCATAATAACCTCAAACCGTTTCAGATTCTCCTCCTGAAGCTCTGCCACATTTTCCGGCAACTTGTACTTCAGGCCGAGCATCTCCATGACCTTTCCGATGGGGCCCATTTTCTTGAGCTGCTTGAGCTGAGCCATCATGTCTGTTAGCGAGAATTGGCCTTTCATGATGCGCTTTGCAGATTCCTCGTCGATTTCGACCTGAGCCTCTCTGACTTTCTCAATCAGGCCTTTGATATCTGACATACCCAACAATCGGCCTGCAAACTTCGTCGGATTGAAGGGCTCAATTGCATCAATGCCCTCTCCTGTACCGATGAACTTTATCGGTGCTTGAGTGGCTGCCACAGCCGACAATGCCCCGCCTCCCTTTGCACTGCCGTCCAATTTGGTTACTATAATCGACCCAATATCCGTTGCATTCTTGAATGCCACGGCCTGAACGCCTGCCTGTTGGCCTAGAGTTCCATCCACAACGAGAATTATCTCCTGTGGGTTGACAGCCTTGGCAATCTCCTGCATTTCCTTGATTAATCCGGCCTCTTCCCGATGGCGGCCTGCCGTGTCCAGCAGAATCAGCTCAATACCTTTGCTCACCATTTCTTGGTAGCCTTTCTTTGCAAGCTTTACCGCGTTCTTTTCGGTCTCGTCTCCATAGAAAGGCACACTCGATTTCTCAGCCAGTTGTTTGAGCTGAGCATATGCACCTAGGCGAAAATTGTCTGCACATATCACACCGGTCTTGATACCGCGTTTCTGATAGTACCGGGCCAGCTTGCCCACACATGTAGTCTTTCCTGAGCCTTGGATGCCTACCATCATGACTAGGTTGGGCTTGCCGGGGTTAATCGTTAGGGGAACGGCCTTTTCGCCGAGGAAGTAGGAAAGACTGTCCCAGACGACTTTTACAATGTGTTCTCTTCGGGAGACTCCCCTGGGAAGTGATTCATCGAGCGCAAGCTTCTGAACCCTGTCAGTAATCTGCATTACCAGATTCACATCCACGTCTGCCTGTAGTAGGGCACGCTGGATGTCTTTCACTAGTTCTTTGACCAGTTCCTCGTCTATTACGCCCGCTCCGAACAGCTTCTTGAGCGCTGAATTCAGGGCTTTGCCTAGGGCTTCGAGGACCACTTCTTACCACCCTTTTCGGTCCCGGACACTCCCCTGTATTCTGCATATCAAGCTTGGCATCCATTGTCTAGAGCAAATGCTAAAATGCGGCGGTATTCTCTGTCTTCGGCAGATACGGTGAGAACCATGGCTACAACCCCAATCGATGAGAAACTAAGGGTCGACAAAATCAAGGATGGCACAGTCATAGATCATATCAGGGGAGGTCATGCTCTTGAGGTGCTTGAGATTCTAGGCATTACAGGGAAAGAGGGCGCTATTGTAAGCCTAGCTATGAATGTAGCTAGTTCCAAGATGGGCCGAAAGGATATAGTGAAAATTGAAACAAGGTTTCTCGATAGCGCCGAGGTGGCAAAGATTGCATTGGTGGCCCCTGAGGCCACGATAAACCTGATACGTGACACTAAGGTCGTAAAGAAGACTCGTGTTCAGCTGCCAAATATCATCAGCGATGTCATCAAATGCCCGAATACACGTTGCATCACCAATCAAGAACGTGAGCCAATAACTGCAAGCTACCAAGTAGTATCCAAGTCCCCAATACAGCTGAAGTGCCTCTACTGTTGGACACTGGTCAGTGACGAAGAAATCATATCCCAGTTCACTGTCAGGAAATGAAAGGCTGCTCAGCCGCGCGTGGTGGAGATGATTGGCTCTCATCTATGGCTGGAGACCGTTGTTGCAACCTGCGACGCCAGAATCAGGTGCGTGCAGAACCCTTTTTAATGGGGTATCAGTGGCGCCCTTGAACAAGCTCGACGTGAAGTCCCATGGTAAGTGATAAGATTGCTGTCATAGGTGACAGGGACACAGTCATCGGCTTTCGCATGGTCGGAGTCAGTGAGGGTTCGATGCCCAAGTCCCCGGAGGAGACTCGAAGAAAGCTGCTTGAGTACTTCAGAAATCCACGAATGGGATTAATCCTCATTACTGAGCGCCTCGCGTCGACAGTGGAAGACACGATCATTGAGCTGTCTCAGGCTCCAGTGCCTGTTATCTTACTCATTCCAGATAGACTGGGATCCACAGGCACGCACGAGACTGTATTGAAAGAGCTGATACGCAGGGCCGTTGGTGTTGAGATTAATGTCTGATAATTCTGTATGAGGGATCTACCTACAATGACCCAAAAAGCTGGACGAATTGAGAGCATTGCCGGACCAGTCGTAAGATGCAGCGGAATCCACAATATCCGGATGTACGAGGTTGTACGTGTAGGTAATGAGAAGCTGATTGGCGAAGTTATCGAAGTGGGCGAGCACGAATTCACAGCTCAAGTCTATGAAGAGACTTCCGGTTTGGCCCCCGCAGAACCCGTGATTTCTACGGGAGACGCACTATCCGTGGAACTTGGTCCGGGTTTGTTGGGCTCTATCTATGACGGTATTCAAAGACCTTTGCCCGAACTGCGTTCTATGTCAGGAGACTTCATCACTAGAGGCCTTACGGTGGAAGGCTTAGATAAGAAGAAGAAGTGGCCCTTTGTTCCCGTCATCAAGGTCGGCAGTCATGTTGTACCTGGTGATATCATCGGCGAAGTCGCTGAGACTGGCATAATCACTTCCAAGGTTATGATTCCTATTAGTGTCGAAGGCGAGATTGTAAGCATTGTTCCCAAGGGTGAGTACTCAGTCGTCGATACTGTATGCAGCGTGAAGGATGGATATGGAGACGTACACGACGTGGTGATGATGCAGAGGACACCCGTCCGAACCGGTCGCCCATTCAAAGAACGAATTGCCATGGACACGCCTCTCATCAGTGGACAGCGTGTAATTGATACATTCATGCCTCAGGCCAAAGGAGGCACGGGGGCAATCCCGGGCGGGTTTGGGACTGGAAAGACCGTCACACTTCACCAGTTTGCAAAATGGGCCGATGCTCAAGTCATTGTGTACGTTGGTTGTGGAGAACGCGGCAATGAAATGACAGAGGCTCTCGAGGAGTGGCCAAAGCTGAAAGACCCAAAGTCTGGTCGCCCCCTGATGGAACGGACCGTCCTGATTGCAAACACATCAAACATGCCAGTCGCAGCACGAGAGGCTTCTATATACGTGGCAGCAACAATCGCGGAATACTTCAGAGATCAGGGTTATGACGTTGCCCTCATGGCAGATTCTACTTCTCGTTGGGCAGAAGCACTTCGTGAAATATCAGGCAGACTGGGTCAGTTGCCGTCCGAAGAGGGATACCCTGCCTATCTTGGCTCGCGCCTTGCACAGTTCTATGAGCGTGGAGGGAGAGTGAAGACGCTTGGCTCTGGAGAAAGGCTTGGGTCGGTGACGATGTGTGGTGCGGTTTCGCCGCCGGGTGGGGACTTCTCTGAACCGGTTACACAAGCAACTCTACGCATTGTGAAGGTCTTCTGGGCCCTAGACAAGGACCTTGCCGCTCGAAGATTCTTCCCTGCCATTAACACGCTTACGAGCTACTCGCTGTATCACGGCAACTTGGAGAAATGGGACAGAGAGAACCTCGGGCCAGATTGGCCAGAGCTCGTCGCTGAAGCGACGGCGCTGCTTCAGAAGGACAACGAACTGCGTGAGATAGTCCAGCTTGTCGGTCCTGATGCGCTTCCTGAATCGGAGCGTGCAGTCCTCGAGGCCGCGAGGATGATTAAGGAAGACTTCCTAACTCAGAGTGCAGTACACGAAATTGACACCTATTGCCCCATAGGCAAAACCTACCGTATGCTTCGCATTATCGTAATATTCTCACGCAAGATGGCCGAAGCCGTCAAGATGGGCGTGCATGTTCGAAGGATTCTCGAGTTCAGTGTGCTGGATAATATAGCCCGCATGAAGATTGCGCCTTGGGACACCTACAACAAGACGATGGACACTATCGAGAGCAAGATGGAACGAGAGTTTGAGGCTCTGTTCAAAGAGATGTCCGCCACAGGTGCGCCATTACCTGCAGCATCATGATGAGATCTATCCGATTGCTTGCTTTGGAGTGGTATTTATCACGTAACGAGACAAGCAAATCGTTGACATGAGTCGCTTGGATGAATTGCTGAGCCTTGAGGAAGAGATACGGCAGTGCAGAAGATGTCCTCTTTACAGGACCCGCAAGAATGCAGTTCCAGGTGAAGGAGCCGCGGAGCCACGGATTATGTTCGTGGGCGAGGCCCCCGGCGCCAGTGAAGATGAATCCGGTAGGCCATTCGTGGGCAGGTCGGGTGAATTGCTCACCGAGCTAATCGTCGGACTAGGTCTTTCAAGGAATGAAGTATTCATTACTTCAATTCTGAAGTCGCGCCCCCCGAACAATCGATCTCCCAATCGGGCGGAGATTGACGCTTGCCTCCCATATCTCAGGCGCCAGTTCGAGATACTGAATCCAAGAATCGTAGTTCTCTTGGGGAATATCGCGGTTTCAGCGGTCATAGGTCATTGGAAGGTATCCGAGTGTCATGGTCGTTCATATGATACAGAAGGCAGGATCTTCTTCATGACGTATCATCCCGCCGCTGCACTACGATTTCCCAGAATCAAAGAAACGATGAATGGAGACTTCAAGGTTCTTCGAAGTATGCTGGGCTAAGTGGCAGTTATATTCATTCAAGAGCACCTCCTAACGTGAGTGACTGGAGTATTCTCTTGGTAACCATTCTCCCTTTGCAGGCTCTCCCAGCTGGTCCAAGTTTCCCAACTTGGGCGGCCATCATGGAGAAAATTCTCAGTGGACTGTACGGATTTGCAGTAAGAGGATATCTTCTATTCGTCTTATTGGGTTTCATCATTTTCATGACGGGCCTCAATGATGGTCTCGCCAAGGCACTGATCGCATCAGGTATTGTTCTATACATAGGTGGTCCGTATTTCATCAGCATATGTGCAAGGTTGGCGAATATCGAGAACCCGACACTTGAGACCGCAACCAGTACATGGGTCAGCGTATTCGGTATGTTCGACAGTGAAATGGTGGCAGTAATCGTCTTTCTAGGCGACATCCTCTTCGCCATTTGCCTGCTTTCAGGCGCAATACTCTATCTCACACCATCATCGAACGACCTTAGGGCAAAGGGGCATTCGCTTACGGTGAGAGCATTGATGCTAGCGCCGGTTCTTGTTTTCTTCAATGTCTCTCCATGGATTTGAGTGTCGTGCCTGACGTAACTCTTAAATGAAGGCCACCCACGGTCCTTTTGAAGGACCCGGCCTGGATGGTCTCGCTGATGGCAAAGAAATCAGTCATTGAATACCGCACAGTCTCTGATGTTAGCGGACCGCTTCTTATTGTAGAGAATACTCACAACGTTAGCTACAACGAGGTCGTAAGAATTAGGTCACCCTCGGGAGAACTCCTGACAGGAACCGTGTTGGAGACGGGTCATGGAAGAGCAGTCATACAGGTCTTTGAAGGCACAAGCGGGCTCGATGTGGACGTCACATCGGTGCGATTTACGGGCGAGACTCTGAAGCTCCCGGTATCAACTGAGATTCTCGGTCGCGTTCTCGACGGGTCGGGAAATCCACTCGACAAAGGTCCCCTGCTGACTGCTGAAGATCATTGGGACATAAACGGGTCGCCAATCAATCCATATGCCCGACAGTATCCCCATCAGCCCATCCAGACGGGCTTGTCTGTGATTGACGGCCTCAACACCCTGATTCGAGGGCAAAAGCTGCCCATCTTTTCGGGTTCCGGCCTTCCGCACAACAGAATTGCAGCTCAGATTGTCAGGCAGGCAAGGATTCCCGGTGAAGAAGGCCAGTTCGCCATTGTGTTTGCAGCCATGGGAATCACGGCCACAGAAGCACAGTACTTCATGAAATCTTTCGAGGAGACTGGTGCGCTCGAGCATACTACTATGTTCCTTAACCTCGCCAATGACCCGGCAATCGAACGCATAATCACGCCACGTGCAGCCCTCACTGCAGCAGAGTACCTAGCATACCAATCAGACATGCATGTTCTGGTAATCCTCACCGACATGACGAATTATGCTGAGGCTCTGCGTGAAATCAGTGCAGCAAGATCGGAGGTCCCCGGGCGTCGCGGCTACCCCGGCTATCTGTACACAGACTTGAGCTTGATTTACGAACGAGCGGGACGTATTCATGGCAGAAAGGGAACAATCACACAGATGCCCATTCTATCGATGCCCCAAGACGACATGACTCACCCAATCCCTGATCTTTCGGGGTACATCACTGAAGGACAGCTTCCTCTCAGCAGGAGTCTTCACAGACGGGGCATATATCCACCCATAGACCCTGGCCCCTCACTAAGTCGACTGATGAAAGAGGGCATAGGAGAGGGCATGACGCGTTTCGATCATAAGGAGATACAGGCACAGCTATACTACGGGTACTCCGAAGGTCGTGACCTCAGGGACCTTGTTGCGGTTGTCGGTTCAGAGGCCTTGACGGAGCGAGATCAGAAATACCTGAAGTTCGCTGACAAATTCGAACAGCAATTCATCAACCAAGGCGAGTTTGAGGACCGGTCGTTTGAACAGACTCTTGACCTCGGATGGACTTTGCTCAGCGATTTTCCAGAGAGGGAGCTCAAGAGATGTGATCCCGAGACCATCTTGTGGGCCAAAAAGAAAGGTGTGTACAAACCGAGCTGATACGTTGCGACAGCGTCACCGCCTCGTCGGCAGTCGCGTCTCACTTGACGCCATAACGAAGATAGTGGTCTCTTTCTTTCTTCGCTCCGAAGCTTCTGAGGCCCTCTTCTTTGAGCTGCCTCCTCATGGTCTTGGCTTGGGTTTCAGTTAGTTCCCTGCGCTTAACCATGAACTCGATTATTTCTAGTGCCTCGGATTCAGTATCGCATCGTCGAATGAAGTCGACGACATCCGGTAAGAATGTCTCCTCACGACCTTCAGATGCAGACTCCTCAGAATCTGTAGATTCGGACTCCTCAGATACAGTCCTTATGCCGCCCACTCTGAATGTCTTGGTCTTTCCTTCCTCAAGTTCGTCCCTCAAGGCCGGAAATTCATTACCAAGCACCCTTTTCTTAGCCATGGTCTTTCACCGGGCCATCGACATGCAATCAGTTGTACTATTATGAACCATCCGAAATATGCCTTATGAAGATTAGGCTGACGGCTCTTGCCGAATTCAAGCGATTAGCTCTTGATGAAGGCCCACGGAAGGTCTCCCTGTTGGCCCCTCTGTTCATTGGCCATAGATAACAACGGTATTCCCGAGTCCCTCTGTGCCTTCCGCCATCCTCCATAACCCGGATGTCTAGCTGCTATGAGGATAGCTTTTCCTAAGGACCTGTCACCTATCGAAAGTGCTGCCTGAATCCGCGCATTCCTCGGATCTAATGGTTCAACATACGCATGTGGGACTCCATGGAGGCCTTTCTCTATGATTCTAACCCTGGATCGGATGACCTCAATTGGTGCTTGCGCCTCGCGTTCCCACTTCGTCTGAGCTTTCGGCACGAAGGGATTCACACTGACCGTAATTCGCATGCTTGCCAGCTTGCCGAGGCGGCTCACAAGCATTGGAATAGCAGCAACGTCCTGTTCACTCTCTCCTGGTAGTCCGATTATGAAATAGAGCTTCAGTGCGTTGAATCCAGACTCGGCAGCTAGTTTCACTGTGTGCTCGATATCTTCGTCGGATAGTGCTTTTCCGGTGCTGCGTCTGAGCTCAGGTGAGCCGGTTTCGGGAGCAATCGTAAGAGTCCGCTGTTCCCCTTTTGCCAATGAGGAGAGGAAACCTTTCGACACCGAGTCAGCTCTTAGTGAGGGCACTGAGAGTTGGTAACCTTGGTCCACAATCCAAGCGGCGAGTTCTTCGAAGCCCTCAGAGCTGCCCAAGGAAGAGGAAATCAAGGAGACCTTGTGCACAGGAGTTTCGGCCAATCCCTTCGTAATGATTTCCTCAAGTCGATTCAATGATCTTGTTCTCCAAGGACGGCAGACATGACCGACCAAGCAGAACTTGCACGAATGACCACATCCTCTCGTCGCTTCGACCAGAAGAGACTTTCCGAACACCGGCTCAAGTTTGTCGCCTTCTGCAACCTCAGGCACAATCTGCGCTGTAGGATGGAAAAGCGCATCCAAGTCGCTTATGATCAGTCTGCGCACTTCGGACGGCATGGCTCTTGGCACATATAGTCCGTCCGTCTGCGCCAACTGTTCGAGAGCTGCTGTCCGTGAGTCTGTTCCAGCCACGGAATCAATGATCTTGTGTATGACTATATCCCCCTCCCCGATAGCAAATGCATCGACAAAGTCGACGTATGGCTCGGGGTTGGAGCTTGGAACGGGCCCCCCTACAAGCACAATTGGGTCTGATTCTGATCTATCTGCTGCAAGAGCCGGAATGCCTCCCAGCTCGAGCATCTGAATCAGGTTGACTATATCTTCTTCATACGTAAGTGAAAAGCCCACAACCTGGTTGTCCTTCAGTGGTCTGCTGCTTTCCATCGAATGGCATGGAGAAGGCACATCATACCTGAAGTAGCGTTCACATGATGTATCCTTCCTGTCGTTTAGAATGGAGTAGAACAAGTGCGTTGCGAGGCTGGTCATCCCGGTCCGGTAGGTTGACGGATACGCATATCCGAATAGCACCTCTACTTTTCTTGCGTCCTTCCGAACGACATTGAATTCCCTAATCTTCGAGGCACGCACAGTGCAGTCCTCAATTCTCTGGATTCAGATGGATGATTCTCTTAGGCTCCTCAGCAATCACTAGAACCCCCGGTGGAATGTCTCGGTCAACAATGACACCAATACCTGTGCGAGCATCTTGATGGAGTACAACACCAGGACTGAGGAGAGTGCCAATTCCAGTCTTCACATTGTCTCCGATGACAGCACCCATCTTGCGGAGGCCGGAGCTAAGTCTCTGGTTCTTGACCGTGACTCGGACTGGCTGGTCATCGTGCCGCAGATTGGCGGTGATTGTTCCCGCGCCGAAGTTCGACTTGCGGCCTATGATACTGTCGCCGACGTAAGACAGATGTCCAATATGAGTATCGTCCATTATTATGCTGTTCTTGATTTCGACAGCGTTTCCGATTCTCACTCCATGCGAAAGAGATGTACTTGCACGAATGTAGCAATTGGGCCCCACCACGCAACCCGATCCAACGAATGCCGGGCCTTCGATATAGGCTCCACTCTTGATAGTCGCACCTCTCTCAACAATAACGTTTCCTTTGATTACAGCGCCATTCTCAACATCGCCCTCGATTTTCCTTACGGCAGCATTTAGTACAAGCTGATTGCCCTTTAGAAGGTCCCAGGGCTTACCGACATCTAGCCACCAAGAGGGCAGGCGATAGGCTCCGACAGTGCCCTGCTTTATCATCATCATTATAGAATCTGTGATTTCGTACTCGCCACGGGGTGATAGCCCGGTCTTGTCGATGGCGTCCCATAGCTTTGGTCCTGCAACATAAATGCCTGCGTTGACGAGTTTGCTGTTGCTCTGTTCGGGGGTTGGTTTCTCGATCAGGCCCGTTGCTCTATCATGATCTACAGTTACGACTCCATATGGAGAAGGGTCATCGACTGGGGTCACTGAGAGAATCGTGTCAAATTTCCCTTTGCCATGAAGCGTCATCAAACCCGGGAAGGTATCCGGCCCGATCATGACGTCCCCATACATGAGGATTATCGGTTCGTTGTGGGCGAATTCTCGTGCGTGCGCGGCAGCGTGGGCCGTCCCCTTCCGCTCTTTCTGAAACACATACGAGATTTTCATTGGCGCCCAATCACGAGAGTCAATTACTTTCTGCATTTCCTCTCCATGGTAACCGAGTACAACAAGCGTTTCTCTGATTCCTGCGGATCTAAGGCCTCTCAAAGTATGGAATATCAAAGGCTCTCCGGCAACTGGGAGAAGGTGCTTGGCCATATTGGCAGACAATGGCAGCATGCGCGTGGAATCACCTGCTGCCAGCAAAGCTGCCTTCACTATCATAGATGATTCTTGGATTCTGAAGGATGATAAAGAGTTTGCATTGTGCCCAAGGCGGTGTACAGCTTGGCTTCTGGCCATAGCATCCGGAACTGGGCCACTGGTAGAGGCATAGCAGGCTTCCGCAGGCGCAGACTGAATGGCGCCGTCTGTGACGGCGATAAGTTAATATAGATTGAAGTATCTAGTGATCCCATAGAGAAAGGAAATCTTAGACCCCTTGAGGTGTGTCTCGGGGTCCTCGATTAGGAGAATGTTCACAATGATGACTGACATAGAACTCGCGGAAGAAATCAAGGACATGAAGCTAACAAAGAGTCAGGTAATTGTCCTTGACATTCTTAGAAAGACCGGCAGGGGAGGCGTCACACCAAAGCAGCTCCTAGACAAGGTCTCATTTGCCCCTAGGACTGTCCGGTATGCACTCAGAAAGTTGCTCAAGAAGAATCTGATCAAGCGAGTACCCTGCTTGCAGGATATGCGGCAGTGGATCTACGTGCCCGCCTAGGTTCAGAGCACTGATCTAGCCCTGTGAAACGTTGCTCTAGCACATGAAGCGTGTCGTGTGTTAGAACCCACATCTGAGCCCACTTGTCGAGCGATTCAAGAACTCAAGGAGGAAGAAAATGGAGTACGTCAGAGTACTAGCTGGCAAGGATGCAGCTGCAGCAATCCGTGCACTCAACGACGAATGCCGGAGGCAGATTCTCTCTCTCCTCAAAAGCAGGAGAATGTCAACTTCAGAAATAATCGAGTTTCTTGAACATCAGCATCCTGACAGACGTATCAAGCCTCAGACCGTTAGGTATCACTTGAAGGAACTCGAACACGGGGGACTGATTCAGCAAGACGGATACGAACCTGCCGGAGAGAAGGATACACACATAATGAAGAAGGTCTGGAGAGCTGCAGCAGAGAACATATTCATAGCCACTAGCCGGACAGGCGAAAGCGCGCCCCGACCGCCAACCAAGCTGAACATCACAGACCTGATGCGCAAGCTCGGGTTTGAGATTTCAGACGAAAGTACTGTGAAGGAGGCCACCAAAAGGTACGTTGAGTGGGATTCGCTCTGGCAACAAGGCCGAGAAGCCTCTGAGGAAATCCTCCTTAAGATGCCACAGCTCGACCTTGAGGAATACCTCACACTACGGAGGCTCCTCAGCGTCATCCTGCTACACGACGCCGATTACACCCGCTATTGGGAAGTCAGCAAGGCCGTGAGCGACATGTTCCGCAGAATATACCTCGAAGGCATCGGGAAAAACCCAGAGGTCTATTAGGTTACCTCATCCCGTCGTGTTCTCTTCTCGATGTGATGGATATTCTAACGTAAGCATGTGTCTCAAACGACTGGCCGTTTTTGGCCCCACACCCTTTACTTTCATTAGTTCGTTCTCATCCGCTGTGAAAGTCTTCTCAAGTGTACCGAATTGTGTGAGAATAGACCGGGATATTACTGTATCAATGCCCGGAAAGCCCGAGAGTATGTACTCCAGAGTCTCTGCGTCCGTACCCTTGGTCTCAGGCGACCTAGTACGCAATATCCTCTTTGATTCAACCTGCTCGAGGTGTGCAATCCTGTAAAGGATATTGGCTGTCTCCTGAGCGTTGCGCGCCCACAGAATGGGAATTCGAAGTCGTATCGCTATGGATGCAAGTGCTCCGTATATTGACGCGGGATTGACGGCTCTCAGTCCTGTCAGCTGTTCTCCTTCGATGATCAGTACCGGCCTACGATAAGTGGACTGCAAGGCGCTGAGCTGGACAAACAGTCGCCCGTCTATAAGAGACTGTATGAAATCGCCAGATTCCTTCCGTTCAATGCCTACGTCTTCGGAAGCTATGTAATCACCTACCTCAAGGCTCTCGCCAGATATGGAAACATCGAGACGCGCAAGTTCTCTCGCAACAGCTGTTGGCAGTTCTCTTGAATCGACGATAAGCTTCACTCGTGCATCTGGGGTGGTGGTTTTGCTCTCTGTCTCTCCGTCCTGCCTTTGCGTTCGACCCAAATCCTGAGGGAACTCCTCCAAGCTTGTCTGTTTTTCTTGGGGCTTCTCTTCTGCCTCCTTAAGGGCCGATGGCATCTTTTTCAACTTGTTAATCACACTCCAATGATAGAACTCGTCATGAGTTCCTCTGGCTACGAAGATCACAACGCGACCCGGTAGTCTTCTACCCGTACGGCCACGACGCTGAATGTATGGAACAACTGACGGAACACAATCGTAGAAGATTACAAGATTGCACTCAGGAATGTCAAGCCCTTCTTCGCCCACCTGAGTGGCCACAAGCACATTGAACTCGCTGTTGCGAAAACCATCCAATACCTCGATTTGCTTTTTCTGACTGAAACCGCGGTCGGAGCCTTTGGAACTCTGCCCGACGAAGCGGCTTACTCTGGCATCATCGAGTTGCTCTATTACCTGACAAACCTCTGCTGCCGTATCGCGAAAGCGAGTGAATACAAGTATGCGTGAATCCAAGTCAGTTGACAGTTGCTCCCCTATGATTTCGAGCAAAGCATCTGCCTTGGGATGACGATAACCCTTTGTCACAAGTGCGTCCAATAGGCTTTCGAACTGCATGAACTCGGACCTAGAGACTAGGTCTTTGACACCTTTGGAGCTTCTCTTGTTACGAGCTTCCTCGTGCATGCCTTGGACGTATCTCTGAGTTGGTCCTATCCCCTGCGTTCCGACAAATTCTATTAGATGGACTACTCTCAATGCTGCCGTCAAGTCACGGATTATCAAATAGAGATGGGGTGGGGGTTTCGTATAGGACCCTATTTCCTTACGAACTTCAGTCTGAACCCGGAGTATCTCTTTCCTGCTAAGTCGTCGGCTGTCAGGCAGAGCATAACCATAGTTCAGTACTCGGGAAGTGTAATCTTTGAGCAATCCAAACAGCATCTCTCTTAGCACTTGGATTTCAGAAGGCAGAGTAACGTAACGGATGTCTGTGGCAATTGCGACCACGTAGTCGCGTACATCAGGACTGTCTTCATTCCGCACTTCGATGTGGCCAAGTCTCAGGTTTTCACATACCTTTCTGACCTGCTCGGCGTCATGGCCCGGTGATGCAGTGAGACCCAAGGAGCGCGGAAATCGAGCCTGTTTTTCATAGAGCTCCGCAATGAAAGTGTAAGCGTAGTTGCCCACACCGCGATGCGCCTCATCGTAGACAAGGAGTGACACATCGCCAAGAGTATAGCTCTGTTGCACCAAGTCATTCTGAAGGGCTTGAGGCGTCATGACAATAACGCGAGCCCGCGACCACTCCGCCCGACGCTGTTCAGGTGGATCCTGACCAGTCATGCAAATGACTGAATCTTCTTCAATATCAAGCATCTGTCTTAGAGTTCGGGCCTGTTGATCAACAAGCGGACGAGAGGGAGCAAGGAACAATATCTTGGAATTGGGATATTGATTCAGTCGTTTTGATGCAGCAAGAGCTGCGATGACGGTCTTACCAAGACCCGTACTCAATACGATCAGAGTGTTTTCGCTACCGGCGATTTCTGAGAGCACAACTTGATACTCTCTGTATTCGACGGTCTCTTTCCTAATCAGCGGCATCTCAACAAAGGACGGTGCTGCTGCCATGCTTCTTCTCGACCATATGGATGTCTTGTCTATCAGACCTTTGATAATACACAGTGTAAAAAGCCTCCTACATACATCCAGCTGAAGGAGTCAGATAGGATGACCGCAAAGGAACCATTGACCAGCATTGAAGCCGAACTGTATGAGCTCAGCATGCCTGGCCGACTTCTGGGAAAAGAAGTGCTCGACAACAGGGCGCGGAGGATTGGCATAGTCCGGAGCATAAGAATCGGGCTGAATCCGACTCGCTCTGAGCTAATTGTGAAGGGTGCAGAGGTCGAGTTTCCTGTTGACTTCGGTAAGGTTGAGACTGTAGGCACGGTCGTACAACTGAACTCAATGGTGAAAGATGCCGAAGAGATTGAAGTTCACGATGTGATCAGGCTTCAGAAGGAAGTACTGGACGACATGCGCAGCTACTTGGCTGGACGGTAGTATCCAGCCACAACTCCCTTCGAATATGTTAATAGCCTCAGAAGATGCTCCCCACATTCGGAGCGGTTCCAATGGATCTTACGGTTGAGAAACTGGCTCGGATGATTGATCATACAGAGCTGAAACCAGAGGCAAAACACGAGAAGATAAAGCAGCTTTGCGAGGAGGCTCTTGCTTACAGATTCGCGGCAGTCTGTATCAATGCCAGCCATGTTCAGTATGCGGTCGAGATGTTGAAAGATTCGGACGTCAAGGTCGCCTGCGTTATCGGTTTTCCTCTCGGCGCGACCCTCTCAGAAGTGAAAGCCTACGAGGCAAAGGAAGTCGTTAGACTGGGCGCCCAAGAAGTCGACATGGTAATGAATATTGGCGCTCTTCGTGACAAGAACTATGATCTTGTGAAAACTGACATGGAAGCCGTGGTTAAAGCGGCTGGGGATGCGCATACCAAAGTAATCCTAGAGACGGGCTTTCTCACTGATGACGAAAAGAGAAAGGCCTGCTTGCTTGCAAAGGAGGCTGGAGCGTACTTTGTCAAGACATCAACTGGTTTTGGTCCTATGGGCGCAACTCCTTATGACGTACGGTTAATGCGTGAGACAGTAGGTCCTGACATGGGTGTGAAAGCTGCTGGGGGCATTCGCAGCTTCAAAGACGCAATCCAAGTGATTGAAGCAGGAGCTGATCGCTTGGGCTGCAGTTCCAGTGTCGCAGTGGTAGAGGACTTTCGCTGGGCTCAGTACAGCGACATTTGGATGCAGCATGACAAACCGTGTTGGACATGTCCCAGTCGGCAGGCAAACTTGGCGAAACAACCCAAGGACGTCTATCTTTACTACAAGCAGCGTTGTCTGACTTGCCCCGACCGGGAACAGAATATCTTCAACGACTAGGAGGAGCAATCTTGTCAAAGTCACTATCTGGTAAGTATGCGGATGCAGCAATACTGCATGTGTCTCTGACTGACAGAAGTATCCGGAGAGAGCCTTTGTCTCCTGGTCTGTTCAAGGGATATCTCGGCGGTCGCGGTCTTGGCGTTAGGATGCTATACGATCGTTTGGAGCCTCATTTGGACCCGATGTCGCCAAGCAACCTGCTGATTTTTGCTGTCGGCCCTGTAACTGCGACAAGTGTGCCTACTGCAGGCCGCTTTGCGGTCATTACGAAGTCACCCTTGACTGGTACAGTATTCGATTCTCATGCCGGCGGTTCGTTTGGAGCACATCTGAGACGCGCAGGGTATGCCGCTATCGTGTTGGAGGGCCGCTCCACATCTCCTGTCTATCTTTGGATTAACGATGACAGGACCGAGATAAGAGATGGTTCTGGTGTCTGGGGAAAGGACACGAGTGTGACCACCAGTCAGCTCCTTCAAGAAACAGATTCGCAAGCGGAAGTGGCGTGTATAGGTCCCGCTGGAGAGCACGGAGTCAAGCTGGCCGCAATAATCACTGACCGACATCGTGCTGCTGGACGTGGCGGCGTTGGGGCAGTCATGGGGTCAAAGAATCTGAAAGCTGTGGTTGTCCGAGGGACGACCAAAGTGGCAGTTAGCGACGAAGAAGGTCTGAACAAGACCGTCGAGCGAGCCCGTCGTCTCATAAAGAAGAATCAGGTAACCGACAAGTCGCTGCCAATCTACGGGACGCCAGTCTTGGTTAGTCTTATCAATGAGCATGGAATGCTGCCCACCTTCAATTTCCAAGAGGGAACATTCAACGATGCTGAAGGTGTTTCCGGAGAGAAACTGCTAGAACGCTTCTCCGTTCGCCAGTATCATTGCTTCGGGTGCCCTATTGGCTGCGGGCGGATAAGTCGACTTGGCGGGGAGGAGGTCGGTGGACCCGAATATGAGAGCCTATGGGCATTGGGTCCGGAGTGCGGCATAAACGACCTCGAGTGGATTATCACAGCGAACAATCGCTGCAATCTCATGGGTCTCGACACAATATCCGTCGGGAGCACTGTCGGTTGTGCAATGGAACTTACTCAGAAGGGCAAGCTGGATTCTTCCCTCAGATTTGGTGAGACCGAAGGCGTACTCGAGCTCATTGACGATATTGCATTCAGAAAAGGTCTAGGAGCAGAGCTCGGCGAGGGATCCAGAGCCTTTGCTTCGAACCATGGTTCTCCAGAATTGGCCATGCAGGTCAAGGCTCTTGAGCTGCCGGCATATGACCTCCGAGGGGTTCAAGGCCATGCGCTGGGTTCTGCAACTTCCAACCGCGGCGGCTGCCATCTGAGGTCCTATCTCATTGGACCTGAGGTTATGGGCGCTCCGGTCCTTGTAGATCGCGACCGGACAGAGGGTAAGCCAGAGTTGGTTATTCTCTTTCAGAATCTCTCGGCCGCTATGGACTCGATGGTGCTCTGCAGATTCACAAGTTTCGCTTGGAGTATCGACGACTATGCCGAGATGCTGACCAACTGCACCGGGGTTCGGATCTCTGGTCCTAGTCTTCTTGTCATCGGAGAGCGTATCTGGAACCTTGAACGTTTATTCAATAACCGGGAGGGTTTCACTTCCCGAGATGATCAGTTACCGCCGCGTTTCTTCAAACCGCTACCTGAAGGCGGTTCACGGAATCGAGTTGTCCATCTCGAAGAGATGCTGCCCAAGTACTATGCTCTCCGGGGCTGGGACAAAGAAGGTCGTCCAACTAAGGAGCGGCTCAAACGCGTTGGTATTGACAAGACCTAGGTCAAGCCGCGTTCGTGACGAATGACCAAGACCATGAAGATGGGGATTGATTCAACTGGCAAGAGGACTGAACCGCGGAAGGAAGTTTCGTCGTGGACATGCACCGTACCTGACAAGAATCAGGTTCTATTGGTGTGAGAGCTGCAATGTTCCCCGAATCGCCAATACCCGGTGCTCTGTTTGTGGAGGCTCGCCAAGACCTGTTGGGTTATCCCCTCCTGGTGATCCCTATCCGGCGATGGATGGCCATCTTAAACGCGCAAAGAAGACCATCGACCGGCAGTTTGGAGATGGCATTGGCCAAGCGTTGTTGCCCTCCACGAAGACCATAGTCATGAATAAGGTGTCATCACTGGATGCCATGTATGAAATCATTGTTGATGGTCATGTGGTAGGTCGATTGAGATTCGATATTCCTCAGTGTGACTATACATTCGTGCTCTCACTTGAGGGTGGCCGAAGGATTGGTGCCTTGAGGGCTCAGAAATGGGTCTCATGTCAAGATGGTGTTCTAGAGTACCTCAAGAAGGGGGCCAACCTACTGGTTCCTGGTATCATAGACTGCGACACGGCCATTGATGCAGGTGATGAAGTTTGGCTGATGGACTCGCAGCACCAAGTGATTGGCGTGGGAGTGGCCCGCATGACGGGCGCGCAGATAAGAGAATCCAAGACAGGCTATGCTGTCAAGATACGAGAAGTGGATGATCCACGCGAACAATCACTCAACGCCCATGCTTCCTCGTGGGACGGGGCTGTAGATGCAAACCTTGCTGACTTGCGTGCGATAGAAGCCGAAGCTATCAGCTTCATTCGAAGCACCTCTGAGCAGTTGGGTACTAACGTAGTAGTGGGATTCAGTGGAGGAAAGGACTCTCTCGTAACCTATCTTCTTTCTGAGAAGGCCCTGAATAGGAGTCCTCCCGTGTTTTTCACTGACACGGGCCTAGAACTGCCTGAGACCGTATCCTATGTGAGGGAGTTTGCCAATAGCCGCAGTGTGCAAATCATTGGACACAGTGCCGGCGAGCAGTTCTGGAACTCTGTCGAAGTTTTCGGTCCGCCTGCTCGCGACTTCCGCTGGTGCTGCAAGGTGCTGAAGCTTGGTCCAGCAGCAAAATCGATAGCAGAAGAGCTAGGTGGAAAAGCCTTAGTTCTCATGGGTCAGAGAAAGCTGGAATCCTTTCAACGTTCTGTCGAACCTAGAGTAGCATCTAATCCGTGGGTTCCGGGGCAGCTTTCTGCAAGTCCAATCCACAATTGGAATGCCCTCGAAGTATGGTTGTACGTCTTCAAAGAAAAGGCAAAGTTCAACCCGCTCTACAACAGAGGCTTTCTGAGGATGGGATGCTACCTCTGTCCAGCCACTCCCATGGCTGAGCTCGAGAGTCTTGCAGAGACACATCCTCTTCTTTACGAACGGTGGCATGGGAAACTGAGGGAGTGGGCAGAGAGATACGGGTTTCCAGAAGAATGGGCTAAGCTCGGTTTTTGGCGATGGAAGAAACTGCCGAACGGTCAAATGAACTTAATTAACGAATTGGGACTAAAGGTGAAGGCCGATCGGCAAGCGCCATCGCAGACCTTGGAGCTAAACATTGTGAAGGGAGTCTCTCCATGCACGTCTTCTGGCTTCAGCTTGGAAGGTCAGTTCTCCACAGGAGTAGATCTCAACAGAGTCTCAAAGATCATGCCCATCTTTGGCACTACTCACTATTCTGAGGATTTGGGCGCTCTCAGGACAAACGGCGACGATGCCAATATAACGCTCTTTAGTTCGGGCTCTCTAATCGTACGTGGTTACAATGAAGAAAAAGTTGGACTAGTAGCTGGCCAACTGGAGCGCGCCGTCCGACGCGCTATGTTTTGTCAAGCGTGTGGCTCCTGTGTACCACAGTGCGGACAGGCCGCGTTGGGCCTGCAGGAAGGCAGAATATCGGTCGACGAGAGCAAGTGCGTTCATTGCTTGAAATGTGACAGCTGGCCATGCCCCACTTATTTGGGGTAGTCGCGGACTCGCCGTTGGTTGAAGACTGAAGCAAAGAGCTGGAGGACAGGTCCCTGCCTGTTTTCGTAATATGCCGATTGGGGATTCTTCTTCTACAAAAGCTTAATTAAAACGTCAGCCCGGGAGCCGATACTAGTTCTTTTTCGCACCAAGAATTACGGCGGTCTCCTAGAATGCTTAGCGCCATCTCATACAAGATATACGAGATGCGAAAATACTTGGTTCTAAGCATCATCATATCCATAATTGCAATACCAATAGCAGACTCCTTTGTAATCGAGCGTGACCGCAACAGGAATGAGATGTACGGCGAGGCATTCTGGATTTACGGGTTCGGAGTCTATAACATGACGGACACAGAGGTCGCTGGAGCTCTGCCGGCATTCAACGACACCAGACATACGTTACCTTCCTATCTTGGCACTGTCACATACGAGTACCCTGTGTTCGGTCTAATCTTCTTCGCTATAGCTACTTGGCTGTTCCCGGGCCAAGAGAGTCAGCTTCAACACTGGTGGTTGAACTTCCTGCTGGTTCTTGTCTTCAATCTCAACTTGGTGCTGATAGCCATTCTGCTGAAGGACAAAATCTACATCACGAGTTGGGCGCGTACATTCTTCGGCGGATACTACGTCTACGGCCTGTTGATGTCGGCCGGGGGCGGCAAGAACGAGCCCCTTGCTGACTGCTTGATGCTGATGGCGCTCGTACTCTGGAAAGAAGGTCAGATGGGAAAAGCGATGTTTGCACTCGGCCTTGCTGTCCAGACCAAGGTATACCCCGGAGTGATCTTTCCGCTTCTCTTCCTAGACTCGCCAGTATCGTCTGTCTGGTTCATGCTTTCCATGCTCCTCACAGTGATTCCGTTTCTGTTCTTGGGAGCCAATTTCGATTCACTGGTATCCCATTTTCTGAACACCACAACCTACTCGTCCTACGTTGTGAACCCGATGTACCCGGGTCTCTGGCTTGGCACTCCCGATTTCACACACGATCCAGTGACCTATTACTTGTGGCCTCCGGCGCTGATACCGCTCATCCTCTATGCCGCGTTCATGCTCTACACAGTCCGCCTTTACATTCCTAGAAGGAGTGAGTTCCGAGACAAGACGCTGCTCCAGAAGGTCCGGGTTTTGATGCCCCTCTATGTGTACCTTCTTCCTTCTATAATGTTCATCTATCGCTGGGTCATGCCTTGGTATCTCTTCTGGCTCGGCGTCGCGATTTTCGCTTTTGAAAACGATAAGCAGGCAGTCGGTTACCTGAAGGAACTAACCGTCGTAGGCCTGCTGTATGTCTATGGAGTAGCATGCAATTGGTGGTATTTTGTTAGTGGCCCTCTTCCGGATTTCATGGGCCACTTCACATCCGGCTGGGAAACACTCCTAGGGCTAGCGTTAATGGGCTTTCTTACATTCGTGTCTTACGGCGTATGGAAGTGGACCTACGAACACAGAGAACAGAAAGTGCGTCTCATTCATGAAGCTCAGGATCGGGGCGAGCTTGTGATTTGAGTGCTCGTTCTCTGCCGTTCTCGCTGTAGTATTCGATTATCCTTCTTCTGATAATAGTAGAAGAAGATAGTCCGCTCACCTTTCCCTTCTCAAGCCGTACTATCTTCGTATGTAATCCGTGTTCCGTGATGCTTCTCTCCAGCGCCTCGACGTCAGTCCTCTGGTCGTACCCCAGTGCGACGATATCGGGCCGGTTGTCAACTACGATTGAGGTATGGTCGTCGGTGTCGTATCCTAGGATTGCTCTGTCAACGATTTTCAAAGACTCAACTAGCCGTCGTCTCTGTTCTTCAGGAAAAACAGGCGGCGCCCCTCTTTCTCTCTGTATCGTTTTATCCAAAGCAACAACAACAATGAGCTCGCCGTCCGGTCCAGCCAGCTTCTTGGCCTGTTCGAGATACGCCAAGTGACCAAGGTGAAGAATGTCGAACTTGCCCGCAGTCAGCACTTTCTTGGCAGTCATAGGCAGGTGACCCCCAAGGGCAGCCTCATCTAGTCCTCATCAACGGCTAGGAACTCGGTACCTTCTCCGATTATCTCGATGCGCCGTTTTGTTTTTGTGATTTGGCTTACATGTATGAGTCCATTGATCTCCAGCTGCATGAGAGCAGAGTTCAACTCGGCTTCGCTTGGTTCGGCTCCGAGTTCCTTCTTGAGTGCACGGTTTAGTTCATCGTCAAGTGTCACACCGTGACGCTTCTTCAGTATGGTTACTACAAGGCTTCTAAGCGGTACCGCATTCCAACCTGACAATTCGTATCACTTTCCATTGTTCATATGTATCCCGGGGGCCCGGCAGAAATTGTCGTCGTCCTACGTAGCTCTTGGTTAATCTTCTGGAAGCGCTGAAGGTCTTCCGGTCTCACTGATGGATGAATCGACTTCAGCGCGTCATCGAAATTCCTCCAAGTGACTCTCTCAGCATTCATGTTTTCTCTGAGTGCGCGCATTCCTGCTTCTCTGCATAGCGCTTCGATGTCTCCTCCAACGAAATATGGAGTGAGTTCGACGAGCTTCTTGATGTCAACATCTGAGTCAAGAGGCATATCGGCCGTGTAGATTCTGAATATCTCTTCCCTGCCTTTATCGTCGGGCGCACCGATGTAGACAAACCGATCGAATCGACCGGTGCGAAGAAGGGCTGGGTCAATAAGATCAGGCCTGTTGGTTGCAGCCAGCACAAGCACATCTTTTGTGGTTTCCAACCCGTCCATTTCTGTCAGAAGTTGGCTAATGACTCTCTCAGTAACGTGACTATCGCCGGCGCTGAATCCTCTTGTGGGAGCTATGGCATCTATTTCGTCGAAGAATATGATTGCCGGTGCTGCAGTCCTAGCCTTCCGGAAAATCTCCCGAATTGCTTTCTCGCTCTCACCCACCCACTTGGAGAGGAGTTCCGGTCCCTTCACACTGATGAAGTTCGCTTCGCTCTCTGTAGCCACAGCCCTTGCCAATAGAGTCTTTCCGCATCCGGGGGGGCCAAATATCAACACCCCCTTTGGAGGTGTGATTCCCATGCGCCGAAATGCCTCGGGTTTCTTCAGAGGCCATTCAACTACCTCAATCAACTCCTGTTTCTCTGCAGACAGGCCACCTATCTCTTCCCATCTAACGTTGGGTATCTCTATGAAGACCTCTCTGACAGCAGAAGGCTGCACTTCTCTGAGAGCTCCGGCAAAATCCTCGACGTTGACCTCGAGTTGATCGAGGACATCCTGAGGTATTTCCTCCTCCTCGAGATTTATGTGGGGCAGGTATCTCCTCAGGGCCTTCATGGCGGCTTCTCTGCAGAGGGCCTGGAGGTCAGCACCTACAAACCCGTGTGTGACCTTGGCGAGATCCTGCAAGTCAACTCGGTTGTCACCGTCTGTTGTGAGCGGCATGCCTCTAGAATGAATGTGGAGAACCTCTAGCCTGCCTGCTTCGTCAGGAACTCCAATCTCTATCTCTCGGTCGAATCGTCCCGGTCGCCTCAAGGCCGGGTCTAGTGCATTGAGTCTGTTCGTCGCTCCAATGACGACTACCTGTCCCCGAGCCTTCAGACCGTCCATGGTAGCAAGCAGTTGGGCGACTACTCGGCGCTCCACCTCTCCTTGAACTTCCTCTCTCTTCGGCGCTATGGCATCCAGCTCATCGATGAAGATAATGCTTGGAGCGTTCTCTTCAGCGTCCTCGAATATCTTCCTCAGCTTCTGTTCAGACTCGCCATAGAACTTTGACATGATTTCCGGGCCGTTGATATGAGTGAAATTCGCCTCTGACTCACTGGCTACAGCTTTGGCGAGAAGCGTCTTCCCTGTGCCCGGCGGTCCATGTAGTATGAGCCCTCGTGGTGGATCTATTCCAAGTCTCTTGAAAATCTCGGGATGGCGCATCGGCAACTCGACCATTTCCCGGATTCTCTGGATTGGCTCTGCGAGTCCACCGATTTCCTCGTACGTGACTTGAGAAGCGCCGGCTGCCTCCCCTGTCGGCTTTTCTGCAATTCCAAGGATGGTCGAGTGCTGTACTACGACCGTGCCTACAGGCTTTGTCGAAGTAACCTTGAATGGAATTGCTCGTCCAAGAATCGGTATGAAGACAGTGTCTTGAGCGCTAACAGGGCAGTTCAAGAGTTTGCGTTTGACGAATTCCTCGAACCTCGGCTCAGGACGGATTGGCACTGAAGTCGGAGCCAGTGTCACGTTCCTAGCGGGTTCTTCGTTTGCCCGTGCAACTGTCACTTTCTCACTAAGGCTTACGCCAGCATTTCTCCTAATTCGGCCATCCATTCGAATTATCTCGCGGCCCTTGTCCCCCTGGTACGCAGGCCAGGCAATGGCTGCGGTCATCCTCTTGCCTTTGATTTGTATGATGTCTCCTGTTCTTACGGCGAGGTTCTCCATGGACACGGCGTCAATCCTTACGATGAACCTACCAATGTCTCTATGCTCGGCCTCAGCCACTTTGAGTACAATCTCCACCACTGGCTTGACACATCCTCCAAAGTATGAGCTCGATTCCAGGAAACAGTGACAGCATGCGTCTGTGTCCTTGGACGTCCTTGTCCTATTTGTTCTTGTCTTGCTCTCTTGAGCATTTCTCTGCCCACAAGAACTTCTATGCGGGAGTACGGCGTCTTCGTGCTCGACGCGGCAGAAATCTCATATAAACTCTGAGATGAAGAGAAAAGCATTATTCACCTAGACCCTAGAAACCATCTCAACTTCGACCTGTGCCACGCCTTTCAGAGCCTTGATTGATTCTTCGACGTCATCTGTACCGCCTAGTGATTCATCCTTGGCCACATTCATCCTGAGCGCCTTGAGGCCGAAAGCTATAGGCACTATCTCTGTCGCCCTTATCTCCGTACCCTTCGGAATCACTTTTCTTATACGCTTGAGCAGATTGTCCAAACTGACATCAATGTCTTCGGGCAGAATCTTTAGGGTAATGACTACTCTGGCCACAGTTAGCACACTCATTTCTACCTATGGGCCCTCAAAACCGCAACTGGGGCACTTGTACCTATTAGAGAAGCGTCTGCAGGACTCACAGCGCCATATCGTGAAACTGCCGCAGGCCGGGCATTGAAACTTGACGCTGTTCTCCCTTGGGGAGACCGAACCGTGACACGACGTGCATCTGATTGCTTTCATGATCGACAAGATAATCACCAAGGAACTCCAGAGAGTGCTAGTCCTCAGCCTCGAGCGGAGGGGTTTTTATAAATCTACCGAAGAGTCGATGATTGGTAATTAACCTAGAACACTCGATGTGCTGGGATGAGCGGCTCAAACCATATATGGACGGCCTGCGAGCACCGTGACAGCCCGATTCTGGAGTTGATTCATTGGGAACCAAGCTTGGTGATATCATTAAGGCTGACGTAATATCACTGCGTCAGCTTTCAGGTCGTGCCATTGCAATAGATGCCTACAACACAATCTACGCTTTCCTATCGACGATTCGTCAGCCTGATGGGACTCCTTTGATGGATAGAAAGGGCCACGTAACCAGCCATCTGAGTGGGCTTTTCTATCGAAACCTCAATCTACTTGAAAACGGTGTGCGTCCGATATACGTATTCGATGGTACGGCCCCCGTATTGAAGGCAGGCGAAGTCCAGCGTAGACGTGAAGTGCGTGATGCCGCTTACCAAGCATGGCAACAGGCCAAGGAAGAGGGACGCATCGAAGATGCTAGAAAGGCCGCGCAGGCGAGCTCCAAACTTACGTCAGATATGGTGGACGAAAGCAAGGGTCTAATCTCTTCGCTTGGCATTCCGGTCGTTCAGGCTCCGTCTGAGGGCGAGGCAGTCGCCGCACAGATGGCAAGAGAAGGACATGCATGGGCCAGTGCGAGCCAAGACAATGATTCTCTTCTCTACAACTGTCCTAGAATGATTCGCAACCTGACAATCAGCGGACGGCGCCGAATAGCAAGATCGAACGCGTACAGGACCATTGAGCCCGAACTAATAGACTTGGATCTGAACCTGAAGCTGCTAGGCATCACCAGAGAGCAGCTCATTGACATAGCGATCCTTGTCGGCACTGACTACAACTCGAGTGTGAAGGGAATCGGTCAGAAGACGGCGCTGAAACTGGTGCGAAAGCACGGCGCACTCGAGAGAATCGTAGCCGAAACAGATACGAAACTAGACTTCGAGTTTCAGGAGATACGCGACATATTCCTAAACCCGCCAAAGATACACTTGGATTCTCCCAAGTGGTCTGCCTTGGAGCCTGAGAAGATTGTCAAAATCCTTTGTGATCAGCATGACTTCAGTCTGGACAGAGTTGAAGGGTCTATGAAGGAGTTTGTCGGTTCATCAGAACAGAGGTCATTGACGGACTACTACTAGCCCGAGGTCCTCAGTTGCTGTATTCCGAGAACGATAAATACCGACTCAGACATCAACGGTTGCGAACAGGTGGATTATAGTCATGCGAGAGCGACTGGTCGCCGTCAGAGCATCTGTTGCTGACATAATAAATGGCACATATAGCGAAGACGATGGGCCCAAGATTGTGTCTCCATTGGGGGTCGAGCTAAGACGTGTGGTGCTTGTTGGAGTCGTCGTAGATCGCTACTCTGGCCAAGGGAACTTCGCGAGCGTGACGCTTGATGACGGAACAGAGACCATCCGGGCGAAGGCTTGGGGTGCTGAGTCTACATCGCTGGAGGCAGTTGTACTCAACACACTTGTTATGATTATAGGGAAGGTTCGGCAGTATGACAACGAGGTCTACGTAGCTCCTGAGATTGTCCGTGAGTTGACGGATCCGAACTATCTCACACTTCACAACCTTGAACGCCTCAGGGCTATGATTACTCGCAGCGGGATATCCACCGCCGAGACGAGCCTAGCCGAAGAAGACGTGATAGGCACTACTGTCTCTGTTGAAGCACGTCCTGCTGCAACCGCTTCTGAGGTTTCGGCTTCGGTTGAAGATACTTCCTCTGAACTAAGGCCGAAGCAGATTCTTCAATTCATACAGAAGCATGCGAAGTCCGATGGCGTGCCGATTGAGGACATTGTTGCCTTCTTTGAGAAGAAGGGCCACTCCAAGTCTCAAATCCAGCTAAAGGTGATTGACTTGCAGGGGGAAGAGAGAATCAGAGAAGTGAAGGTCGGGCGCTACGTCTTGACGGATACGTAACCGTGGCTGGATTCATATCTCCCCGAGTTGAATGTGGTCCGTGTTGTTCTAACAGAAGATTCAATAGAGCAAGGGTTGTCGACACGAACATGGACGACTACGAGAAGATGCTCCAGCGAGCTAGGTCTCAAGTACCTGCTGATGCCTTCAAGCGCTCAGGAGAGCGTTTTCAGGTCCCGAAGGTTCAGCTGATGGTACAGGGAAACAGGAGTATCTGGCAGAACTTCCATGAAATCGTAGAGGTCCTCAATAGGCCGGGAAAAGAGGTCCTCAAGTACATCTCCGGACAACTTGCGACGGCTGGCGGTTTCGAAGGCAGCAACGCTGTCTTTCAGGGCAAGTTCACTGCTGACGCGGTGGACGACGTCCTAGCTCATTATGTTGACTACTATGTGATATGCCCGGTCTGTGGACGCCCCGATACAACCGAAGTGAGGGACGAAAGCGCCTATTGGCTGAACTGCTCTGCATGTGGAGCGAGGACTTCAATCCGGCCGGTCTAGAGTGGGAGGTACACCACTGGGGTCTTGGGTCCAGACTTCTGGTCCACAATACTTTATAGCCATCTCAGGCACTCAGTTCTGAGACCGCCGACATTGCTGTGAGCGTAATCGAGAGTCTCACTGGTGTCCAACAGTCTTGAGTGTTCACAAACGTTTCCAAGCAATTCAATCGTTGAGGGTCACACATTGGCATCTGTCTATATGCGTGTGCGAGAGACATCAGAGCATTATGTTGTTGCTATATGCGACAAGGACCTGCTAGGTCGAACATTGGTAGAGGGCAAAATCAAGTTCAAGGTAAGCCAGGAGTTCTATGGTGGAGAGCTTGTCGAGATAGGCACATGTCTTCAGCATCTCAAGAAAGCCACGATTGCGAATATGATTGGCAGTGAGACGGTGAAGGCTGCCATTGACGCAGGAATGGTCCACAAGCAGGCTGTGATGTATATTGACGGCCACCCTCATGCACAATGGGTCCGGCTGTAGGGGTCTGCGGTGGCTCGCTCCCGTCACCACGACTTGAATGCACGCTCCTGTTGCCGGTTGTTATGGAACAATCCTCCACATTTTAAGTGCAAGATGATGTAAGACGTTGGGTGATGGTGTTGGCGGCTCCCTGCTATATCTGCGGCAAGCCTGCAGTACTTGATGGTCTCTGTGCCGAGTGCTACGATGGCGCACATCCGCTGGTCCACGTAGCGTCACCCTTGGAAATTCAGACGTGCAAACGATGCGGCTCCGTTAAGGTGCCTGGCGGGTGGAAGACGATTATACTCTCCTCCTCTGAGGCTGACGAGCTTGTAAAGCGGCAAATCGACAGGCTCCTTTCCCAGCAGGTCGAGCGCATGGTCAAGACCGCTGAGGTCTCATACGAGATTGAGAACAGGCTGGACAGAGTTGTACACATCCGCCTGAAAGCAGTCGGTCAGTCCCATCCTGCATTAGCACCGCATGAGGAGGAGTATCCTGTTGAGGTGCGTCTAAGCTATTCTACGTGCGACACCTGTGGCATGATCAGTGGTGGCTACCATGAGGCAATCCTTCAGATCCGGGCCGATGGTCGGGATGTCACAGAGGCGGAGGAGCAAGAGATGCTTGACATTGTCACACGAATAGCAGCGAAGGAATATGGTCGCGATTCGAAGGCTTATGCCACTGAGCGAGACAAAACGCGGAAGGGATTTGACCTCGAACTAGGTTCGGAACATATGTGCCGGCTTGTTGCAGACGAAATCCAGTCTGCATACCTGGCCGAGAGAAAAGAGAACTACAAGCTGGTCGGCCAAGAAAAGGGGGGAAAGAGGAAGTATCGGGTAACAATACTCCTCAGGCTACCTAGATGGACAGTTGGCGACTTCGTGAAGGTTGGAGACAAACCATGTCAAGTAGTCGCTGTTGGCAAGGGAAGCCTAACGTGTCATGATCTTGCCACAGGCGAGAGGTTCACGATTACGCCCAAGAGCTCAAGTTGGCGCCTACTGGCTTTCGCCGCTCCCGAATCCGATAAGCGTCAATATCAAGTTCTGTCTAGAGCATACGGACAGCCTGCCCAGCTGATGGACGCAAGGACTTTCGAAATGACCGACATCAATCAGGAGCAACTGGATCCTGATTTAGTCCCGGGTGAGACCGCCTTCTTCATTATCATAGACAACAAGCTTTACGCTTTGCCCAAGGACCACTCCTTGTCTCCTCCTGCGAGTTCGGAATAGTGGAATTGAGGGAACGCCGTTCATTAGTGAGGCATCTCCTTGACCATCGCCTTACAAGAGAGGCTACTGCGGGTCGAACGCAGAGTTACTGCATACTCATGGTTCGCAACGTGTCGGTACGCTTAAATGCCGTATCAGGGACTCGACGTAGAAGGCCCGAAGACCGTGTTGGCCGGCCGCAGAACGGAGGATTATCTTGTCCAAGGAACCGGGTGTGAAAACCGATGCGGAGTCCTCACCTGAAGAGCTCGTGAGAGTGAGGGTTCCAAAACGGAATGAAGGCGAGATGTTTGGAGTCATAGTCCAAATGCTCGGATTCGACAGGGTCCGGGTCAGATGTGAGGATGGAGAGGTCCGCGTCGGACGCATTCCCGGAAGGATGAAGAAGAGAGTCTGGATGAGGATAGGAGATACGGTATTAGTAGTACCTTGGGACTTCCAGTCAGACCAGAAATGCGACGTGATTTGGCGATACAAGGACAATGAACTCGACTGGTTGAAGAAACGCGGTATCCTCAAGATGTTCTAATGTCAACTGCTTTTTGATGTGATAGCGTTCACTTTACGTCATCTGGCTTAACACCAGAGCATTCATGCAGGGCTTGAAATTGAAGAGCATCGACACGAAATACAAACAGATTGAGTCCGACATCGAACGCCGTAGAACGAAACGGCGGAAAGATGACGACGAGTTCAAGGTCGTAGAGGGCGTCATAGACCCTCCAACTCTCAAAGCCGTGTACAAACTGCTGAGTCGCGGCACTCTTCGCGCCCTCCACGGCGCAATCAGTACTGGCAAGGAAGCGAGCGTCTACCGCGGGGAGGACAGAGATGGGCGATCCTTGGCAGTGAAGATATACAGAGTTACTACCGCTGAGTCGGATTTCATGCTTGATTACATCGTTGGCGATCCGCGTTTCAAGAATGTCCGGCGCAGACACCGGTCATTAATCCCTATGTGGGCGCTCAAGGAGTACAAAAATCTGCAACGGTACGACGAAGCAGGGGTTAGAGTGCCCAAGCCAATCGACATACAGAGAAATGTGTTGGTCATGGAATTCATTGGCGATGCTCAAGCCGGTGTAGCTGCCCCTCTCCTGAAGAACGTCACAGTTGTCTCCCCTGTAGATACTTACGACGAGATAATAGAAATGATTGAGACGGGCTACAAGAAGGCCGGCTTGGTCCACGCTGACCTGAGCGAGTACAATATTCTGTGGCATAATGGGCCTGTGATAATCGATGTCTCGCAGGCTGTATTGACAAGTCACCCCAACGCGCAGCGATATCTCTACCGAGACCTTCAAAACATAACCAACTTCTTCAAGAAGATAGGAATCGAACCTGAGGATCCTCAGGTAATAATGAAGGATATTCTATCCGCTGGTGGGCAGCACAATGGCGTTTCGTGAAACCATCAAGGTGCCGGTGGAAAGAATCGGCGTCATAGTAGGGCACGATGGTAGAGTCAAGAGCAGGGTTGAGGAGCTTACCAATGTTCAACTTGAAGTCACTCCGGATGGTGCGGTAATAATCACAGCCGTACCGGATGCTGGTGACCCGGTTCTTGCTTGGAAAGCTCGTGATATTGTGCGGGCTATGGCTAGAGGTTTCAGTCCCAGTAACGCATTGACTCTGATTGACGAGGACTCAAGACTGCTCGTGATTTCCCTCCGCGACAGCGTTGGCACTTCGCCGGATCAGCTGAAGAGAGTTGCCGGCAGGATAATAGGAGAACGAGGTCGTACGAGGAGAGTCGTGGAGCAAATCACTGAAACCAAGATATCGGTGTATGGTCACACAGTGTCTATAATTGGAACTGACCCCGGTATCGAGTATGCCGCGCGAGCTGTCAACATGCTGATTGAAGGATTGCCACATGCCAACGTGTACAAATACCTAGAAAGCATGCGAAGGTCCATGAATCGAGAGAGAACTGAGATATGGGAGACTTCACAGGAGTAGAGTCGTGCCTCCTGTAATACCGGCTCTAATAAGACAAACCAACGCTTCCTCGATGCGAGCAGCATGAGTGAAGAGGTGCAGTTGGCGGCCGTCTTCAATAGTATATCTCCTGCAGAGTTCTTCTACAGAAACCGCCATATGGCCGGCTTTGGGAACGCCACATTGGCCGTCTACTCGACAGTGCGGGAGCTCGTGGAGAATAGCCTCGATGCCTGCGAAGATTCAGGACGCTTGCCGTTCATTATCGTTGACTTGGTTGATGAATCTCATGATTTTGTTTCAGTTACCGTTGCTGACAACGGAACTGGAATTCCCTACCAACATGTATCCGAATCTTTTGGAAAAATGCTATTCGGAAGTAAATATGACACTCGCCAGAAGCGTGGAACCTTTGGACTCGGCGCTACAATGGCAGTACTCTACGGACAGATTACGACAGAGCATGCGGTAGAGGTGCACACTCAGACTGGGACTTCCGGAGGCCATGCATACCGACTCCTGATTGACATAGAGCACAATGTACCTATTGTGGAGTCGGATAGCACTCTGGATCGAGATGGCCCGGGGACCACTGTGACAATACACATCAAGGGCGATCTCAAACGTGCTCAAGACAGGATTCTTGAATATCTGCGCATGACAACGATTGTCACTCCACACGCTAAGGTCTTACTCAGGATAAATCGCATCGCAACAGCTACGTTGGGACGCTGGACAGAACAGCTGCCGTCTGTTCCCGTTGTGTCAAAGCCGCATCCACGAGCTGCTGACCTTGAGATGCTCAAGAGGTTGATTGCAGAGAATAAACAGAAGTCAGTGAGGAGTATTCTGGTCGAATCATTCCAGCAGGTTGGTGACCACACCGCTGCTAGGCTGCTAAGGCACGCAGCACTCGACTCACGAAAAGTCGGCTGGTCTCTCAGTCGTGAGGAGATCTCACGACTTAGCGCGGCTCTGAAGAGCTTCGACGGGTTCGCACGTCCGGACGGCTCATGCCTGAGTCCTGTGGGTAGAGACTCATTCCTGACATCAGTGAAATCCGTGTTTCCGGTCTCATTCTGCAGTTATGGGCGGAGAGGGCCGTCGGAATGGGAAGGTAACCCGTTTGTTGTTGAGGGGGTTCTAGCTTCAGGCGACAGCGTCGACGAGTCAGATGTTCCCGTTCTCTACAGGTTTGCGAACAAGGTCCCTCTTCTGTACGATGCAAGCGACGATGTTTTCATGAAGGTTCTGAAGAAGATTGACTGGTCCAAGTATTGCGTACGTGGTGCTCGCCAAGTCTATGTCTTTGTTCATCTGTCTTCAACGAGAATACCATACAGGGCCGCTGGAAAACAATCGATCGCGCTCGTACCTGAAATTGAGGCCGAAGCGCTTACTCTGCTCAGAGGTCTTGCTAGGGAATTGGGCAAATCTGCAAGGGAATTGGGTCACCGAGGCCGCAGCGTGAAGAAGATGCATGAGTTCGCGAAATCGTTCAGATTGATAGCGAAGTTTGGCGCTTCTCTTGCAGAGTCTGACATTCCACCCACTGAACGTCTGATATCGGGTTTATTTGAGGGGAGTGATAATGGTCGAGTCGACTAATACTCGTGATATCCTTGTTCAGTTAGGAAAGAAGGTTGTCCAGAGTATTCTGAATGAGGAGTTTCCCCGCCTCGAGATACCTGATCGAAGTACCGACAACATAGTTTTCGACCCAGAACAGGGGCAATTTGTCCTCGGTACCACCCGTGTAATGCGAGATTCCAGCAAAATAAGGCATGTCAAGAGCTTTGCGCAATTGGTCTGGGTCGCCTCGTTCGCGAAGGACCTCTTAGATGCCTCACGGACCAGTTCACTTAGAGATCTTTACTACTCAAGCGAAGCGTTCGGTGTCAAGTTCGTTGACCAAGCCGAATCCGACCGTATCGTGGCCGACCTTGAGTCTCTGAGCGGGATGGCCCGCGAAGATTTCGGGGTCTTTCCAGAGGAGCATTCATCAGTATATGGCCAAGTGACGATGCGCTACACAGTGCCCGGGTATCTCGGGCGCGAAGTGGATCTCACTGTGAGTCCAGATGGCCTGCCAATAGGACCTGCTTTGATGACAGCTGAGCCTGTGAAGTCCAACGCAGAGATTGTGCTTGCTGTTGAGTGTGGAGGTATGTTTGCCAGACTTATCGAGACGAGGGCTTGGGAGCGGTTCAAAGCAGTGCTAATTCATCTTGGCGGGCAGCCCCCGCGTTCAACACGGCGATTAATGCGTCTGCTTCATGACAGGTTGGATTTGCCGGTCTACATTTTCACTGATGGAGACCCTTGGGGTATGCATATCGCACAAGTCATCATTACCGGAAGTGCAAACGCGGCTCACATCAGGGGGCTCACGATTCCTGATGCTAGATGGATTGGTGTCACGCCGGAAGACATCGTTGAGTATTCACTGCCATGCGATTCAATGAATGACGCCGATATTAAGCGACTGGACGAGTTGGCTCTCGACTCTAGGTACACGGGACCTGAATGGCAACAGCACATTAGTGGCTTCAAAGATCTGCGAAGAAAAGCAGAGCAGCAAGCTTTCAGCAGATATGGCATGGACTACGTGGTCGACACCTACCTGGCTGACAAGCTCGCCTAGAGCCAACCTATTCCTAACGGGTGCGCCAACAGAAGAAGGAACACACCAGTATAGGCAACCAGAATCTGAAGCAAAATCAGCAGCTTGACGTTCTTCTTCTCAGTCATTCTCTTTGACAGGTACGGCAGAATCCAGTACATCGTGTACGGTCCGGCAACTTCGAGAGTTCCATCCTGACGAGGAGCGGCGAACTTTGCATATCCGGCACCCGAGCGTCTGACATGTAATCTGTAGAAGATGTAGAGTAGGAAGTTTATGAAGTAAGTGCTGAAAAGTATCACTGCGAGTCGGTCCATGTTTCCTAGAATCAGCGCAGTGGCTAGGGTCGCACCCAAAGGCAGGTTTCCGACGTCACCTGACAGAATCTTAGCGGGATATCTATTGAAGAAAAGGAATGCAAGTGATGCGCCAAACAAGGCCGCTGCCACCGTAGCGGCATTTGTTCCTGCATCTGTGATATTCTCTCCAGAGAAAAACGGGGTGAGTATGACATAGACCACAACTGCCGAGGAATTAACGCTTGCAAGTCCGGCTTCCAAACCATTCATGCCAGCATACATATTGGTTGCATCGATTATGAACGTCATGAAGAGCGGCACGACTACCAGAGGATACAGCACGCCTAGATTCACTGTTCCAATCAAAGGAAGTGAGAAAGTGGGAATTCCAGTGGCCATTGCTACCATCGGGATAGAGGCAAGCATAGGCAGCACTATCTTTGTCCTGTTCCTGAAATCCAGATTGTCATCGAGGACTCCTATCATGCCCGCCATAAGAATGGACACGAGGGCAGCGAGAAGAGACGGGTCTACCACGTTTTCTTCTTGGAACGTAGTAATGCCTACTACCACTAACAGACTGGTTACGATTGCAAAGAGGATAACGACCCCTCCTCCCTTCGGGATCTCTGGCCTACTCGGTTTATGGACATCGGTTCCAGTCCATCCCTTATCTGTAAACATCCTTATCGCCTTGGGCGTAACTGCCAGTACGATCAGGAAGGAGACCATAAGAGCAATGAGGATCATGAGCATGTACAAACCCTCGATGGAGGGGTGGCCACTTGTCCTGTTATTACACTTTTCGGACCATGCTTATCAAAGTACAACTTTCGTATCTACGAAACGTATTTAACGAATTCAGAAGCTCGACCGAATCGTTTGCGACAAGCCGGGCCAGATACGACCTGTCGCTGACAATTCAACCCACGGTGACAAGTCTTGAGCCTGTTGTGTAGAAGGGTTGCCGCCCTAATGCTGCTCGTACTGCTTACTACGAGCTGTATCATGATGATTGTGCCATCGAGTGAGTATTCTGTCTCACATACGCAAGATCTCAACGCACTACGAGCAGTAACAACCGCTCAATCTTCGCTGAATGCCTCGGTTCCATATGTAGATGTTCATTACGGTCATGCGGACGGAATTATCGACCCGACCGAATATGCCTACAACTACACCGATCCTGTGACTGGAATCACAATCTGTCTGGAGCACAATTCAACAATCCTCTTTGTAGGTCTGTCTGCTCACACCTCAGGTTGGGTCGCTTTCAGTTGGAAGAACGGCACTTCAGACTTCGCTGCAGAAGGCATCAATGGAAGTGATGTGGTGTTTGGATATGCACCTGGAACTCCTCACTCGGATTACCAAAGAGTCACAGGTGCTCAACCCATCACGGTACACTACAAGCTAATAATGAGAAACGGTACAGTCCTTCAAGAGGGAAATGCACCTGATGATTCCTCCACGAAAGTGTTTAGCAACGAAGGGCTCCTTCCGGCTTACAAGGCTAATATCTATGGTATGCGAATAGGCGAGGTGCGCCATTTCGTAATTCCTGCATCTCAAGGTTATACTAGTCCAACGGACACGCTGTACGGCCAAGACTTGGAGTATATTGTCCAAGTCACCCGAATCGGCAGCAATTTCACAAACCCCGCTCAAACCAGTCGAGTCTCGTACAGCTATGGTCATGGGGTAAGCACGCTGCAGCATCTGGTCTACGCAAATCAGAGCAGGATACTATCCGCCAATGCTAGTGACAATGGCGTCACTACCCAAGTCGAGTATTACATCAAGATGAACGGGACGGGCTCCGAAGGCATTGCCCTACAGAACTCAACAAGTCTGAGCTTCCCGTTTCTTCTCATGTTTTCCAGCAGTGAGGATTTAGATGCTTTGCCCACTCAACACAGTGACTGGTCATACCCTCTTGAGGTTCAGATGATACCCAATGCAGCGCCCTTGCTCCTGCTTCAGAGTCCCAAGGTAAATGAATCGCTGACATGGGTTGCCGACATAGCTCTGAACGCGACTGATAACACGTTCGTCAGGAGGGCATTCTACAAAGTAGACGAAGGGAACTGGACGAAGCTGAATCACAACTTCAACACATCATTATGGGAAGCCGTGGTCGCCCTTGCAAAGTACTCAAATGGGACTCACTTGTTCCGATTTAATGCTACAGATCCATCGAATCTAACATCAGTTGTGTCGTTCAACCTTACAATTAGCCGGCCATACCTTTCGCTATTGGGGATGCGTCTGAGTGTCAGTCGGACAGTGAGCGACTTGACCTATCACACGACGCAGGTGGCCGATGTGTTTACAATCGTGAACAACGGCTCTGCGCCGATTAGCGCATTTGAGATGTACCTGCCTTCCACATACATGTCCAACTTCCTCTCCCTATCCGCAGAGGACGGTTCCAAGAGGCCACTCAGCGTTATACGACTCAATAACACCGGGGAGCTGATGCATTGGCGAATCTATCTGTTCGAGCCAGCTGGGTTCGGGGAGTTGCACACTGTCAAGACCATCATGTATCTGCACTCTATCGACGCTCTGAACGATTTCAGCAACAATCGCTACCAGATAGCATTCTTGAAGTACCCTGTGGTCCCGTATGTTTTATCTTCTGCAACGTTAACCCTTGCCCTTCGGAGCGGCGAAACTGGTCTTGGATCATCTCCTGAGGGACGAGCCAGCGATCTCCCTCCAATGACAATAACGCCGTTCACGTTTCTGATGACTTCGTATTCCCCGATGATACTGGCAACTAGAGTAACTGACATCACAGTGGATCCTTGGGGCTGGCTGACGTATCAGGAGACAATCACAATCAAGAACACAGGGCCCGCAACCGAGAGCTCCATAGTGTTGACTATCCCTGCATATTCCTCGAATATCAAAATATACGACACAGTGGGTCTCCTCACATCTACGCAACTCTCTCTTCAGGGCAAACCTTGGAATAGTTCAATCTCTCTCACAGTCAACCTCAAGACCGACCGATTCGGTGACGACTTCTGGCCAGGCAATGAATACACTTTCCAGCTTTCATACAGGCTCTTGTCCTCTGCTCATCAGAATTCAACTCCCGCTGGCGACGTTCTGAGAATCCCGGTGAGCGATCTGGGAAACCTGAGAATCACCAAGCAAATCATCAATCTGATTTTGCCCATCTCGGTTAGCGTGCGGGAAGTATCTTCGGGCTATAGGCTCCTCTACGGTGTCTTTGGCACCATACTTAGGTATACAGTATACAATACGACCTCGTACAATTCGCCTGAAATATCGTTGAGCTATGACATCTCCGTTTGGACTGTGGCAAGGCCATTGATGTTCTCGCTAATCGTGGGCTTGGTAGCAATCGCCTACATATCTTACAGAAAGCTCTGGACTCCGGCAGCGGTCGCAGCCGAGGCTGGGTCAGAAGCTCCTACAACCGCAACCAAGCAGGCCCTCGCTCCACCCGAGCTACTACGGAAATTCGCTGCCACCTACTCGAAGAAGACGTCACTTGAGCTGGATTTGGAGAGACTCGAGGATGATTTGAAGAGAGGCAAAGTGAAGAAGAGAGAGTTCATGGTTCGGGATAGCGATATCAAGTCACAAATGGATGGAATAGACAAGGACTTGATTGCGCTCAAGAATGAAGTTGTCTCACACGGGCCGAAGTACAGGGATATGGTAGCTCAGCTAGATCTTCAAGAAGAACGAATCGCAGGTGCCAAAGCCGGTCTCAGGCAGCTTCTGCTTCGCAGAAAGAAGCAAAAAATCAGTTCTGGTGCCTTTGAAAGGACTCGTCAAGACTACCTCAAAGCTATCAAGAAAGCCGTAACAGCTACTGACCGAATACTCCTGACAATTCAGGAGGAAGCAGGGGAGGTCTAGCAGAGCTGTTCAGCAATTCTTATCATGTAAGGCAGGCACTGAAGAAACTGTATGGGGCGCAAAGCCATGGCCAGAGGAACAGCATTCGACCGTGAAAGGGTCAGCGTCCGCAGTCTCCTGAAACCGGGTACCAAGGCGCTGGAAATGTATCAGTATCTAAGCATGTCGCCAAAGGTCCAGACCTACTTACGAAGTGCAAATCGGATGGCGGTGTCGAGACTGGGCTATACAGACCATGGTCCAACGCATGCAGAAGTGAGCACATGGAATGCTCTCACGGCATTTGATATCCTGTCCGACACCTTTCAGCCCAATGTGGTTGCAGAAGGAATAGGTGACATTGACGATGCACGCATGGTGGTCCTTGCTTCCACGTACCTTCATGACATAGGCATGGTTGTTCATCGGAACGAGCATCCACAAGCTGGAGTCTTTCTAGCCAGTAGCATCCTTGAAGATAAGCTCGGAGCACTCTACGAGGATCCCGCAAAAGCAACCGACATACTGTCTTTTGTGCTCCACGGCGTATATTCGCACGATGACGATACTCCGTGCCTGACTTTCGAGGCCGGCGTGACCAAGCTAGGCGACGGCTGCGATATGACGAAAGGAAGAACATCGATACCCTATCAGCAAGGCAAGGTCGACATCCACTCAGTGAGTGCCATGGCGATCAATGATGTGTACCTGGAACATGGCGAAGAGAAGCCGCTTCTGATATCCGTCGACATGGACAACCCTGCGGGTGTTTTTCAAGTTGAGGCGGTTCTTGAGAAGAAGGTATCAACATCGGGATTGGAAGGCAATCTGGCCATAGTAGTACTAGTCAACGGCGAACGGCTGGTTCTTTCGCAAGTCAAGAGACTGTTCAGGGTCCAGATGACGGATTCGCCGCCTGAGATGAGTGTCAAGGAAAAATGATGGTAGCCCCGCAAGGATTCGAACCTTGGTTTCCGGGGATCTTCTTCGCATGGCACAAGGCAATGCAAAACCAAAGCCCGGAATGCTTGACCACTACACCACGGGGCTAGTGCAATCAGGCGCACATCGCGTCAGATATATCAGGTTTGGGATGTAAGCCCAAAGGGTATACCCTTCTTGAGTATATCGACTGGCACACGATCTTTCCATCTCTCTAGAAAAGCGGTCTCCTCACTTTTCTGTCGCCCTTGCATTCTCAAATCGTCCGGAAGCATGCACGCAATCCCATCGATGACAGGGTACCACCGACCGCATTTGGGACAGGTGATAAGTGCCTCATCGATTTCTTCACTACTCGACCCCTCGACTTCCACATTATGGGACCTGTATACCTCAAGACGGAGCTTGTTCCTACAGTCACTGCGAGGACACGCAAGGATATCCATCAGCCAGCGCTTCATTCTGTTTTCACCGCCGATACATGTTCGATTAGTCGGAACGATTTAAAACCAATGCCGCGGGCACGGTCGTGACTAATCCAAAGACGTATTTGGCTTACGCATTGCGCGGTACCTCGTGTCAAACTAGGGCGGTGCAGTACATTGGATTTTAGACATCCGTATCTCCCGATCACACAAGAAGATGAAAAGTTGATGCTCAAGTCGATTGGACGCGCATCAATGGAAGAGCTCTTCAGTACCATTCCGGAGAAATATCGACTGAGACGGGATCTCAAGATACCGGATTCGCACAGTGAACTTGATGTTACACGCAGAATACAGGAGCTGGCCAATAAGAACCGGCCGATGGGAGACGGCCGAATATTCCTGGGCTCAGGAGTTGGACTGCACTACATTCCTGCGGCTGTCCCTGCCCTTGCGGGAAGGTCCGAGTTTGTCACTGCGTACACCAGCTACCAACCAGAAATCAGTCAAGGCATGCTTCAAACACTGTTCGAGTATCAGAGCCTGATGGCAGAGATCCTCGATATTGATGTCGTAAACAGCAGCATGTATGACATGGCCAGCGGTATTGCGGAAGCAGCAAGGATGGCGGTTCGGGTTGCTACGCACCGTTCACGAATCTTAGTTCCTGGTACAATCAACCCACGCCACTACAAGGTGCTGTTGACCTATACAGAACCTGCCAATATCGAAGTCGAGAAAGTTGAATACGACTCGAAGACTGGCCTGATGTCAATAAGTGATCTCAAGTCGAAAATGGACGAAAATGCTGCAGGAGTCTACATTGAGAACCCGAGCTACTTGGGATTCATCGAGACTCAGGTTGATTCGATCAACAAGATTGTGCATGACGCGGGTGCGATACTCATTGCCGGCGTGGATATTCTTTCGCTGGGCATAGTTAGGCCTCCAGGCAGCTATGGTGCTGATGTTGTTGTGGGTGAAGGCCAAGAACTTGGATTGCCCATGTCATATGGAGGTCCTCTTCTTGGAGTGTTCGGATGCAAGATGGATAGGAAGCTTGTCTACCAAATGCCAGGCCGACTTGTCGGCATGACGCGGACCATGGCGGAACCATACGAGCGGGGTTTTGTGTTGACTCTGAGCCCTCGGGAGCAGCACATTCGCAGAGAGAAGGCTACTAGCAACATCTGCTCAAACGAGGCATTGGCAGCCGTAACCAGCGCCATCTACCTTTCACTTCTCGGTCCCGCTGGACTAGACCAAGTCAGTGAGGCAATAGCTTTCAGGTCCAACTACGCGGCGAAGGAACTTGGTTCAATACCCGGCGTCGTGGCTCCCGCTATTGGGAGGTCTATTTGGAAGGAATTTGTTGTCAGATTCGAGAAAGGGCCGTCGGCTCGGGCCGTGCATGAAGGTCTTCTTGCACGGAACCTACACGGAGGCACGATTCTGACAGATGAATTCCCGGCCCTCGGTGAATCAATGCTATTCAGTGTTACCGAGGTGCACAGCAAGCCAATCATAGATGAGCTTGTCAAAACGGTTAAGGACATCGTGACACGAGGAGGTCGACGGTAATGACTGGTCGTACTATCAGTGGCACTGGTCGTCAAGCCAAGTGGGACGAGCCCCTGATCTTTGAGAGGGCGACGCCTGGCGTTCTTGGGCATGTCCTTCCGTCTGTGGAAGATGGCATAAGAAGAGCAATTGGCTCGCTAGAAGCTATTCTTCCCAAAGAAATGCAGCGCGCTGAGAGTCCTAGACTGCCTGAGGTCTCGGAACTGCAGGTCACGCGTCACTACACACGACTGTCTCAGATGAATTTCGCAGTCAATGTTGGAACCTACCCACTCGGAAGCTGTACGATGAAGTACAACCCGGCCGTGAACGACTGGGCTGCCGCGAATCCGGGCTTCTCTCTTCTTCATCCGTTACAGGATGTTACAACAGTGCAGGGCGCATTGGAAGTGATGTGGGAACTTGAGCAGTGGTTGGCAGAGATAACTGGGATGGACGCAGTGACACTCCAACCAGCTGCAGGAGCTCATGGAGAACTCACAGGCGTTCTCATCATGCGACAGTACCACAAGTGCGTGACGAATGAGTGCAGCCAGCGAAATGAGATGCTGATACCTGATGCAGCTCATGGCACGAATCCGGCCTCTGCAGCTATGGCCGGATACAATGTTGTCGTAGTGCCTTCGAACAAGGATGGCCTTGTTGATCTTGACGCGTTGAAGAGCGCGGCGGGTCCACACACTGCCGGTCTCATGCTCACCAATCCGAACACGATTGGGCTATTCGAAAGCAACATCGAAGAGGTTGCCGGGATTGTGCACGATGCAGGCGGGCTGCTCTACTATGATGGTGCCAATTTCAATGCCATCGTAGGAGTTGTCAGACCAGGCGACATGGGGTTCGATGTTGTGCATCTGAATCTTCACAAGACGTTCTCAACGCCTCACGGAGGCGGCGGCCCCGGTGCTGGCCCTGTGGGCGTCAAGCAGAATCTTGCGGAGTTCCTGCCGGTGCCGCGTATCGTCCGAAAGAAGGATGGTGCGTTTGACTTGAAGTACGACCTTCCTCGTTCAATCGGGAAGGTTCATGGCTTCTACGGCAATTTCGGTGTTCTCCTCCGAGCCTACTCGTACATATACACGATGGGCCGACAGGGGCTCAAGAGGGCATCCGAGACAGCAGTTCTCAATGCCAACTACTGCGCCTACCATGTCAGCCGCATTCCCGGGTTCAGTTTGCCCTATTCCCAAGATGCACCACGAATGCACGAGTGTGTCGTTTCTGCTGAAAGCCTCAAGGCCGAGACAGGAGTCGCAGCTATGAATGTGGCCAAGCGCCTCTTGGATTACGGAGTTCACGCTCCGACAATCTACTTCCCTCTGATAGTACCTGAGGCATTGATGATTGAGCCCACTGAATCTGAATCAAAGCAGGAAGTTGACGCGCTTATCGACAGTATTCGACAGATATCCGAAGAAGCGCATCGAGACCGTGAGACAGTAATGAATGCACCACATTCCACAGCACGTGGACGCCTTGATGAATACAGAGCCGCTCATCCAAAAACGTTGACTCTATCATGGCGCATGCATCTAGCACGCGGTCAAGAGGAAGATGACAGCTAGGCTCTGTCCGGTTTGGCTCGGGCCGATTAAATTTCACCGAAAGCGTTAGAGGCTCAAAGGAGATCTTGCAGTAGCAATGAGAATTGAGAAGAAAGCCGGGCGCCACTCCATAATTCTGGATGCGAGCGCTATTGGCCGGGATCTGTTGGTCGTGATTTATGGTGGCGATGAACACCACATAGGCGCAGTTACGGTTGCATATCCGACAAAAAGCCCGAACAGGGGGGACACAACGGTAAGCCTCAGTTCGATAGGTATGCCGGGTCACAAAGACTACATCTTAGCTAACTCGGCCGCAGAGAGAATATGTCATGCACTAGGTGTTGTCACGACAGTCGTGGCTGGAATTCACATGGACAATGCGTCACGAGACGAGATTGAGGGGGCTGTGAAGACGGCAGGTCTCATGGTGGATGAGATGATATCTCTGCACAAGAGGTCCACCTAGAGAAACGATGGGGCAAGCACGATGCGTATTACGTTCAAATCCTTCGGCCAGCTACGAAGAATTCTTGGCAATCAGTCATTGGAGGTTGATGTGCCCGAAGGGTCTACAGTAAGAAGGGCAATCGAGAAAGTGATCGCACTTGGGGGACCAGATTTGGAACGTTATATTATGGATGGGAATCGCATCTCTGGAAATCTGATATTGCTGCTAAACAAGAGAGATATCGACACGCTTGCCGGGGAAGATACGGTAGTAAAAGGCGGGGATGAACTGGCTGTATTGCCTCATGTGCAAGGCGGGTAGTTGCACATGGACTTCAAGTTCTATCTTGAGACCTATGGCTGTTCTCTGAATTCCGCTGACTCCGATCTTATTATGAGTCAGATGAGGAGAATGGGGGCAACCCGCGTCGACCGAGCAAGAGAGGCAGACGTTCTCATTATCAACACCTGCGGCGTAAAGGAGCGAACAGAGAACAGAATAATCTACAGAATTGAGGAACTGTCTCATCAGGGGGCTCCCTTAGTTATCGCAGGCTGTCTGCCTAAGATATCCTTTGAACGAGTGAGACAAGCAGATTCCCGGTTTGCAGCTATTATCGGTCCTCAGTCAATAGCAGCAATCCAGCCAATCATCAAGCGCGTCCTTGAGGGTGAACGGGGCGTCGTTAATTTGGACGCAGACTCCGCCTCGAAGTTGAGCTCATTTGAAGGACCACCCGGCGGCGTTGTGTGCACCGTGCCAATCTGCGAAGGATGCCTTGGGCATTGCGCCTATTGTGCAGTCAGGCTTGCCAGAGGGCATGTTAAGAGCTACAGGACATCCGAGCTACAGCGGGTGGTCGAGCGCTGCGTGCATCAAGGATATCGTGAGATACGCTTGACCGCTCAGGACGTCTCGGCTTTTGGACATGACACCAATGAGAACCTTACAGGATTACTTAGAGCCTTGGACACTATTGAAGGCCAACATGTCTTTAGGCTCGGCATGTTGAATCCGAATCTTCCTAGTGACAAACTGCATGAACTACTTGACGTAATGAAGTCCGACCATTTCTTCAAGTTCTTCCATATTCCTCTGCAATCGGGGAGCGACCGGATACTTCGTGCAATGGGCCGAGACTACTCGGCTGCCGATTGGATGTCTGTTGTACAGTGCATTAGACGGGTCTTTCCTGGTGCGACACTTGCTACAGACATCATCGTGGGTTTCCCGGGAGAGTCGGAAGATGATTTTCAGGAAACAGTCGGTATTATCGAGAGTACGACTCCTGAGATAGTGAACATATCGAAGTACGGTGACCGTCCCGGGACCCCAGCATTTGTATCGTCTGACAAAGTGAACACATCGGTTAAGAAAGCAAGGAGTCAAAGACTATCCATTGTCCGTGTTAAGTCGGCTCTCGAGGCGGACAATTCTTGGATTGGCTGGACTGGTCGCGTGATTGTCACAGAGGCTGGGCCAAGAGGCGGGGTTGTCTGTAGAAACTGGGCATATCGACGAATAGTAATCCACGAATCAGTGTGCTTGGGCGAAGATATCGAGGTTCGCATAGTTTCTGCCAATAGAACCTATTTCACGGGAGCGCCTCTGCCCTGAACAGTGATATCAAGAACCTTCCCTGACTTTGCGCTCGCCCTCGCGGCTTCCACAATGCGCAGGGCCGCGACACCATCTTCGAGTCCTACTTTCGGTGCTGCATTGGTCTCTATGCATTTCAGGAAGTCGTTCACCACTTCCTGCGCTGGTTCGCCGTATGCCTTTATGGTGAGACCCCTCTCAGGGAGCTGCAATGACCTGCTGTCAGAAGAAGGCGCCTGATCCATATCCTGCACCGTTATAATCTGGGCAAACAAATCCAGCACAAGCGTTCCTTTTGTTCCGGAAATGTCCATGTATCTTCTTCTTCCTGCATACTGCCTTGACAGGTGGAAGGTATGCTCGGTGCCGTTCTCGAACTTGACGATGACCGTAGCAACGTTCAAAATCCCGCCTTCGGAATTACACTGAGCATAGAGCTTTGCTCGACCTGTGCTTATCCTGGCCATTATGTCGAAGTCGTGCACACCTATGTCTTCGAGAACGTCGCCAAGTGACGGAAGCCTAGATGCTTGGACAAAACCTCTCCTATCATGGACAACGTTCCTAGGTGTGCCAATAGCACCCGACTGTATCAGAGACAATGCACGATCGACCACAGGATTGTAAACCTCGGAATGAGACACGACAGTTGCGATGTTTCTGGAGCGCAACAAGCCTGCTACTCTGTTTGCGTCCTCAAGATTGCTGGCAAGTGGTTTCTCAATGAGTAGTCCCTTGACCGAGTCGTAGTTCTTGACTATCTTCTCCGTAATGGCTGCGTGTGTGGGTGTGGGAGTAGATATTATGACTGCATCCAGTTCTGCATCCTCGATCATGGACTCGAAATCATCGAACGCTTTCACATTGTATGTGGCTGCGATTTTCTTCGCTTTCTCGAAATCACTGTCTGCAATTGCAGTGAGCGCCCGCATGTTCCCGAGCACTCTGGCATGAATCTGACCCATGCTGCCGACGCCGATAATCCCAATCCTTGCTGCGACCATGACTTAGGCTCCTTTGGGCTATGCCTTTGGGATAGCGCATATCCTTTATAGGTTCCCCCGCGGGGCATTCTCTTCTTGTCAAGAACGCCAAGGCGTATCCGTGTTAGGTTTCAATTCTGCATTCCCAGTTTGCGCTCTACAGTATAATGGATGATTGATGGATGTCATATGAGTTCAGAAGTGGTCTGGTGCGGAGGGAGGGATTTGAACCCTCGAACCCCTGCGAGACAGGCGCCTCAGGCCTGCGCCTTTGACCTGGCTTGGCAACCTCCGCAAAGAATGCAATGCCTGAACAAGCTCAGAGCCATGTGCGGCACTTTTTATCTTTTCGGCAGTTGCCATGCCCTTCCACTATAGATGCTTCTATCTGTCCGACGATAACAGCAGGATTGAAAGAAGAACGAAACATTAGATATGAAAGTGCTCGGCCACGAGGCCGGGTTATGTTCGATTACCTTGTGGCCGCCGCGTACCACTCGAAAGGAGGGAGTGGTCTTTCCCGCTTGTTCTTCTGTTCTTCCTTCTTGTTATGCTTCACTGCATTTCACCTCCGCCCTCCTGCTCCGGGAAGTTGCTGCCTGAATGTTAAGAAGGCTGATGAAGTATGCAGAGATTCTGCCCGATATCTGGAGAAGATGTTTGTCGTGTCCTCGGTCCGCCTATGAGCGCCGTTGCTGCAGATGTTGGACCTTGACCAAGAAGTGAGATGGAGCCTCCGGCGGGAATTGGACCCGCGACTTTCCGCTGTTTTGGCCTACAGGTTGTCATGTTGCTGCAAAGCTTACGAGGCGGACGCTATAGCCACTAAGCCACGGAGGCCTGACTTAGCCGAAAACCGGTCCGGTTCTCTAATAAAGGTTTATCATCAATCAGTGAAGGAAGTTATGGAGGCATGGTTGTTGACAATCCGTGACGTGGGCGAGCGCGATTTCATTGCGAGTATAGCAAGCATGGTCAAGCAAGTAAAAGGCGCACGGCTTGAATTTGACGACGATGCGTCAGACATACCTCTTGCTGGCGGAACTCACATGGTTGTCAAGGTTGATACTTTCAATAGTGGGTCAGACTGGTTACCTGGCATGACCGAGGCCCAAGCCGGAAGGAAGACTGCAGTCTTGGTAATCAGCGATCTCGTGACGAAGGGTGCAACTCCAATCGCAAGCATGCTGTCACTGTGTGTCCCACCAGACCGCGATGCAGCTGGAGTCCAGGACATGATTCGGGGATTCTCCCAGTATTGTGTGCAAAGCGGGGCGAGTTTCGTCGGCGGTGACATGGGTCTCTCGTGCGAGACAGTCCTTACCGGCGTAGGACTGGGCACTGCACCTAGTAATGGAATTGTTCCGAGGGGCGGAACGAAGAAGGGCGACATTATCGCAGTAACCGGACTATTTGGGTTGACATCTGTCGCATTCAGAATACTGTTGGATGGTTTGGACGCTCCGAATCCATTGAAGGCGATGGCTCTCGCTGCAGCTTACAAACCCGAGCTTGACCTGACGCTAGTACGGATGCTTGCGAAGGAAGGGGCAATCACTGCATCAATGGACAGTAGTGATGGCCTTGGAATCACGCTCAATACAATGGCTGCACACAGTCAGCTTTCTTTCGACATAGAGCAGCTTCCAGTTGCCCAAGGCGTCTCGGAGTTTGCGGAAGCGAACAACATCGGCCTTCTCGACTTGATTATGCGCGGCGGAGAGGAATTTCGTATTGTACTTAGCTTGCCCATCGACAAATGGGACAAAGCAGTATCCATCGCGAGAAGAGCCCGCGCCGAGCTCATTCCTATCGGACACGCGCAAGATGGCAGCGGCGTGACGTGGAAGAGCCCTAAGGGTCCAATAACCATCCCTATGAAGGGTTACGATGACTTCAGGGAGTGGAGCTAGCTGGATCGGGTTGTCATTGTAGACGGCTATGTTGACGAGCCGACGTGCTTGGGTGTTCCTCCGTATATCAGCCCTTATCCGAGATACATAGCGGGCGCGATATGGACACACTCTCCTCAGACACAGATTCTCTACCAGACTATCGATCAGCTGCGAGAGGCAGCAGACGAGACGCGTTCAAGTTGGACTCATGCCGGAGCAGTCATGCTGATTGCAGGGATGATCGTACCGGGCAAGTACATCGGTGGAACTCCAATCTCCGTCAGGGAAGCAAGAGAGTTCTTTTCAGCACCTGAATCGGCTGGCATACCAAAGCTGTTGGTTGGCCCGTGGGCACGATTCGGTTGTGGGCTAGAGGGCGGAAGGTTTGCACTGGGTTCAGATGTCTTATCTCCACCATTCGATTACATTGTCCGAGGAGACGCCGAGATCGTAATTGGCAGAGCGGCGGAAGACGGGTGGGACTTTTCGGCTGTTGATCTTGATGAAACTAGAGGCAGTCCTCAGGACATCAGTGAATACGCTGTCAGAGGTAGCGCGATCGTAGAGCAGCATCCCGGCCATTCGATGGGCTATCTCATCTGTGAAATCGAGACTTACAGGGGATGTCCTCGATATGTATCAGGTGGGTGTTCCTTCTGTATTGAACCCCTCTATGGGCTACCAGCACAACGTGAGCCAGAAGACATTATCAGGGAGATTGAGTCGCTATACAATCACGGCGTTAGAGCATTTCGGATTGGGAGGCAGGCGGATTTATTCACTTATGGTTCAACAGAGATGGGCGAGACTGAGTTTCCTACTCCTTCTCCTCGAATTATCGAGTCTCTGTTTTCCGGAATACGTACAGTTGCACCGAAGCTGCAAGTTCTGCATATCGACAACGTGAACCCGGGAACGATTGCGGCACACCCCGAGGAGAGTAAGGCGGTTGCCCGCATTATCATGAAGTATCACACAGTCGGAGATGTGGCCGCGTTTGGTGTTGAATCGCTCGATCCTGAGGTGAAGAAACGGAACAACCTGAAGGTCACTCAGGAGGAGGCCGTGACAGCGATAAGGATTCTGAATGAAGTGGGCGGGCAGAGACCAGATTGGGAGCTTCCGCATCTCCTTCCCGGAATAAACCTACTGTATGGTCTGCCGGGCGAGAGCAAACGGACATTGGAGTACAATATGGAGTTCTTGCGGGAGCTGGTTACAGAGGGGCTTCTCGTGCGAAGAATCAACATCAGGCAAGTAATCAGGTTCCCCGGCACCCCAATCTCACGAGGTGAAAAGGGGCGGTTAAGACACAGTGAGTTCATACGACACAAGAGGGAGATCAGAGAGCAAATCGACCAGGTGATGATTGCAAGAGTAGCACCCCTCGGCACAATCATCCGTTCTGTATATCCGGAACAACGTGAAGGGAACGTTCAACTGCTCAGGCCCCTAGGTACATATCCCCTGCTTTGTCACATGCCAATGGGACAGGAAGTATCTGAAGCGGCAGATGTGTTTGTCGTCGACCATGGGCCAAGATCCGTCACTGTTCTCCCCTTTCCCTTCCTACCCAATCGTGCTAGCATGGCTCAATGGAAGGTGGTGCCGGGAATTGGAGACAAGAGGGCTGCAAGCATGAAGAGCAGTGGGCCATGGCATGACTCACAGCATATGGAAGAGCGTCTTTCGATGGAACTGCCAAGCTGGTTCAAGAGGTGCCTGTCCTTTGAACCGGGTTGAGGTGACAGCGTAACTTGGGACGGAATGAACGAGAATGAGTTGTGGCGGGCCCGGCGAGATTTGAACTCGCGACTTCTAGCTATCCGACAAGGCCTGCCTGAAGACATGGCCTATAGAGGGCTAGCGCCCTGTCCTGGCTGGGCAACGGGCCCACGACCGGTCTCTGTTCGCCGAGACAGATTCAGACTTCTCCCGATGGGCATTTCTTATAGACACTTCGGTGCACAACAGCCCTTTGCCTCTTCAAGGGCGTGTCCGTTTCGGGTCAGGTTGCCGCTCATGCGTTCTAGCCCAGAACGAATTCTGGAGGATACATGACAAAGTACTGTACGACGACAGCTAACAGCACTCCACTGAGTACTAGCGCCTTTCCCTTGGATTGATTCACATCAGTGAACCAGAGTATCGCCCCTGCAAGGACCACGATTACCGATGAAACCGAACCCACGAAAACAAGGAAGCCCCAGACATCTGCCAAGTAACTTGCGATAATGCCTATGAAATCTGTCAATGGGCTTAGAACCCGGAATAGCAGCATGTCGTCATCCGAAGACAAGTGTGTGTGAATCCGATATAAACTCCTGAAGACTGCAATGACTAGTTCCAACAATCACAGCTTGGCCCGTACGCATTTCATGCCATATAGACTGCTCACTTTCCCTGCATTCCCTCGCAGAAGGCGAGAATGTTCCTTCCGAGGTCTTCATGGTTATATCCTCCCTCCAAGAGGCCGAAGCGTCGTCCGCCACACCGCTGTTGGGCGAACTCGAAGACTAGGCGCCCTATTCTTCTGAAGGCATCAGTTGACAGATTGTGACCCCAGCAGTGTTCATACTCGTCGAAGCCTGCGGAAGCAGCGATTATGTCGACGTCTGGGCTGTTGTCAAGAGCAAGTTTGACATCAGAGAGATAGTTGTCATCACCATGCCCCTCTGGGTTATGAATTATCACTCTCCTGTCTCCACCGAGGATGTTGACTGTTCCGTCTCCAAAGTGCAGGTCGAAGTCAAGAATGAACGCAGAGCTGATCAGACCGTGAGACAGGAGATGCAAGACAGCGATGGCAATGTTGTTGAAATAACAGAAGCCCCAATAGCTGTTGCGTGAAGCATGATGGCCGGGCGGTCGGATTAGGCCGAATGCCGGTTGTCCCTTGACTGCTATGTCTGCAGTCAAGATGGCCCCGCCTGCGGCAAGGGCCGCCATCTTGTAAGGCTGTCCACTATGAGACGCGTCATCTTCTCCTTTGACACGATTGAGAACAGGCAGTGAATGTGCCTGAAGTATATCATTCTCTGAAGCAGGTTCCGGAGTTGTTAGTTGATAGCCGCGATGATTACGAAAAACGTTGATAGCAGAGTCTAGTCTTCCCGGGGCACCCGCAGGGGTATTATCATAGGATTCTCTCATGAGTGGGTGAAATACGATTTTCAAAGCACCACATCTCGTGCATATGCAACTTGAACGTTCGACGAGCTCCTTGTTCGAGACGATTACCAATTGAGAAATCGGAGCTTGCAGATAAAAGATAGCATCAGACAGACAGGCTCACGACCTGTCTGTCCCTAGTGACTCTAGAGAAAAAGAGTGGGGAGCAAGGAGGTTTTTCTAACCAAACAGACTTCCAAGACCTGCAGTGAACTCTTCTTCTTTCTTTTCTTCTTTCTCTTCTTTCTTCTCTCCGGCTGCAGGTTTTCCGGCTGCTGCTGGTGGAGCAGCGGGGGCTGCGACAGCCACGGTGGCACTCTTGAGGGCTTCGTCGATGTCTACGCCCTCAAGTGCTGCGAGCAGAGCCTTCACTCTGGACTTGTCAGTCTTCACACCTGCCGCTGTAAGAACGGCATCCATGTTCTTCTCATTGATTGGCTGACCTGCTTTGTGGAGAAGAAGTGCTGAGTATACGTACTCCATATTTCATTACCTCACTTGTTAGCTTTCTCTAGCATGTCAGAGGGTACCGCATCCGGGCTCTTACTAGAGAGCACCGAAGCAAGTGCGAGTGCCTCCGAGTTGGCCTTAGCCAAGAACTGGGGAAGTAAGTCTGGGACAAAGTAGCCGATCTTCATTGCCAGATTCTTGGCTTCGAAATTCGCTTTTCCTAGCATGATTGTAATAGTCTCTGCGGTCGGATACTCGATGTTGACCGAGAGATTCATCGCATATTGGTGGGCCAGAATGACCTCCTTCAGTAGACCCTCAAGGTTTACTTCAAAGGCTTGGGCCGTGATGACAGATCCATCTGTGAATGCCGCGGCGAGCCTAAGCCGTAGTTCCATAGGCTCAATTCCAAGTCGGCTCAGTACCAAGGCCATTGCACTCGATACTGTCTCACCTTTCTTGACCACCACAGTGTCGTCAGTGATGTGTATGACTCCGGTCTTGACACGAGCCGGAATCTTGAGTGCTGCAAGCTCACTGATGAATGGACCCGGTGCAACACCAGTATTCATTGCAGGAACCTTGATGTCGTTCGTGGCAACTTGGCCTACTTTGGCTGGTGCCTTTGACTTACTCTCACTAAGGAACTTGCTGAGCGTAAATGGGTCCTTATCGCTGAAAATGAACGCAACAGCTCCCTTCACATGATCGGCAAGAGCCTCGAGTCCCTTAGTCTTGCTTTCCTTGATGGCTCGAATCATGAGTGTATTCCGTGCCATTTTCAAGGTTGCTGAGCCGCGCAAGCTATCTCTGATTGTTTGAAGCTGTTTTGCGCCGATTCCTGCCACAATGACGAGGCCCACCATCTTGCTCTTCTTAATCATCGAGACCAGCTGGGTGACCTCATCTTTCTTCCATTGTGGTACGACGTGTTCATATCCTGCCATCAATACTCACCTCTAGACAGATATCCGGATAGGCGGGCCCATCGTTGTCTTGACTTTCACACTACTAATCTTGGACGCGTGACCCTTGCTCTCAACAAAGCGGAGCACTGCCAATATGTTGTCAGCTATCTCCTTGTCACTCATCTTCATATGACCGACCTTAACGTGGAATGTCGGGATGTTTCTCATCCGTATTCGCACTGTTCGACGGTACTGCCCTATTATGCCCTTCAAGTCTGCTTGTGGAGGGAAAGGTCGGGGCATCTTGCCTCTTGTACCGAGTGCTTGCCCGAGGTACCGACCGACGAGGGGCATGGTATCAGTCGATGCAACGAAGAAATCGTAGTTCTTGGCCAACGTTCTGCGCGTCTTCTTGTCCTCGCCCATCTTTGCGATTTCCTCCTTTGACACAATGTGCTCAGCGCCTGCGGCTGTCGCTTTCTCTGCGAACTCTCCGTCACCAAAAGCACATACTTTCGCAGGGGGATACAGGGCGTTAGGGATAATCAATTCCTGATTGAGCCTATTCTCGGATTTCGACACGTCCAACTCCTTTCTCCTGAAGTTGACCGCGACGTCGAAGCTCTGTTCGAACTTGATACCTCTCTCTGTCCCCTTCGCTCTCGCCTCGGACACAGCTGTTTGGATACTCTCAAGGTTGAACGACATTCTCTACTTCTTCCCCCTAAGAGGCTCGTTGAGCTGCTGGTCCCACTTTCCTTCCTTGATTTCCTGCTGGAACTCCTTTGCAGGCTTTCCCTCAATTGTGACGCCCACTGAGACGCAAGTACCAGCGATTATCAATGCAGCTGACTTCATTGTGAGAGCTGTAAGATCTCCTGCCTTTGCTTTTGCAATCGACTTCAGCTGATCTATTGTGATATTTCCAATAGTCTGTGTTTTCGGAGTCGCGGATCCCTTGGGGGCACCAATCTCCTTCAGAATCAAGGCACTCGTAGGTGGAATCCCGACTTCAATCTCGAATGTTTTCTTGATAGTGTCCACGATGATTGTTACTGGCACTTTCAGACCTGCGAAGGGCTGTGTGACTTCGTTAATCTTCTGCACGACTTGGAAGACATTGACTCCGGTCGGTCCCAAGGCTGGTCCAATCGGAGGTCCTCCTGAAGCCTTACCTCCCTCAACCATCGCAGAGACTCTAGTCTTCTGTTCACTCAAACAAATCACGACTCCTGATGCAGTATATTCGGTCCATCGAAATGTAACCGTTAGGGTCGACCGCTTGGAGACAAGAAGTGATACGTCCAAGTCGGTCTACTGCATTACCAGTCATTCATCTTCACCCCTGGCACGGCGTCATTGCGCCTGTGTCTGATTAAGGAGCAGCGATTCCCAGCCGAGGTCGGTTTTTAAGCATTCCGAAGGGGCCTACACAGTTTCTATGCCCGCTCGCGGCAAAGAGCGAAAGGTCGTCAATGCGACCAGAACGAGTCTTCTTCCTCTTCTGGACGAGGCGCCTCGCCTTTCTCTCCTGGTACTACCTCTTCAACAGCCTTCCCCTTCTCGACGATCTTGGCAAAGTCTGCATGGACTCGCAAGGGAATCGTGTGTGGGCTTTCAAGTAGCTCCAGTATAAGTTCCTCTTTGGATGTATCAACCCTTGAGACCTTTGCTCTCTCGCCCTTGAAGGGTCCAGATATGATTTCGACCACATCTCCAATCGATATACCCTCGGCAGCTGGCGGGGGCGCGAGGAACTTATCGATTTCATCTAAGCTGACCTTTCCTCCGACTCGTCCTCGGACATGAGGTACACCAGATATCGCTATTTCAACATCCCTGAACTCCATTGTCTCAAGGAAAACATATCCACGTAGAGTCTCTGGAACAAGTATTGCCATGACTCTGCCGAGCAACTGGTTCTTGGACACTAGCCTTGGCTCACCCTTCTTCTTGCCGGCCTTGCTGCAACTCTCCATATGCTTGGTAGTGCTTTTCTCTGAAGAAAACTGCTCACCGCAATATGGGCACTCCCATAAATCAGTCTCTCCTGTCACGGCAGTCGTAATCAGATCTGCAACAGACCTCTCTTGACTGATGGTTGTCCTTATGGCGTAGATGCTTGTCTTCGACTGCAAATCAGGCCCTCCTTCAAGGTCCTTTGTCTGCCCGTCTCTAGGCTCTTCCCCACAGGCTGGTCAGTGCGGTCATCAGCAACTGGACTATGAAGCTGAGCATCCCAACAAGGAACATTGCTAGGAGGCTAATCTTCGTGCTTGACCAGAACTCCTGACGCGATGGCTTTGTGGCAAGCTTCAGGATTCGCGCGCTTTCTCTGATGAAATTACCGAGGCCCATTGGTGCGGCACATTCCTGCTCGATTCATGTCCGGGATTACCGGAAACAGAACCAACCACCCGTGGTGTACTTTTAACCCTTGCTGACAGACCAAGACCTTGTCAGCTCAGCTTTGGCACTCCCAGTTCCCTTTTCAAATCCTCTGCTAATGGTGTCACCGGCATAGACTCAGCATCAAAGATGTACGGTGAGCTGACGCCGGAGGCTATTATCGTGACTCTAATCCTATCCTCAAGCTCGGGTATTATGACAGCACCATAGATGATCTCAGCACCCGGATTCACTTGTTCTGTCACGAGCTCGACCACGCGCTTCGCCTCCCTGAGCTGGAGGTCAGTACTGCCGCTTATGTTGATGAGAATGTTGTGTGCGTTTTCTATCGAGACATCAATCAACGGGTTTCGCAATGCGTTATTCACTGCCTCTTCGACCCTGTTCTCGCCCTGCCCTTCGCCCAGAGCGATTATTGATACACCACCATTCTTCATTGTCGTCCGCACATCTGCAAAGTCCAAGTTGACCAGGCCTGGCCTCGAGATGAGTTCTGAGATTCCTTTGACTGCACGTACTAGCACTTCATCAGCTACCATGAAAGCTTCTGGAAGGGACAAGTCAGGAGCAATTTCGAGCAACTTCTCATTCGGGATAGCAATCAGAGTGTCCACATGCTCCATTAGGCTCTTGAGCCCTCTCATTGCATTGCTTTTCCGAATCGCGCCCTCGATTTCGAACGGAAGGCAGACGATTGCTACGGTAAGTGCACCATTTTCCTTTGCTGCTCTGGCAACGTGCCCGGATGCTCCAGTTCCTGTTCCACCGCCCATTCCAGCCGTGATGAATACCAAATCCGCTTTCACTGCGTCCTTGATCTGCTCATATGATTCCTGCGCGGCTTTCTCACCAATATCGGGGTTGTTGCCGGCACCAAGGCCTCCACATGTCTCTCGGCCGAGTAGGAGCTTGTGGTGAGAATTGCAGTAGTACAGGTCTTGAGCATCTGTATTCATGGCCAGCGTTTCTGCTCCCTGAATTCCCACATCCATCAGACGAGTCACAGCATTGTTGCCTGCTCCGCCAACTCCAACGACGAGTATCTTGGCTGTTGCAGACTCAAGAATGGATGCCAGTTCTTCATCAGTAATGGCGTCCTTGCTGGTCCTCCTTACCGGTCTCGTTCCCGGCAGGTCGCGTTTCGGTAGTGCTCCGCCTAGTACTTCTTCAAGCAGTGGGTGCAACTCTACAATACACCTTCTAGTCTCTACTATGATGTAGATATTATCTGAAGAAAAAGTGGAATACTCTCGACGTATTACCCGCGCGCTACTTCCGCCTTGGTCTTTCCTGTCTTCCTGCCTTGAAGCTTCTGAGAATTGGCTCGATAGATATCCCGTGCTTGTTGAGCAGCTTTGCGACTTCATCCAGTGTGGGTTGCCCGTTTTGCGCTCCAATCTTTGTAATCTTGAGAGCAGCTACGGCATTCGCCATGTGAAGTGCCTGTTCAATCTTCTCCAGTCTCGTCCATGACGTCAAGAAACCTGCGGCAAACGCATCTCCCGCACCGGTCGTGTCTGCAACAGGGACGTCAAAGGCCCTTGACGTACAGAACTCAAAACCATCGGATGCTATCGCGCCCTCGCTCCCCATCTTTACAATGACTACGCCCGGAAAGGTTTTTGCCAAGCCTCGGACTTCACTCTCAGTCGGTTCCACCTTGAAGTACTCTCTGAGTTCGTGTTCATTTACGAAGAGCAGGTCAGTGTGGCGCAATACACTGAAGTAGTCAATCGTCTCGGCGGTTTTTCCGGGGTCTAGAGAAAGGACCATTCCTTCCGTTGTGGCAATCTCCGCGGCTTTACTGATGGTCATTGGCAGACCGCCCGCCACGTGTATCGTCCTAGCTCTTGCCAGATAGTCTTCCTCGAGCACATGCTTCTCTAAGAACCTGTTCGCACCGGGCTCAACCATGATTATGCGCTCATCATTAGGGGCAGTAGCAATCACAAACACGCCGGTCGGTTGATCCGCCAATACGAGGATTGAATCTGTATCGACTCCGATTCTGGACAGCTCGCGAAGATACAACTGGCCATATACGTCATCTCCCACACAGCACACAAGACCGGTCTTTACGCCGAGGCGTGCTGACTGAGCGGCGAAGTTCGCTGCCGAACCACCAAACGAGACGTGGCCCTGTTGGCACATCAGGTGTTCGTTCTTTGCTGGAAGCCTTTCGACCTTGAGTAGCACGTCAATGTTCGCGCGTCCCACTGCAACAACTTCAAGGGACAAGTGCAGATACCTCTTAGATAGTCAATGCAAGTATTGCTTTCTGGGCATGCAACCGGTTCTCTGCTTGGTCAAACACAACAGAATGGGCGCCGTCAAGGATTTCGCCGGTGATCTCCTCGTCACGATGAGCTGGGAGACAATGCATCACAATCACGTCTTTCTTTGCTCCTTCGACTAATCTGCTATTAACTTGGAATGGCATCAGGGCCGTTTCCTTCTCCTTGGTCCTTTCCTGTCCCATGCTGAAGAAAGTATCAGTGTAGATCACGTCGGCATTCTTGACAGCATCGATAGGGTTGTTTACGATTTGCAGGATCGTTCTGTGGTTCTGACTGAGATCCATTGCCCTTTTCGTAATCTCCTTGTTTGGCGTGTATCCCTTAGGCGACCCTATTGTCACGTTCATGCCTAGTATCGTACAGCCTTCCATTATGGAATTGCTCACGTTGTTGGAGTCCCCTACGTACGCAATCTTGAGCCCCTCAAGTTTCCCCTTGTGTTCCTCGATTGTCATCAAATCAGCCATTATCTGGCATGGATGCGAGGAATCGGTCAAACCATTGATTACAGGCACGGAGGCGTACTTGGCCAGTTCAATGATATCGCTATGAGCAAACACTCTCGCCATGATTGCATCGCAGTATCTACTAAGTACCCGGGCCGTATCTGCGATAGTCTCACCACGGGCTAGCTGCATACCCCCTTGCTCAAGGTAGAGCGCGTGTCCTCCCAGTTGTGTCATTCCCACCTCGAACGAGACTCGGGTCCGCGTAGACGCCTTCATGAATATCATGGCAAGAGACTTGCCCTTCAAGAGCTCGTGCGGCTTGCCGCCTTTGAGTTTGTTTTTCAGATCGTGCGCGGTGTTCAATATCGTTCTAAGATCCTGTCTCTCGAAATTATAAAGATCGATAAAGTCTCGACCCTTCAGACTCAATAGAACCACCTCTGTGAAGAAACCCAACGCGGCTTCACAGGCACCCGGTAATAAAAGTGTTCACTGCCTACTTTTCTCCGATTAGTCTTCGGGCAAACCATTCAGGGTCAAACCGCTGGAGGTCGTCATAACTCTGCCCAGTGCCCACGTAAACTATCGGTTTCCTGGTCACATAGACGATGGAAAGGGCCGAACCGCCCGATGGGTCTGCGTCAATCTTTGTCAGGATTGAGCCATCTATTCCAATAGCTTCATTGAACTCCTTGGCTTGTGATAAGGCATCATTGCCAGTAAGCGCGTCTCCGACAAACAGCTTGAGGTCCGGTTCTGCAACTTTCGCGATTTTCGCCATCTCAGCTAGGAGGTTCTTGTTGCTCTGCATTCTCCCGGCAGTGTCAATCAATACGACGTTGATGTGCTTAGCTTTCGCATGAGCAACGGCATCGTAAGCTACCGCGGCCGCATCCGACCCATATTCTTGCCTTATTACCTTTATACCCAGCTTCTGAGCATGCAGCTCGATTTGCTCGATGCTGCCCGCTCGGAATGTATCGCTCGCAGCGATGACAACCGAGAAACCGTTTTTCTTGTACAAGTTCGCGACCTTGGCAAGAGTGGTTGTCTTTCCAGTGCCGTTGACTCCGACAAACATGACAGTAGTTGTATCGCCTTGATTCTTCTTTTCCGCTGCGAATTGTATGGGGTCTAGGGGGGCCTTCGGTGTTAGCACATCAAGTATGGATTCGTAAACCGCGCTTCTGAACAGCTTCGTGATGTTCTCGAGTCTGCCTGCTCTGCTTCCCAGGAGCTTTTTCTTAGTAAGCTCCGAGATATGCTCGGCTGCCTCCATTGCCACGTCATTTTGGATTAGCACGAGTTGCAGTTGCCAGACGGCATCGGTGAGGTTCTTCTCGTTCAGTTCTTTAGTGACAGCCTTCGCTATGGCAGAGTCCAAGGCACCCCGGAGCTTATCAAACACCCTTTGGCTCCTCCTGAGCCTGTTTCTGTGCAAGCTCCTGGAGTTGGGCATTCACGCTTGCGGCCTGCAAAACTATGTTCTGATAGTCTTTGGCGAGCTGCGCATACTGCTGCTCCAGACTGGCAATATCCTCCCCCAGATCCCTTTTCGCGTCCTGCAAGCCCTGAGATATTCTAATGCTACTTCCGATATCTCGCGTGACCTCTCCTGGGTTTGCCAACTGAGCTTGGATGTACGCGTTGCCGCCAATGCTGATTAGCATCTCCTCCCCTCCCTGTTTCTTCTCCATCTCTTCAAGGACTGCTAATCCACTTCTGTAGTTTGAGAGCACGGCACGTAGCAGTTCCAAACGTTGCTGGACTGCTTCCATATTGGACTCAAGCACGCTCTGGTCTTCGAGGAGCTTCTGTGCGCGCCCCTGCACGTCCTCAGGCATTACTGAGCGCTCTCCACTCCGAGGCGTCTACGCAATTCGAGGCTCTTTACTTCGGCTGGCTTGAGTTGCTTGATTTCCGAGATCTCTATGTCCCTTCTCCTAATCCTGTGGCGACTGCCAATGTCAGAGAGGGTTCTCTCTCGAATGTGCGACTCTTTTTCCCCTATCAATTCCTTTGCAAACTTGAATGTATGTTTGTTTTTCCGGTATGTTCCGGTTACGGACCACGCTATCTCGTCCATTGAAGAACACCTCGCTAGACAAATCCGAGTACTTGGCTGATATGGGCAAGCTCAACACCAGTCGTGTCAGTGCCAGCTATCATGCCATCGCTGTTGGCCAATACTCCTAGTCTTGTATACGGACTGCCTCTGTTGACTGTTCCCACTTCAACATCAACTTTTAACAGCTCCGCTATCTGCTCAATCTCCTCAGTAGTAGCGAGTGGATGAACCACGGCACCGCGACTTGTCACCACTGTGTTCGCGCCAACAATCGGGAGTTTGGCCACGGTCCCGGGGACAACTTCGACTCCAAGAGTATCAGATATCTTGCGCCGGGCCTTGGCATCGAAGTCAGAGTGACAGATTGCACCCTTGTCATTTGCCAAGATTATATTGCCCAATGCGGTCATCTTGTTGTCTATCCAGTCGACTCTGATGTCGCCATAGGTCTTGAGTCGCGCAAGCTCATCGCTCGTCACTGTATAGGGCAACAGCAGTCCATTTGAGTTCGCAATACACATTATGCCTACTGCATCAAGTGTAGCTACAGTCGATTTCACCAATGGAAGCTTGAACGTATGGTTGATTGTTTCAAGCGATTTGTCTGACATTCGTGGAGATACCTGCACGAACTTGTCAGTGGCGATTCCAAAGACTCCAACGTTCGAATCGCCCTCGAAATCAGTCCGGGCGATCACGCGGGTTACGCCTCCGCCAGATAGACCTTCACTTCATTCTCAGAGTTTTTAGTAGCCCTGATCCTAAGCTTGCGTGGCGGTCTCTGGATCCCGCGAGCCCATATCCGTTCATTCACTTCGGGCTGTATCAAGAGCCCCTCGGGCTTCATATGCCTCTGAACGAACTCCCTAAGAACTCTGACCTCTCTCTTAGCCCTGTTATGGCGGCTGCGAGCCCAGTACACTCTGCGGAAGGGCACAGTATAGATTCTCTCGTCGATAATCTCTTCTTCCGCCGGTTTCTCAGCCGGTGCAGCGGCTTCCTTCTCTTCCCTTTTCTCAGCTGGGGCCTCAGCTTCCTCTACCTTCTCAGCTGCTGCGGCAGTCTCCTTTTCAGGTTCTGGAGCTTCTGCTGGTTCTTCTTCAACCTTAGGTTGTTTCTTTCCTCGTTTGCTCATTGACAATCACCCGGCTAGGGCTTGATCTTCGCGTCACGCCAATGCCGCTGCGCTGGCGTTCTTCTGACCTTTCCACCGGTCCTCATCACCGCCCACGTCGGCACACTACTGTTGCTTCTCAATTCCTTCCCAAGCCTAAGCTTCTTTCCGAGTGTCTTGGATCTTGCCATAGTAAACACCTCTTTGCGGCAGCTTTACCTGAATGTAACTTTCCTTTCTCTTTCACGCCCTTGTATCTGAGCTAGCAATGCCCTTAGCTGCTCGTCGGTGACACGCTCCTTCAGCTTCCCAGCACTGGCGAGCTCAATGAGCTGCATCTCGAGCTGTTCGGCAAATTGGGGTCTCACCATTTTGATATTGGTGAGTCTTGAGCGAGCTTCAGGAGTGAGGATTTGCCGCAATATGCTCTCCTTCTTGGCCTCTCTGTCAGCAGACTGCTGCTCCTGAATCCGTTCCTGTAGCGCCTGGTCTCTCATAGCAGCGAGTTTCCTTTGACGAATGGCTTCGAGCTCTTCGTCGTCACTCATTGAGACCAGTCCTCGTCTAGTACTTCTCAAGACTTGGTATTGCTTTTGACAGTTCAGTTTTCAATGCACCCGACAACTTATCCAAGTATGATCTGCCTATGTCAGTCATTTCGCGTCCTTTGCTGGCGCGTCTCTTGATGAAACCAGCTCTCTCGAGCTGCTGGATGCAGAGCCGAACTATCGATCCTCCGCCTTTTCTCTCTCTTGCCGGCTTATCGCCGCGTCTCTTTCTTCCACCGTATTCGATTCTGAGTCTCTCTACACCGATTGGCCCTTCGAGGTAAACCTTCCTGAGAACACTTGCACATCTAACATACCACCAGTCAGGGTCATCTGGAGCTCTCTCTCTTTGTACTCCTGTCTTTACGAAAGGAGCCCAATCGGGGGGCTGAATATCTTTCCTAGACCTGAGGTCTTGAGCCAAACGACGAATCAGGATGTTGGCGGGTATGTCATATACGGTGGGCATAGGTTCTGTCACCACATCCGACTGAGAAATGGCCACCAGACCCGGACTGGGCCGGTTGCCTATCTCAGAAGGCTGGCACTCCACCCCTGAGAGCACATAAAAGCATTACCATCCGTAAGCATGACATTAACGCTCGAAAATCATCTTGGTCCAAACCGATGCGTCCACTACTGCTTCTTTCCGACAGGCATCGAGCGAACTCTGAACATGACGGCCGTGTTCCCTCTGATGCCAATCAGCTTTGCTCCTGCCTTCGCACACAGGTTCTCAAACAGGGCCTGCTTGGAGTCATTTTCCCCTACCGAGCTCCGAAGAAGTCGAACCTTTACGTACTTATGCTTCTTCAGGAGGCGCTTGGCTTCCTCAATCAGTCCGTCTGTCACACCTGACTTACCTACCTGCATCATAGCAGGATCTTGCCAAGCAATTCCAACCCTCACAGGGTCTGGTTTGTCTGAAGTCATATCGTTCCGCCGTCCAGGATGAAGGTCCGCTCATTAAGGTTCTTGTCCGACCGGGAATCTTCTGATGGCTCCGCAGTTGAGACAGGTCACGGACACGTGAGTCGATCTGTTATGTCTCAGTCGAACTCTGGAGGTCTGCCCAGGGATGAGAACCGAACCACATTCCTTGCACAGTCTTCGGCTGATATGACGTGGTATCTTTACGCGTGTTCTCCGACCCAGCGCTTTAGCAATATTCATCCAGCGGCGTGCAAGCTCAGGTCTCGTCGTTGCCACACTGAGAGCTTGACCCCATAGAATCTCGATTCTTTCATGGGCCAGCTTTCTCATCTCGGCCTTTGGTGCAGTTCTCTTGGCCATCAAGTCACGTCGAATACCCGAAGTGGGCATACTCCTTAAATCATTCGCCAGAAGGAGTTCTGAAGGCTAGCAAATTGCTTCACCTAGTGTTGTTGGAGTGCCCGCTCGAACTCATCCCACCAGAGCTGACCCGGCTCAAGGAGATACAGAGGTTTGCATCACTGAAGGGCAAGAAACCTCAGGAGGTCTTACTCGATCAAAGCCACCACGGCCGATCGATGACGCGTCTTCAGGATTCTGACCGCCGTGGCAGGCCCGATATTGTCTTTCTCAGCTTGATGTCAATCCTTGAGTCTCCTCTCTGCAAGGAAGGTCTGCTTACAATTCACCTCCATTTGCGCGATAATCGGATCGTGGAGGTAAAACCGGATGTCCGACTGCCGCGTAACTACGACCGATTCGTTGGACTTATGGAGCAGCTTCTAGGCCTTGGTTCCGTGCCACCGGAGGGGCCTGCTCTATTGAGGGTGATCGGTCAGGGGCTGTCTGAACTCCTCTCACAACTGCCTGAAGGCAGAGGAGATGCGCTCACAGTATTAGCTGTGGAGGATGGAAGGAAGACCACGATTGATGCTCTCGTATCGCTTTTTCCTGAGGATCCAAACGTGCCGGTCATTGTCGGAGTTGGTGCATTTCCTCATGGCGATTTCGATAAGGCCATACCGCAACTGTTCGAGAATCACGTGAGTCTTTATGGTGAAATCATGATGGCATGGCATGTTTGCTCTGAGATGCTCTGGACCTATTCGTTGAGGACCGGAATCAGCCGGAAACAGTTCTCAAGCAAATAGGACATGAAGGTTTCACTGAGGATTGCAGCAATGACCATCGAATAACTTTAAATCACGCCGGCTGGCTTGGGCAGAAATGGAGCGTCTGTAGTCTAGTCACATTAGCTTGAAGACAACCCAACAGGCGGCTAATGAGAGACTAAGGGGCTATGATTGAGCCCTTCCAAGGCTCGGGCCCGGGTTCGATTCCCGGCAGACGCACCACCACCATGATATCATCCACTTCGGACTAGTTCTCAGAGTCTCTCGATGCTCTGGGCTCGGTCACGATGAGGTGCTGAAATGAAGTCCCTGAAACACAACGGTATTTACGTCATTCACCCCCCAGAAACCCATGGTCTCGCGATTCGTGCTCGTGGCAGAGAGCTGACCTTGAATGCGCTTCAAGAAGAGATGGCGGTAGCTTGGGTGAAGAAGCTCGGCACGCCTTACGTCGATGACCCTGTTTTCGCGAAGAACTTCCTCGCAGACTTCAGCAAGGAACTGGGTATCAAGCCTCCACTGAAGCTTGAAGAAGTCGATTTCACTCCCGTCCTGCGATTCGTCGAGAAGGATCGCCAACGAAAAAAGAACATGACGAAAGAAGAGAAGAAGGCAGACCTAGAGCGTAGGAAAGCAGAGCGAGACCGGATGAAACAGCTCTACGGCTATGCTACAGTCGATGGCGAAGCCATGGAGCTCGCGAACTACATGACAGAGCCCTCTGGCATATTTATGGGGCGAGGACAGCACCCCCTCAGAGGTCGCTGGAAGCACGGTGCTCTCGAAAAAGACATCATCCTGAACCTTGACCGGAGCGCACCGAGACCGAAGGGCGATTGGGGCGAGATTACTTGGGCGCCCGATTGTATGTGGATTGCGAGGTGGACTGACAAGCTTACAGGCAATGGAAAGTACATCTGGCTTCACGATTCGACCCCGATAAAGCAGGAACGAGAAGAGGCGAAATTCGACAAGGCCCTCAAGATGGAAGCCAAAAGAGAAGAAATCCGTGCTCACATAATGGATGGTCTCCACTCCAATGATCCGAAGCGCAGAGAAGTCGCTGCTGCATGTTATCTGATTGACAGGCTAAGCCTGCGAGTCGGGGATGAAAAAGACCCTGACGAAGCCGACACCGTCGGTGCCACTACGCTGAGAGCAGAGCACTTGGCATTCAAGAAAGACTCTGTCCAGTTCGACTTCTTGGGCAAAGATAGTGTTCCTTGGCACAAGGAGCTGGAGATGCCTGTGGATGTCTACACAGTTTTCAAAGAGCTTCATGATAGAGCGGTTGAAAGAGTAGATTCCTTCAAAGCCCGTGGGAGCAGCAAGACTGGCGGAGACCCAAAGAAGGCAGCTCAGGTATTTTCGCGTGTGCGTAGCACTGATGTTAACAAGTTCCTTGGCGAGATAGACCCGGACTTGACAGCCAAGGTATTCCGAACACTTCGTGCTACCGTTACGATTCGGGATGAGCTTGGCAATAGTGGCATCAGACGCAGCGACATGGACTTCATCAAGCGGACAGCATTCAAGAGGGCAAACCTTGAGGTTGCTCGGGTAATGAACCATACGAAGCAGGCCCCGAAGGGCTGGGCTGCGACAGCGAAACGCTACGAATCAAGGATCAAGGCCGCCGAAGAACGAGTTGCCAAAGCAAAGAAGCAGCTTGACGAGAAGAAACGCCGGCTTGCTGATGTGAAAAGAAAGCAGGCACCGGGACTTGCGAGAGCTGAGGAGCTTGTCACGAGACAGAAACAACTGGTCGAGAAATACAAAGACTCTGTCTCTCGGTGGAGAGAGCGGCGCGACAAGGCAAAGGTTGCTTGGGACAACGCTCGAGACGATAGACAACGTACAAGAGTGAGTAACCGAAAGCGAAAGAGAACCAAGAAGGAGCGACTTGAGGAAGTGGGAGACCGGGTGGACAATCTGAAGCTCAGGCTGGACAAAGCCGAAGAAGGTCTCGTGAAGGCACGTGAACGCTACGAGAAGAGCAAGGCTGCCCTAGAGAAGAAGGTGGCTGCGCTTGCTTCATCCAAGCAGAAGTCGGCGGAGCAGATTGGCCGAGTCGAGAAGATCGTGAACACCATCAAGGAGCGAGTCAAGAGGGCTGATGCTGCAAGACAGAAACTGCAGGATGACTACCATATCGCAAAGGACACACGGACATGGAACTTGGGTACGTCCCTCAAATCCTACATCCATCCTCGAGTAGTGTATGACTGGTGCAGAAAGGTGGATATGGACTGGCGGTCTGTCTATTCAAAGACGCTCCAAAGGAAGTTCACTTGGGTAGAGCAGCCTCGCTCTGCATCACCCCTGGGGCAATGATGGGCTGGCTCATGTCCGGAATCCGGCTGGCTTGTTGGTCTTGCTGTCTCCTGAACGAAGCCCATACTGAGAATCTGGAAGCTTCATTACGGTCCGACTCCACGTATAACTGACAGAGTCTGTACTGTCTAGTCTTTATTATGGCTCTGGCTGTGAGAGTCTGTATCATGCTGAAAGAAGAATGCCCGTATTGCGGAGGCAGACTCATAGAGAAGCACGAGGAAACTAAGGTCGAAAATGGCAAAACAGTTGTCTTCGTGCACTTCCGCTGTGTGAAATGCGGAAAATGGACAAGGCGGGAACGGATACATCCACCTTGACACTGGAAGAGGTCATCTGGCTCGGCTCTCCTGAGATACGAAATGAGAAGCGGTGCTACAGCTTCACCTCTAGTGACTTTCCCGTGTTTCCCGCAAAGACTGAGAGTCTCGAACCAACACGAACCATTGCAATGCCGCCAAGGTAAGGCTCGCGGTCGGTCACGACAAGCGGCCTCCCGAGAAGAAATCTCTTGAGGGACATCAGGGAGAGATCGTGAGTGATGTGGATATGCATCACCGGGTCCGTTGTCGCTATGAGCCGCGATACAGTATCTGAGCACAGTCTTGACTGAAAACTGCCAAACGACTCTATGCCATTACCGAAGAGACCACTTGCCCACTTGTTGACGAACTCAGTGACATTCCTTCCATCGGGCTGGAGATTCTCCCATATCTTCTCCTCTGAATACTCTGGCGAGAACAGTGTGTCGAGAGATTCAATCCCGAGTACTCTCCCGCCTGCATCGTTGAATCCCTTCGCGATGAAGTCGGCAGTCTCTGAACACCTGGGCACGAAGCTCGTGAAGATATGAGCCGGTCTCTTTACCCTGAGCCGGCGTCCCATCTCAAACGAGGTCTTCCTACCAAGCTCTGTAAGCCCTCCTGAGAGCATCTCTGCATAGTCGGCGAGCGTGGTGCGATGCGAGTGCCTCACTACAAGAGCAATGGGTGTCCCTGGGTCCATGGAGTTGGTCCACTTGACCAAAGCTCTCGCACTAGATAACCAATCAATCGAGTCCCAGTCCATCGATTCTGACAAGTTCGTTCACTGTCACCCTAGGAAGTCTCTCTGTTTGACTCACTAGTGTCTTTTCAGCCTTTCAGGGCTATCGAGCCAAACCAATTCCTTTCAGACTTGAATAGAAGGATGGCGAGGACCGGCAGGTGACTCCCCGTTTGGTTCAGTGTACCGTGAAGAGAATGAGAAATGGTGCGACCACCGGGACTCGAACCCGGGCCGGATCCGTGGCAGGGATCCATCATAGCCCCTTAGTCAATCGTTAGCTGCCAATTTGGCTGTCTTCATGCTAGCGATTCTAGACAATGGTCGCAGCAGTTCAGACCGCGGTCCAGTGCGTTAAAAAGCTTGTCGAAGCACAACGCTCTCGGAGAAGAGGTTCGGCAGTGATAACCGAAGTTGATCAAGGTCCACAATCGGAAGGCCCACCCTTCGCGAAGGAGCGTGCCGAGTGGATCGAGATTGCAAAGGGCATCGGCGTCACATTTGTGATTCTTGTTCATTCCATGATTCCGGACATCAATCCGGGTACAACCCACCTCAGTAGTTTCACTATTCCCATCTTCTTCATGCTAACTGGACTGACATACGACAATGAGAAGCACAGAAACCATCTTGGAGTGTTGGCCAAATTGCGAGCGCGTCAGCTTCTGATTCCGTACTTCTCATTGTACCTGATTATGATAGTGCTGTTCATTCCGTTGTCGTCGTATGTCGACACGTACTTGACACCGGACCAAGTCTTGTTCTGGCTCCTCTATGGGAACGGTCCCCCAAACTCCGCCAGTCATCTATGGTTTCTTCCCGTGCTATACTTTGGACTGATGGCATTTGCCTTGGTTGACAAGATTACGTACCGTCTGTCGAGGGGCTTCAAGTGGGTCGCGCTGATAATCCTCATGCTAGCCGCAAATACGATTTGGTCAATCTTCCGGCCAGTCCTCATTCCCTGGCGATTCAGTTCAATCCTCATCGCTGCAGCATTTGTGCTCATCGGGAACGAGCTGCGCCAATCCAGGGGTCTGAAGGCTTTGGCAAGTCAGTCGGCTGCGAAGAACCTCGCTGGAATCTTGGCACTCACTGTCGCAGTTCTGACACTTTCTCAGCTCAATGGATTTACTGACATGGCCGTCGATAGCTATGGAGCGTGTGTCTGGCTGTATCTGGGTGCAGGAACAGCGGGCTGCCTTCTTGTGTTTCAGGTTTCGAGTCTGCTTCACAAATCCTCAGCACCAGGAAGGGGCCTTTTCGCTCTCGGCGGAGTATCCCAAGAGGCATACGAAGTTCATCCTGTGACCTTCTACTTGGTTCCGATAGTAGCGACGAACTTGGGGTTGTCGTTGACCTCAGACCCCACCGTTGGCAGTCTCTTGTGGCTAGTTCGGTTCTTGCTCGGTGTTATACTCTCATACGTGCTAGCTAGTCGTCTGATAAGAAAGAACAGCATTCTGTCGTTGATTTTCAGCGGAAGGTCTCGCAGTCAAGACTCTACAGTGCCGCAAAGATGAGCGTTCTTGAGACTAGAGTTAAGAGATGACGGATTTCCCTTCTTTCGGGCGTCAATAATGGCAGAGAGCAGGAATCTCCGCAGCCTGAAACGAGAGATAATGCGAGAAATCTATGAGAACCGAATGTTGCTGACCGCGAGACGCGATCGTCCTGAAGGTTGGAAGCTGCTATCGGGTGTGTGGAGCCCGTTCTACATTCAGCTTCGTGTTCTCAATTCCTTCCCGGCTACACTGAAGAAGGTCGCAGAGGCCATGTCTCTCATGCTAAAGAAGGAGGCTCCTCAGGTCAACAGACTTGTGGGCGTTGCATTCGCAGGAGTTCCTATAGCAACAGCTCTCTCCATAGTATCTGGCATTCCCGCGTGCCATACTCGAAAGTTCGTAGGCGTGACGACCGATGAGGAGCTGCAGAAGGCGCTGACCCAATACGGTCAGCATTCGTTGCTCGAGGGCGAAGTCCAAGAAGGCGACAGGCTCTGCTTGGTTGACGACTTGGTCACCCAACTCGATGCCAAGCTGATGGCCCGCACCCAGGTCATGTCTGAACTTGAGAAACGTGGAACCAAGAATGTGAAATGCGATGATGTAGCAGTCCTTATCGACAGACAGCAAGGTGCAGGTGATCGAGCCAAGGTCTCGGGTATACAGCTGCACACACTAATCAAGTTCATGGACGAGGGTCTGCCGTTGATAAAGGATCTAATGCCGCCTGCAGACTACACTACAATCTCCGCATATCTTGCTGACCCGAGCAAATATCAGGGACATGTGTGAACTCAAGAAGGACGCAATTCAAGCGGATGCGTGGAGGCCTACTCAGACGAGCGAGAAAAAGAACCCCGTGGAGCGCATGTTGAACCTAGCGCTCGCTACGTCACTCAATCAGTATCAGTTCTATCTGGACGCATCATCCACCGTGCAGACCGACGAAATGAAGGAACTGCTGCTTTTTCTGGCAAAGTCTGAAGAAGCAATCATAGACAAGATCGAATCTATGATGTTCACGGGAATAGTCGATGCAGTGGAAGAAGCGCGCACAATTGAAGTGGAGGAACCCGATGAGACCCCCTTCGACCTCATGCGAGCAGAAGTGGACCCTCGGTTGTTTGTGTGCAACAGAGCATTGAAGATTGCATTGAGCGCGTACACTTTCTATTTGTCAATAGCTGCGAGGGCACACTCTCCGGTGATTAGTCGTCTCTTCCAGTATCTTGTCTTTTCAAAGGCTGAGCAAATCAAGATGATTCGGTCCGTGTGCGAATCGTTCTGAAAGCCTACGTGCACCACCCGACATTCCCCTTGTTTGCTGTCTGTTGGAACACGTGTTCCAACAACACCCCGTCTGCGGAGTCTCGAAAAGAAAGACTGAGGAAATAGATTTATATTCATTTGTTTATTAGTCATAATGTAGTGTGTAGAAAGATGGCGAAGACGGCTAATGGCTCGAAAGGCTCCACTGGAAACGGTGGGGTCCGGGTATGGAAACCAGAGCACCGGGTTGACGTGGAGATGGGCAGCGAGACCCCTGTTTTCATTCCCCCCATCCATCTTGGTAGCTATCAAGAGTTCAGGAGATTCGCGAAGGGAGCGGCACTCGTGGTCTATACGCCGGAGTACTTCCATACACCGTTCTTCGCAGACAAGAAGAAGCTGCGTAGGGTCACATTCAGTGCAGTCGGTGTCAAGATCAAGGGTGTTGCGTTGATGTTCAAGTATGTTCTTGACTACGACAACCTCCCGGACAAGTCTGGAACATGGGACGAGCAGGTAGCAGACACTGATCGAGCCATCAAGGAACTTGTGGCACGGCTTGAATCCGAGTGCGATATCGTGTGTGGAGCCATCGAGACCGAGCCTTCGTTGGGTGAGGAGCTGTTCATCCGCCCCTAGTAACAGCCGTTTTCTGTCTAGCTGTCTCTGAGATATTGCGCAGGAAGAGACGTGGCAGGCCACAGACCGACAACGATATGAGGTTTTGAGCCAACAAGTGTATGCGATAGCTTGTGACAGAGACCGAGCCGGCGGAAGGCGTCGTGCAGAGGATACTCAGGCAATACTCAGACCGACCCAGAGGTTGGAGGGTTCTGAGTACCCCACGGGGAGAAATGATGGTAATCGGGCCTGAGTCGGCTTTTCAGCTCAAGCTTATTCCGTTGAACCCGTTTGAGTTCACAGGAGCAGGTGTAGAGATATCAAACCAAGGCGCCGCAGTTGATGAGCTGAAGTCCGCACCCGAATTTGGATTCAGAGCTTTAAGCGAGGATGATGTGAAGCGTCTGTTTGACGCATTGAGCAACCCCGGTAACAGCCGCTTCTCCGTGGAATCGATCATCAAGAGGGCACCAATGAGTCTCGATGATATGGATCGGGCACACGGTGGTCACTTTTTGAGCGGTCCAATCTTGACGAGACCAGATCTCGGGTCGCTTGGTCCTGACATTCTGAAGACTCAGGTTTCTTTGGACAGAGCAGCAGACGACCTGTTCCGGAAACGCTACCCCCACCGGGCCGGAATGTTCGTGTAGGGTCTGGCCTTAGTCGACGGTTGTAGGATAGCAGAATCTACTAGCCATATGGGATTTGGTGGGTCGGACGAGACTCGAACTCGTGACCACTGCACTGTCAATGCAGTATCATAGCCGCCTAGACTACCGACCCGTTCCTGTGTCGGACGACTGCAGTCGATTAAAAACGTTACGACATTGGATGCCTTTCTTTGACTTATGACTCAGTCTCAACGAGAGAACGGTCCTGTGATAATCGGTGATTTCAATGCCCGCTGCTCCCGAAACCCTTCTCTCCTCTCTCTGAAGGGGTAAGGGCTTCTGATTTCACCAGCTGCACGTCTGCCACGTGCCTGACGGCGAGCTGACAAATCCTCATTCCTTTTGTAATTCTGAACGTATCCGAACCGAGGTTCACCATTATTGACTTCACTTCGCCACGAAATCCGCTGTCGATGGTACCCGGAGCATTTAGAACAGTGACACCATATTGTAGAGCGAGTCCGCTTCTCGGTCTGATTTGTCCTTCATATCCTCGTGGTATTTCCACTGATATTCCAGTTGGCACCGCGATACGCTGTCCTGGTTGAAGGTCAATATCGATAGTAGAATAGAGATCGAAAGCCACGTCGCCTTCGTTAGCAAGAGATGGCATCTTGGCATCTGGAATCAGTAGCTTCACGCGTACTATCACGGCTTCTTCTTTCACAGATGAGTTGTTCTTCATCAAGAACTACTGGAACGAGCTGAATGAAAAAGGAGCTGGTGCAGACGGCCGGATTTGAACCAGCGACAGCAGGATCTTCAGTCCTGCGCTCTCCCAACTAAGCTACGTCTGCACTCGCTCTTCGTAGTGTATCGTACACCACGAGTCGGGAGTAACCGGCAAATCGTCTTTCCTCTGGTTTTTCGATATAAACATAGTGCAAGTCAGTCATAGGATTACACAACGGACAGCGGCAGTAGGGACTCTGCTGAAGTTGCTCTATCTGATTTTCCGATTCACATAGCTGGCAACGATTGCCGTAATGATAGCGGCAGAGTTAACGGCCAGCGGATATGTGTATAGTGAGTCCACAAATGCCAGTCCCGCCAACCACGAGGGCAGATTCGTAATGTCAGATATTCCGAATGGCACAAAGTAGAACATCAAGAAGATTGATGTCATCAGCGCGACACCGACAAAGACCGGCATATCCGAGGTTGACCTAACGAACTCGGAGAGTCTGTTGATCCAGTTCAACTCGGCACGCTGTCTCTTTCTCACTTTCCTTTTTGAGACAATATTTGCCCAGCGATACATGGCCTCGGCCATCAGAATGTATGAACCCGCAAGGACTGTCATGGCTCCGAGAGCGATGATGAATTGGAGTTCCGCACTGAGGACTTCAGCATAGGCCTGAGCGTGCCATATGACTGGCAACTGAGCCAGTCCGGCTATCCCGAGGAGCATCAGTATCAGACCCGGCTTGTTGCCACGTCTCCACCAGATTGCAAGGCTCATATTGTTCTACCAGGTGCTTGAGTAGTTGGGTTCCGCAGCCCGATGTCCACTTTAAGCTTTTGGAGGAATAGGGAAGCATCAATGGTCTTAGGCTACTTCTTGATCCCTTCCAAATGGAACCAATATCCGTTGTCATCCTTCTTCGCGATATGGAAACCAGTCTGTTCCACAATGTCGCTGATTCTGTCCATCGTCTGACCCTGATTTCCCTTGACTCCGTAGCCCGTTTGATAGACACTTCCGTCTGGCAGAGTATAGCGCATCCTCAGTACGAATCTTGCTTCACGACAGATTATCTTGCTCGACATTATTGAGAGAGATCCCTTCTTCCTCAATACCCGAAGGACTTCACGGACAACTGCCCGTTTCATTTTCCAGTCTGCCATGTAATCAAGTGAGAACCAAATCGCGGCAGTCTGGAAGACCGCGTTGCGAAAGGGTAGAGACTCTCCGTCAGAAGCAATCCACTGTGGGGCGGATTCATAGATTTGAGCCTCTCTGATTTCGCTCAGGTTGATGTCAATCGCACAGACTCTTGAGCCCTCTATTCTGGACACGATTCCCTCTCCTCCTCCACCGACGTCTAAGACGAGCCCGGTGCTTCGCAGTCTCTCGAAAGCGATTTCCTGAAATGGCGTCTGGAAAGTTGAGTACTCGGCTCTCGGTGCGAAGGTCATAAGCAAGAGTAGTAAGGCTGCCAGTTAAAAACGACTGGTTCGGTTTGCGGACTGTGCCTGAACAATGAGCAAAGAGTCCTGCTATTTCTTTGGTGGCGGACACACCTACTTCTTATACATCCACAAGACTGATACACATGGAGGGTATTATGATTTGACCGTGCTCATAAGCTCGTAGTAGGCAATCGTATGCTAGTTCCGTGTCTCATTCGATTGTCATCTGGGATGTTCATATCTTCAAACGCAAGATGGAGTTCTCCTGTGAAATGCATGAAACAGCACGTGACATTGAATCGGATCTCGAAAAGATAGCGCTAGAGTTGAAAGGAAGAACGCTGAGGGTCTATTGGTATCTACTGAAGAACCCTGAGGAAGCGAGTCTACGTGATATACAGAAGGGCGCGGGTCTTTCAAGCCCAAGCCTGGCAACCTACCACCTTGACAAGCTGAAAAACCTTGGCCTTGTAAGTACCGACCAACATGGATTATACTCCTTAGAGAGAAATGTAAAGGTTGGTGTGCTTAGGTTCTTCGTGGGCTCTGGGAGATTGTTAGTTCCTCGCTATGTATTCTATGCAGTGTTTTACATCACGCTAGTTCTGTGCTATTTGGTGTTTCTCCCCTTCACAACAGGGCCAATCTCCCTGCTCCTTCTCTCTGTTCTGTGTTTTGGGGCGATTACCAGCTGTATTGAGAGTTTCAGGGCGTGGAGAATGGAAATCTGATTGGTTGAAAAAGTTAGAACGGCTCCACGGAAAGTTAGACGTATCTAGCAATGACACAATACATACACCGGGGTTGTGTTGATGAGTACTATGAATTACAGACCCGCACTATATGCCATCGCATCTGTTGCGGCTGCGATTATTCTATTCATTACTGCCCTTGTGACTGGTAGCTCAGGTTCATCTGTGAGAGTCTTGCCTGGGGTTTCTCTCATTGACTCACCTTTTGCAGAACTTGGCACAGATCCCCTCATAGCAATGGGGTCTTTGTTGTATCCCGCCAATTACGAGATTGTAAACGAAAGGCCTTACATAATAAGAGTAGACTACCACGATGCCGATTCTGTAACTGAGCCAGAAGCCGAAGGTGCCGCCCAGCAGTTCATCAATGAAGTATTCACGAATGAATCCATTCAACAGCTTGAAGTTGACAGAAGATTGACACAATTGCGGGGCGCCCTTCCGAAATGGACAATCAATTTCAGGAACAATACGTATTCGGTGCCAATACACATAGAAGCTAGTGTGACGGTGAATGCGCTTTCTGGAGAGATCATTGGGTACGCTGGTAGACCAATATTGTGCCAAGGAGAAGCGGACAATCAGTCTACTGCTGAGGGCTATGCAATAGCAGCAATGAAGGAAATGGGCTATCTCATACCTTCCAACTCACGAGTATTCAGCATGAACTGGACCGACCCGACAGCACAGAACGGCGTCACCTATCGTTTCAGATTCCAGGAGGTCTGCAATGATGCTATGATCGACACAAGGATAGGGACACTGAGTGTTGAGATAGATGCCGCTAGCGGTGGACTCCAATTCCTGTCATTCGAATGGATTCAGATGGATGAGATACCAGTTGAGGATGTCCTCTCCGTAGATAGGGTAGGTGATGACGCACTTCTTACGCTCGTTAGAGTATCTGAAGCCGATTTCGACGAAATTAGGCCGCAAGAGTTTCGTCTCTGCTGGGTGAGGCAGGAAGGAGATTCTGGAAGGACCCTTTTACTGGATGCATTTACTGGTGACTTAGTAGATGCACGAGAGAGCTTTGGTGTCACACATTCTCAGGATTATGCGACATGGATTCTCCTCACACCCGTTCTTGTCTCGACCGTCCCTGCAGCATTATTCTCCCTTGGGACAAAGGAGCTTCTTCGTCGGCGAATGAAAACGCACGATAGATAATTGTCGTGGGTGACCTTTCGACTTGAATGACAGCCTGGGCGGGTGAAGGACGCCTTGAAGGGACTAATCGCTGAAGTCATCGCCGATTTCATGAAGATGAACTGTAGGAAATCTAGATCCATCATCTTGGCGGGAAGCCGTGCCCTTGGAGAGGCTCAGAATGACAGTGATGTGGACCTTATAGTAGTGACATGCAACATTGAGGACGCAAGGGACGTGAAGGAGAGTCTAACTAAACTGCAATCGGTTCTAGGCGATACTCCTATCGACTGCAAAGTCTGTACGGATAACGGATTTGTCGCTGCCAAGTCAGATTGTGAGCACTTATTCCTCTGGACCGTCATCAGTAATGGCAGTCTGCCCTGTGGGGAAGACATCAGAACTGACATCAAGCTGAATCCTCGATTGATTGCCGAACTTATGTGGCGACTGATTAAGAATCTAGATACGTCCTGCGATTTGCTCAGAGCAAGGAGCCATTTCACTGGCTGCTGCTGTTCAATCTACTACGCTCTGCTAACATCCTACTTCATTGAGCGATTTGTACTCCAGACCAACAAGAGCAATCAACGAAAACACGAGTTCATGCAAGCACGGTTGCAGAGCGTTCATGATGTTGTCAAGGAGAGATACAAGTGGGTTACGCATCACGTGCCCGATCTCGGGACTACGTCTCAAGTTAGGATACCGACAAGTGCTGATAGGAGATACTCCGCAACCGAGTATGTTGAGATTCTCAACACATGCGGGAGTGCCTCTGAATATCTCAAGAATGAGTATTCAAAGGTCACAAAGTGGGCAGAGCAGTTCATCTGATACTTACGTGACGGAAGTAATACCGGCATCCTAGACAAGCCCAGTGCTTGACAGTCGCTTGAAAATGATTCCCTCAAGCGGTGTTCCGAAAGTGGGATTCTCCGTTTTCGATGAACCGTGCATAATGGCAGGACTTGACGCAACTGCTTGAATAAGACTGGTTCGGTCCCGTCACTATGCCTGAATGCTGGTGGACCGGGCGGGATTTTTGGGCCCGAAGCTGGAAGTCAGTTCCGGAGAACCCGTGACCTCTTCCATGCCAAGGAAGCGATCTACCACTGATCTACCGGCCCACGCTGAGTTCTATCCTCGCACCCGAACCCCATATACATTCTTGTGGGCCCAGCTGTAACTTCGAATCCTCGTTGATGCTCCAAAGCCACAAGCTGCGCATCTATGGTGCGTAATGTGATAGGCTCTTCTACCACATCGCCTACACCTTATGTGGTGAGGGTTGTTAGCTTTTCCTTTTGACGGAGTGCCTTTCGTCATGGGATCTACTCCCCTTCAGAGTTCGACTGTGGAGCACCCGGGGGCGGCGATATGATGACCACATTGTCACCTCTTACAATGACAGTTTCGATTCGTTCAACCAACTCAGTGTTGGTTTCCGGGTCCACACCCATCTCATCTGCGTCTTCGAGGATGAGGTTCAAGTGCTGGTCGAATCCTCGCAATCGACCCTTTATCTTCTTTCGCGCCTTGAGCTCGACTAGCACCTGGCCACCAATCGATCTCTGCAGAAGCTCCGTGGGTCTACTTGCATTCACTAGAATCACCGACACAGAATAGGAGTCGCTGAAGCCTAGGCTAGCGACTTTCGAGTCATTCTCCGGGTTTCACTTAAAAACATGACGATGGAAGCTTGAGACAACTGGGTCTAACCTACTGATATCTAATTGTTCGGCGTCACAGAATTCAAAAGGCGCATCTCAAGACACATACATGATGCCGAAGATTGAACGTTTCAAGACGCGACACCTTTTGAGAAAGAGGGAGCAGAAGGAGGAGCTCGAACGAATCGAGAAGCACTTGAGAGCGAAGATTACAGGTCTAAGCCCTGATATACAATTCGAGGAGGGCATTACAGACGATGGCTCTAGAGTGCTTTTACTGAATGGCACAATCGTTTTCTTTGAGTCAGAAGGGAAGTTGTTTCCTACTCTCCGCGCCCTACTTGACGGCATAATCAGCATACCGAGGGTCGTAGTAGACATGGGTGCGGTGAAATACGTAACCAACGGGGCAGATATTATGCGGCCCGGAATAAGAAGTGTCGATGATGGCATAGCCCAAGGCTCAGTCGTCGTTGTGGTTGACGAGCGTCATGGAAAGCCTCTGGCAGTGGGCGTCTCAACCATGAACACCGAGGGATTGCGTGCAGCATCAAGCGGCAAGGTCGTAATCTCGAAGCATCACGTAGGCGACGACCTGTGGGAGTTCGGAAAGAGTGTGGAATAGACCGACCTGATAATACTCGGGCTTTTCTTTTAACCGCTATATTCGGTTAGTGACGTTGAGGTGAACTGAGTGCGGATTTTCTTCAGACGGAAAGAATACCCTGAAGGCTCACCTGATGGCTGTTCTCCCGAGAGACATCATTCTCACCTGGGCATTTTCTCACCTGTCTCCAGTCCGTCTGAGTCAGAAGTTCCTCAAGACTTCAAGAAGCTTTGCGAGCTAGACGCCATATACATCAGATCAAAACGACTGGAGTCCTTGGATGACGTCCCTTTCGTCGTAAATGAGATTCGCGAAGGGACAATTGTCCTGCTTGACATTTCGAGACTGAATGATGGCAAGGAACAAGGCCACTTGGAACTCAAGCGCATAATTGAACGAATCCGAGGGGAAACACGGGGTTTTGGCGCTGAGATAGCTCTCGTCAATGACAACTGCGTGATTGTGACTCCTTCATTTGTAAGATTCTGAGAAAGCACATCGGGCCATTAATTGGGTACCTAGTTTGGGTCCAGATGGCTTTGAATGGCATCAATATCCATGCCGCTAGCCGCTGCCTTTTGCTCACCCAATCTTATCTCAGCTTCGCACTCTCAGTGACGGTTAGGGCTTTCGTTTCGATGTTCAACGCCTTGTGGATGGTAGAAGCGAGATTCATGCACTTTGTGGCCTCACCATGACATGTCAGTATCATTTCAGGTACTGGACTCACTCTCTTGACGAAACTCAGAATCTGTTTCCTGTCTGAGTGACCAGAGAAGCCTTCCACGGTCTCGACGGTCAAGTTCACCGGGACCACAGTCACGTTGCCTTCGCGATTGCGCATCTGTATTTCTTTCCATCCCTTCTGAACTCTGCGTCCAAGTGTTCCTTCGCCCTGGTAGCTAACAAAGACAACTGCATTATTGACATCTGGGGCTAGGAGTCTGAAATAGTCAACACTGGGACCGCCTGCAAGCATACCTGACGTGGCCATGATTATGCAGGGCTCACCTGCAACGATTTGTTCGCGTTGATCAGGATTATCGACTTGAGTGAATATCTCATTCAAGAACGGGTTCACGCCTTGATGGAATATCTTCTCCCGTATTTTCTTGCTAAGCGCCTCAGGATGGGTGGTGTGTATCGCAGTAGCCTGAGCTATCATCCCCTCAATATAGACCGGAACCTTCGGGATACGGCCTGTGGTGACAAGATCCTCTAGCACGAGCATGATTTCCTGTGCACGCCCAACTGCAAGCACGGGTATGAGCACCTTTCCTCTTCTTTCAATCGTCCTCTTTATCACGGACGCAAACTTCCTTTCGACTTCTTGCCTCGGCGCCATCTTGTCGGTGGGGTGACCGTACGTGCTTTCTATAATAAGAGTCTCCAATCTCGGGAAGGTGAATGTTGCTGGTTCCAAGAGTCTTGTTCTTCCGAACTTGAAGTCGCCAGTATATGCGAGATTGTACTGGCCGTCCCCTACATGAAGGTGAACGATTGCAGATCCAAGAATATGACCTGCATTGTGCAATGTGAGTCTGACATCAGGAGCAATGTCAGTGACCTCACCATAGTTCAGAGGTATGGTATGGATTATGCCCTCCTTGACATCCCGGTCTCTGTAGGGTCTCAATTTTCCTTCTCGTTCAGCGACCTCCAAGTAGTCTAGCTGAAGCAGAGTTGACAAGTTCAATGTTGGTGCTGTCATGTAGACAGGACCGCGGTATCCGTACTTGAAGAGGAACGGAACCATTCCACAGTGATCTAGGTGTGCATGGCTGACTATGACCGCATCCAGCTTGTCTATATTCAGCTCTGGCATATCGAGTCGTGGAAAGGCCCTGTCGGGTGCTCCCACGTTGACGCCGCATTCTAGAAGAATGTTGGTTTCGCTTGTCTGCAGCAGCATGCACTGCCTACCGACTTCGCGGAAACCGCCAAGGGCTGTCAATCTTATCCAGCCATTATCAATGAGAATCGGGCGATGAATTCTCCTGCCTATTTCTCGAAACACTTTGTTGCGGGTCGCAGATTCAGTCTGTACTATGTAACGTATCTGCTTGATTAGTTTGCTCTCCATCGGTGGTGTTCGCATCACGTTGGGCCGCCAGAATGTCTGTCGCGTGATTTCCCTGAGGGTAATCCCGTTCCTTCCTATAACGAGGCCGGGTTTCTGAGCTTCGATGACCACTTCGCCGCGTGAATCGTCGAAGTCGATCGACGTAATCTCTGCTTCTGTGGGCACGAGTTCACGAACTGCTTTCTCAGCGTCCTCATGTGGTAAACGGACCTCAGGTGCTGACCGTACCACGATACGCTTCCTCATCTTGCGTGCCAGCGCCTTGATCCTGTCGCCGTCATCAAGTAATATCTTGGGAGCTTTCGAATAGATCGCTATCTCAGGTCCCTCATACTCAACTGAGCTTATGGCCGCTGAGCGAGGCAGAGATTTCATGACTGCCTCTCTAACATCGGTGACTTCCTTCTCTTCTCCGTTCTCAGAATTCATCCAGAGTCACTTCTCTGTTGTAGGTCTGTCGCGTGACGAATCTGGCCTATCGTTTGTCAACAGTCCTCAGCGGGCTGGTCTCAAATGCGGTTCACGAAGTGAACCACGAGTAGGGTAAAACCGATCAAGGTTTCTTCCAGATCTTCAGTATCTCATCCTTGGGCACTTCTTGGTAGCCGTCTTTGTCAATCACACTCACCAAGATTGAGTTCCCTGTGGCTGCATCTCTCTCAATTGCAGTTGCAATAGTTCGCACGGCAAGCTCGATGGCCTTCTTCTTGGGAAGACCATCTTCGTATTCAGCCTCGAGCACACCAAGTGCGACCGGGGAACCGGATCCAGTTGCAGTGTACTTGTCTGGCAGGACGGACCCAACAAAGTCGGTGTAGAAGACCTGCGGTCCTTCGTCGTCATAGCCTCCTACAAGGCATTGCAGCAGATAGCTACCTCGCGCCTGGAACATGATATTGCTTAGAAGGCGTGTCAAGGCCTTGACCCGCATCGGTCTGCCTCTCTGAATCTCGAATAGCTTTGATTCAGCTCTCAGGAGATCCATCATCGATTGAGCATCTGCTACGGAGCCTGCAATGGTCGCGCCGATGCGATTAGTAATCTTGTAGATCTTCTGAGCAGTCTTGTTTGCTATCAGAAAGCCCATCGTAGCTCTCTGATCGCTGGCCAAGACCACGCAATCCTTAGCGATTAGGCCGATTGTCGTTGTTCCAGTTTTCAATTCCTCTGGTAACTGTGTCTGATGTTCCATCGTGGAATAACTCCCTGTAGGCGAGATTGAGCCTTGTAGAACTAGCGACAGGTGCCCGGTCTTTACTTACCATTAAAAAGTTTGCCTTATGGTGGAGCTTCTTGTACTGTTGCACCCTTTAGGTAGAGAGCCAACAGAGGTCTCTCCTGGAAGGCACATCAAGAAGGTATTTCAAGAACTCCGAAGCCTGATGCGAATCCTCTCTTGGCAGGCAGGGAGATATGCTTTGTGTGAGATCTGGCATATCAGTCGAGATTGGTGATAGAATGATGAAAGCTACATATGCAGTGGTCATTCTCAGGATTCTCTTGGCACCCGTCTTCTTCTGCGCATTCACGTGGGGCTTCACTGAGCTGGCAATCTTCCTCTATATCGCAGCATTTGCGTCGGATATTGTGGACGGACGCCTGGCAGAGAGGCAAGGAATAATCCTGCGGTCGACTCTCGAAGCCTATCTTGACCCATTTGCAGATTTCGTGTTAATCTTCATATCTTTCTATGCATTCACTCTTAGAGAAATCTACCCAGCTTGGATTCTGGTTGTATTCGTCTTCATGTTTCTGTTCTTCGTCATCTCGTCGAATAATAGAGAGCCCCTTTACGACCCTATGGGAAAATACTATGGGGTGTTTCTCATGACAGCAATTGGCATCACTCTCATCTTTCCATTTGACCCTGTCACAAATGTCGTTCTACTTCTTATCATTGCATATACACTTGGATTGGTATTCTTTCGAGCAGTCTTCCTATGGAAGCGTCGTATGAAGGCACAAGACCCATTAAGGAAATGAAGATGAAACAAGTAGCATTGCGAGGTAGACGTTATGAGAAAGAGGCGTTTCTGCATGCTTCTTTTGGTAATCACGATTACAGGATTGTTTGCCACTGCAGGGATTGTCCTCGCCCTCAATAGTCGTGAGATTGTCCGGGCTGTGGAAGTCCGGAATCCGACCGGATCAAAGGGCACTGTTTTTGTTGTATTCCGACCCGGTGTCACAGGCTTCAATGAAGACATTGTCAATGCATTCATCCGAGGCTTAATAGCCTCGGATTGGCGAGTCGAAGTAACAACGAGTTCACAGCAGACTCCAACAAACGTCACAGCATACAACATAATCGTGTTAGGCACCCCAACTAACGGAGGAAAACCACATCAATCGATGTTAGATTATCTCGCACGTGTTAACTTCGGAGGAAAGTCGGTCATATTGATTCTCACATCTGGAGGGGACGGACTAGATTCAATGGGCTATTTCAGGGACGCAACTATCAATGCAAATGGAACGGTTCTTACTGAGCTTCGTTTCCAGCTTTTTGAAGCGGGTGCAGCAGACAGAGCCTATACTGCCGGAACTGAAGTTGCAGTATAGACGGTGCGATAGACAGGTCTTATGGCCTTTGACCAATCACCGGCAACAACCTGCGACTAGATCGTAGTGGCTGACACTAACTAGGAGTCTGCCCCGTCGTGTTCTCTTTCGGACGCTCATACGTCACGATGAACTTCACCTGCTTTGCATCCGGGTTCAGCTTGAGAACATCTGCCGCAACACCGATTTCGGCGTATTGGACGCCTTCGAGGTAGCGCGTCTCCTTTGGCATCTCTATGGTAATTGTCTCTTTTGAAGCGGAGACAGTATACTTGTCATTTGGAATGCCGGGTATTCTTCTCTTGATGACAGCCATGATTTTCTGATTCGGATCTCGCACCATCTCTTTCACGGTCACATCGAAGACCAGAGTCTTTCCCGCTAGAGGCGGATTGAAGTCCACTCTCAACTGCCGTCCGAGGTCAGCGGTAATGGTTCCTTGTTCGTTGCCAACTTTCACTTGTTCTCCTTTTGCCGGACGTACTCCAGACTTCAGAATCTTCGCACGAGGAATCAGTTTGAGCTTCTTTGGGTCTCTTATTCCCGCACCCTTCTCTGGGGGGATTTCGACAGTCTTGCTTTCACCAACCTTCATGCCGACGAGCTGCTCCTCAAGTGCTGGAAGCAGCCATTTCCATCCGATGGCGACTAGCATAGGCTCGTAACGGTCGTTTTCCTTGAACAACCCCTCCTTTTTTGCGACTTCCTCCAAAGTAAGATCGAAAATCCGTCCGTCATCCTTTGTTCTAGCTACATAATCGATGTATATCAGATTGCCATCACTGACTACGTCTGCGTTACCTTGGGGAGTCTCGCCTTTTCGGCTTGCTTTCTCAGCCATCTCGATTCCTTCGTTTTACTCAAGGTTGGATTCTGGAGGTCTAATTCTACTGTTCATAAAATCATTTCCGTTGAGGCGGCAGTACTCCCCTGAGGACATGTATTTCCTCGAAAAAGAGATGCTCCTGAAGTTCGTCGCTGACTGTCAATCCATGACCTTCCATTGCAGTCCAGACTCGTTTGACATCACCGAGAGACGAGACAACGACATAGATGGACCCCGCTGGGAGAATGTGCCCTGCCGCTTGATGAACGAATTCAACTGCCAGTTCCGTTCCAACGCCTCCCCCTACCAATGCATGATCAAGTTCCGTTCTGAAACCGTCGCTTGGCAGATACGGTGGATTGAATGCCAGAGCTGAGAAACGGGCGGATGAGCAGATTGATGTCAAGAGATCAGACTGGATGATTGAGCACCTTTCCTCCAAGCCATTCCTTCTTGCATTCTGAATGGTGTTTTGGACAGCGGCTATCGAAATGTCTGAGCCTATGACCAATCGGGCTGTTCTTGCTGCATTCAGAGTAATCAGTCCAGTTCCACAACCAACCTCCAGAAATGTGTCGTGTGGCCGAAGGGCGATTGCCCCGAGGAGGAGGTATGTATCTTCGGATGGCGGATAGACACCCGAGCCAACTGTGATATCAAGAACCTCGTCTTTCATTTCGGATTGCTCCTTGGATCGCGGAGCATTCCGTCCTCAATCGTCTCGAATACAGAGTCGGAGAGCGTGACGAGCTCATCCAAACTCAACTCCCTCAGGCGCTCATTTCCACTCAGACCGCCCTGACATCTCTTGATGAGCTTCTCCGAGGTCTCATCATCGTAACGGAGATTCCGAAACCAGATTTTCAAGGCTTTTCGAATTTGCTTGTTCGGGTATGAGTAAATACCCCGTATCAACCAGTGGAATACTGTATCATCAAGAGCAAAGGAACCTGACGTGCGTGGTGTCATTCTTACTACTGTTGAATCGACCTTGGGCACAGGATAGAATTCCTTGGCTTGGACATTTCTTACTCTTTCAACGTGAGCCCTGTAAGTAACTTCAATCGTCAGACGCGAGTAGTCGCGCGAACCTGCCGGGGATAGGAGGCGTTCCGCGAATTCCTTCTGGTACATGAGTACCGCGCTCTCGAACCGCAACTCGTCAAGTAGCCTGAACGTAATAGGGGAGGATATGCTATATGGCAAGTTGGCTACAACCTTGTTGGCCGCCGGCAATCTGACGTCCAAGGCGTCTCCTTCGATGACCTCGAGGTTTTCAGACTCTCCCAGCAGGTCTCTAAGAGCGATAGCAAGGGTCTTCTCTTTCTCGATAACGTAGATCTTGCGCACACGCGGCACAATGCGCCGTGTCAGAGTCCCCAGACCCCCTCCAATCTCTAGGACTGTATCATCAATGCTGAGGTGCGCTGCAATTACGATTTCCTCTGCAATCGAGCCGTTGATGAGAAAGCTCTGGCCGAGAGTCTTCTTGGGTTTAATGCCGTACTTAGCAAGCAGGGACTTTACGCTTTCTGACAAGAGAGGTCACCAACGCCATGGCCACTCATCTGTCGGGTTGTTCCTCGTTTCTAGGAGGAGGTCTGATGAAAAGCCACCGTCTGGTTTCCTCACCTAGCTCTGTAATGATTCTAGCTGTGACGGCTTTCTTAGGATTCTGCAGTTTCGTGCGGGCGGATATATCATCAAAGCTCTTGAACGGCTCTTTCTTCCTCTCTTCAAGAATAGCCCACATAAGGGTCTGCCCGACTCCTGGAAGCAGCTGCAGTGAGTGCATTCTCGTGGTTAGTGGTTGTGCTTCGTTGAAGAACTGAACGAACCTACTCTCGTGCTTTGTGACGATGATTTCCACAACCAAGGGCAGTTCAGCTAGACTCTCAGGAGTTAGGTCTTCATACACGAGGCGGCGTTTGACATATTCTATCTTGCCGGTGTTTGTCTTTTGAATGGCCACTCGTTCCTGTGAATGCGTCCTTGTGCCTGCTGCTGGTACGAGTTCCAACAGGGTGAAGTGAGATTCGCCAACAGCTTGTATGACAGTCTCTCCTCTTGTACGAGAGGCACGAAGATGCAGCTTGGGCGGGACGACTGCCAGGACATATGCATGGGTCTCTGACAATCTGGCTTGGGCTCCATCCATCTGATTTCTCTCCTGTCACGAACAAGCTGCATTGCGCTTAACAAATGCGATTTGCGATAAAAACCAATCGGGAAGTGAGGAAGAATGTGCGTGTTCAGCGGATAATCGTGATGGGCGCTTATGCCTTTTCAGCTCTACTCTTTTCGACCAAATCAACAATCTCAGCTATCTGTTCATCCGTCACCGAGCTTGACCTCGCATCAAGTATCGTCCTCATCTCTTCACGAGTAACAGGTGCGATATTGACTACCTGAACAGCCAGAGACCTAGTGATGTTGTACGTCTTCATGAGCTTCTCAATCACCTTTGCTGCCACTGCGGGCGGCATCTTGGAAAACGCATTTGCGTGTTCAAGTGTGATTGACTGCTGGAAGGAGAGTTCACCTTCTTTTGCACGCTTGCTAAGGACCTTCTTTACTTGAGGAAGACTGATTTCCTCCTCACTAATGATCTCCTTGGGCATGTCCTAACACTCAGCCTCTGCTTGGTCGAATGTGTTCAGGTCTCAGAATAAGGGTTCTCATGGCCTTGCCTACCGGCACATCAACGACGACCGCCCTGCCTCTCTTAGCACTTATAACACCCGATCTGCCTTGGTATCTACGATGCGGCATTCCTTTGTGAAAGCTCGGGTTGATGACTATGTTGACTCGCTGCCCAACCTCATACTCTCTGAGTATGGTACTGAGAGGAGTGATACCTCGCGTGCGAACGTTCTTGCTCATTAGGCCGCGCGTCCGAGCACGGTAGCCATGACTCTTCTTGACCATGGAGCATCATCCCGCTTGCTGTTGTACCTCAGCTTACCAAAAGTCGAGGGCACGGTATAGCCGAATTCCACAGAGAGCCCTTTGGTGAACACTTAAGCATTATGGTCCGTTTCCGGGCCATGTATTGAAAGTACCGTCAGTTCGACGCACACGCACCCCGAATGCAAGATTTCGGACAATGAGGGAGTAGTCCTGCCGTTGTCTCCAGAGATAAGTTCCTTAACATAGGTTCCTCCTTGAACCTTGAAAGTTCCCTGTATGAGACCGTTGTCTGTGCTGGTGAGTTGTACTTCGTACACCCACTTCTTTCTAACAAGATCTCTCCTACGATGTGATACACGAGTCGGAGTCCTCTGATTTATCTCCACACCCGAGAGACCAGTTTCGGCTTCGCGCAGAGCCTCATCAGTCGGAATCTCGTCAACTCTAATCAGGGCTAAGTACTCCTTGATATTGTGTGACGCTTCATGCTTTAGTCTCTGTGCGTATTCTCGCTCTGTGTACTGAAGGTCTGAGACTTCTACCTTGCCTGCCGCCTGCTGATTGATTGTTTGAGTTACAGTGTCAAGATCCAGAGACCGTATCCGGGGTTCGGAGATTTCAACGACAAAAGGGCGGCCCCCGCCTAGCATCAGTGCGTCGATATCCTCCCTGCCCGCTGCATGGAACTTGAAACGGCTGCCATTTGCAGCGGTTTGAACGGGAATTCCGACATACTCCGAGACAGAGTCGGGATATCTCCTGCCCGTGCCGCCACACGATTCACAGCCTTTCCCCCTGCATGCGGTGCAATCCCATCTGCTCTGAGGAATGCCTCTTACGAGCTTCCGATAGCATCCGTAGACGAATAGCGGGTTGATTTGGAGGTTCAAGGAATCCAATGCCATATCATAGACGATAACAAGCTCAGGACGCTCAAAGTTGGCTTCTCTACCGAGCGCCCTCTGGGCCTGTTTTCCCAACTCTCGGTTGAGGTCTCCTCTGAGAGGTTCTCCTCGAAGAAGGCCGTGACGTGCTCTCAGCTCGTCTTCCCGCTCTGCGACGCTCGGTATGGGCGTACATCCGACCAAGAAAGTGTCGAATTCGATGTCTCTTGTCTCCTCAACGATTCTGCCTACTATCGCAGGGATTCTGTCAAAGATGCTCTCTCCATTGACGAAACAAAGATAACACTTCTCAACTGTATCGTGCTCAATTCCATTCTTGCTGGCGAGAATCCTGGCAGGTTCGAACATTCCATTGCCGGCCAGATTGGTGAGAAGTCTCACGCCGCTTTCTCTTTCACCAGACTTCAACAGCTCATCAGCTTTCATCGAAAGCAGGAGCTTAATCGACCTGCCGCGTTCACGATTCGAGGTACCAGTGCTCAGCCACGCAAACTGACGACCTAAGCACTGATCACAGAGAGGATACTGGCTAAGTAGCTGGTCCGCGACTTCCAAGGGATCTCTCATTTGTGAATCTCCCATCTGGCAGGACCTCTCTCTGCCATCAACCGCGGGTATGCCACATAAAGCTGTTCTTCGATATAGGGCTGAGTTGGCGAATCACCCGGAGACCAAGGCGGATCGCGCGAGGGTCAGTGAGAAGGCTTCTTATGATTCCCCATTGCATATCCATATCGCCTTCTCTTTCGATTTTCTGAAGCAGGCCAAGCTCACTCGTTCCTCGTACTAGAACATCCATGCCTTGGTCCGACAGTGACACCAATGCTCTTTGTGCCAGAAACATGGCCCGAAGGTTACTCATAAACAGAGAGCGCCAGGCCATCTGGTATCGTTCGAGAAACCTCTCTGAACAATCTTTCTCTGTGATTGCCAATGATGCAACCTTGCCTGCGATAGTTCCGGCCATGCCGCCGATAATCACGCCTCCTCCAGTTGTGGCCTTCACCATTCCCGCAGCGTCTCCTGCCACTAGTATTCCCGACGCGTATGTCTTTCTGATTGGCATGCCGACAAGAACTGTGCCCCCGAAGGTTCTATCAATCGAAGCTCGTGAGAATCTCTCACTCATGATAGGATGATGTTCAATAACTGCATTCAAGCGCGTCTTTGCTGCACTGAATGCTGCCAGACCGACTCTTGCTCGGCCATCTCCAAGAGGAATGTTCCATGCAAAGAACCCCGGGGCGACTTGTCTGCCATAATACATCTCGGCGACATTATCATCAACCTCCGCTCCCCGCATCTCATACTGATAGGCAGGATACTTGTTTGTTCTTGGCACAATTGGCAGTCCAACCGACTTTGAGAGTCTGCAGACAGCTCCTTCCGCATTGATTACGATAGCGGCGCGATAGTGCTCTGTTGCTCCACCATGTTGTACCGATACTCCGGTTATCTTGCCATTCTGCATATTCAGTGAACGAACCTGGGCCCCTGTGATGACGACCGCTCCGCTATCTTGAGCCCTGTCCGCAAGCCACATGTCGAACCTGTGTCTGTCCACAACAACAGCCTCGCGACGACCCCGCTCGATTAGCAGAGAGTTGCCCGAGGGTGAATAGACTCTTGCTCCGTGTACCGTGTTCAGAATCACATCTTGAGGCGGCTTTAGTCCGAGTGACCTTAGACCTGACAGGCTAAGAAGGCCTGCGCAGTGGTCCGGTTCTCCAATGCTGCGATGTTCTTCAAGAACAATTACATCGTGACCGTTCCCTGCTATTGTGGCTGCAGCAAGCAAACCGGCTGGTCCTGCACCTACAACAATGGCATCGTGGTCTAGACTCGTCATCGCATCTAGTAGAGCTACTAGCACCTTTTTATCTGTCGTCTTACTTGGCTCCACAGTGATAACCAGATGGCAGCCAACGCGACGCCTAGGCTCTTCAGATACAAACAGGTAATTGCAGTGAGAACTGACTTGGATATGAGCCGAGGGAAGATTGCAGTTCAGGTGGCACATGGCGCTCTGAGCGCTGCAGAGCGTGCAAGAGTCACTCGTCAGGATGTCTGGAAGGCCTGGTTGGATGAGGGACAGAAGAAGGTTGCCGTGAAAGTTGCATCAGAGAAGGATCTGCTGGATCTGAAACGTCTAGCCGTCGTTCACAGGCTGCCAAATGCGTTGATTCGGGACGCGGGGATGACCGAGCTTCCACCCGGTACAATCACGGTTGTTGGAATTGGTCCTGCCCTTTCCGAGGAAATCGACAAGGTGACTGGCAGTCTCAAGCTGCTTTGAGGGAATGCAGTGCAGCCCGCACATCCTCTTGAACAGAGCATCGGCATGGAGTTCTACTGCACCGACACTCCCGGCATCGGTGGGCGTCTTAGAAGTCGTTTCGAGGACTTTGTGGTTGAGGAAATCACGCCAACAGGTAACATCTTGGAAGTGAAAGAGTGGCCGACTGAGGCCATGGTCGGTGAGAAAGAACCTATCCAAGGTACGCCATCCAAGTATGTCCAGCTCACTGTCCAGAAGATGGGTCTGTCTACTCTGGACCTAGCGACTATTGTGGCCGCTGCCACAAAGGTTCCGAGGCATCTGGTGAGCTATGCTGGCCTCAAAGACAAACGGGCTGTTACAGTACAAGTAATGTCTCTGCCTGCACATGCATTCAAATCGTTGGAGCAGACTCATCTATCAAGAATTGCAATCCGTGCTCCTCAGTATGTTCGTCGCCCAGTAAGAGTTGGCGATTTATGGGGTAACCGTTTCACCGTGTTGCTTAGAGGTATGGAAGCCGACTGTAACACTGCACTTGCCTTGGCCGATTCTCTTGGGCGTCAATCGATACTCAACTACTTTGGAGTGCAGAGGTTTGGTGTCACTAGACCGTTCACATACCTCATAGGAAAGTCATTGGTGAAGAAAGACTACGATGGAGCGGTCCGAATGATGCTCTCAAGAGTGATTCCCGAAGAGCAAGTCGAGTCGGTCGAGAGGCAACTAGGGGCAGCTGAGGACTTGGCTCCCGAAGAGGTTTCTTCAGACTCGTCGTCAAATGGGGTGTTGTACGAACGGGCAGTAGCACAATATCTTGCTAAGCATCCGGGTGACTACTTTGGAGCCATGACCAAGGTCGCTCCCCGGGTCTTAACAATTCTAGTACATTCGTATCAATCCTACCTGTTTAACCGATTGATAAGTCTGCGTGCAAAGAATGGCCTATCGATCCATGAGCCAGAGCCCGGCGATTTCTTAATTCAGCTTGACCAGACACACTCGGGAAGAGACTCTTGGTTGTTTGTCACCGAGCGAAAACTTGAGGAATGCAGGAGATTGGTTGAGTCGGGCAGTCATGGCCTTGCAGCTCCCGTGCCCGGATACTCAACCAAGATACCGCCATCCAGACAATCAGATTTGCTGAAGCAGATTCTGAGGGCAGAGGGCCTCTACCTGAGGGAGTTCAGAAACGTTCAGGTGAGGTCGTTAGATTCGCCCGGCGGTCTACACCTGGTGTCAATCCAGCCAATTGGGATGAAGGCACAATGCGATGGTGACTGCCTCATGCTTAGATTCAGTCTCAGAAAAGGTTCCTACGCCACTGTTGTTCTTCGTGAACTAATGAAGGCCGATCCAACGGGCCTTGCCTAGCGTCTGGCTTGTCTTCGAGTGAAGTCCTTCATCCTCTGCTCGAAATCATCGGATGGCGCCTTTGACTTCTTGGGGGTTCCTTCCTCTTGGTACTGGAATATCGCCTGCTCTTCCATGACTGCAGTCACGATTCGTCTCAGGTCTTCGAGAGAGTATCCAATCCTGGGTCTGTCCTCTGCGCGGAGCATGACTACATTCTCCCTCGATCCGTCCGGAAGATACAGACTATTCACGCCGGTCTCAATTGCTGGATGAATGAGCTCCCTCACGAGTTTCCTGAGATTGGCTGGCCGTTCAAGAATAACAACTTCACCGTATGTTGCTCTCAATTCCTCAAGCAGGTCAGGCAGTGATAGTAGGATGTCCCTGCCTTTCTTATTGACAACCAGAACAAGCCTGCTTGATACGTTTAGAGCCCCGAAGAGGGTGAGGTCCTCAATGGCCGGGAACTGCTCTTGTCGTGTGAGAATCCATTTCGAGAAATCGACATCGAATTGAGTTATCTGTCCGCTGTCGAGTTTCTTTTGGCAATCAGAGCACAAGATGTCAGAATCAAGGTCGGCTACGCACACTGGCAGATGCATTATAGGATTCCTCGCCCATGAAGTGCGCCAAGTGTGGCCGGCTTCCAGGCGAGGATCATGCAATACTCAAGTTACTCATCGTGCGAGAGTTATATCTATAGTCGAGACGTTGAGGTCGGTACCCTTCTCTGTTTGTACAGTTGTAGTACCAATCGTGATTGACGCGACTTTGAGTTCCGATATGAATCGGTGTCGTGTTATTTCAGCAACATCCACTGCTCTACTAATGAGACGTCCTCTCGCCTTTATGGTGACTTCTGTAGCTCCTTTGTTGAAGAGGGTCACGCAGGCCAGAACGTAACTCATTACATTCTTGGCTCCGACTAAGATGGTCGATTTTGGCTTGCTCTTGCCAAGGTCTTCACTGTCGGTGTTCTCCTCTGTCACCAGAAGCTTACCAACCTGCCGTCACTCATTTGGGCATATGCTTTACTCGAGGCGCTTCTAATATTGATTTCGATTGCCAGATGCGCATATCCGGCGTGACCGCATTAATCATCGCATCACGGGACCGAAGCAGTCTCTCGGCAAATGACTTTAGAGACTTGATATGACCTTTGTCGACTCTAACATTCGTGTCATCTAGGACCACGACTGGACTGCTTACCGATTCGGTGTTCCAGATTCGAGCTCACCATTGCGGAAGGCTTTTTTCTGACAATCGGGGCCTCTGAAATGGGATCTATGAGTAATGGTAAGATTGACCTTTCTGGGCTCATGCAGAGAGATAGGACGTTCCGGTTTCCACCTTCAGGAGCATAATGAAAGCATCCTGATAGACTACGGTGTGAAGCTTCTAGAGAACCCTGTCTTCCCGAGTCGTGTGCCTACCGATGACCTTCAAGGAATCGCACTCACGCATGCCCATCTTGATCATTCAGGTGGGCTTCCTCTCTTGCTCACTCACGATGACGTCTCACTCTTTTGTACGCCTGCTACACGAGACTTGAGCACAGTCCTGCTTGACGATATGTATGAGCTCTCAAAGGCGCGTCTGCCGTTTTCAGGCAAAGACATCGCACGACTCGAACGACAGTGCCAGCCAACCGCGTATGAAGAGACGATTCCGCTCGGACGCCATTTCGAAATCACTCTATTCAACGCTGGTCACATTCCAGGTAGTGCGATGGTATCCGTAAGGTGTGATACAAAACGGATACTATTCACGGGTGATTTCAACTCGATTGAAACACAGCTGAATGCCGGAGCTAGGAAGAATCTGCCCAAGCACGACATCGTGGTGACCGAGAGTACCTATGCTCAGAGGGTCAATCCGAAGAGAGAAGAAATCGAAGAAGAGTTCATTCAGTCAGTCACGGAGACCTTACAGCGTGGGGGTACTGTACTCATTCCTGCTTTTGCTGTGGGACGCAGCCAAGAAATAATGTGCATCTTCGAGAAATACAACTTGCCTGGAAAGTACACGGTCTATGTTGATGGTCTGGCCAGAAAGGTCAATGAAGTTGTGATTAAGCACCCAGGCTACATTGCATCTCCACAAGCGTTCGAGAGAGCAGTTGAAAGGACTCGGATTGTCTATGACGACCGGGACCGTTTCACGGCAATGAAGAAGGGTGGAGTAATCATCTCTCCCGCAGGGATGCTCAAGGGTGGTCCCTCGCATCTCTACTTCAGAATGCTCCACGACGACCCGAGGAACTCCATAGTCCTTGTGAGCTTCCAGATTCCGGGAACGCCTGGAGCCGAATTGCTTGCCAAGCGCAAAGTGACGGTGAATAACAAACTCTTTGATGTGGCCGCAGATGTCAGATTTCACCATCTGAGCAGTCATTCTGATGCTGATGGCTTGATGGACGTCTTGGAGAAAATTCCCGGGGATCCAGAATTCTACTGTGTGCACGGCGAACCTGATTCATGTGACGCACTGGCCGAGAAACTAGGCAACATTGGAAGACGAGCACACGTGCCAGAGACAAACGATGCAATAGAGGTCTAGTACGAAACTACTCTTCGGCCTCAGGCTTTGCTTCCACAACTTGGCACTTCACTTGCTGAAGAATGTCCTCGGCTTGCTGGGGCTCGACAATCAATGTGTAGAGATACTTAGGAGTCCGAAGCTTTAGCTTGACCTGATTAGCACCTCTCCTGACTCGACACTCAGTCGCGCTCTCTGTCATCTCGAGGAATCGTGCCACATCCGTGATTATTCTTGGCATTTGTAGGCCTCTTGTTGTTGTACAAGTGACCGGGAGCGATTCCCTTCGCTCCAGCCCTTCAGTACTTGCCTTGACATTCGCATTATAAGAATGTCGGAATGTCGTGCTGAGATGCTTACATACGTTAGGACTGCGTCCTACTCCAAGACCCGATGAACGCGCTTGAGTTTTTGTTCTGTGACGAGCTCCCTAGATGAGGAATGTGGTGGGCAGGGAGGGAATTCCGATAGACAGGGCGACCCTGGACTATTCTCGAACCCTCGACAGAGGCGGGCAGACTTACGCGAGGGCATCTGCCTTCCGCCGTGTGAAGGCGGCATCATAACCGGGCTAGATCACCTGCCCTAGACTGGCGAAGGAATCGGCTGGATATTTAAGAATGATGGCCGGCTATGG